>Ga0335085_10000470_pt1 | contig 114240 bp, 94 predicted proteins | sample Lox_Sample_45_FD_206712 | JGI IMG/M metagenome (GOLD analysis project Ga0335085, IMG submission 206712) | Soil microbial communities from Loxahatchee National Wildlife Refuge, Florida, United States - Lox_Sample_4.5 | ecosystem: Environmental > Terrestrial > Soil > Wetlands | place: USA...
GGTCTCGTTAGGCTCCGGCACGTCGGGCGGGCTGCTCGCGCCGATGATGATGATCGGCGCGGCCATCGGTGGCGTGTTCGCGCGGGTAGCCGACGCCCTGTGGCCCGCGCTCCACCTCGACCCGACGGCGCTCGCGCTCGTGGGCATGGCCGCGGTGTTCGGCGCCGCCGCGCGCGCGACGTTCACGTTCATCGTCTTCGCGTTCGAGATCACCCGCAACTACAACGCGGTCCTCCCGCTGATGCTGGTGTGCGTCGTGGCCCAGGCCGTTGCCCTGTGGCTCCTGCCCCACTCGATCATGACGGAGAAGCTGGCGCGAAGGGGCCTGCTGGTGCACAGCGAGTTCGAGACGGACCCGCTGCGCCAGGTCTCGGTGCGCGAGGTGATGCGCCCCGCCGGCGCCGGGCCGGCCGTTCCGTCCGTGGTCTGCTATCCCGACGAGACGGTCTACGACGCGGCCGAGCGCATGGTGCGCTACGGCCTCGGCGAGCTGCCCGTGGTGCGGCTCGGGGCTCCGAGCGACGTGCTGGGGTCGTTGAGCCGCGCCGACGTGGTGCAGGCCAGGCAGCGGCGGTTCCGCGAGGAGCGCGACCGCCAGCCCGGCTGGCTGCCGATCACCGCGTCGCTGCGCCCGTTGGCGTGGCGGCGGCGTGGCGGGACGGGAACCGGCGCCCCAGGATGACCTTCGCAATGAGGTGATCGGTCGCGTGGGTCAGGCCCCACCCGACGCCCGCGTTGAACTCCCAGTCGGGCGACAGGTTGAGGTTCATGACGGGGAACACCTCCTGCCACTGCTGCGGCGTGGCCACGAAGTGTCCGATGGTCCCGTAGGCCGAGTAGTATTCCACGCCGAGGTTGACCTTCGGCGTCACGTCATAGGTCACGGTCATTCCGGGCGAAAAGTCCACACCAGACCCGCCCTTCAGCGCCACGCCCATGGTGGGGTTCACTGACCAGTAGAGCCGGCCCGCCTGCCGGTCCACGATCGGCCGGATCTCCCAGTCCCACGTGTCCTCGCTGAAGCGGCGTCGCTGGAACCCGATCTCCTGCGAGATGCTCACACCCACGGGCCAGTGCCAACTCGGTGGGACGCGCACCCGGGGCCGGATGTGGCTGCCCACGTAGGCTGGGGCGTCGCCGGCGACCGTGTTGGTGAAGAAGTAGAACCCCACTTCGAACCAGTCGTTGAAGCCGTGGGTGATCTCCACGGTCTCGTGGAGGGCGTGGTAGCTCGGCACGACGCTATCCACCACCGCGCGCTGGCCGTCGAGCGTGAAGTTGCTGTGCAACTCCACCATGGTGACGCCTGGGGCCATGGTCTCGGACGGGTAGATCTGGATTTCGTAGGTATCCTGCGCCACAGCCACAGCGGGCAGGGCCGAGATCCAGGCAATCCCCAGCACCACTGCAGGAAAGCGCATGACTCGAGACTACACGCCGGCCAAGCCCCTGGAAAGACTTACGCACCGTAGCCAAGACGTTATCTTTTGAAACCACCCTTGAGCACGCTCACCGGCTTGTTCGCACACCGGCGCCTGCCGCGCGCCGTGGGGCGCCTCACCCTGTTTGGCGCCTCGGCGGCCGTGTTGCTGGCCGGGATGATTGCCGCGCTGCCCTACGCGATGCGGCGGGCGTACACCTTCCCGGCCCCGCGGCCGTTCGCCGGCCCGGCGCTGTACAATCCGTACGCCGCGGCGTCCGGCACCTGGTTCCGCGTCAACTTCCACGCGCACGCGCATGCGTGGTGGGGCCTCACCGACGGCCACCAGCCCGACGCGGACGTGATCCGGCACTACCGCCAGCTCGGCTACGACGTGGCGGCGCTCTCGAACTACGAGCATATCAGCCGCGGACTCGGTTCCGACTCGCTTTCTCTGCCGGTGTACGAGCACGGCTACAACATGGACAAGGTCCACCAGCTGGTGATCGGCGCGCGCCGGGTGGAGTGGTTCGATTTCCCCTGGCACCAGTCGCTGGCCGACAAGCAGTACGTGCTCGACTTGCTGCACCGCTCGGGGGAACTCGTCGCCGTCGCGCACCCGGAGTTGCATGAGCGCCGCGGCGGCACGGACTTCCGCTACCTCACCAATTACGACCTTATGGAGGTCCGGACTCACTCCGGCGTCGCCACGGCCGAGTGGGACACCGCGCTCACGACCGGGCACGCGGTGTGGGCCTTGGCCGACGACGACACGCACGATGTGACGGACACGGCGGACACCGGCCACAGCTGGAATATGGTCAACGCGGCGTCGCTGCGTCCGGCCGACATCATCGCCGCGCTGCGCGTGGGACACACCTACGGCGTCGAGGGCGATCACTCGGGAAGCGACGTGCGACTGGCGAGCCTGGTCCTTCGTGGCGACACGCTGGTCGTGAAATGCGTCGGGGTTCCGGCGCGCTTCACGTTCATCGGCGCGGGAGGCGTGGTGCTCGCGACAGTCGCGCATGCCGACACGGCGCGGTTCGTGATGCCCGCCGACGCGCCGTACGTGCGCACCGAAGTGACCAGCGCGCGCGCGACGCTCTACCTCAACCCGGTGGTGCGCTACGACGGAGTCGCGCTGGCTCGTCTAGCCGCAGTGCCGGTCGATCTCGCACCCGGGCAGCTCGCGGGTCTGATCGCGCTGGCCGTCCTGATGCCCACGTACATCGTGTGGCGCCGGCAGCGGCGCCGTCAGGCCGCGCTCGTGACCGCAGCCGAGGCCGACGCGGCCGCCTAGTGCGGCCCCGGGGACCCGGTAGACCGCTCGTCTCCCCGCACGAAGTCCAGCCGCAGCTCCATCCAGCCGTCGACCTGAAAGTACCGCACCACGATGTCGTGCCGCCCGCCCGTAAGGTTCGCGTGGTCCACGGTGGACTCGTGCGCGTTCCAGTCGTCGATCGCGAGCCTGCCGTCGATCCATACCCGGATGCCGTCGTCGCTGATGGTGCGCAGGGTGTAGCGGCCCGGCGGCAGCGTGACGCGCGCCGACGCCTCGACGGCGAACCGTTCGGCCGGCACGCTCCGATACGCCGCCGGCGGCCGGTACCACATGTAGTCGAGCCGCGGCTCCCGCCGCCCGAAGACCGGCGCGCCGCGCAACAGCGCGGCGAACGCTGCCGCATCGGTGCGGATGTCGGTGCTGTCGCCCCACGAGAAGAAGCGCACGTCCCAGTCCTGCGCGGGCTCGAACCGAGCGAACACGAATGGGTACGGCCGCCCCGCCGCGCCGCGCACACCCCGTGGCGAGACCGTGGCCGCACCCGCGTAGACCAGATTGACCGCCCAGTCGGTGCCCGGACCCGGCGCCGGCGTTACGACCAGCGTGTCGCCCACCAGGCCGCTCGTTGGCCGTACGCTCGCCACGCCGCGCGCCGAGGCCAGGCGCCAGCGACCCGGCGGGCCGAGCACCGCCAGGCGCAGCGGCACCGCGCGCGAGGAATCCACCGGCCACAGCTTGGGCGAGCGGTAGTCGTACGGCCCCCACTCATCCACCACGATCGCCGAGCGCGGGAGGCGCGACAGGTCGGTCGCGGGCACGGCGGTGTCGCTCGCCGCGGGGGGTGCCACCGCGGCGTCGGCCGAGGGCCGCGGCAGCGCGGACGGTTGCGGCACGGTCGCGTTGTCCGCGGTCGCCACCACGGTGCTGTCGCGAATCGCCAGCAGCGAGTCCACGCCGGTCGCGCGGCTGCCGGTCAGGCTGACGCCGGACGATTCGCGCACCCGGAGGGCCACCCGGTTGCCGATGAACTGGTTGTCGCGCACGCGGGTGTCGCGGCTCCTGGTGTCGCGGACCTTTGGGTAACCCCAGTCCGACGGCTCGATGGGATCGGCCCACAGGCTCACGGCGGTGGTGTCGCCGTCGAATCGGTTGGCCGCGATGTCGTTGTCCTGCCCGTGCTCGATCGCGATGCCGGTGCGGTTGTGGACGAACCGGTTGCCCACGATGCGTGAGGCGTAGCTGTAGCCGCCCCAGATGCCGTAGTCGTCGCCCTCGAGCAGATTGGCGGCCATGACGTTGCGGCTGAACGTGGCCTCGATGCCGTTGGCGGGCGAGAAGCTCGCGTCGTTGCCGTAGAAGACGTTGTCGTTCGCGCCGCCGGTGCCGCTGTCCATGGTGCTCTGGCCGGCCCACAGGAAGATCCCGTCGCCGCCGTGCGTGAGTGAGTTGTACGCAACGACGTTGCCGGAGCTCTGTTCGTACAGCAGCAGGCCGGCCGAATCCTGCCCGCGGTGATAGAAGCCGTAGCTGAAGCCGCGAACGTCGTAGTCCACCCGATTGTGCACGATGCGATTCACGCTCGACCGGTACAGGCCGACGCCGAGGCCGGAGTTGAACGAGAAGTCGCCATCGGTGATGTCCACGCTGTCGCTGCGCACCAGCAGCGCGCCGTTCATGCCTTGCCGCGCCGTCACGCCGCGCAGCGTGCCGCCGTGCACGTCCTCGAGCAGCAGGCCCGCGCCGAAGCCCAGCCACTCCTCGTGCTCGTCGTGGTGGAACGAGAGCCAGTCCGCGAGGCTCTCGTGCTCCACGAGGCTGAACAGCCGCGGCTTCCAGTTGTAGCTGAAATCGCCGCCCGCGATGTCGAGACCATGCGTGCCGCGGGCCAGCAGGCCGATGCGGTAGCCGCGCACGGTCGCGCCCACAATGCGCACCGCGCGACCGCCCTCCACGCGGATCGCGACGCCGCGGCCCTCGTCCGGTGGCGCGTCCGGCGGCGCGCCCACGAGGCGCGCGCCCGTGAAATCCACGGTGATGCCCTCGCCCGTGATGGTGATCAGCGCCGAGTCGAGCGAGGCCGGCGCCGTGAGCCGCCAGGTGCCGGGCGCGATGCGCACCGACCGCGTGATGACGAGGCCCGGCCGCGGCCGGACCACAGGCAAACGGGCCTCGCGCGACGGCGCGAGGCCCGAACCGATGAGCAGGAGGAGGGTGAGCAGGCCGCGCTCTACTGCACCGCGTTGACCATGTTGAAGATCGGCAGGTACATGGCGATGACCATGCCGCCCACCACCACGCCCAGGAACACGATCATCACCGGCTCCATCAGGGAGAGCAGCGCCTCCACCGCGGTGTCGACCTCTTCGTCGTAGAAGTCCGCGATCTTGGAGAGCATCTCGTCGAGACCGCCGGTCTGCTCACCCACGGCGATCATGGAGATCACCATGGGCGGGAACACCTTGGACTTCTGGAGCGGCGCGGCGATCGTTTCGCCGCCGGCGATGCTGGCGCGCGACTCCATCACCGCGTCGTGGATCACGCGGTTGCCGGCCGTCTTCGCCGTGATCTCGAGTCCGTCGAGGATGCTGACGCCCGACGCGATCAGCGTACCCAGCGTCCGGGTGAACCGTGACACCGCCGACTTGCGGATCAGGTCGCCGAGCACCGGCACGTTGAGCATCAGTTTGTCGAGGTTGAGCTTGCCGCTCGGCGTGGCGTAGTAGCGTTTGATGGAGTACGCGAAAATGCCGATGCCGCCGAAGATCGCCCACCAGTAGTGCTTGAGGACGTCGGACGCGCCGATCACGATGCGCGTGGGCAGCGGCAGCTCCTGGCCGACGCCCTGGAACATGCTCTGGAACACCGGGATCACGAAGATCAGCAGGACGACGATCGCGATGCCGGCCACCGACATGATGACGGCCGGGTAGATCATCGCGCCTTTGACCTTCCGCACCAGGGCGTCGTTCTTCTCCATGAACGTCGCCAGACGCAGCAGAATCGTATCGAGAATACCGCCCGCCTCGCCGGCGGCCACCATGTTGACGTACAGCTCGGTGAACGCCTTGGGATGCTTGCGCAGCGCGTCGGCCAGCGTGTGGCCGCTCTCGACGTCGTACACCACCGAGCGCGTCACGTCCTTCAGCGCCTTGTTCTCGCTCTGCTCGGCCAGGATGTCGAGCGCCTGCACGAGCGGGAGCCCCGAGTTGATCATCGTCGCGAACTGGCGGGTGAAGATCACGATGTCGCGCATCGTCATGCCGGCGCCGAAGGACAGCTTGATGTCCTTGGGCGCCTGCTGGACCTTCACGACGATCATCCGGTTCTTGCGCAGGTGCGCGACCACGTCGTCGTGCGACGGCAGGTCGATCGAGCCCGACTGCAGCTCGCCGTTCAGCGTGCGCGCGGTGTAGTTGAAAACCGGCATCTAGTGGCCTCCTGTCATTTCCGCAGGCCGCCGGTGAGCGGCCGGTCCTTCGGCATGGTGGGCCGGTCTTCTTCGCCGGGCACCGGCTCGCCGACCATCCGCAGGAACTCGTTCGGCTCGGCGGTCGAGCGCAGGCACTCCTCGAGCGCCACCTCGCGGGCCATGTACAGCTGATACAGCGAATCGTTCATGGTCTGCATGCCGTACTTCTTGCCCGCCTGCATGGACGACGTGATCTGGTGGACCTTGTCGTCGCGGATCAGCGCCCGGATGGCCGGCGTGCACACCATGATCTCGCAGGCCATGACGCGGCCCTTGCCCTTGGCCCGCGGCAGCAGGGTCTGGGTGATGACGCCTTCGAGCACGAACGCGAGCTGGGCGCGGACCTGCGACTGCTGGTGCGAGGGGAACACGTCGATGACGCGGTTGATCGTCTCGGCGCAGGAGTTGGTGTGCAGCGTGGCGAAGGCGAGGTGGCCGGTTTCCGCGATGGTGAGGCCCGCCTGGATCGTCTCGAGGTCGCGCATCTCGCCCACCAGCACCACGTCGGGGTCCTGCCGCAGCGCGTACTTCAGGGCGGCGGCGAACGACTTGGTGTCGGTGCCGACCTCGCGCTGGTTGACGATGCACCCCTGGTGGCGGTGGATGAACTCGATGGGATCTTCCACCGTGATGATGTGGCCCTTCCACTCGCGGTTGATCTTGTCGACCATGGCCGCCAGCGTGGTGCTCTTGCCCGACCCGGTCGGGCCCGTGACCAGCACCAGGCCGCGGGGCCGCTCGGCCAGCTTCGCCACGATCGGCGGGAGCTGGAGCTGATCGAAGGTCTTCACCTGGAATGGGATCTGCCGCACGACCATGGACACGCAGCCGCGCTGCTTGAACGCGTTGCCGCGGAACCGCGCCAGGTTCTGGATGCCGAAACTGAAGTCGAGCTCGTCTTCCGTTTCGAAGCGCTTCTTCTGCTGTTCGGTCAGCACCGAGTAGGCGAGCTGGAGCGTGTCCTTGGGCGACAGCACGGTCTCGATCTTCGAGTTCGCGATTTCGCCGTCCACGCGCAGCTTGGGCCGTTCGCCCGCGGTGATGTGCAGGTCCGACGCCTCGCGCTGGATCATCTCCTCCAGCAGCGCGCGCAGGTTGACGGACTGCGCGGGCGCAGCCGGGGGTGCTTGGGGTGCCGTCATGCCGCCGCCGTCTCCTTGACCACTTCTTCGAGGGTCGTCACGCCCTTCTTGATCTTCACCAGGCCGTCCATGCGCAACGTCAGCATGCCTTCCTTCACCGCCTGCTCCTGCAACTCCGCGGTGGACGCGCCGCGCAGGATCATGCGCCGGAGCTCGGGCGAGAGCGACATCACCTCGTACAGGCCGGCGCGGCCCTTGTAGCCGGAACCGGCGCACTGGTCGCAGCCCTTGCCCTTGAAGAACTTAATACCCTCGAACTCCTTGGCGTCGCCGCCCAGCGCCTTGAGCTCCTCCGGCAGGTACGTGTGCTCGGTCTTGCAGTTGCCGCAAATCCGCCGCACCAGCCGCTGCGCCACGATCAGGTTCACCGCGCTCGACACGTTGAAGGGCTCGATGCCCATGTCGATCATGCGGGTGATGGTCGACGGCGCGTCGTTGGTGTGCAGCGTGCTCAGCACCAGGTGGCCGGTGAGCGCGGCCTTGATCGCGATGCCGCCGGTCTCGATGTCGCGGATCTCGCCCACCATGATGATGTTCGGGTCCTGCCGCAGGAACGCCTTCAGCGCCGCGGCGAAGGTCATCCCGATCTCGTTGCGGACCAGCACCTGGTTGATGCCCATCAGGTTGTACTCGACCGGGTCCTCGGCCGTCATGATGTTGACGTCGATCTGGTTCACCCGCGACAGCGCCGAGTACAGCGTGGTCGTCTTCCCCGAGCCCGTCGGCCCGGTGACCAGCACCATGCCGTACGGGTTCAGGATCGCCTTGAGCAGGTCGCCCTCGGCCTTGGGCTCGAACCCGAACTTCGACAGGTCGAGCGTCAGGTTGCCCTTGTCGAGGATCCGCATCACGATCTTCTCGCCGAACAGCACCGGGCAGGTGGAGACGCGGTAGTCGATCACCCGCTTGCCCATTTTCAGCTTGATGCGCCCGTCCTGCGGCACCCGCCGCTCGGCGATGTTCAGCGACGACATGATCTTGATGCGCGAGGTGAGCGCCGCCTTGAGCTTGAGCGGCGGCTTCATGACTTCCGAGAGCGCGCCGTCGATGCGGTAGCGGACCCGGATCTCGTGCTCGAAGGGCTCGATGTGGATGTCCGACGCGCCGCGCTTCACCGCGTCGGTGAGAATCGCGTTGATCAGCTTGACCACGGGCGCGTCGTCCGCGACCGCCTGCGGCTGCTGGTCCTCTTCTTCTTCCTTGACGACCTCGAGCTCTTCCGAGGCCGCGTCGGCGTCGATCTCCTCGATCAGCTTGTCGAGCTGCTGATCGACCTGCTCGTAGTACTTGTCGAGCGCGCTGCGCAGCGTGTACTCGCCCGCGATGACCGGGAAAATGTCGTAGCGGGTGATGAACTTGAGATCGTCGATCACGCCCAGGTTGGTGGGGTCCGCCATCGCGACGGTGAGCGTGCGGCCTTCCCGTTTCAGCGGCAGCACCATGTGCTTCAGCGCCACGTCGCCCGGGATCATCTTGACGATTTTGGGATCGACTTCGAAGCGCGCGAGATCCACCGCCGGCATGCGATACTGCCGCGCCAGCATCTTCGTGATCTCGGTTTCCTGCACGAACCCCATCTTCACGAGGCTGTAGCCCAGCCGCGTGCCGGTCGCCTTCTGCTCCTGAAGTGCCTTCTCCAGCTGGTCCTTGGTGATCAGCCCTTCACGGATCAGGAGATCGCCAAGCCGGTCGCCGGTGGTGGCCGCGGGTGCTGACATTCGAAAGAGACCGTCGGAAGTCGGGTTGAACTGGGAAACCTACGGTGACCCACCCCCCTGTCAAGGCGCGTGCGCGGCGGCCCGGCGGGCATGGCCAACTGCTTTTTTCGCTGGAGGTTGGGGCGCCGGACGCGGGGGTCCGGAAAACCTCACGTGAGGGGTCAGCCGGGCCAGCATCGCCGGCCCGATGCCGCTGACTTGGTCCAGCCCGTCGAGCGAACCGAACGGGCCGTTCGCCTGCCGGTCCTGCACGATCCGCTGGGCCAGGGCCGGGCCCACACCGGGGAGCCGCTCAATGGCGGCCTCGGACGCCGTGTCCACGTCGATGGTCTCGGTGGAGTCGAGCGGTCGGGCCTGCGCCGCGGCGCGGCGGGCGAGGGCCGCCTGCCGGAACACGTCGTCGCCTTTGATCTCGGGGGCCACCGCCGCGGCCGGCGGCGGCACGGCCGGAGACCGCGTCCACCGCACCACGCCGCCGACGAGGAGGACGCCGGAGAGAAACAGCACGGCGCGGCGCTCGTCGGCGGTGAGCATGGGAGAACAGTAGGGGATAGGGGGTAGGGGATAGGGGATGGAAAACGCGGCACTGCGCTATTCGTACGCATCCCCTACTTCTTCGAACCGGGGATTCTATCCCTATCCCCTATCTCCTCTACTTCACCAACGCCACCAGCACCCTCCCGATGTTCTCCAGCGACCGCGCATCGATCTTGTCGGCGGTGTCCGCGATGGTGTGCCAGTAGGGGTAGTCGATGTCGATCACGTCGATCGCCCTGATGCCCGCCCGGATGAGCGGCACGTGGTCGTCGGTGATCGGCCCTTCGTCCTCGTCGGGGAAATGACTCCGCAGCCCCAGGTCGCCCGCGGTGCGCCACACCCGGTCCACCACTTCCGGCGCGGCGTCCACCGAATTCGCCTCGCGCTTGAACACCTGGTCGCTGTCGCCGACCATGTCGATCAGCACGGCATAGAGCGGGCGGTAGCCCGGCGGCAGGTGCTGCGCGAAGTAGGTCGCGCCGATCAGCACGTCCGCGCCCTGGTCGAAGTCGCCGTAGTCCTCGCCGTCCACGAACAGCAGGTCGACGCCCACCGAGGGCGGCGTGCGCTTCAGTTGGTCGGCCACTCCCAGCAACACCGCCGTACCGCTCGCGCCGTCGTCGGCGCCGGGAATCGGCTTGCTGTGATTGATCGGCAGCGGGTCGTTGTCCGCGTGGGGCCGGGTGTCCCAATGGGTCAGAAACAGCACCCGGCTGGGATCGGCCGGCCGGAACCGCGCGATGAAGTTGCGCAGGTGCAGGGTGTCGCCGGTCAGGGTGACGTGGCTGAAGGCCTGCACCTCCACGCTGTCGGCGCGGGAGCGTAGCTGGCCGAGTATCCAGTCGCCGATCGCGACGTGGGGCGGCGTGTTGGGCACCCGCGGCCCGGCGGCGACCTGGTACTGTACCCAGCGCAGCGCCTGTGCGCCGTCGAAGGTGACGTCGGCGCCGGGATGGCGCTGGCACGCGGCCACGGCGAGCAGGAGGGGCAACGAGGCCGTGCGGATCATTGGGCTTCCCCGGCCTGGAAGACCACCCGCACGGTGGCGGTCAGGGTCAGCTGCGAGAACTTCCGGTTCGTGGTCACATCCTCCGTCAGAACGTACGAGGCCGACAGGCCGGCGGAGATGTTGGGCGGCATGTCGGTGTTCATGAGCAGCGTGTATTCGCTGCGTCGCGAGTCCGAGACCGACAGGCAACTGGGCGTCTGCGGGGTCTGGACGCACACCAGGGACCGGGACGAAGTATAGCGCAACGACGTCCGCACGTCGTTGTGGAGGGGGATGATTTCCGGCGGTACGTGCAGGCTGAACGACGCGTCGACCGAGTGCTGGATCTGGTCGTTGTTGGTCACCGTGCCCGCCTGCACCGAGTGGGAACGGGAGTCGGTCGTCTGGTAGCTGCTCGAGACTTTGTTGGCCCACAGCACCGACACGGTCAGCGGCGCGGACCGCGACTCCGTGCTGGTGCTGACCTCACTGCCCACCACGTTCTCGCCGAGCGTCGGCTGGACGGTCGAGGACAGGGTCCGCCGCGCGCCGACGGACGCGCTGACGCTCGCGATCGCCTTGCTGACCAGGCCGGTCCGCGGCGTCCACAGCCACCGCGCCGACACGTTCGGCCAATCCTCTTCGTGGGCAATGACCGGCTGCTGGAGGTCCCCCCGCCGCAACCAGGTTTCGCTGGAGGTGGACGTGTAGGCGGCGCTTCCGGCCACGCCGAGCGGCATCTGCAGGGACGTCGCGAAGCGGTTCTGGGACACGTCCGTCGCCGAGGTCGCCAGCACGTTGTTCAGGCTCTTCGTCGACCCCCAGTTCGAGAGTCCGGCCTGGAAACCGAGGCCCGGGTCGAAGCCCGGCCCCGAGTACTGCGAGCGGTGCTCGCTGTGATGTCCGAAGTCGAACTGGCTCACGCGGTCGAGCGCGCGCCGTATCAGCGAGGAGTCGCCGAAGACGGCGCGCAGCGGCGTGGAGAAGTCCACCGACCCGGTGATGTCACTGGTGCGGCCGCTGCTGAAGGTCGTGGGCAGGCGGAACGCCCCGGCCGTATCGCCGACGCTGCGCTCCGGCAGCGCCTGGTTGGGATCGCGCGTAAGGCTGAACGTGGAGCCGGTTGCGAACCGCGGCCGGATCCAGGAGACCAGGTCGGGGCTGTACGACAACCGCGTCGAAACCTGCCGGTCGCGCTCGAAGCCGATGTTGCTGCCCAGAAAGCTCCGGCGACCCGCCTCGGTCAGTCGTCCCACGGTGGTCGAGTCGCCGTAGTCGCGCAGGTCGCGGTCGGAGTTCAGCGACGCGCCGATGCTGAGTGCGCTGAACGGCAGCAGCTCGAGGTTCGCCCGGTCGCGCAGCGCGGTCGAGCTGAGGTGCACCGGGAGGTTCGCGGTGTCGCCCGGCATGCTGATCGGCTCGCTGAAGGTGGCGTCCTGGCTCGTGGCGCTGGCGAGCTCGGTGCCCAGGCCGATGACCGTGGGAGTGAGTCGCAGCCGCCCGTGCCTGAGTCCGCGCACCAGGGCCGTGTTTCTGAGGAAGCCCGGGAGGTGATCCAGCAGGTCGCGCAGCGGACCGGGCATGTAGGAAACCGACAGCGCGCCCGGCTGTACCTGGTAGCTGGCCTGCAGGTCCGAGGCGTGCGAGGCGTCGTTCGACAGCGAGGTCCGCGCGAGGCCGCTGTTCCAGCTGCCCGCGAGGTTGATGTCGTCCACGAGGGCCCGCTGCCACCACGCCGATCCGCGGCGGGTGCGGCGCAGCGTGAAGCTGTACGCCGACGTGCTGGTGAGCGGCGTGCGGAGCCCGTCGATGCCGGCGGCCTCGATGTCGGTGCCGCTCAGGTAGAACGGGTCGCTGGAGGAGCGTGTGGTCTGCACGGTGACCGGCAGGGCGATGCCCAGGCGCTCGAGGCCGAAGCGTTCCAGCCGCACGGTGCCGCCGATGGCGAGCTGGTTGTCGGTCTGGTACGACGGGCTCTCCCCCAGCTGGCGGAAGTTCGGGTCGCGCCGCGACATCGACAGGTTGAAGTCCGCGACATCGGCGGCCGTGAGGTGCGCGTCGAGCGCGCCGGCGTACCCCGGCGTCTTCACGACGCTCGAGAGGCGGATGTCGTCGACCCACAGCTCCGTGCTGTCGGTCGACGTGCCGCTGTCGCGCACGAAGCCGACCGCCAGCTCCTGCACCTTCGTCAGGTTCGGCGGCGCCACCCCCGGATCCCGCACCTGAACGAGGTAGGGCCCGTCGCACCGCACGTACGCCAGGGTGTCGCCGCCGCACGCGGCCGCTCCCGAGGGTTTGTCGCCGTGCAGATAGCTCTGTTCGATCTCGGCGCGCAGCGCGAGCCAGCGCTCGAAATCCACCACCACCTCGGGCTGCCAGGAGGCCGAAGAGACGTACTGCCGGTAGTAGTAGAAGTTGTTCTGGTCCTGGCCCACCTTGACGAAGAACGCCAGCTGGTGGGAGTCCCAGCCCGCCTGGCCCGGCCGGCCGCGCGCCCACACCCGCAGCTGGCGGTACCCGAGGAAGTTCTTCTGGCCGTCCGGGAAGACCTCATACGACTCGGCGCGTTCACCGGGCCGGATGTCGGTGCCGATCAGTCGGAGCGAGCGCTCATTGATCTGGACGGCGCCCGCCTGGAACGCGCCGGTCGTCGTGTTGCCGGCGTCCGTTACGCCGGGTGGTGAGACATAGCCCAGGTCGGCGGCATCTTCCGTCGACACCACGCTCGCGATCACGGCGCCGTGCGCCTGGCCGGTCGAGCCGGAGATCCCCGCGATCGGCGTGTCGGAGGTCTTGAGCCACGGCGCGCCCACCAGCTGGACGCGCGCCAGGCCGATGTAGATCGGCTTCTCGGGCGTGCCGTTGTCGGGCGCCATCACCGTCATGCGCAGCGCGCGGATCAGCCGAATGTCGGGCTGGCCGACCTGGACGCCGTCGGTGGTGAACGGGATCCGGTACAGGCGCCACATCGCGCCGCCGGGCGCGGCGCCGCCGTCACGCACGAAGTACCGGTCGTCGTTCATGTGGAAGACGTAGCGGTAGTAGCTCTCCTCCGTGCTCGAGATCAGGCTGTCGAGGTGCTCGTCGTTGTTGAGGTCTTCGGTGTCCGGGTGGCCGTTGTGACGCGTGCAGCGCGGCAGGTCCACGCCGATCGGATATATCACGAGGCCTCTCGACAGCTGCGACTCGCACAGCGGCATGTCGTGCACCAGCGTGTCGGCGTCGAGGTTGCGGATCGTGTCCGCCACGTCGCCCAGAATGCCGATGTCGTTGAGCCCCGCGCTCCACGCGCCGGTCAGGGTGTCGCGCTCGGTGTCGAGCCGCCCCTCGCCGGCGCGCCGCCGGCCGACATAGGTGGTGTCGCGGCCGTTGACGTGGAAGCCGGTCGGCTCGAACGCCACGGCGTCTTCGTAGACGGTGCCGAAATCGAAGGCGATCGTGACGCCCTGGGTGCGCGCCGTCCGTGCCGAGTCTTCGTAGACCCAGAACTCCAGGTACTCCGTCCGCGACAGGTCCACGCCGGTGGACGACAGCGACGTGGAGATGGACCGCCACCGCGGGCCCGGCGTGTGCGGCAGGTACCACCTGGGCCCCTGCACTCCCGCCGTGTCGGGGTTCCACAGGCCGCCGATCGTGTCCGGCTGGAGGGTCAGCCACAGGACCGTCTCGTATTGATTGCCGACACCTTCCAGCTTGATGGCCGGATCGATGTCCGAGGACTGGAACTGGCCGATCTGCCCGTTGTTCTGCCACAGGTTCTGCCACACCAGGAGGGCCGCGTCGTCGTCGGAGAACCCGGCGGCCGAGATGCCGGTGCCGTCGAGTCCATCGGCCGAGGCCGGCCGGCTCCCGAACTGCCACGAGTTCTCGGCGAGCGGCAGGAAGGTGCCGCCCTCGTCCTCGAACGTCTCCACGTAGGCGGTGCCGAGCTGGTTCGGCGAGGGCCGCGACGTCGCGATCTCGCCGTTCAGTGTGAGGGACGACGGGGTCGAGGTTCGCAGCATCGGCAGGGCGTCGAGCATCCGGGTGATGCCGTTGGGCTCGAATCGCAGGTTCGCGGTAATGCCGCCGATCATGTTGGACTGCGGCTCGAAGCCCAACGGCGGGCGCGTGTAGGTGGTGCGCTGCTGCTGCAGCAACCCCACCATGCCGAACGAGCCGTGGTCGCCGAGGTCGTAGGTGCTCTGGAGACCGTAGATCGACGTCGGCGCCACCGCGAACGCCGGGTTCTCCTCGTACTGGACGGTGACCGTGGTCGGCTGCGGAAACAGCGAGTCCGGGTTCAAGAACGTCACCTGGCCGACGTCGTAGTTCATCGTGTAGTCGGTGCCGCGCGTCAGCTGGCGCCCGTTCACGACGATTCGCTCGCTGCCGGCGCGCATCTGCACCGCGCCCAGCGACAGGACGCTGCGGTCCCCGGAGCCCGTCGCGTCGTAGTGCAGTCGCAGCTGGAACAGTGGCGAGGGCCCCTGGGTCCGCAGCAGGTAGTCCGGCGTGCGGTACAGGGAGTCGTTGCGGAACTGGGCCGACAGCTTGGTCGAGTCCGCGAACGGCGCGAGGTTCGGGAAGATGACGTAGTAGTCGGTCAGCGGCGAGCCGCCGCCCGGATCCTGCGCCCGCGGGAACATCCGGTTGTACTGGTCGAACACGCTGGGATTGGTGGCCTGCGCCATCCCGAGCAGGCTCAGGAACGTCCCGGTGCTCCCGGTTGGCTTCTCCGACTCCGACACCAGGATGGACAACTGCGCCGACGCCCGGACCACCGCGCTCGCGGCTCCCACCGGATACACGTTGCGCATCTCATAGCGGTACGTCGGGACCTCCGGCCCTCGCAGCGGATCGTGAATCAGCTCCAGCGTGTCGGTCACGCCCGCCCGGGCCGTTCCCGGAAACGTGCCCACCGTGTCGCCGCCCGCCGTGACGTACGAGACCGCGAGGTAGTCGTTCTCGTCGAGCCGGTTCGCCAGCGCGAACCACGTGCCGCTCGGGTCCAGGTAGTAATCGCGGCCGAGCGTCAGGAGCTGCCACGCGAACGGTCCCGCCCGCTGCGGACTGTCACTCCGCACCGCGACCGCCTGGATGCCGCCGAGCTGCGTGGTTCCGGTTCCCGCCGTGGCGAGCCGCCGGTAGATCCGCACTTGCTGCACCTGGTCGGCGGCCGGGAGTCCCGTCCCCGAGAGGTTGAGGACGTCCACAGCCGGGTAGTTGGGCAGGCTCGCCGGGTCCACCACGAAGAAGAACCGCAGCGGCTCGTAGTCGCGGTCGTCCACCTCGCGGTCCTGCGGCTGTACCGTGGAGGAGCCCACCGTGAATGTCCGGCCCTGGACGACGTTGCCCTTCTGCTGGGCGAAGATGGCGCTGAAGTCGAGCGCGCCGAGCTGCCCCTCGAACTCGGCGCCGAAGTTGTTGGCCGGAATCCCGCCGGTGATGAAGCGCGAGTTGGGCGCCGCGAAGCTCACGTTGCCGACCTGCACCCGGCGGATGATCTCGTCCTCCAGCCCCTGGTAGGACACCTGGATGTTGTTGGACGCGTCGAATTCGCGCTGGGTGTCGTAGTCGATGTTCAGGTGCACGCGCTGGCCCACCACGCCGCCCGAGCGCACCGTGAACTGGGGGTCGATCTGCGGCGGCGTGAACCCCCCGCGACAGCCGGAATCGAAGCTCTGCGCGTCCGCGGCGGTGCAGTGCAGGTTGCGGATCTGATCGAAGCGCATCTCGAAGCTGGCGTTCACCAGCAGCCCGAGCTGGGCGTACTGTGACAGGACGCTCGGGCCGCTCGCGGGGGGCAGCTCAGACGGAAGCAGCAGCCGGGCGGCCGGCAGCGCCGCCACGGCGCCGGTGTCGGTACCCAGCAGGATCGCGCGCCACCGCGCCGCCCGCCGCGCGGCGAGGTTCCGCTCGAGCGTGCGCTGCCACTGGGCGCCGACCGTCGCGGGCAGGGGCAGCGGCACGACGCCCGCGCTGACGAACGGGGGCGCCACGGGCGCCCGCACGGTGTCGCGCTTGAGGCCGAGCGAGCGCAGCCCGAAGACCGTATCGGGTGCCTGCGCGCGCGCGGCCGGCGCGGCGAACGCCAGCGCGAGCCCCGCCGCCAGCGCCAGACGCGTCACGACCGGGCGAAAACGGGTATACTCTTGAGCGAATCCGATACGCGAACGATACGCGCCCCCCGGGGGCGCCTCAACCCTGTGTCGCGCCCCGACATGGCATGAAAATCCTCAGCCGCTACCTGCTGCGCGAGCATCGCGCGCCTTTCCTGTTCGCGTTCGGCGCGCTGACGGGACTGCTGGTGCTGAACCAGCTGGCACGCCAGTTCGGCGACCTGGTCGGCAAGGGCCTGCCCTGGTCGGTCATCGGCCGGGTGTTCCTGCTGTCGGTGCCCTTCATCATTGCCATGACCGTGCCCATGGCCGTGCTGGTCGCCGTGCTCCACGCCTTCACCCGGATGGGCGCCGACAATGAAGTCACGGCGCTCAAGGCCAGCGGCGTGGACCTCGTGCGGCTCGTCCGGCCCGTGCTGTTCGCCTCGGTCGTTCTGGCGGCTGTGACGTTCGCGTTCGTGGACCAGGTGCTCCCGCGCACCAATCACCAGCTCAAGAACCTCGAAATCGACATCGCGCGGAAGAAGCCGACCTTCCAGCTGAAGGAGCAGATGGTCAACGAGGTCGTACCCCAGTCGCTGTACCTGCGTGCCGGACGCATCGACCAGGCCACGGACCGGCTCAAGGAAGTCGTGATTTACGACCTCGGCCACGAAGCGCGCCGGCGCACCATCCACGCCGACAGCGGCTACATGAGCTTCAATGCCGACCACACCGACCTGTATTTGACGCTGTACCAGGGCTACGTGAACGACTACGACCGGGCCCAGAGCAGCGTGTTCCGCCGCATCTTCTTTTCCACAGACCTCGTCCGGGTCGAAGGCGTCTCCAACCGGCTCAACAGCAACATCAACGACGACTTCCGCAGCGACCGCGAGATGACGACCTGTGCCATGGAGAGCACGGTGGTCCGCGACCTGGGGGCGCTGCAGCGGCTCCAGCAGGACCGGCGCATCTTCCTGGAGAACGACACGCGCGCGCTGCTCGGGCTCGCGCCGCGGGCCCTGCCGGCGGGCCTCGCTCCACCGGCCCAGCGCCGGACCCTGACCTCCGTGTACTGCGGGGCGTTGCGCTCCGCGCTCGCCGTGCTGCACCGGGGCTCACCGGCCGCCACGGCCCCCTCGGCCTCCGACACGTCCGATTCCTCCGCGGCAACCGCGGCACCTGCGGCACCCGCGACACCTGGCCGCCCCGGCACGCGGGCGTTGGTGACCGGAGGTCGCCCCACGCGCCAGCTCGCGACCCCGACGGCGGGACCGCCCACCCTGTCCGCGCACCTGGCCGGTCTCCTGGCCGGCGGCGGCGCCCAGCCGCAACGCGATCCGGCCGACCGTGGCGGCAACCGACTCCGCAGCCAACTCCAGATGCTCGGCTCACAGCGTCACGCCGATCAGCAGGACGCCGCGATGTATCAGGTCGAGATCCACAAGAAGTTCTCCATCGCGGCCTCGTGCATCGTGTTCGTGCTGATCGGCGCGCCGGTCGCGCTCCGGTTCCCGCGCGGCGGCGTGGGCCTGGTGATCGGCGCGAGCGTCGGCATCTTCGGCCTGTACTACGTGGGCCTGATCGGCGGCGAGACGCTGGCCGACGCGCTGGTGATTTCGCCGTTCTGGGCGATGTGGGGGCCGAACCTGCTGATGACGCTCGCCGGCCTGGCGCTGTTCCTGCGGCTCGGCCACGAGCACGCCACCACGCGCGGCGGCGGGTGGCGCGAGCGGCTGACGCCCCGGCGGACCCGGGCGGCGGCCTGATGCGCGCGCCGCTGCGGCTGCTGGACCGCTACGTCGTGCGGGAATTCCTGCGGATCTTCATGATCACGACGTTAGGCTTCCCCGCGTTCACGATCGCGATCAACCTCGCCGACAACATCGACAAGTACCTGAATCGCCACCTGTCGACCCACGCGATCGCGCTGGCGTACGTGTTCTTTCTTCCCGAGCAGATCTTCTTCATCATCCCGGCCGCGGTGCTGTTCGCCACGGTCTTCGCGGTCGGTTCGCTGTCGCGCCATTCGGAGCTCACCGCCGCGAAGGCGTCCGGCGTTTCGTTTCATCGCCTGGCCGTGCCGCTGTTCGTCCTGGCGGCGCTCGCCTCCGTCCTGACGTTCGTGCTGGGCGAGCTCGCGCCGCTGGCCACCGAGCGCCGCACCGAGCTGCTGGGCGAGAAGGCCATCCATTCGCAGAGCTTCCGCTCCAACTTCGTGTACCGCGCCGATGGCGGCCGCACCTACGCGATCCGCACGCTCACCGTGGCCGACAGCAGCATGGTCGACGTGGAGATCGAGCGCGAGGGCGGGCCGCGGTTCCCCGGCTACTTCCTCACCGCGGCGAGCGGCACCTGGTCGGCGAAGCGCGGCTGGACGCTCAAGGACGGCCAGTTCCGCCTGTTCTGGAGCCCGGAACGCGAAATCACGCTGAGCTTCGACTCGCTGCGGCAGCGGGCGATGACCGAGCGGCCGCTCGACCTGCTGACCGAGCCCAAGGCGCCCGACGAAATGCGCTACGCCGAGCTGGGCCACTACGTGCAGACCCTCGAGCGGTCCGGCGGCGACGCGAACAAGCTCAAGGTCGAGCAGGCGCTCAAGATCGCCATTCCGTGCACCTGCCTCATCATCGCGCTGTTCGGCGCGCCGCTGGGGATCACCGGCGCGCGCAGCGGCGCCGCCTACGGCGTGGCCGTGAGCCTGGCGACGACCATCGTGTTCCTCGTCATGGTCCAGATCTCCCAGTCGGTCGGCGCCGGCGGCGTCCTGCCGCCCGTGCTCGCGGCCTGGCTCCCCAACGCGCTGTTCGGCGCCCTCGGCGTCGTGCTGTTCGCCCGCGCCCGCACCTGACCCCGAAACACAACCGCCCTCCCGAAGGAGGGCGGCGTTGTCCTTCTGCTGCGTCCGGCGGCTCAGTCGAACGTGTACCGCACGCCGAGCTGGAACCGGTAGGTGTCGGCCGTGGCCGACGCCGTCGGCTGGAACGAGTGGGCGATGAGGTTGTTCCCGATGTTGACCAGCGTATAGACCGGGTACCCGTTCGCCGTCGTGCTCTTGTACACGAGCGGCGACGTGTTGACGAAGCTCACGCCGATGCCCGAGTTGTGGCTGATCAGGTTCATGAAATTGAAGATGTCGAGCCGCACCTGGAGCCGGTTGGGCCGACCGGCGAGCGACCGACCGATGTCCTGCGAGATCGAGACGTCGGCCCGGTAGACCATCGGCAGCAGGATCGCGTTGCGCTGCATGTACTGACCCTGATGCGTGCTGAGGTACGGGTCCTGCTTGATGAATGCCGCGAACGCCGCCTGCTGCGCCGCGACCGTGAACGTGTCCACCTGGCCGTTCACGTTCGCCGTGTACTGCTGGAACCGGATCTGGTTCGTGTCGGTCGTGCTGGTCGGGATGTAGATCAGGTCGTTCCCGCTCGCACCGTCACCGTTCATGTCGCCGGAATAGGTGTAGCTGCCGTTGCCGTAGTTGTACCCTTGCCAGAACACCGACAGCGTGGTGTTGCCGATGCCGAAGAAGTTGTGGGCATACGACAGGGCGGCGAACACGCGGTGGCCGGGCGTGAACTGCGAGAAGCCGACACCCGGGTTGTTCGGATCGCCGGTGATGCGCTCCGAGGTCCACGAACCGTACGCGATCGAGCCTGGATCCACCGTATTCTGCGACTGGCCGGTGGTGTACGCCACCTTCGCGTAGAAGCCGTGCGAGAAGGGGCGCTCGAGCGACAGCGACAGGTTCCACGAGTGCCCGACACCCTCGTTAGTGAGGGACGTCGCGTCGGTCACGATGTCGCCGTTCGCCGCGGTGCCGTAGATGCGGTTCGCGGTCTGGCCGGTCGCGCAGGCCGGTGTGCCCGCCACGCCGCAGGCCCAGCGGGGCCGGTTGTCGGCGCCGGCGAACGTACCCTGCGCCGCCGGCAGGTTGACGTTCTTGTACGCGATGCCGTTGACGTCCTTGGTGTACACGTATTCAGCCGAGCCAACCAGGTTCCACGGCAATTGCTGGTCGATCGCGGCGTTGCTGCGCCACACCTGCGGGAACTTGAAGTTCGGATCGACGAGCGCCAGCTCGAAGCTCGTCGGAATGGCGTTGGTCGGCGCCGGCTTGTAGTGGTCGGGGTCCGGATTGAACGGGTACGCCGTGGTGCCCGCGCCGGACACCGACAGGAAGCCCGTCAGGACGCCGGTATTGCCGACCTGGTTCGAAATCCACACGTACGCCGGCCGGCCGGTGAACAGGCCCGTCCCGCCGCGGATCATCGTGGTGTGCCGGTTGTGCAGGTCGTAGTTGATCCCGAGCCGCGGCGACCACAGGGGGTTGGCCCCCGGGAGCGAGCCGGTGTTGTACTGCACCGTGCTGCCGTCCGGGTTGCGGAAGTGCATCGTGTCCGCCACCGCGTTGTCCACGAACCCGACGTCGCCGAAGGTCGGAACGTCCATGCGGATGCCCGCGGTGACGTTCAGCTCACGCGTCGGGCGCCACTGATCCTGCGCATACAGACCCGAGTAGTTCACGCTCAGCGGCTGGACCGGCTCGGTCTGGCCCGAGATGTTCAGGTACCGGACCTGGAAGGAACGGGGCGAAACCCCGCTCGAGGGGCACGAGCCGGCTGCCGCCTGGTTGGCCAGATAGCAGTTGGCGTCGGTGTAGAAGTCGGACAGCGAGTTGTACACGTACACGCTCTGCGCGCCGGGATAGAACACGTTGAGCGAGTGGTACTTCTCGTAGCTCAAGCCGAAGGTGAGCGAGTGCGCGCCCGCGTAGACGGTGAAGTTGTCCTGGAACTGGTAGTTGTGGTACGTGAGCTGGTTGTCGGGCGTGAACGGCTCCATGCCGAACGACGTGAACGCCGAGCCGCCGTTCAGAATCTCGACCTCCGGGAACCATGGCGGGAAGACGTTGCTGCGGCTCTCGTCGCTCGAGTTGTAGCCCGCGATCACGTCGTTGGCCATGTTGTTGCCGATCTGGGTGTTCCACTCACCAACCACCGACCGGATGTTCTCGAGAATCGCGTAGTTCGAGTTGGCGAAGTTCAGCGCGTTCAGGTTGCGGTTCCGGCTGCCGAACCCGACCGACGACGACGTGGACTCCAGAATCGGCGAGTTCGAGTTCAGCAGGTTGTACCGGATGTTCAGGTGGCTGCGCGGACTGATGTTGTAGTCCAGGCGAGCCAGGAACCGCGTGGACGGCGTGACGAAGCTGTAGCCCTGATACGGGCCGGTCTGGTAGTTGAAGTTGGTCGCGAGGTACGAGCTGAGCGAGTCCAGCGTGGACGAATTCACCCGCGTGATGTTGCCGCCCGGCGTCTGCGTGCCGTTGTTGGCCTGGTACGTCGTGCCCGGCTGGGTGTTCGAGTCGCTCTCGTAGTCCACGAAGAAGAACAGCCGGTCGCGGATGATCGGGCCGCCCAGATACCCGCCGATGTCGTGGTAGGAGAAGGTGCCCGGGTTGACCGTGCTGGCGCCGGCCTGCTTGCCGACGTAGCTGTCGCTGCGCTCGTTGTAGAAGATCGATCCCGTGAAATCGTTGGTGCCGCTGCGCGTGACCATGTTGATGCCGGCGCCGACGAAGTTGCCCTGGCGCACGTCGTACGGAGCCACGTTGACCTGCACCTGCTCCAGCGCGTCGAGCGACACGGCCGCGACGCCGGTGCGATCACCGGGCTGGCCCGCGAGACCGAACGAGTTGTTGAAGTACGAACCGTCGATCGTCATGTTGTTCAGCAGGTCGTTCTGCCCCGCGAACGAGAACCCGAACGACACCGGGCTGTACTGCGGCGTGAGGCGCAGCATGTCCTCGACGCGCCGGCTGATGGTCGGCAGCGCCGCCATCACGCCCCGCTGCACCGTCGTGGCCGCGCCCGTCCGATCGGACGACATGAGCGGATTGGCCTGCGCCGTGACGTTGATCGCCTCCACCTGCACCGTCAGAGCCGAGAGACGGAAGCTCACGTCGCTCGCCAAACCGAGAGTGGTCTGCAGGTTGTCCTGCACCTGCCGCCGGTAGCCGACGATGGCCGCCGTCACGCGGTACGGACCCCCGACGCGCATGCCGGGGATGGTGTAGCGCCCGTCGGAACGGGTCGTCGCCGTGTAGACGGTGCCCGACGGCGTGTGCACCGCCGTGATCTGCGCTCCGGCCAGCGGGGTGCCCGCTGTGTCGGTCACGACGCCCGTCATGGCCGCCGTCGTGACGCCTTGAGCCAGGCCCCTGGTCGGCTGCATCGCGAAGGCTGCGACGGCCGCCAGGAACGCCACTGCTCCGCGAACTACGCGTAGCCGCGCCGTATCAACGCTCATCGTTCGCTCCTGCCTGTTGCTGGTTTGCACGGACTGAGGTGGCTGACAAGCGCGGCAAAAATACGGCGCGCAACGAGGTAACGTCAAGCGAACCTCGCCCCGTTACCAGCCTGTGACCTTCAGGGCGAAATCCCCGGGGCGGAGGCCGCTTTCGTCCGCCGCCGCCACAGCCACCAGGCGGGGAGCCCCAAGGCTATGACCCCGAAGGCGATGGCCGGATCGCGGGGGCTGGTCAGCGCCGCATTGACCAGAATGAGCCCACCGGAAAGGATGAAGAGCAAGGGCACGATCGGGTATCCAAGGACCCGAACCGGGCGCGGCAGATCCGGCCGCCGCCGCCGAAGGGCGAACACGCCGGCCGCCGCGAGCGCATAGAACGGCCAGATCGCCAGAATGAAAGTGTCCGACAGGCCCTCGAATTGCCGCACCAGGACGTACCCGATGGCGAGCGCGGCCGCCAGGGTGATCGCGCGCGCCGGCGTATGGTAGCGCGGATGCACCTGCGCGATGGCGCGGAAGAACAGCCCCCGGTCGGCCATCGCGTAAAAGATGCGCGGCCCGGTCAGCATGGAGCCCGCGAGCGTTCCCAGCGTCGAGATCATGACGACCACGGCGACCAGCCCGACCCCGAACCGACCGATCAGGCGCTGGGCCACGTCGGCGGCCACCAGCGCCGAATGCCGCTCCTGCCCCAGCGGCAGCACGTAGAGGTACGCGAGGTTCACGAGGAGGTAGATCAGGATGACGCCCAGCGTGCCGAGGATGAACGCGAGCGGCAGCGTGCGCTCGGGGTTCCTGACCTCGCCGCCGACGAACGAGATGTCGCCCCAACCGTCGTACGCCCACAGCACGGAGACCAACGCCAGTCCGAACAGCTTCGGCTGGACCGCCTGCGCCCCGGTGACATAGTGCGAGAAATCGCCGCCGCCGGCCGCGAACGCCGCCGCCACCAGCAGCAGCAGCGCGCCGTACTTGAGCACGGTGGTGGTGTTGACCAGGAACGCGCTCCACTTCACGCCGGTGTAGTTCAGGACGGCCATGCCGAAAATCGCCACCGCCGCTACCCAGTGCACCGGATTCTCATAGCGGGGCAGCTCGGGGTTCATGCCCAGGGAACGGAGCAGGTACTCGGCGAACACCGTCGCGATCGCGCCGAGCGCCGAGGCGCGGATGACCACCAGCTCCGTCCAGCCGAACAGAAACGCCGGCAGCCGCCCGAACGACTCGTGGATGTAGACGAACACGCCGCCCGAGCGGGGGAACATCGCGCCCAGCTCCGCGAAGGTGAGCGCCCCGCACAGCGCGAGCAGCCCGCCCAGCACCCACACGCCGAGCATGGGCAGCGCCGAGGGCACCCGGTCGGCGATGACCGCCGGCGTGCGGAAGATGCCGCTGCCGATGGTGGAGCCGATCAGCACGCCGATGGTCGCGAGCAACCCCAACGTCCGAGGCAAGCGCTCGCCCCAGCGGTCGGGCTGCCCCGCGGCGACCGGCTGTGAATCCATGCGTGAAGATACTAAACTCTTTGCCTTGATCCGTCGTCCCGGGCTGCACCGCTTCGCCGTCCTCACGGCGTGCGCCACGTTCCTTCTGATCTTCGTCGGCGGCCTCGTCACCAGCACCGGCTCGGGCCTCGCCGTGCCCGACTGGCCGCTGTCGTTCGGCCAGCTGTTCCCGCGCATGGAAGGCGGCGTGCTGTTCGAGCACGGCCACCGCCTCTTCGCGGCCACGGTCGGCGTGCTGACGGTCGTTCTCTGCGTCTGGCTGCTCAGGGCCGAGCCGCGCCGCTGGGTGCGCCGGCTGGGCGTCGCGGCGCTGGTGGCGGTCGTGCTGCAAGGCGTGCTGGGCGGCGTGACGGTCCTGCTGCGCCTGCCGACCATCACCTCCGTCGCTCACGCCGCGCTCGCGCAGATTTTCATGTGCCTCGTGGTGACGATCGCCGCGGTCACCGGCCGCACCTGGCTCAGCGAGTGGCCGGTCCCGCACGGCCCCGGCGCCGACGGCACGGTGAACCTCACGTTCGCGGTCCTCGCGGCCGTCTACGGCCAGATTCTGCTCGGCGCAATCGTCAGGCACACGGGCTCCGGGCTGGTCATCCCCACGTTCCCGCTCGCCAACGGCCGGCTGTGGCCGCCGATGGACTCGCCGTACGTCGCCTACCAGATGGCGCACCGCACGGGCGCGGTCGTGGTCGCCGTGCTCAGCGTGTGGGCCGCCGTGCGCATCCTGCGGCGGCATGGCGACGTCGCGCTGCTGCGCCGGCCCGCGCTGCTCCTGCTCGCGGTGCTGGTCTGCCAGATTCTCCTCGGCGCCCTCACGATCTGGACCGCCAAAGCGGTCATTCCGACCACCGCCCACGTGCTGGGCGGCGCGCTGCTGCTCGCGACCGCGCTCATCCTGAGCCTGCGCGCGCACCGCCTGCTGTCACCGCGACGGGCCGCCGCCTCGGTCGCGTGATCCCCATCGGATGGTTTCCCGCCATCGACGCCTCGCTGAACCTGCTCACCGGGTGCCTGCTCCTGGCGGGGCACTCCTTCATGCAGCGTGGCCAGATCGCGCGGCATCGGGCCACCATGCTCACGGCGTTCGCCGTCGCGATCGTGTTCCTGGCGAGCTACCTGTGGTACCACGCGCACGTCGGGGTCAATCCCTACCCGGGAAGCGGCTGGCCGAGGACCGTCTATCTCGCTATCCTCTTCTCGCACACGATATTGGCGGCGGCCGTGCCGCCGCTCGCGATCGTGACGCTGACGCAGGGGTTGCGGGGCCGGATCCCGGCGCACCGCCGCATCGCGCGCTGGACCTACCCTATCTGGCTTTACGTCTCGGCCACCGGAGTCATCGTGTACCTGATGCTCTACCGGCCTTGGCAGCGGTGATGTGGGTTATCTTGCAGAGTCGGCGAAGGGACCCCCCACCGGAGCCGCCGAATGCCCAGTCCGTCTGACACCGCGCGCGCGCTGTTCGTCGCGGATGATGATGACGATGTGGCCGCCACCGTGTCGCGACTCTTCGAGCGGCGCGGCTGGACCGTTCACCGTGCCCGCACCGGCTCGGAAGCCGTCGCGATCGCCCGCACCAGCGGACCGATCGACGCGGCCGTCGTGGATCTGGTGCTGCCGGGCGTGGGCGGTCTGGAAGTGGTCCGAGAGCTGCGCGAGCGGCACCCGCGGTGCCGGATCGTGGCCATGACGGGGATGGCCGAGGCGGCGATGATCGCCGCGTTTCTGCACGCGGGAGCCGATGCGTTCGTGGGGAAGCCGTTCGACATCGCGGCGCTGATCGCCGCCGTGGAAAACCCGCCCGACCCGGCCTAGGACCCGCCCGACTCGCCCGCCGCCGCGGAGCTGAAGCGCTGGCCTAACGTCGCCAGCGACGCGCCGAAGTCGGCCACATTCAGCTTGCGCCGCTCCAGCTCGCCGGTCTTGGCCCGCAGCTCGTCCAGCGCCGCGCGCGATTCGGCCGCCAACGCGTCGGACCGCCGCGACAGCTCCGCCATGACCTGGTCGAGGAGTTGCGTGACCCGGTCGGCGTGCGACTGCTGCCGCCGCGACAGGTCGTCGAGCTGGGCGGACAGCCGTTGCGACATCTCCGCCAGCCGCGCCTCGACCCGGCGCTCGAGGTCCGCGAGGCCCTGCTCGACCTTCCGCTCCAGTGCCGCGTCGCGCTCCTCGCCGGTGCGCTCCAGCGCGGCGTCGCGCTCCTCGAGCCTCGCGAGATCGCTTCCGAACAGAATCTGCCGGACCGTGCCGAGGTCGGCGGGCGCATCGGTTGGCTGCGTCACGCTCGCTGCTCCACCCAAGAGATATCCTACGTTATCCCGCGTCCGGCCGAGCCGCCAGTAGAGCCTCAGCCCAGATCGAGAAGGACCAGATCCGTTTGCGGCACCCGCGGCGTCACTTCCGGGCCGTTCTCCTGCACCACCACGTTGATCTCGCTGCGAACCCCGAAGCGGCCGGTGAGGTAGATGCCCGGTTCGACCGAGAACCCGACGCCCGGGATCAGCCGGCGGTCGTCGTGTGTCTCGTAATTGTCGAGGTGCGGGCCCGAGCCGTGCAGGTCCTTGTCGATCGAATGGCCCGTCCGATGCACGAAGTACTCGCCGTAGCCGGCGCGCTGAATGACCGAGCGCGTGGCGTCGTCCAGATCGGCGCCGGTCACCGTCCAGCCCTCGCGCCACTTGTCGCGGAGCACCGCCACCGCCTGGTCGCGCGCGTCGCGGACCACCTCCCACACCTTCGTCACTTCGGCCGGGGGCGTGGTCCCGGTGAAGGCCATCCACGTCTGATCCGCGTACACCGTGTCGATGGTCACGCCGGCCCACAGATCGAGCAGCAGGACGGCGTTCGGGACGACCGGCGTGTCGGCCTGCGCGGTCGGCTCGTGGTGCGGGTTGGCGGCGTTAGGCCCGACGCCAACGATCGGCGCGTCGTGGGTGTGCAGCCCCGCATGGTCGAACGCCTCCATGACCCAGCGCTGCAGCGACTGCTCGGACACGGGCACGCCCGCGTCGTGCCACGTCTTGACCTGCTGGAACGCCGCGAGCGCGATCTCGCGCAGCTGCTCCGCCGCGCGGCGGTGCCCCGCCAGCTCGGCCGGCGTCCAGCGCGAGGCGATGGCGCTCACCAGGTCCGAGGACGTAGACACCTCGCCGCCCGACGCGCGCACCAGCTCCACCACGCCCGCCGGCACCCGGTCGAGATACGGCACGCTGTCCCTGGCCGAGTACTCCATGGCGACCTTCTTGCCCGACAGCGCGCGCTTGAGCTCCGCGTCGAGCTCGCGCCACGCGGCGTAGGGGCGGATGTCGCCCGGAAAGCCCTGGATCCGCGCCAGCTCGATCTTGTGCGCGATCGCCACCGGCCGGCCCGTGGCCGGAATGAGCACGAACAGCCGCCGCGTGGCGAGGCCCTTGCCGAGGCCGAGCACGCGGGTCGCGACCGGATTGAGACCGTGGAAATCGAACAGCAACCAGCCGTCGAGGCCCAGCTTCGCGAGCATCTCGCGAATGCGGGCGAGCACTTCGGGGGTCAAGGTATCGGCGACGCTCATCGTCCGGCCTCCTCCGCTGAACCGCCGGCGCGCCACTCGCAGACGGCATCGCCGCGCGCGCGGCAGCGGGTGTGGGTGACCGTGCCCTCGAACTCGACCAGCTGACGCAGCAGCTCGGCGAGGGCCGCGGCATAGAAGGCGCACGCCGCGCCGTCGGGGGTGGCGCGCACCGTGACGTCGGCGTCGAGCGCCGCGGCGGGCTGGCGCAGCGACTTGGTCATCGCGAGGCCCAGCACCTCCGCCGCGGCGCGCCGCGCCGCCCCCAAACCTACTCGGGCACCCAGGAACCGCGGCAGCACCCGGGCGGCCCAGCGCCGCGGCGCGGGCAGCCGGCGGATCGCCCGGCGCGCGGCGCGCCGACCGCCGTCGGCGAACACGAGAGCCGCGTCGGGCCGCCGTCCCACCAGACGGAGGATCTGGGCAAGCTCGTCGGTCCCGATGCGACGGTCGCGACGCACCAGCGCCTCATACCGGGCGATCTGCCCGGCGACGGTATCGGACAGACCCAGCCGCTTCTTGAGGAGTTCGTCGACGTACTCGGCGACTTCCTCGTCGCTCGGCGAGTCGAGGTTGCGCATCGCTTCCAGAACCGCCAGCGGCAGGATGCTGTGGGCAGAGAGCGTGTCGCGGTGTGCCAAGGGGTGCGCCGAAGATACCGACGGCGGCGGCGAACGCCAAGGCGCCTTCCCGCGGCCCGCAGTAGCTTATGGGATGCTTCGCCAGAGCAGCGAGCCGGAGGCCGACGTGCTGGTCGTCGGCGGCGGCCCCGCCGGCGCGGCGACCGCCGCATGGTGCGCCCGCGCGGGGCTGTCCGTGCGCCTCGTCGACCGGGCGCGTTTCCCGCGCGAGAAGGCCTGCGCCGAGTATCTGAGCCCGGAGGCCGGCCGCGACCTCGAGGACCTGGGCGTCCTCGCCGCCGTCGAGCGCGCCGGCCCCGCCCGGCTGTCCGGATTCCGCCTGGTCTCCGACGACGGCGCGTCGGTCATCGGCCACTTCGGGGCGGTCCCGGGCTACGAGCCGTGGCGCCCGTACGGCTTCGCCCTGCCCCGCGCGGTGCTCGATCCCATTGTGCTGGACGCGGCCCGCCGCGCCGGCGCCTCGGTCGAGGAGGGCGTGGCCCTCGAAGACCTCATCATCGAGCACGGGAGCGTCGGCGGCGCTGCCCTCCGAGACGGGACGACACCGCGCACCATCCGCGCCCGTGTGGTCGTCGGCGCCGACGGCATGAACTCCCGGGTCGCCCGCAGGCTCGGCGCCGCCCGCACGGCCCGGCCGCGGCGGCTGGCTCTCGTGGCGCACCTCTCCGGCGTCGCCGGCATGGGCGAGGTCGGCGAGATGTTCACGCAGGCTGGCTGGTACGTGGGGCTGGCCGACATCGGCCACGGCCTCACGAATGTCGCCATGGTCGTGCCGCAGCGCGACGCGGCCGCCATCGCCGTGGGCCCGGAGGCGTTCCTGCTGAGGCGGCTCGCCACCGTGCCGGAGCTGGCCGCACGGTTCGCCGGAGCGTCCATCGTGCGTCGCGTGCTCGTCACCGGACCCTTCGCGCGCTCCTCGCGCCCACTCGTGTTCGGCGGCGCGGTGCTGGTCGGCGACGCGGCCGAGTTCTTCGACCCATTCACCGGCGAGGGCATCTTCGCGGCGCTGCGCGGCGGCCGCCTGGCCGCCGCCGCGATCGCCGCCGCCCTCGCCCGGGGCGCGGCAACGGCCCGCGCGCTTGCGCCCTATGCCGCGGCGCACCGCAGGGCGTTCGCCGGCAAGCGGGTCCTCGAGCGCATCGCCGGCCTGAGCGCCGTCCACCCGGTCCTGATGCGGCGCTTCACGCACCGCCTGGCGCGGCGGCCCGCCGTGGCGCACCTCTGGGTCGGCGCGGCCGGCGATTCGGTTCCGGTGCGCGCCTTGTTCCAGCCGCGGCGCCTCGCGGCGCTCGTTTAGCTATGCCGCTCGACGCCCGTGCGTTTCGCAGCGCCATGGGGTCCCTGGCCAACGGGGTCACGGTGATCAGTGTGGTGGACGAACACGACCGCCCGATGGGCATGACGGCCACGGCGGTCTGCTCCCTCTCGCTGGAACCACCTCTCCTGCTGGTGTGCGTCGGCCACGAGGGCGCGCTTCACGATCTCATCACCCGCGCGCCGTGGTTCGGCGTGCTGGTGCTCGCCGCGGACCAGCGCGACCTCGCCGAGCGGTTCGCGACGCGCGGTCGGCAGGCGTTCGACGCCGACGGACCGCGCACACCCGCCCGGCTGCCCCGGCTGCCCGGCGTGGTCGCAACGATCGACTGCCGCCGCCGCGCGGTCTTCGAGGGCGGCGACCACTCCATCGTGACGGGTGAGCTCGAGTGGGCCGACGTCGCCGGCGGCGCGCCGCTGCTGCACCAGAGCGGCGTGTACGCGAGGCTCGCGCCCTGACCGCCGGCCTCAAAGCCTGGGCGGTGCGTGCCCCGGAGATGCTCGACGACCCGGGCGCGGACGCCGCGACGGTCGTGACGTCGCTCAGGGACATCGCGCGGATCAACCGCACCTTCGGCAACGCCGCCGTCGCCGCCCGGGCGCTGCGTCCCTGGTGGGCGGGCGAGCCGCGCGGCGGCGTCATGAGCCTGCTCGACGTGGGGACCGGACTGGGCGACATCCCGCGCGCGGTCGCGGCGCTCGCCGCCACCGACGGTGTGCGGCTGAACCTGATCGGCGTCGAGCGCCACGCCGCGGCGGCGCGCGCCGCCGCGGGCCCCGACCTGGCCGCCCTGCTGGCCGAGGGTGAGGCCCTCCCCTTCGCGGACGGCGCCGTGGACCTCGTGCTGTGCGCCAAGCTGCTCCATCACCTTCCGGGCGAGCGCGGCGTGCGCCTGCTGCGTGAGCTGGACCGGGTTGCCGCGCGCGCCGTGCTGCTGCTCGACCTTCGGCGCAGCCCGGTGGCCGCCGCCGGCATCTGGGTCGCGTCCTTCCTCATGCGCTTTCACCCCGTGACCCGTCGCGATGCGGTCATCTCCGTCTTTCGCGGCTTCACTCCCGCCGAGCTGCGCCGCACCTGCGCCGCGGCGGGCGTGAACGCCACGGTGCGCGGCCACGTGGGCTATTGCCTGACCGCCGCATGGGCGGCGCGCCCACGCGGCGCGGTCGCGGCGCCGACGCCGGCATGATCACCGTCGACCGAACGCTCGTGCGGGCGAGCCTGCCGCGCGCATTCGCCGCCGGCGCCGCGGTCGAGCGCTGGCCGGACTGGCTGCCGCACTACCGCTGGGTGAGGTTTCTGGAGCGGCGCGACGACGGAGGCATCGTCGAGATGGCCGCCTGGCGCCCGTTCGGTCCGTTCCGCTATCCCACGTGGTGGGTGTCGGAGATGGTTCTTGAGCCCGACACGCCGCGCATCCGCTACCGGCACGTGCGGGGCGTCACGCGCGGCATGGATGTCGCCTGGGACTTCGAGCCACGGGGAGACGGCGTGCTCGTCACCATCACGCACCGCTGGCGCGGCCCCACGTGGCCCTTGGTCGGGCCGGCGGCCGCGAGCACGGTCATCGGCCCGGTGTTCGTCCACGGCATCGCCAGCCGCACCCTGGAAGGTGTGGCGCGTGAAGCCGAGCGCGCCGACGCTGCCGGGGAGGGAGCCGCGTGAGCGAGGCCCGGCGCGTGGTCGTCACCGGCGTCGGGTGCGTCACGCCGATCGGCACCGGCGCCGACGGCCTGTTTGCGGGACTCCGCGCCCGCCGCTCGGCGGTGCGCACCATCACGCGGTTCGACCCGACGCCGTTTCGCAGCCGGAACGCCGCCGAGATCGACGATTTCCGTCCGCAGGACCACCTCGACTCGAAGCGGGCCCGGCGGTTCGACCGTTTTGCCCAGCTGGCGGTGGTGAGCGCGAGGCTGGCGCTCGAGCATTCCGGGCTCGATCTCGCGCGGGAAGACCGCGACCGCATCGGCACGTCGATGGGCTCGGCCCTGGGCGGTGTGGCGTTTGCGGAGTCGCAGGTCGGCGCGTACATGCGCGAGGGCCTGCGCGGCGTGGACCCCGGGCTCGCGCTCATGGTGTTCGGCGGCGCCGCCAGCTGCAACATCGCCATCGAGCTGGGCGTCACCGGGCCGAACACGACCAACGCCATGAGCTGCGCGTCAGGCACGATCGCCGTCGGCGACGCCTTCCACATGGTGCGCGACGGCCGCGCCGACGTCATGCTGGCCGGCGGCGCGGAAGCGCCGCTCGCGCCGCTGTGCTTCGGGGCGTTCGCCGTGATCCGCGCGATGTCCTCGCGCAACGACGATCCTACGACCGCGTCGCGGCCCTTCGACGCGGATCGCGACGGCTTCGTGATGGGGGAGGGCGCCGCGGTGCTGGTGCTCGAGGAGCGCCGTCGGGCGCTGGCGCGCGGGGCGCGCATTCTCGCCGAGCTGCTCGGCACCGCCGTCACCAACGACGCCTATCACATGACCGCGCCGCGTCCGGACGGATCCCAAGCCGCGCGCTGCATCCGCCTCGCGCTGGCCGATGCCCATACCGCGCCCGGCGACGTGAGCTACGTCAACGCGCACGGCTCCTCGACGCCGCTCAACGACTCGACGGAGACGCTCGCGCTGAAGCAGGTGTTCGGGGAACACGCCTACCGCCTGGCGATCAGCGGCACCAAGGGCTACTACGGTCACGCCCTGGGCGCGTCGGGGGCAATAGAAGCGGCGCTCACAGCGTTGTCGCTGGAGCGCCGCTGGCTACCTCCGACGCTGAATCTCTCCAGGCCCGATGCGGCCTGCGACCTCCACTACCTCACCGGCGACGGCGCCGACCGGGCCGCGGACGTCGCGGTATCGAACTCGTTCGGCTTCGGCGGCATCAACGCCGCCGTGGTCATGCGCCGCGGCGACTGACGCTAGTTCACCGTCACGGAGACGGTATCCATCACGCCGTCCGCCTGAATCGTGAGTGTCGTCGAGCCGGGGGCGACGCCGGTCAGCAGCGCCTTCCACCGTGTGTTGCCCGGCACCGCGGGCAGGGCGGAGTCAGGAAGCACCGCAAAGGTGGCGATCGAACTGCTGTTCGACCCGACGGTCGGTGCCGAGAACGAGTAGTAGTTCCCGGCGTTGTCCTGCACCTGGATCCCGAGCAACAGCGTCGCGCCGGAATCGACGCTCGCGTGCGTCAGGTTGCCGACAAACGACGCATCGCCGAGGTTGGTCACCACCAGAAGGCTCGGCCCGCTGCGCAGCGACTTCGTTGGGTCGCTGAAGCATGCGGCCAAGCTGAGCATCGCTACCGTCGCGCCTAGCCGGACAATGTTCTGACGCTTCATGGTTCCTACCTCCGATAACGATTTCGTTCACCCACTCCGCTACCCTGGAGTCGCGTAGTATCCTCAGTTGATCTGGTCCTGCACTCCCAGGAACTGGTCGATGTCCCGGGTAGCATCCGTGCCTAACTGCGCCTGCCAATCGGCTTCAGCGACGCCTTCCTCGTGCGTGTCGTTCGTCGCCATCAACACGTAGTTGCCGAGGCCCGTGCGATCGCCGAACACATACCACCGCAACTGTCCCCGCGTGTACCGCCACACGTCGTACGGGAAGGGCTGCGAGGCCGGCCGATTCAACCGCTCGTCCCACTGCCCGTTCCGGATGAAGATCCTGCCACGATCGGTGTTCCATCCGGCCAGCTGCGCCACACCGCTCTCGTGAAACAACCGGTTGGCCGCGGCCACCAGCCGATAGAAGTCTTCGCGCCCGACCGTGCCCTGCACTCGCATCGACGACGTCGCCCAGAACTGGCGCAGGAACCGCCGCTTGCCCTCAACGGTGAGCGTCCGATACAGCCCGAGCCCACCAGGATTCCGAGCCACATAGACCAGCGGTGCTTCGAGCGAGTCCAGTTGGTCCTCGCTGGCGACGGCGAAGATGTCGCCGCCCGCCGGCACCGCCTGCTGCGCCGAATCCACCCGTGCCACACTCTCGGCGGGCGCCATGACGAACGGCGCCTCGGCATCGAGCGTGCTGTCGCCTTCGCGGACGCTGAGCCGCAACCGATACTGTCCCGGCGGCAACCCCGAAAGATCCAGCGATCCCCGCGTCAGCCCGCCGCCGGCCGGAAACGACACCGCCCGCGGCACGGTCGCGATCACCTGGTGGCCGTCGGCACCCACGATCGCCGCCACCATCTGCGCGCTGTCGACCGCGGCCTGCGCGTACGCCTCAGCGTACCACACCAGCGTCGCATTCGTCGGCGTCAACCGCGGCGGCACGCCCGTGCGCATCATGAGGCCCGCGCGACGGACCTCGCCCGGCTGAGGTGGCTCCGAGTCCGTCTGGGGCCGCCGCACGCCGGTGGCGAGCAGCAGATCCGAGATCGCCGGCCGCGTGCGATACGACTGGACTTCCGTCACGCTGACCAGCGAGTCCCCACCCGACGGCACGATCCGTACTTCAACCCGGTAGCGGCCGGGAGCGGCGTCGAAGCCGAACGTCTCTTCGGTCGTGGCTCCCTGCACTCCGGCAACGCCCGGCGGCAAGCTGCGGGTCCACATCGAGTTCTGCAGCTGCAACCCGCTGCTGTCCGAAACCGCCACCACTACCCGATAGCGCGCTACCGCGGAGGCTCCACCTCGGAACAGCGAATCGAGACGGACTTCCGCAACCCCTTCAATTGTCGTGGTTCCGTTCGCCGGCTCATAGAACCGAACGACCCGGACCTTCAGCGGCTGCCCGGCACCTTGCCGGTTCGGCGATGCCAGGGCCAGCAACAGAAATGCCGCGGCAGCCGCGATCGGTCTCATCGTTTCAACCTTCCCTGCACGCCGCCGCTGCAACCGGCGGCGAACCCCGGGTGACTACCAGCTCAGATTGACGCTGACGACGCTGGTATTGCCCAGTGGGCCGAAGCTCTTGACCGCATAGTCGACGCCGAACCCGAAACTGGTCGGGCTGCGGTGGAAGTCGATCCCGCCGCCGTAGGCGAAGCCGTACGAGCCGTTGCTGATCCCGCTGTCGAACCCGGCGTAGCTGGCGTCGCTCGACGAGGGCGCGTTGTAGCTGTTGGCCGGCTGGTACGTGTAGCTCACGCGCGGGGCGAGGCTGAAGCCGGAGCCACCGAGCTTGATCGAGTACTCGCCGCCCACGCCGAAACCCGGCTCGTTGTTGTTGGGCTGATCGAACTGACCCAGCACCGACAGCCGGCTCATCGAGGTCGAGAACAGGTCGTACGCCAATCCAACGCGGAAGGCCACCGGGAGCTGCCACGCTTTCGCGGACAGCGATGCGTTGGCGGGCGCCTGCGGCTGGTTGTCCTGCCCGTTCGGCGCCGGCCGGGTGACCGTCACGTCGAGGGCCTGGCCCGTGTGCTCGAGGTTGGTGCCGAGATTCTGCACCGTGAAGGCCGCGCGCAGCGTGCGGCCGTTCACCAAGGTGTGGAAGCTCGTGCCGAAATCCACGGCGAACGCCGTGCCGGCCACGCCACCGAGCTGGTCGTTGATGAACTTGCCGGTGAAGCCGGCGGCAAACCGATCCGAGAACTGCTGGGAGTACGTCAGGCCCACGTAGGTCTCGGACACGGAGTACACGTTGCCGGACGCGCCGGTCGGGTCATCAACCGTGTACACCGGCTGATTGCTGAACCCGAAGTTGCCGACCGAGAACCCGACCGCCTTGGATCCCCCGCCGAACGGGAACGCAATCCCGACCCAGTTGTACCGGGTGGATGCGATGTAGGACGTCGTCGAGACGTCCATCCCGGGGCGGGTCATTTGCGAGACGCCCGCGGGGTTGTAGTAGAGAGCCGAGATGTCCGTCGCGAGCGCGCTGTAGGCATTCCCCAGCGCTGCGCCACGGGCCGTCGGCGCCATCAGCAGGAATTCCGCCGAGGTGGTGCCGTAGGCCGTGTTGCTTCCCTGGCCGATGGTCGGCGGATTCTGGGCTAGAGCAACGCCGCTCGCCGCGCACAGCAGCGATGCGACGACAATCAGTGAGCGATTACGCATGCGCGCCTCCAAGGGGCCGGGGCGCATGGCCCCGGCCCGCTTCAGGTGTCGTTTTACTGAGCGTAGCTGACAACCGTGAACCGGCCAACCTTGGTCTGCCCGTCCGCCGCCTCGACGTGATAGAAGTACACGCCGCTGGCCACGAACTGGTTATTCCGGTTCCGGAGGTCCCAGACTTCCTCGCCGCCCCCACCCGGATCGTTATGCGTGATGATGCGTACCAGGATGCCGCTCGAGCTGTAGATCCTGATGATCGCCTGGTTCGGCAGATTGACGAACCGCAGGATCTTCGTGTTGACCGTCTGCTCGAGCGAGTTGGTCACGTAGTACGGGTCGGGCACGGTGTGAATGTTCGACAAATCGCCCGCCGCCGTCGCGATGCTGAAGGCCTGCGTCACCTTGATGCTAAGATTCAGCCCCGGAGCCAGCGCCGGGCGAACCGAGTTGGCCGGCGACCACGAATAACCCGAGCAATCGGTTGCCGGTGTGAGCCACTGGTTGGTGGCGTTATCGCTCGTGCCCACAGGCGTGGCGGGGATCGCCGGGGTGCACGTGGCGCTCATGCCCTCGCCGCCCATGGCCCGCAGGTGCCACTTCGTGCCTGAGGTCGGGAGCGACGTCATCGTGAACATGAACGGCTCGCCATTGACGACCAGCATGAAGCCCTGTCCGTCCGCGACGCCGTCGTTGTTGAAGTCCACCGGCTGGAGCATCGTCGAGTCCGCCATGCGGATGCATGGAACGCCCCAGATGTAAGCGCATGTCGGGAACGTGCTGTATAGATCCTGATACGCCAGCAAGTTGAGCGCAGCCGGCCCGAGGTTGTCTTGCAAGGCCCCGAGGCTGACGCCGGACGCGACCACATCGCCGACGTTGACGAAGCCCCAACCGACCGCCTGCAGCGTATCGTAGGGCAGGTCCACATGGTGCGTTTCATCCCGCACCGTGACGTGGCCATTGTTGCCCCACGTGACGACGAAGTCCGCCGGATACCATGTGGCGTCTGCGTAGTTCACGTACCGCAGGTACTTGTCCACCTGCGCATACGCCGCCGATGCAGGCGCTGTCTCGGTCGGTTGCCGCTCCGCCTGCGGTGCCCAGATCGAGTCCACGCCGGTGAGCTGCCCCGCGTCGTGGCTGTGGCTGGGATTGAAGTCGATTGTCGGATCTGCCGGCTCGGACCCTCCCTCGTCGAACCACCTCGAATGCGACAGATAGTGGCTCGGCTGGTCCTTGCCGACGAAGCTCGCATAGCGGCCCGCCACCATGCCCACGCCGAATGACTGCATCGAGATGGGCGTGAGCGTGTCGTCGAACTCCACCGGCATCCGGTTCGCCCGGGCGAATGCCGCCGGAAGCCCGAGTTGCGCTGACCGGGTGGAGTCGTACGGCCCCAGCGGTGCGGAATATGACACCACTGTCTTTGAGCCAACCGGATCGGAGTAGGCAGAGACCGGCAGCGCGAAGGCAAGGTGAAGCGTCACCGTATCCGACGTCACAGTCACGTACATATTCGGAGCCTGGATGCCAATTCCACCAGCGTAGCCCCAGCTGACCGAGTCAATGTGCGCCGTCAGGTTGCCCGGAGGCAGGGCCTCGGCGACGTCGGCCAGGAACTTGAAGTTGCCGCCGTTCTCTGGGGGCACCGGGCCGTTCAATGTGCCGTTGTTGGCGTCGATCGCCGGCCAGCCGCCGGCCGTGTTGAGCTGAACACCGTCGTCCCCGAACGCCCCGGTCACGATGACCGCTGCCTGCGCGTTGGTGGACGCCGCGCGCGGCGTCACGGACTTCGGAGCCAGCTGCGACTCCAGCGACGACGGGCCGGACTTGAGGCTGTTGATTGAGAACGCGGTCACGGCGTAGAAGTAGCGCACGCCGTCGACCAGTGAGCGGTCCACGTAGGCGAACGGCACGCCGGTGTCCGAGAGGCCTGGGTAGCCGCTTGCGCCACCGGTGACCGCGGTGTCGACGTTCACGTTGAAGATGGTGCCGTCGGCCAGCTCGACGCGGCCGCCCGGTGGAATCTGGCGGACCACGCCGCTGAGCGGAATTTCCGGCGGTGTGTCGGCGATGTACGTAGCGCCGTCGGTCGCGAGGCTGTACGTCGACGGGCAACTCGTCGTGACGCCAAGCTCGGGCGCGCACTGGTTGCTGTACGTCGCCTCGTCGTAGAACTCGGCGGTGTAGTCGGTCATCGTCGTGCCGCTGTAATCGAACTGCGCGATCACGCGCATGTCGGACGACGTACGGCCACGCCAGATCCGGTAGCCTTCCGTGTCGAACTGACGGAAGTTCGGGTCGTAGAGCGGATTCGGGCACATGCCCACGCCGCCCGGACAGGTGACCAACGGCTGGGACGCGACGGTGAAGAACGCGTTGCCCGTGGTCTCCGAAGCCGACTTGCCCCAGGCAATGGTGACCTGGCCATCGCCCGGCACCAGGTAGAACGGCGGCACTTCCGGAGCGAACGGCAGGAGGAATCTGTTGTCGAACACGGTCTGCGCGACCTTTTCCTTGTCGAGCAGCGACCGCGGCACCGTCTCGACTTCCGCCTGGTCGACCTCACTGTTCCCGTTCACGTCGGCCGTGTAGTTGTCGAATCCCATCACACGGTCGATTTCCTTCACCGTGTCCTGGTTCGCCCACAACCGAGCGCCGTCAACGGCGTAGATCTCGCCGTTTTCGGTGGTCGCCGGCAAGCCCGTGGCGGAACCGATGCAGTCGCCGCCCGCGGACGCGCACAGGGGGCTGTTCGTCAGGTCCATGGCCGGCAGCTGCGCGTTTCCGGCCACACCGGGCGTGGCGGCCGGGAGCTTGGCCACCGACGCGGCAAACACCAGGGCGACTGCCGTTTGAGCGGCGTGCCCGGGCGCGATGGAGAACGGTCCCGAGGCGCCGTACATCCGGGTGTCCGCCGGCGTCGTCACCCAGTAGCACTGACGCCGGGTCTGCGCCGCCGCGTTGCCGCCGGGGATGTCGCAGGAAACGCCGTCGGCCGTGATCAGGTTGCCCGACAGGTGGCGCCACAGCTGGGAGACGCCGACAGCGTCCGGAAACAGCGGGCCGCTGCTGGGGTTCGTCGTGTTGCCCGCGATGGCGATGCCGAGGTTGCCGGGCGTCTGCAGATACTTGATGCCGTACATGCCGGGGCCGGCGAGGAACGGCGCCGCGAAGATGCTCGGCGGCAACTGCCACGTCGGCTCGAAGAAGTCGGCCTTGTAGTTCACGACCGTGTTGAAGATCAGGTCGCCCATCGTGTAGTTACGCGTCGCGTCGCCTTCGTCCGCGTCGGTCGCGTAGGAGGCGTAGAGATTGGTCCACCAGAAGCCGCTGTCCGGCATGGTGACGTTGTAGAACGACTGCGACGTCGAGCGGTAGTGCTGCGCGATCGCGAAGATATCGTCGATGTCGGACGCGCTGTACCCGTAGTCCGCCAGGTTGTCGTAGTCGGAACGCTGACCGGACGTGATGTTGATGAACCGCACCAGCGTGTACAGGATGTCGTTGTTGCCCGACGGATAGTTCCAGGCCAGGAACCGCTGGTCGACCAGCAGGCCCATGGTGTGCGTGCGGCCCGTGGCCAGGGACGTGTTGCCGTCCCAGTAGCGGTACCACAGGTCTTCCTGGGACGCCGTCGCCCTGCCGATCAGGATGGGGGCGAACAACGAGGTGTCCTGGACGTAGCCCGCGGTCGGCCAGTTCGCCACGTCGTCGGCGTTCTTGGCGTCGTAGATGTTGGTGACGCCCTCGCCGTGGTGCTGGTTGCCGATCGGGTCGAAGAAGAACGCGCCGACCGTGTCACCCGGCCACGGGAAGGCGGCGGTCGGCGTGCCGGGAATGAAGCCGGCGATCTGCAGACCGGAGTTGTAGACGTAGTTGTCCGGTGAACCGGCCGGCCAGAAGCCGTTTTCGTTCACCGGGCTGCCAGTCGGGTCCACGCAGGCGGTACCGTTGTTGATGACACCGCACTGCACCCGGTTGGGCCGGTAGTCGGACTCGGGAGCGCCGGCAAACAGATTGAACGACCGCCGCGCCGGTGTGGGCCTGACACCAGGCATCCCCGGCTTCGGGCGGGCGTAGGCTGAGGTCGCCGCGCCGAAGGACGCACCGACCAGAAGCGCCGCCGCTGATAGTCTCCGTAGCATTCTCGCTGCCATGCGAACTCCTTGACCGTTGACGGCTGCCGGCGACCCGCGGAACGCGGGGCGCCGGCATCCGTGACGAGTTTAGAAGTTGATCTCGAAACCGAGGCGCATCGTCATCCCCGGACCCACCAGCGTCTGGACACCCGAATACCGGTTATACCAGGTTGAGTACGCCCGACTGAGTTCGTCGGTCGTCAAGAACTGATTGGCGCCATTCGGATCGCCCGGATCGGCGAACCGCGCCTCGACCCGGCGCATCATGATGCAATCGGGAATCTGTGCTTCGCCGGCCGATGTCGCGACGGCGTTGCAGTCGCTCAGATCCCAGCCGGTCATGGCCGTCCCGTTGACGGTCTTGGTCGTCGGGTTGCCGAACTCACCGGTGAAGTTGGTATACACCGAACTACCCTGTCCAACCTGCGAGATCTCGTACTGGGCGTTATGCACGTCGCCCGTCTCGACGAACAGGTTCATCACGTTGGTGAAGTTGAACAGGTTCCGGATGTCCGCGAACAACGTCACGTTGCGGCTCCCGAACGCGAAGCCGCGGGTGAGCCGCAGGTCCACGTCCTTGATCCACGGCGTGGTGCGCGAGTTCAGCGGCGCGCACGCGGAGCCGGCGAGACCGAACAGGTTGCCGGGCCCGGTGATGCCTTCACCAAGGTTGACGCACCCGTTGGTGCCCGCCTCTTCAGGCGTATAGGCCAGGCCGCTGGCGAACCGGAACGTCGCGAACGCGCCGAAGCCCTGGAAGATCGAGCCGGTCAGCGTGCCCTGATGCCACCCTTGCGGCAGGTTGAGCACCAGGCTGCCGGCGATCGTGTGGGTCCGGTTGTCCTGCGTGGTGAGCGCGGCCTGCGGAGGCGGCTCGCGGTCACCCGTGATCGCGCTGATCTGCCGCGCGTACGTGTTGAGGTACTCCGTTGGGTCGGAACCCGTGCTGCGCGCCGACTGGAACGTGTACGCGACCGACCCCTGGAACAGCGAGCCGATCCGGCGGTCGAGTTTGACGTCGATACCGCGAACGTTCCCGTAGTCCTGGTTCGTGAACAGGTTGATGTTCTGCGTGATGCCGTAGAAGGGATCGTAATACGGCAGCACGCGGCCCGTCACGTCCGACACCTTGTCCTTGTTGTACGCCGACACGTCGAGGACCATGTCCTCGGTAAAGGCGTGGCGGACGCCGAACTCGAACAGGATCGTCTTGCCGTACGTGATGTCCTGGCCCCACGTGCTGTTGGTGTTCGTGATCGCCAGGTCGGTGTTCACGCTGGACGCGTAGTAGCGGAAGTCCGGCGTCTGCGCCTGCTGTGCATAGGACAGGCGGAAGCCGGTGCGGTCGGTAACGGGGAACGACACGCGCACCGACGGTTCGAGGACGCCGTGGGACGACGCGGCGAACAGGTTGCACGTCGACCAGGCCGTCGTGTCAGCGGCCACCCGGTCTGCATGGCAGCGCTGCGCGGTCGCCGTGTCGATCGCGTTCTGCGCCACGGCCAGCGCGTTGACCAGCGACGTGTCGGACGAGCCGCGGAGCGGATCGCTGAAGATACGCCCGGCCGTGCGCGGGAAGAGCACGTTGGAATTCAGCCGGTCGTACCGCAGGCCCAGGTCGATGACGACGTCACCGAGGTCCACGCGGTCCTGGGCGTAGAGGCCCATCTGGGTCGGCTTGTACGCCGCCGCGTCCATGAAGATCTGCGTGGTCATGCTCGCGTTGTACGTGCGAACGTCGGCCCGCAGGAAGTTGCCACCGATCTGCACGCGGTTATACCGGTTGGCCTGCCAGTCGAGGGCGAGCCTGCCGGTCACCCGGTTCTCACTCTCGAGCGAAACGGCGGGGCTGCCGGTACCGGAAATCACATAGCTGCCGGCCGGCGCGCCGTACGGATTGGCGCGGAACCCGGAGCTCGACGTGGACAGGTCGTCGGTGCGGTTGATGAACGGCACGCACCCGCCCATGTCCGGCCGAGACGGATCGCGGCCGGTCAGACAGTTGTTGACGCGGATGTTCTGGATCAGCCGGTCGTCGAGCGTGAAGTTGTTGAAGTTCACGACGAACGGGACGTTGCCGAACGCGAAGTTCGCGAACGGCGTGTGGTTGTCCGCAAACCACCCCTGATCCACCAGGCCGCCGGTGGACCGGTCGCTCTGGATGCTGAACGCTCCGTCGAGCGACAGCGCGTGCTCGGAAGAGCGGGACAGCGTCTGCGACAGGTTCAGGATCAGCGCGTTCTGCAGGTTCAGATAACCGGTCTGCTCCTGCGGATCGTAAATGCCGCCGCCCGGGCCGCTGCCGCGGAAGTTGAGGCCCTGGTTCCGCGTCCGGTGAGCGGAGATGGAAATCCGGGACCCCGCGCCGTACGAGTAGTTGATCTTGCCGTCGAGGTTCCAGTCGTTCGACCATGCGTCGGGCTCGTACATGCCGCTGGAATAGCGGGTGAACGCGGGCAACGCCACGCGGGTCGAATCGCCCGACGGGGTCTGCACGGTCACGGTCGTGTCCACGCCGTTCAGCACATACAGCGGCGCGTCCTGGTAACCCTTGCCCAGCAGGTTGCTCTGGCGGCCCTCCATGAGGGTCGACACGAAGAACGTCAGGTTGTGCGCGAGCGGGCCGCCCAGCGAGGCCTCGAGGTGATTGAGGCCCTGGCCGTAGGACTGCCCGGCCGGCTCGTCCGACTCGAAGCGCAGGAACGGTGTAAACCGCTGGCCGCCCGACCGCGTGACCAGGGAGATGACGCCGGACTGCGCGTCGCCCTGGCTGGCGCCGATGGCGCCCGTGGTGATGGACGCTTCTTCGATGGCGTCGGCACCGACCAGGTTCACGCCGATGTTGCCGGCGGTACCGGTGCGCCCGGACACCGAGCGAATCGGCACGCCGTCGACCACGGCGATCGCCTCACCGATACGGCCGCCGCGAATGGACAGGCCGCGCGCCGACTGGACGACACCGGGCTCGAGGCGAATCGCGTCCGTGACGTTGTTGACCGGCAGGTTCTGCACCAGGTCGCCGCTGATGATCGGCTTCGACGCCACTTGGTCGCGTGGCACGATCGGGTTTGCCACCACTTCGATCGTGATCGCATTCAGCGCGATCGCCTGCCCCTGCTGCAGCGCCAGCGACACCGTGATGGTCTGACCCGCGAGGACGCGGATCCCCTGTGCCTCGGCCGGCGTAAAGCCGATGTACGTCGCACGCACCGTCACCAAGCCGGCCGGCACGTTGTTAATGAAGTAGTAGCCCTGTTCGTTGGTCGTCGACGCGAACGCCGAACCCACGATCTGGACCGTGGCGCCCGCGACCGGAGCACCGGACTGGTCATGCACGGTCCCTTCGACTTTGCCCGTTGTTTCCTGGGCGGTGAGTCGAGCGGAGCCGAATAGCAGAGCGAGCCCAAAGAGCGCCGTCAAGCGCGCAATGCGGGCGACGCCCCATCGACTAGGTTGAGCCATGGACAACCTCCACAGGCGAGAACGCACGACACCAGTTGATAGGAACGAACCACGCAAAGACACGGCACCTCCTTCGGTTGGAGGATTCGGTCAGCGCCAAAATGCTCTTCTTCTTTTGTCAGCCGTCAGCGGCGGCGTGAGTGTGCAACGAGGGGAACACGGCAGCGGGTGTTCCCTTGCGGCCCCAACTTATCCGTCCCTTTCAAGGCGTGTCAAGAACCGACTTAGGGGCCTTGTCGGTCAGACCCGCCCTCGACGCGCATCGTAACAGACAACTTCGACCTCGAGCTACGGACCGGGGCGGCCGCTCGCCGACGGCCGGACGCGTTCGTCTGGAGTCTCCAGCGCCGCCCGCACTTCCCCGACTCTCACCTCATAGACCCTCAGATTCTGAACCGTGAGTTGTCCTAAGGAAAGGACAATGCGTCGTAAATCGACCGGTTTCGCACGCTCGAGGGTGCGCTGGCTGAGCATCGCTGAGCATCTGCGGCCAAAAACGGCCAGCTGCGGCAGGTACGCGCGATAGTGGTTCATCGCCGGCTGCAGAGAAGCGATCAGGCAGTGCAGGCAGATGATCCGGTGCCCGCTGGTCGCCGCCTGCGTGAGCTGGTCGCAGGTGCCCCTGAGCGCCGTACCCGTCTCCATCAGGGTGCCGGTCGCGTTGGAGTCGTTGAACACCAGCGTGCGGTAGTGATCGAGGTGGCCGCGCACCCCCGCGACGGCCAGGCCGACGTCCGCGACCACGTGCATGGTGGAATCGTACGCGGTGCGCAACTGGGCCTGCGGCTGCTGGGGCAGCGCGACGCCCGCAACAATGGGAAGGAGAAGGAGTATCATGGCATCAAATGTAGCGCTTGCACGCCCTGCGACGTACGGCGATATTGGCGCCGCAAATTCCGACCACGCCCGCAATCGAGGTTGATGGCATGCGCACCACGCTTCGCCCAGTGATTGCCGAGTTCGTCGGCACGTTCTTTCTCTGCTTCCCCGGAATCGCGGCGGTGGTGGCCGAAGCATACCGGCCGGGCCTCGCCGGGGGGGCGCTCGGGGTCGCGCTGGCGAGCGGCGTGGGCCTTGCCATCGGCGTGACGACGACGCTGGCCGTCTCCGGCGGCCACCTCAACCCCGCCATCACCATCGGCCTGTGGTCCGTGGGCCGCGTGGACGCGAAGCGCGCCATCCTCTACATCGTCGCGCAGCTGCTCGCCGGCATCGCGGCCGCGTTCGCCGTCAAGGGGTTGTTCCCGGTGATGGCCGCAACGATCACCCAGCTCGGCACCCCCAAACTCGCCGTGGACATCAGCATGCCGGCGGGCATCGCCATCGAGGCGATCGCCACGTTCCTGCTCGCCTGGGCCATGATGGGCAGCTGCGTCGACGAGCGGGCGCACAAGCTGGGCGGCTTCGTGGTGGGGCTCACGTTCTTTGTCGACGTGCTCGCTGTGGGATCGATGACCGGCGCCGCGATGAACCCCGCCCGGGCGTTTGGGCCGGCGCTCGCTTCCGGCACGTCGGTAGGGCAGATCGTTTACTGGATCGGGCCGATCATCGGTGCGATCGTGGCGATGCAGATCTACGAGAGGTTGATGCTCGCCAAGCAGGCGTGAGCGGCTACGGCCTCTTCCTCCAGAGGTACAGCGCGTAGCTGACGTACAGCACCGCCAGCGCGACGTAGGCGGCGATCATGTATCCACCGTTGTCAGGCGGCATCGTCGCCCTCCGCGAGGCGCGCGCGGGCGTCCTCCGCCCGCATCAGCGCGTAGCGCCGCGTCACCAGCACCACGTAGAAGAACGTGAACGCCGCGAACGACAGCAGCAGCGTCGTCAGCATCTGCGAGGGCAGCGTCGGCCCTTCCGGCTTGAGCACCACCGGCTGCGGGTGCGTGGTCCGGAACAGCTTGACGCTGACGTGGATGAACGCCACGAGCGGCGCCCCCAGAATCCCCAGCACCGCGGAGTAGCGCGCGCGTTGCCCCGGCTCCCGCACCGCGGAGCGCAGCACCAGATACCCGAAGAAGATGAACCACAGGAACAGCGTGGACGTCAGGCGCGCGTCCCAGGTCCACCACGCACCCCAGATCGGCTTCCCCCAGATCGGACCGGAAATCAGCACGGCCGACGTGAACACCACGCCGACCTCGGCCGACGACGCCGCGAACATGTCGAGACGCATGTCCTTGAGGAACAGGTACCCGATCGAGCACACCGTGACGACGCAGAACGCCACGAACGCCGACCACGCGCTCGGCGCATGGAGGTAGAAGATCTTCTGAGCGAGTCCCTGGGCCGCTTCCGTCGGGGTAAAGGCCAGGGCGCGCACGTAGACGCCCGCGATCAGCAGCAGCGCCACGCCGATCCACTGCCCGCCGGGGAGCTTCGCCGGCGACGTCTGGTGTTCGCTCATTCCTCCAAAGTCCATTCGAAAATGAGCATGCAGAGGACGACGAAGACGATGTCGAATCCTACCAGCAACTTAAGCCACCCGACCTGCTCGGCAAGTGGACGGCCGGCGAACAGTCGCGACGTGATTTGCGCCGCCGCGCTCACCGGGGGGAGCAGGAAGGGCAGCATCAGCAACGCGAGGATCAGTTCCGCGAACCGGGTCGTGACCGCCATGGCGCTCAGCAGCGTGCCCACACTGACGAATCCGATCGTCGCCAGCGCGATGACGCCGGCGAGCGCCGGCAGCACCGGCAGGATCGGCACGTTGAAGAACAGTGCGAAGGCCGGCAGCGCGATCGCCTCGACCGTCCCCAGAAACACCAGGTTGGCGAGCGCCTTCCCGACATAGAGCGCAGTGCGCGACAGCGGGGCCAGCAACAGCCCATCGAGGGCGCGGTTCTCGCGTTCCAGCGCGAACGCGCGATTGAGGCCGAGCAGGCCGGCAAAGCTGAACGTGATCCACAGCGTGCTCGGCGCGAGGTCGGTGGCGCCGATCGCGGTGGGGTCGCGCGCGAAATTGAAGATGGCGAGCACGAGCGCGGTGAACGCGAGCATGGACAGAAACGCGGTGCGGCTGCGCAGCTCGAGCAGCAGGTCCTTCCTCGCCACCACGAGCGCCTGACGCATCACGTCACCCACCGGTCGCCTCGGCGTAGCGCACGCGGTACGACGCCGCGTCCCCGTGGCGCGGGCCGCACTCGACGAACCGGCCGGCGACCTGGATGGCGACGTGCGTCGCCAGTTCGAGGCCCTCGTCCAGGTTGTGGGTGACCAGTACGACCGTCCGGCGTTCGGACCTGAGGCGCATCAACTGTTCGCGCAGCGCCGCGGCCGCCGCCTGGTCGAGGCCCGTGAACGGCTCGTCGAGCAGCACCAGGTCGGGCTCGTGCAACAGCGCGCGCGCGATGGTCAGGCGCTGCAGCATGCCACGACTCATGGTGCCCGCCGGGCTGTCCGCCCGCGCCTCGAGGCCGACCCGCTCCAGCGCCCGCCGCGACGCGGCCGCGACGTTGGGGAGGCCGTAGAGCCGCCCGTAGAACTCCAGGTTTTCCGCGGCGGTCAGGCCGTCGTAGAGCATGGATGCGTGCGAGATGACGCCGAAGCGGCGTCGCTGCGACTCGTCGCCGCGGCGCAGGAGCTCGCCGCTCAGCCGCACCTCGCCCGCGTCGGCGGCAATCAGGCCGGCGAGGATGCGCAGCAGCGTGGTCTTGCCGGCGCCGTTGGGCCCGAAGATGGCGAGCGCGTCGCCGCGCTGAAGCGCGAAGTCGATCCCACGCACGGCGCGCACATGGCCGAACCTGCGGGCCAACCCATGCGCCTCGAGCGCGGGTGGCCCGTCTCCGTGGCCGGGGCTTGCCGGGGACGCGGACGGCGACGACACGGCCCCAATATAGAGGGCGTGCGCGCTAGAGCTGCGGGTCCAGGTCGAAGCGGTCCTCGAGTCGCGTCATGAGCAGAAGAAACCGAACCTCTTCGCTCGCCCCGAGCAGGCCGATCGAGTGGCGGCGCTCGGCGGCGCGGACCTGCAGCATCACGAGCGACGCCAGGCCGGAGCTGTCGACGCGGCTCGTCTGCCGCATGTCGATCACCAGCCGCCGGGGGGCATCGGCCTCACCGAGCTTGCCCAGGGCATCGAGGGCGAGCGTGGTGAAGTCCTGCCGAGTCGTCCCGTCGAGGGTCGCCGGAGCCTGCACAATGATGTAGTCCACGCCCGACTCAAGTGGAAGGATCGGGCCTGGACATCAGTATTGGCATAAGATATTGCGAATGAATGGTATACGCATGACACACTGATGCATAACGCACCTTCGTGCAGTTGCGGATCGCAAAAGATGCCGACTTCCTGCAATGCCCGGAAAGTGGAAGGGGCCCGCGCCGAAGCGCAGGCCCCATTTCCTCCGGCCGTCGGGTCGGTCAGACTTTGGTGACGTTCGCGGCCTGCAGGCCCTTGGGTCCTTCGCGGACCTCGAACTCCACCTTGTCATTCTCCTTCAGCGACTTGAAGCCATCGGCCTGAATCGCGGAGTAGTGAACGAAAACATCGGGTCCGCCCTCGCGCTCGATGAAACCGAAGCCCTTCGCGTCGTTGAACCACTTGACCCGGCCGGTAATGCGCGACATACCTGACTCCTCTTACAGGTGGCACACACGAATCCCGACCGCCTCAACAGGGCCCCGGCGATTCGTTGACGAGCGCGCCTAGCATACGATTCGACAGACGTAAGCGCAATAGCCGCTACCACTTCGCTTCATTCGGACATCCGGAAAGGCACTGGCATGACGGACACCATGCGTCTTGACACTTTGCTCGAGGAGTCCCGCTCGTTTCCGCCGAGCGACGCGTTTCGACGCGCGGCCCACGCCTCCAGTGACGCGATCTACGATCAGGGAAAGGAGCGCGAGCGCTTCTGGGCCTCGTTCGCCGCCGAACTCTCCTGGTTCAAGAAATGGGATCGCGTGCTCGACTGGAAGCCGCCGCACGCGCAGTGGTTCATCGGAGGCAAGCTCAACGCGTCGGTGAACTGCCTCGATCGGCACATCGGGACGGCGCGGCGCAACAAAGCGGCGCTGCTGTGGGAGGGCGAGCCGGGCGACCGCCGCACGCTGACCTACTGGGAGCTGTACCGCGAGGTGAACAAGTTCGCCTCGGTGCTCAAGCAGTTGGGCGTCAAGCGCGGCGACCGGGTCGCCATCTACATGCCGATGGTCCCCGAGGTCGCCATCGCGATGCTCGCGTGCGCGCGCATCGGCGCGCCACACTCGGTGGTGTTCGGCGGCTTCTCCGCGGAGAGCCTGCGCGACCGCATCAACGACGCCGGCGCGGTCGTGCTCATCACCGCCGACGGAGGGTACCGGCGTGGCCAGGTCGTGCCGCTCAAGCGGGCCGCGGATGAGGCGCTCAAGGACACGCCGTCGGTGAAGCACGTGGTGGTGGTTCAGCGCCGTCCGGGCAGCCAGGGCGACGAGGCGTTCGCGCACATGACCGAGGGCCGCGACCACTGGTGGCACCGCCTGATGCAGGACGCTCCCGCCTACTGCGAGCCCGAGCACATGGACGCCGAGGACCTGCTTTACATCCTCTACACCAGCGGGACCACCGGCAAACCCAAGGGCATCGTGCACAGCACCGGCGGGTACATGACCCAGGTGGTCGCGACGACGAAGCTCGTGTTCGACCTCAAGGACGACGACGTGTACTGGTGCACCGCCGACGTCGGCTGGGTGACCGGGCACTCGTACGTCGTCTACGGCCCGCTGGCGCTCGGCGCGACCGTCGTGATGTACGAGGGCGCCCCCGACTGGCCCGAGAAGGACCGGTTCTGGGAGCTGGTGGAGCGGTTCGGGGTGAGCGTGTTCTACACCGCGCCGACCGCGATCCGGGCGTTCATGAAATGGGGCACGGAGTTCCCCGCCCGGCACGATCTCAGCACGCTGCGCCTGCTCGGCACCGTCGGCGAGCCGATCAACCCGGAGGCGTGGATCTGGTACCACCACAACGTCGGCGGGCAGCGCTGCCCGATCGTGGACACGTGGTGGCAGACCGAGACCGGGGGCATCATGATCACGCCGCTCCCGGGCATCGTGCCGACCAAACCGGGCTCGGCGACGCGCGCCTTCCCCGGGATCACCGCCGAGATTCTCGACGCCGACGGGAACGTCATCCCGGTTGGCGGCGGACTCCTGGCGATCACCACGCCCTGGCCCGGCATGCTGCGCACGATCTGGGGCGACGACGAGCGCTACCGCCAGACGTACTGGTCTCGCTGGGACGGCAGATACTACTTCCCCGGCGACGGCGCCAAGCGCGACGAGGACGGCTACTTCTGGCTGCTGGGGCGGGTCGACGACGTGCTCAACGTGGCGGGGCACCGGATCGGCACCATGGAGGTCGAAAGCGCGCTGGTGGACCATCCCGCCGTGGCCGAGGCGGCGGTGGTCGGCAAGCACCACGACCTCAAGGGTCAGGCGATCGCCGCGTTCGTGACGCTCAAAGCGGGGCAGACCGCCAAGGACGAACTCAAGGAGGAGCTGCGCCAGCACGTGGCGAACAAGATCGGCGCGCTCGCGCGGCCGGACGATGTGCTCTTCTCCGCGGACCTGCCCAAGACGCGCTCCGGCAAGATCATGCGCCGGTTGCTGCGGGACATCGCCGAAGGCAGGGCGTTAGGCGACACGACGACGCTGGCCGACCCGGCGGTAGTGGCCAAGCTCAAGCAGGAGTACGAAGAAAAGGAAACGTGACGGCGCTAGGCCCTGCGGTTCACCAGTCCGGTGACCGCCGCCACGCCGATCAGGAGGATGACCGCCGCGGAGCCCATGCACCACCGGCAGATCGCATGGATCCGGAACACCTCGAGGTAGGTCAGGTACGCGGTGAACAGCACGCCGCCGACGCCGAAGACGGCGAGCAGGCGCGTGGGGCCAGGGCGCTCGATCCAGGCGGGCTGGAGGCCCACCATGGCCGTGGCGAGGATGGCGAGGTACCCGGCCAGGCCGATAGCCGCCACGGGAATCCCGAACAGTGCTCCGTAGGGACCGAGCTGCACGCGCTCGCAATCGCCCGAAGTACCGCATTGCAGTGAGCCCACCAGGCCAAGCTTGAACAGCGTGAGGTAGAGCGAAAGCAGGACGCCGACCAGCGCCAGCAGCGCGACGACCTGACGATGGCGCACTAACGTCGTCCAGCGGCCGGGTGTGCGGGCGTCGCGGCCGCCGTGGGCGCCGCGGCGTGCACGCGGATCAAAGAATCCACGATGGCCGTGAGCTGATCGGCGGTCGGCGTCGCCTCGACCTTGTGGCCGTCGATCAGGAACGTCGGCGTGCCCGAGAGGCCGACCGAGTCGCCGTACGCCTTGTCGGCCAGCACCTGCGGCCACGCGGTCTGATTCTTCACGCAATCGTCGTAGCGGGGCATGTCGAGGCCCACCCGCTGCGCCACGTCACGCAGCGCCCGGTCCGGGTGGCTGGCGCCGACCCAGTCGCCCTGGGAGTTGTAGATGGCATCGAACATCGGCCAGAATTTGCCCTGGTCGTTCGCGCAGGCCGCCGCCAGGTGGGCATACGGCGAATACTGGTGGCCATCGAGAGGGAAGTGCACGAACCGCCACTGCACCTTGCCGGTCTCGATGAGGTCGCGACGGATGTCCGGGAAGGTCAGCACGGCAAAGCGGGCGCACCACGGACACTCGAAGTCCGCGAACTCGGTGATGTGGACGGGGGCCGAATCGGAGCCGAGCACCACGCCGCGCGGGCCGACGGGAAGGGGCGGGAGGGCGGCGGCCGAGAGCGAGGGGAGTCGATCGCCGCCGCGCCCCATCGCCTGCCGGGCTATGAGCGCACCGCCCACGACGGCGATGGCCCCCAGCGCGATGTAGAACGGCTTCAGCGATCCCGCGGCCGCCATGGCTCCTCCTCGTCCGGTTCCTGGTCGTTGTCGTCGATCATCCACGACTCGCGCGCCTGCTCCACGATCCGGCGGTGCTCCGCCACCTCGGGCGAGTCGAACGTGCTGCGCACTTCGTAGCGAAACAACTCGGCGCGGATTTCACCCAGCTCGCGCAGCAGCGCCGGCGTCTCGGCCAGCAACCGCCCCTCGGCATCCAGAAGGGTGATGCGCTCCGCCAGCCCGCGAAGCATCGCGAGCAGTTGGGGGATGCGTGCCGGGTCGTACGTTTCGTCCGCCACTGGGCCTCGTCGCGGCGCGTCGTTGCCGAGCGCTCGCCTCACTATCATTGTAGCCACGGTGACCCCGACCGCCAACCAGCCGCACCTCGCGTCCGCGGACGCCCTCGTCAAGATCGCCGCCCTGGCGCAGGCGCCGCTGCGGTTCGGCCACCGCGTCCGCGTCCTCAAGGACGGCGGCCTGGCGTTCCCCGCCATGCTCGCCGTCATCCGCTCCGCGCAACGCACCGTGGTGTTCGAGAACTTCATCATGGCCGGCGACCACACCGGCCGGGAGTTCGCGGCGGCGCTGGAGCGCGCGAGCGGCCGCGGCGCCGGGGTGCGCGTGATCTACGACCCCGTGGGGACGCTCCTGGTCCGCGGCGGCTCGATCGGCCGGCATCTGCGGCGGGCCGGTGTCCGCGTCCGTCCGTTTCGGCCGTTGTCGGCCATGGCCCCCTGGAGCTGGACCCGGCTGCGCCACCGCGACCATCGCAAGCTGCTCATCGCCGATGGCCGGTTCGCCGTGGTGGGCGGCCTCTGCATCGCCGACAGCTGGGCGCCCAGCGAAGAGGGCGGCGGAGGCTGGCGCGACACGGCCATCCTGATTCGCGGCCCCGCCGTGGCCGACCTCCAGGTGACGTTCGACCGCATGTGGCGCCGCGCCCACGGCAACATCGAATTCCCGACCCTGACCGGCGAAGAGCGCATCACGTCGCTGGGAGAACCCTACGGCGACGCGGCCGCCATTGTGGTGGCGGACCGGCCGCTCACCAACCGGGTGGCCGCCATCTACGAGTGGCTGGCCGACCACGCCGAGTCCGCGATCGAGCTGACCGACGCGTACTTCGTGGCCCCCCCGGGGGTGCTGGACGCCCTGGTTCGGGCGGCGCGCCGGGGGATCAGGGTCCGCCTGTTGGTTCCAGGTCGGAACAACCACCCCGTTGCCGGCCTCGCGGCGCGCCGCATCTACGATCCTCTGCTGGCCGCCGGGGTGCAGATCTACGAGTGGCAGGGCAAGATGCTCCACGCCAAGACCATCGTCGTGGACGGCCTGATCTCGATGATCGGGTCGAGCAACCTCGATCCGCTGTCCCTGCGGCGGAACTACGAGTTGAACGTGCTCGTGGGCGATCCGGCGACGGGTCAGACGATGCGGGAGCTCTTCGAAGCCGATGTGGCTCGATCGACCCCCGTGTTGCCGGAGGAGTGGCGGCGCCGTCCGTTCAAGGCGCGGTTGGCCGAAGCGATCGCCTCGATTTTCGCGTTCAATCTCTAGGATCCGTCGGAGCCGCGTGAGGGTTGGAGCGCTCCCTTGGATGGGGCTCTCCGTTCGACTATATTTACGGGTGTCCTTGGGCCCGGTTGGGCCTGTCAAACGGAGGTGTGATGGGCAAGACCAAGAAGCCGCGCAAACAGTACGTTCCCACGCCATTTGAGCAGGCTCGCGACGAGCTCTTCAGCCACATCCTCCGCTGCGGCGTTCTTGAAGCCTCCGACGAGCATCGCAAGGACTGGTTCGACGATACGATGGACTATCTCGCGGAACGGTACGAGTCGCTTTCGGACGACGAGTTGGATCAGTTGCGCGTGCTCGGTGAGCGGTACTGCCAGCCGGTGCAGCCGCGGCCGGAGACGGCGGGCGTCAGCTAGGCCGGTCCGAAACTCCGCGTTTCAGACGCGCGTGTCAGGCCCCGGGATGAAAATCCTGGGGCGTTTTGTTTTGCGGTCAGGGGGTTCGCTTCCGCCACCGGATGCCGACGGCCACCCGAGCACCGCGCCCGACGCCGACCTCGATGAACGTGCCGCGCGGACCCGCGGGCGCCGTTTCGGCGCCGAGCACCAGCTCCAGCGCCGGCGACGCGCGGCCATCGTGCCCGATCGCGAGCGCGAGCCCGCCGCCGCCGTAGATTCCCGCGCCGCTGCGGCGGTCCGGCGAGAGCAGGAAGTGCCACACCCCCTCCACGCGGCCGGCCACGCCGGCGCCCTCCTCATCGCCTAACGCTACCGCCGCGCCGAGCCGGGTGCGTCCGGCGTCGCGCCGGCTCCACGACAGCCCGCCTCCGACGAACGCGGGGCGCGAGAACAGCGCCGCGCCCCACACGCCGGTTTCGCGCCAGCCCTGCGCCGTCGCCGCCCGAGGCACGGCCAGCGCGAGGGCGGCGGCGATCGGCATCAGCTCACGTCGCAAGGTCCAGCGCATACGTCACGGGGATGTCCGGATTGAGCGAGTGCGTGACGGAGCAGTACTTGGTGAGCGACAGATCGATCGCCTGGCGGGCCGCGGCCTCGGTGACGCCGTCTCCCGCGATCCGGTACACGAGCCGGATGGCGACGTAGCGCTGCGGCAGCGCCTCGCGGCGATCTCCCTCGACGTCGACGGCGAAGTTGCGCAGCGCGATGCGCTTCTTCTTGAAGATCGCGGCGACGTCGCTGCCGGTGCACGCCGCGAGCGCGAGCAACAGGGCCTCCATGGGGCCGGGGCCCGCGGCGTTGTCGCCGTCGATGGTGATGGCGGCGCCGCTCGCGCCGGCGCCCTCGAACCTCAGGCCTTCCCGCCAGCGCAGCCGCACCTGCTTGATGGACGGCATTACTGCCCCGGGACCGCGCGCGAGGCGAGTCCGATCAGAAACCGGTGGCGGCCGAGACGATCCAGCGCGTGGTACTCGATCAGCCAGTTGAACGTCGGCTTGAAGGGCAGCTCGAAGCCCATGACCAGCGTCGGCCAGACCTGCGTGCCGCCGGCGGTGGAGTCGGCGCCCGCGTCGTAGTAGCCGACCCCGGCGCCGACGTACGGGATGGCCGTCGCGTTGTCCGGCTGGAACCGGTAGATGACCTCGAGCGCGGCGTGGAGCGACTTGCCGGCCTTGCCGAAGCCGACCTCGAAGGACGGCCGGAGCCGCACCTGGGGCGACCACAGCTGCGCGACGTCGATCGTGGAGCCGACGATCGCCTGGGCGCCGTGGTTCACCTGGGCGCCGGCCCGCGTGGAGAATCCCAGAATGCCGAACTGGACCCCGTTCGCCGTGCCGCTCGACGTGCCGCTCGAGGAGCTGCTCGACGACCCGCCGCCGGGCGGCTGGAATTCCTGCGCCGCGGCCGCGGCCGGGATGATCGTTAGGCAGCCCAGCAGGGCGCACCAGCGGGCGATCGTCATGGAATGCCTCCGGCATCGGGGTCGGCGCGGCGCACGGCCGTCAGGCCGTAGTCGGCCAGCGCGTAGAATGCCATGGCGGCGGTTGCCCACGCCACGGGCTTGAGGTACGGCGAGTCGATCAGCCAGGCGAACAACGTCAGCGACTGGCCCACGGTGACGAGCTTGCCGCCGGCCCGCGCGGGCAGGGTGACCGGGCGCCTCAAGGCGAGGCTCAGCAGGAACCCGGCCGGCGCCAGGATGTCGCGCAGCAGCACGCCGGCGACCTCGAGCGGCGTGAGGGCGCGGGACAACGCCAGCATGGCGAACGCCGAAATCATGAACAGCTTGTCGGTGATGGGATCCAGGACCGCGCCGATCCGCGACGGGCCGAGCCGGCGGGCCAGCCAGCCGTCGAGCAGGTCGCTGGCTACCACCACGGTGAGGACCGGCAACCGGACGGCCGGCCGGTCGGCCGCGACGAACGCCACCGCGAGCGGGACGCGCGCCAGCGACACGGCGTCGGCCACCGCCACGGTGCGTTTGACGCGTCCTTGCCGCTCCTGTGCGGCCACCGTACCTTCACCGGTCAGCATGGACCTTTCGCTGCTGAAGCAAGCTCAGATCTTCGCCGATCTCGACGAGGGCGAGTTGGCCCGCGTCGCCGAAGTGTGCAAGGAACAGAAGTTCCAGAGCGCCAAGACCATCTTCAAAGAAGGCGAGCCGGGTAACCGGTTGTACATCATTGCGGACGGCGAGGTCCGCATCTCGCGCCAGATCCCGGGCAGCGGCGAAGAGGCGCTCGCCGTGCTCAAGAAGGGCACCATCTTCGGCGAGATGGCGATCTTCGATCAGTCCGAGCGTTCGACCGACGCCATCGCGAACACCGACTGCACGCTGATCACCATCGCGCGCTCCGAGTTCGAGCTGCTCCTCGACTTCAACCGCGACGTCGCCTACAAGGTGCTGTGGGCCGTGGTGCGGCTGCTCACCACCCGGCTGCGCCAGACGAACGATAACCTGCGCAGCTTCCTCGCGATGTCGATGTTCTAGGCGATTCGGAATCGCGCATCCACCGCGACGACGCGGTCCGGATACGCGACCAGCGGATTGATGTCCATCTCCTGAATCTCGGCGTGGTCTCCCACCAGCTGGGAGACGCGCTGCACCGCCTCCTCGAGCGCCACCAGGTCCACCGACGTTTCGCCCCGCACGCCTTCGAGCAGCGCGTAGCCGCGGATCCCGCGCACCATCTCCCGCGCGTCGACGTCGGTGAGCGGCTGCACGCGGAACACGACGTCCCGCAGCGCCTCGACGAGCACGCCTCCGAGCCCGAACATCAGCAGCGGCCCCGCCTTGGCGTCGCGCGTCGAGCCCACGATGGTCTCGCGGCCGCGCTCGGTCATCCGTTGCACCAGCACCGCCTCCGGGTCGACGCCCGCGCGCTCCTTGACCCGGGTCAGCAGCCGCCGCATCCCCTCGCGCACCGCCTGCTCGTCGCCCAGGTCGAGCACCACGCCCCCGATGTCGCTCTTATGGACGACGTGCGCGCTGATGACCTTGAGCACGACGGGAAAGCCCAGGTCGCGCGCCGCCGCCGCGGCCTCCTCGGCGGTGCGCGCCACCGCCCACGGCGCCGTCGGGATCCCGTAACACTCCAGCAGCGCGAGCGCCTCGTCCTCGCGCAGCTTCGCGCGGCCGGCGGCCCGCGCCTGCGCGACGATGCCCGCGGCGCGCGCCCGATCGACCGGAAACTGCTGCACCGTCCCGGCCGGCCGCTCCAGGCGGCGGCGGTACTTGTCGAGCGCCGCCAGCGCCCGCGCCGCCGACTCCGGAAACACGTACGCCGGCACGCCGCGATCGACCAGCAGTTCGATGCCGGCCGGCGCGCCGTTGCGGCCCAGCAGCACCGCGACGAGCGGCGTGTCGGGCCGGGTGGCCGCCGCGTCCGCGATCGCCCGCGCGACGTCGGTGGCCTGGATGCCCAGCGGCGCGATGAACGACGCGATCACCATGTCCACGTCGGGATCCTGGAGGACGGCCTTGATCACCTCGCGGTAGGTGTCCGCCGTCGCGGTCGCGATGAGGTCCACGGGGTTCCTGACCGACGCCTCTTCGGCCGCGAGCGCGCGCAGCGCGTCCTGCGTCGCCTGCGAGAGCACCAGAACGCGCAGCCCCGCCGCCTCGCACGCATCGGTGAGGATGATGGCGGGCCCGCCGGCGTTGCTGATGATCGCCACCCGGTCGCCGCGCGGGAGCGGCAGGCGCGGGAACGCCATCGCGTAGTCGAACAGCTCCTGAACGCTGTGCGCGCGAATCACGCCCGCCTGCTGCATCAGCACGTCCGCGGCCAGGTCGGTGCCGGCGAGGGCGGCGGTGTGCGAGCTGGCGGCGCGGGCGCCGGCGGCGGTGCGCCCCGACTTCACCACGAACACCGGCTTGCGGCGCGTCAGCTCCGACGCGATGCGGAAGAAGCGCTGCGGGTTGCCGAAGCTCTCGAGGTACATCAGGATCGCCTTGACCTTCGGGTCGTGCGACCAGTACTCGAGCAGATCGTTGCCCGACACGTCGGGCTTGTTGCCCACCGACACGAACTGGGAAATCCCGATGCCGAGCTCGTCGGCGTAGTCGAGAATGCTCTGACCCAGCGCGCCCGACTGGCTCACCAGCGCGACCGGGCCGTGCTGCGGCATCTTGGGCGAGAAGGTGGCGAGCATCGAGATGTCCGGATCGCTGTTCAGGACGCCCATGCAGTTGGGCCCCACCATGCGCATCCCGTAGCGCCGGCAGATCGCCACCAGCTCCTGCTCGCGCGCGACGCCCTCGCCGCCGACCTCCGCGAACCCCGCCGTGATCACGACCAGCCCCTTGACGCCCTTCCGGCCGCACTCCTCGGCCACCGCGTTGACGAACTGCTTGCGCACCACGATGACGGCGAGGTCCACCGCGTCCGGGATGTCGGCCACGGAGCGATACGATTTGATGGAGTGGATGCTCTCGGTCCTGGGGTTGACCGGGTAGAGCGGTCCGCGGAACCCGCTGCGCAGGAGATTGTCGAGAATCTGCCACCCGATCGTGTCGTTCTGGCGGGAGGCGCCGACGACGGCGATGGAGCGCGGACGGAGAATCGCATCGAGCATGGACGGAAGCTAACAACCGGCGACGGGTGATGCGTGGCCCGTCACCGCCGGGCCTCGGCGTTACCTAACGATCTTGAGCAGTCCCGCATCGGCGGACGCCCGAACGAAGCTCTCCGGGTCCGTGCTGGGAATGTAGAAGCCGGTCTGCTCCATGCCGCGATGCGCCGCGTGGGTGAGAAACTCGCCCACCGGAAGGCTCGACAGCGTCGCATCGCCGTCGCGCATGGCGAGCACGATCTCGTCGAAGGTGCCCGTGCAGGCCGTGCCGTCGGCGAACAGGACGCGGTGGACTTCCGCCGGGCGGCTGGTCTTGCGCATCTCCTGAAGTTCGGTGAGCAGCGTGCCGAACAGCTCGAGCTGCGAGGGGTCGCGGGCGGTGCCGCCGGGGCCGCTCGCCTCGAGCTCGGCGAGCATCGTCTCGGTCGCGTTGTCCTCGCCCGCCAGGTCGGCGAGGCGCACCAGCCAGGGCTTCAGCTCGGGATCGTCGTCGGGCAGGCGGTAGACCGTCTTCTTGAGCTCGATCAGCCGCCAGATGCCCAGCTCGTCCCAATGGTCGTCGGGCTCGGTCTGGTCGAACTCCGCCAGCGCCTCCTCGTACGCGCCGCGGTCGTACAGCAGGTTGCCGAGGTAGATCCGCGCCTCGGCGTGGGCCGAGTCGATTTCCAGCGCGCGGCGCAGCCAGTGGAGCGCTTCCTTCTCGCGCGACAGGCGATGCGCGGCGTAGCCGGTGCACGCGGCCGCTTCGGCGCTGTCGTCGTGCGAGCGTCGGGCGATGGAAAAGAAGCGATGCGCCTGCTCGAGGTACCCCTCGCGGAACAGCGCCCGGCCCATCTGGAGCACGATGTCGAGGTCTTCGTCGAACCCGAGAGCCAGCACCCGCTCGAAGCACGCCATGCCGGCCGCGGCGCGGCCCAGCTTCAGGTGGATCTCACCCAGGCCGGCGAGCGCGTCTTCGTGATTCGGCTCGAGGGCCAGCGCGGCGGCAAAGGCGCGGCCGGCCCAGGCGAACTCCTCGCGTGCCAGGCGTGCGTAGCCGAGCCCCACGTGGAGCTCGACGGCATCGGGGTACATCGTGAGACCCTGGCGGAGTAGCTCGACTGCCTCTTCGTACTGCCCTTCGTTGTAGAGCTGGTGAGCTCGCTCGTCGAACTCGTCCGAGCTCCAGAACGGACTGAGCATCGGGGCAGGGCTCCAAGGGATGGTTGAGAGACTATATGAAGGCGAGGCCGCAAGAGCAATAGGCGATGCGAGTTGCCCCGGGTCAGGGCGACCAGTGCACGCTGATCCGGTAGGCTCCCGTGTTGCGCTCGGCGCCGTAGCTGTTGGCGAGGATGCGGTAGGTCTGGCCGGCCGTCACGTGCGTGGTGATGCGCGCGTCGGTGCCGCTCCCGCTGTCGTCGTCGGTGACCAGGGTCCGGCCGGTCTGATCCTGGAACAGGAGAAAGGCGTCGAAGTCATCGGCGTGCAGGTCGATCACGACGTTGCCGCCGCGGTCGGCGCGGAAGGTGTAGATGTCGGCGTAGGTGGAGTCGCCGAGAATCGAGTCACCGGCCTCCAGCCGCCCGACGACCAGGTCGCCGGCGTGGATCTCCATGGGGTGGCCGGGCGGCGCGGCGGCCGCGGCGAGCGACACCCCAAGGTCGTAGAGGCCGGTATGCGCCTCGTCGCCGTAGCTGCGCGCGACGATCCGGTAGTGGGCCGTGGCGGGCAGCTGGGTGACGATCATGGCGTCGGTGCCCTCGCCGAACCCGTCGTCGTTTTCGGCGACGATCTGATCGTTGGCGTCGCGCAGCTCGAGGTAGGCATCGAAGGCGCTGGAGTGCATCTCGATGGCGACCACCTGACCGGCGTGGCCGTCCAGGTCGAACCAGTCTTCGTACGCGCCGTCGCCGCGCGGACGGTCGCCGGGCTCGAGTCGCCCGGAGTAGTGCTGGCCCGGCACGGCGCGGGCGACTTGCGCGGGGCCGGCCGGCGGCGCGGCGAGGGTCAGGCCGAGGGTGTAGCGGCCGGAGTGGCCTTCGCTGTACGCGGAGACGAGCACGGTGTACGCGCCGGTCGCCGGAAGGACGGTGACGATCCTGGAGTTCGTGCCGCCGCCGCCGTCGTCGTTGGAGTCGATCAGCATGCCGTCGTGCACGAGCTGGAGATAGGTGTCGAACTGGGTGGAGATCGCGTCGATCTGGGCGACCTGGCCGGCGCGGCCCGTGAAGGTCCAGCGATCCTGCAGACCGCGCGGACCGGAGTCGTCGCCCGCCTCCAGCCGGCCATCCTTGGTCTCACCCACTCCGATCGTGGCCACCATGCCCGCATCGGCGTAGTTGCCGCTGTCGTCGATCAGGTCGATCTGGTAGGTCCCGGTGGACGGGTTGTCGCCGTACGAGGAGGCGATCGCGGTGTAGCGGCCGGCCGCCGGGGCCCGGAAGCTCACGACGCTGTTGCGGTCACCGAGCCCGTCGTCGTCCTTGCCGATCACGCTGTCGTTCGGGCCGACGATGATGAGGTACGCGTCGAAATCCTGCGAGCGCAGCTCCACGCGCAACCGCGCGCCGACCGCGGCGTCGAACGTCCAGTGGTCCTCGTAGGGGCCGTCGCCGCTGATCGAGTCGCCCGGCTCGAGCACGCCGGTGCGGCTGTCGCCGGTGCGCATCCCGACGACGGCGCCGGGCGGCGGGGCGTCGGGCGTCTGCCACGACGAAACCAGCACCGAGTATCGCCCGCGGCCCTCGCTGTTGTACGCCGTCGTCACGACGCGGTACGTGCCGTCGCGCGGAAGCACGGTGCGGATCCGGGCGTTGTTGCCCTCGCCGGAGTCGTCGTCGTTGGCGACGCTCACGCCGTCGGGGTCGCGGAGCACGAGGTAGGAATCGAAGTCGCTCGACATCATGTCGATGACGACGCGCTGTCCGCGGTGTCCCTCGAACGTCCACGTCTGGTACGGCGCGTTCCGGCTTCGGGTGAGGGGGTCGTGCGACGTGAGCGAATCGGCGCGCTCGGCGCCCACGACCAGACTGCGGTCCTGCGCGCGGAGCGGCGCGGCGGCCGCGACCAGCACCAGCACGGCCGGTGGGAACAGCCGCCGCGCGCGCATCAGCGTCCTCTCGTCAGTTCGTCGGCCAGCGCGCTCGCGCCGTACACGTGGCGGAGCGCCTCGACGATGCCGCGCGCGTCCACCCATACCGACCGGCCGCGCGCTTCGGTGAACAGATAGGCGTTCGGCAGCATCTCGATGTTCCCGTCGAAGATCAGGCCGACGATATCGCCGTCGCGGTTGATGACCGGGCTGCCGGAGTTGCCGCCGATGATGTCGTTGGTGGACACGGCGTCGAGCGGCGTGCTCAGGGTGAGCGAGTCGCGATGCGCGAGCCACCGCGCCGGCAGGCTCCACGGCGCCGCCTGGCCGAAGCTGTAGTAGCGGTCGAACATGCCGTAGAACGTGGTGAACGGCGGCGCCTCGGTGCCGTTGTAGGGGTAGCTGAGGATCTGGCCGTCCGAAATGCGCAGGCTGAACGTCGCGTCCGGCGCGACCGTGTTCCCGAACACCGCCAGCAGGGCCCGCGCGATCCGCTCGTTGTTCTGGCCCTCCTGGTTGGCGAGGTCCGTCCACTGGCGCGTGAGGTCGCGCTCCAGCGGCTCGATCACCCGGGCGAGCTCGAGGAACGGGTCGTGCGACGCGTTGATCCGCGCCGGGCCGCGCGCGAGCAGCGCGTGGCGTTGCTCGCCGGTGAGGATCTGCGACTGCTGCACCATCGCGCGCGCCGCCTGTTCGGGGCTGCGCCCGCCCAGCGCGGCGCGCCGCACCGGGTCGTTTTCGGGCAGGTCGGCGGCCATCGCGCCGAAGTACTGCGTCAGCAGCCGGATCTCGAGCACCGTGTCGATGGGCTCGCCCGCGGTCAGCGTGGTGTCGAGCCGGCCGCGCGCGCGGTCCCGGAACAGCGGCAGGCGCGCCGTATCCGGCTTCGCCGCCTCGGCCACGTCGCGCGCCAGCAGCCCGGCGTAGCTCAGCAGCCGCGAGCCGTAGCCGTTGAACGAGTAGTACCGGTGCCGCGTGTCGATCGCCGCCATCTGCCGCCGGATGGCGGTGATGTTGTCCCACGCGTTGCCGTAGAGCCGCCGCAGGTTGGGGTCGGCGTTGACGCGGCCCTTGAAATCGGCTTCCCAGCTGCGCTTGCGGTTCATCAGGTTCGGATCGAGCAGCCCGGACTGGTAGCCCGTGACGGCCTTGATCGAGTTCTGGATGCCGAAGATCGTGTTCCGGTAGTCGGCGGCGCGCTGCGGGCTGGTGCGGCCGGCCGAGTCGTAGGCCGCGAGCAGCCGGTTGTACGCGGCCAGCGTGGCCGGCCAGGTGATGTCGCGCGTGTACTCGAGCTGCGCCATGGTCTGGAGCCGGTAGGTCGAGCCCGGGTTCCCGACCACGAACACCAGGTCGCTGTCCCTGGGGCCGGTCGCGGCGAACCGGAAGAACTCCGTGTGCGCGGGCTCGCCGCCCACGTACACGCGGTAGAAGCTCATGTCCACGTCGTAGCGCGGATAGGTGAAATTGTCCGGGTCACCGCCGAAGAAGGCGATCGAGTCTTCCGGCGCGAACACCAGGCGGACGTCGGTGAAGCGGCGGAACCGGTACAGCTTATACTGGCCGCCGCGGTACATCGTCACGACCTGGCAGTGCAGGTCGGGCGACACCGCGCCGCAACTGCGCTCCAGCGCGCCGATCACCGAATCGCGCACGTCCGACGCGCGATTGGGCGGGAGGGTGGCGGGAACGGCGGCGCTCACGCTGTCGGTGACATCCGTGATGCTCAGCAGCTGGTCGACGTACATGCGCGGCCCGCAGGAGCGCTCGTCCGCGCGGGTCGGCGCGTAGAACCCGTTGGTGAGCAGGTCCTCGCCGGGCTTGGTGACCGCGTCGATGCAGGCCCGCGCGCAGTGGTGGTTGGTCATGACCAGGCCGTCGCTCGAGACGAACGACGCGGTGCAGCCGGGCTGCCGCAGCGCGGCGAGCCGCGCGTGGTCGAGCCAGTCGGGGCTGGGCCGGAAGTTGTAGCGCCGGGCCCAGTACTCGAGCGGCGGCACGTCGAACGTCCACATCTTGCCGGTCTCGAGGCCGGGGTATTCACCCTGGCTCTGCGCGGGCGCCGCGGCGGCGGCGGGTTGCTGGGCGGTGGCAATGCCGGCCGTCAGGGCGCCGGCGAGCACGGACAGGGCAAGGACGACACGCATACGAAGCTCCTTGGAAATCAGCTGCACGTTACCGACACCGGCTGAGTGTTCTCACACCGAATCGTCTGATCCATGCCGCTGGCGAGGACACCGCAGTCGGCGGTCTGCGCGCCGCGTTTGGCCTCGTCGGGATTGGCGCCGGCGCCCCGCGCGCAGCGGTGGCCGCCGTTGAACTCGACGCACACGTCGCAGGTGGCGTGGACCCGGGCCATGGACCCGTACACGACGTACCCCATGATACCGAGGACGACCACAGTGATGGCGGAGGCGGATTTGCGCGTCACGGGATCCCTTTTCCCAGCACGAACCAGACCGCTCCAAGGTAACCAGATACCCGCCATGTCGCGCGACGCATCGCTACAACAGCAGCCCGGCGATGGTCGCCGACATCAGGTTCGCGAGCGTCCCCGCCAGCATCGCGCGGAAGCCTAACCGGGCCAGGTCGTGCTTGCGGTCGGGCGCCAGCGCGCCGATGCCGCCGATCTGGATGCCGACCGACGAGATGTTGGCGAAGCCCGCCAGGGCGAACGACGCGATGGTGAAGGCGCGCACGCTGAGCTGGGCTTTCATCTGCCCCAGGTCGGCGAACGCGATGAACTCGTTCAGGATCGCCCGCTCGCCGATCAGGCTGCCGATGGCGGTCGTGTCCTTCCAGGGCACGCCGATCGCCCACGCGACCGGCTTGCCGACCCATCCCAGGACGGTCTGCATGTTCCTGGGGAACCAGGCGAACGCGGCGTGGCCGTGAATCCACCCGAACAGCCCGTTGACCAGCGCGATCAGCGCGATGAACGAGATCAGCATCGCGATGACGTTCAGCATCAGGTGGAGGCCTTCGCCGGTGCCGCGGGACGCGGCGTCCACCACGTTGACGTCGACCTTGGGGACCTTGATGTCCACGTTCCCGCGCGTCTCGGGCACCTCGGTCTCCGGCTCCAGCATCTTGGCCATCATGATCGTGCCGGGCGCGGTCATGATCACCGCGGTGAGCAGGTGCCGCGCCTCGACCCCGAAGGCGATGTAGGCCGCCATGATCGAGCCCGACACGTGCGCCATGCCGGCGGTCATCACGGTCATCAGCTCCGAGCGCGTCATGGTCGGAAGGAACGGGCGGATCGTGAGCGGCGCCTCGGTCTGGCCCATGAAAATGGACGCGGCGACGTTCGTGCTCTCCGCGCCGGAGGCGTGCATCAGCTTGTTCATCACGATCGCCATCGCCTTCACGACGACCTGCATGATGCCGACGTAGTACATGATGGCGAACAGCGCCGAGATGAAGATGATGGCGGGAAGGATCTGGAACGCGAACACGACCCCGATGGCCGGGTAGCCGCCGCCCTGCGGCGCCCCGATGTTGCCGAACACGAACTGCGAGCCGGCGTACGAATAGCCCAGCACGGTCGTAACCACCTGCCCGAGTTTGGCGAACAACAGGCGCCCCACCTCCACCCGCAGCACGAAGATCCCGAACACGAACTGGAGGCTCAGGCCCCACGCGACGACCCGCCAGTCGATGGCCCTGCGGTCGCGCGACATCAGGTAGCCGATGCTCAGGATCATCGCGACGCCGATCAGCCCCACGAGCCGCTGCCGCAGCGGCACCTCTTCCATCGGGCGCGCGGCGCTGGTGCCGGCGCTCGCGACCGCCTGCGGCGGCGCCGGCGTGGCGGCCGGTCCCGTCGCGGGACGGGTCGCGGTGTCCGGCTTCGGAGCCGCGGGCGCCTGCTGCGCGAACAGCGGCCGCACCGTGTTGAAGACGAGGCTGGGCAACGTGAACACCGCGAGCGCGCACACGAGGGTCGCGGCGAAACTCCACACGACTCGCCGCGACCAGTGGGGATGTGATGTCATGGGTGGGGGAAGGTGCGCTGCCCGGGCGCGGGTGGCAAGCCGCCGCCGGTCACGGCGCGAGCCCCGTGACGTCGAGCACCAGCATGGCCGGCGACGGCGGGTCCTTCGCCGCGAACACGTAGCGGCGACCGGCGATGGTCGCGAACGTGGCCGTGTGGATGCCGGTCGGCACGCCGTACCAGGCCAGCAGCGACGGGTGCGACGGGTCCGCGGCGAGACTGTAGAAGTACACGCCGTTGCCGGCACCGCCCTCCGCGCCGAACATCAGCACCTGGTCGTCGGCGGTCACCTCGACGTCGCTCACCGTGCCGATGTCGTGGGTGACGATGGAATCGACCAGGGTCGGCGCGCCGCCGGGCCCGAGCGACCAGATCTTGAGCGCGTTGCCCGGAACCCCGTTGCGCGCGACTCCGCCCCACGTGCCCGAATACGCGTAGCTGCCCGCCACCCATTGATCCGACCCGAACCGCTCCGGCACGTTGTTGCCGCCACCCAGGACGGTGAACGCCGAGTCCACGAGCTTGAGCTGCCAGAAGCCGCTCACCATGTCGGTGGCGTAGAGCGACCCGCCGGCGAGCATCACGCCCCAGACGTAGGTGTTGCCGTCGCCGCCGGGGCGGATCCGCGCGATCTCGCGCGAGGCCAGGTCGCCCGACAGCGTCCCGGAAATGTCGAGGGCGATGACGCCGCCGTTGTAGTAGGCGGCATACAGAATCTGGTGCGCCTCATCCACCCAGAAGTTGTGGGTGCCGGCGGTCTGGCCGTTCACCGGCGCCATGTGGTAGAAGGCGACCTCGACCGGGTGCGACAGATCGGACACGTCCACCACGTGGATGTCGCCCTGCGAGCTCAGGCCGATGCTGGCGGGCCCTTCCTGGCCGATGAAGAGGTAGCGCTTCTCGTTGGTGACCGGATTCCAGAACCACCACGCGTTGTGGACCTGCGCGCCGCCCTGGACGCCGTCGGTGCTGGTCACGAGCGACGACACCAGCACCGGGTGTTCGGGCGAACCGCCGGCGACGCCGTTGCCCACATCGTAGATCAGCAGGCCTGTGTTCCACGCGCACACGAAGTCCAGCCCGTCGCGCACGAACTGGTCGTGGATGCCGTAGTTGGCGGGGATCGGCACCGACGCGACGAGCGCGACCGTGTCCGGCGGCGGCGGCGAGGTGGTGGCGTGCCCGCCCCCGCAGGCGGCGAGCGCGAGCAGCGTCGCCGCCGACGTCGCCACGGCCGCACGCGGCGTCACTCGCCCATCCGGTTCGCGCCCATCGCCATCGGCTCGCCTTGATCCGCCAGCACGCCGTAACGGCCCATGCGGTGCATCGGCATGCCGGCGCCGATCCGAATGGCCAGCGACAGCGTGAGGATGTTGTCGCCGCCGAAGTGCTGCTGGGGTGTGAAGACCGTGCCTGGCGTGACCATCACCACGTGCGCGAGCGAGACCTCCGCCAGCGGCTCGAGGCGAATGCCGGTGGCGCGCAGCCGGTAGCCGTAGCCCGCGGTCGCGATCCACCAGCGCGAGATGCCGAGGATGGAGTTCTCCAGACTCGGGCGCTGGGAACGGAACGGGTCGAGCAGCCGGTCTTCTTCCGGCCGGTCGGTGCGTTCCAGTCTCAGGTACGGGCGCTGGCGATTGCGCAGGAGCTCGGCATCGACCAGGGCCGTGTAGTACACGTAGGTGCCGGACAGCTCCGAGTTGCGCGCCCACTCGACCATCGCGTACGCGTGCCCGGTGGCGGTCGGTCGCTCGTAGCGCGCCGATGCGCTCCACTTGTCGTGGGTCGGGCCGGCCGGCGGGTAGCGGTACTCCGGCGACTTTACCGACGCGTGCGACACCTGGACCTCGACCCCGCGCGCCGCGCGCACCAGCGCGCGCGCGGACCACGAGTCGCCGAACCGGCCGCGGATCACCGGCCAGCTGAACGGTCCGACCGGCTCATCGCCGTTGAACAGCCCGCCCTCGAGGGTCACCCGTCCGCTCTGGACCCCGCCGATGAGCACGGCCCGCTCCATCACCTGGCTCCAGTGATGGTTCACCGGATAGAGCAGCGCGGGCCGGTTCATCGGATCGTCCGTGCCGTAGGGCGCAAAGCCCTTGCCGGCCGAGAGCGACGCGCGCACGCCGGGCGCGACGCCGCCGGTGAGCGACAGGATCATCTCGTGAAACAGCGTGTGGGGATGACGGCGATCGTCGTACCCTTCGCCCCAGATGCCCGGCGAGATCTCGCCGTGCGGGATGGTCCAACCCTCGAAGTTGAGCACGCCGGTGAAGCTGAGCGCCCGCCACCGCGCCATCATCATGGCCATCGGCTCGATGAGGCTCGCCTCGGTGATGGTGCGGTCGTACGGCATGGGCGAGGCCCGGGTGACGACCCCGACCGCCATCACGCCGCCCTCGACATGCAGGCCTTGCGCCCACGCCGGATCTGCCGCGGCCAGCGCGAGCACGACCGGAACGGCGGCCCAGGCTCGCCTCACGCTTCGGCGACGCGCAGCAGCGTGGCGCGGTCGATCGCGTGACCGCCGTCGAAGGTGAGCCACTCGGCGTCGAGCCCGAGCACCGCGAGCCGGTCGCGCTCCTCGCGCTGCGCGCCGCCGGTCAGGAACTGGTCCTCGCGCCCCACGACCATCGTCATGCGGGTGCGCTTGAGCGAAGCGGCCTGTTCGGCCGTCGCGAACTCATCCGGCAGGCGGCCGCCCCAGAGGATCACGCGGTCCACCTTCGCGGCGCCGAGCGCGGCCCAGCGCGCGGCCGTGGCCACACCCTGCGAGAAGCCGAGCGCCGTCACGGCGACGCCGTCGCGCGGCATCATCTCGAAGATCAGGTGGTAGAGCGTGTCGAGGTATCCGACGTAATCCGAGATCTCCGACAACCGGTCTTCCCGCGTCATCCACGTCGCGCCGACGCGCGCCGTGGCGCTGGTGGCGCCGGTGACCTCGCCGAGGTAGAAGCGCGACAGCGCTTCCGGCGCGACGATGAGACGGTCCGCGCGGGCAATGGGAGTGAATTCCCGAATGAAGCTGCGCGCGAGCTGGCCGAAGCCGTGGCACACGACCCACACCTGGCTGACGTGCGGACCCGCCGTGCCGATCAGCGCGTAGCGCGCGGTGCGGCTGACGGTGAGGTGGTGTTCCTGCGATTCGCCGGATCGGCTCATCCTCACCCAGGCCTCCGCATCGGTGCACGGCGCGCACCGCCGTTTGTAGAAATCTACCGCCCACGGTATACGATGTTCCGGGCAATCCCGATAGGGAATATGGTCGGCCCGCCGCCGCGTGCGTGGTATCTTGCGACGTCGTTCGCTCCATGCGCCGACCATCGAGCACTCTGTCGCCGGGAGTTCCGCATGACCGACCTCGCAACGCGCGCCGGTGTGACCATCCCGGCCGCCCTGACCGAACACTCCGACACGATCCTGACGCCCGGCGCCCTGGAATTCGTGGCCGGGCTGCACCGCGCCTTCGAGACGCGGCGGCAGGAGCTGCTTCACCGGCGCCACGAGCGCCAGCACGCGATCGCGGCGGGCGCGGCCCCCGCGTTCCTCGCCGAGACGCGCGCCGTCCGCGAGGAGCCGTGGAGCGCCGCGCCCATGCCGGCCGAGATCGCCGACCGGCGTGTGGAGATCACCGGTCCGGTCGACCGCAAGATGATCATCAACGCGCTGAACTCGGGCGCCAACGTGTTCATGGCCGACTTCGAGGACGCCAACAGCCCGACCTGGGACAACGTCATCGAGGGACAGGCCAATCTCGCCGACGCGGTGCGCCGGACCATCACGTACGCGTCGCCCGAGGGCAAACGGTACCGACTGAACGACCGGACGGCCGTGCTGTTCGTGCGGCCGCGCGGCTGGCACCTGCCGGAGCGCCACGCGCGGATCGACGGGACGCCAATCTCGGGCGCGCTGTTCGACTTTGGCCTGTACTTCTTCCATAACGCGCGCGAGCTTCTGGCTCGAGGGACGCGGCCGTACTTCTACCTGCCGAAGCTTCAGAGTCATCTCGAAGCGAGGCTGTGGAACGACGTGTTCGATCACGCGCAGGACCGCCTCGGCATTCCGCGCGGCACCATCCGGGCCACGGTGCTGATCGAGACGATCCACGCCGCGTTCGAGATGGACGAGATCCTGTTCGAGCTGCGCGCGCACTCGGCGGGACTCAACTGCGGCCGCTGGGACTACATCTTCTCGTTCATCAAGACCTTCGCGGAGCGCGCCGACGTCGTGCTGCCCGACCGCGCGCAGGTCACGATGGACAAGGGCTTTCTCCGGGCCTACGTCGAGCTGCTGATCCGCACCTGCCACCGCCGCGGCGTGCACGCCATGGGCGGCATGGCGGCGCAGATTCCGATCAAGGGCGACCCCGAGGCCAACGCGCGCGCGCTGGAAAAGGTGCGCGCCGACAAGCTGCGCGAGGTCCAGGCGGGCCACGACGGCACCTGGGTGGCACATCCGGCGCTGGTGCCCGTGGCCAAGGCCGTATTCGACGAGCACATGCCCGCGCCCAACCAGCTTGGCCGGATGAATCCGGGCACGACGAGCGCGGTCGACCTGCTCGCCGTGCCGGCCGGCACGATCACGGCGGCCGGACTGCGTCTCAACATCGACGTCGGGATCCAGTACCTCGCGTCCTGGCTCGCCGGCAGCGGCGCCGTGCCGATCTACAACCTGATGGAAGACGCGGCGACGGCCGAGATCTCGCGCAGCCAGGTGTGGCAGTGGCTGCACCACGGCGCCCGCCTCGCCGACGGCAGGCCCGTGACCGCCGAGCTGGTGCGCGGCATCGTCGCCGAAGAGGTGGCGCGGCTGCGCGGCGGCGCCGAAAGCGCCGACATCGCCGGCACGCTGGACCTGGCCGCACGGCTGTTCAGTGAGCTCATGTTCGCGGAGTCGTTCCCCGAGTTTCTCACGCTGGTCGCCTATCCCCACCTGGCCTGAACGGGAGGCCACCATGGATCGCACCGCATTCCTGACCGCCCTCGCCGCCGAGTGGAAGACATCCCCGCGGTGGCGCGGGATCACCAGGCCCTATTCGCCGGAGGACGTGTGGCGGCTGCGCGGATCCGTGCAGGTCGAGCACACGCTGGCGCGTTCCGGCGCCGAGTGGCTGTGGCACCTCCTGCTCGATGAGCCGTACGTCGCGACACTCAGCGCGATCACCGGCGGCCAGGCCGTGCAGCAGGTGACGGCCGGGCTCAAGGCGATTTACGTCAGCGGCTGGCAGGTCGCGGGCGACATGAACAGCGCGCTCGAGACCTATCCGGACCAGAGCCTGTATCCCGCCGACAGCGTGCCGGCGCTGGTGGAGCGGCTGAACAACGCGCTGCTGCGCGCCGACCAGCTCGAGCACCTCAAGCGCCATCCGGACCCCGCGCTCGGCGCGGCGGGCGGTGAGAGCCTCGCGGCCGGCGCACGGCCGCGCGACTGGGTCGTGCCGCTCGTGGCCGACGCCGAGGCCGGCTTCGGCGGACTGCTCAACGGGTACGAGCTGATGCGGCACATGATCGTCAGGGGCGCGGCGGGCGTGCACTTCGAGGACCAGCTCGCGTCGCTCAAGAAGTGCGGGCACCTGGGCGGCAAGGTCCTGGTGCCGACCAGCGAGTTCATCACCAAGCTGGTCGCGGCGCGGCTGGCGGCGGACGTGTGCGGCGTGCCCACGGTGCTGATCGCGCGGACCGACGCGCTCTCGGCGACGATCCTGGCCAACGACATCGACCCGTACGACCGGGCGTTCGTCGAGACCGAGCGCACACCGGAGGGCTTCATCCGGGTGCGGCCGGGCATCGACGCGGCGGTGGCGCGCGGCCTCGCGTACGCGCCGTACGCCGACCTGCTGTGGTTCGAGACGTCGAAGCCGGACCTGGCCGAGGCGACGACCTTCGCGCGGCGGATCCACGACAGGTTCCCGGGCAAGCTGCTGGCCTACAACTGCTCCCCGTCGTTCAACTGGAAGCGTCACCTCACGGACGCCCAGATCGCGTCGTTCCAGGAGCAGCTGGGCGCGCTCGGCTACAAGTTCCAGTTCGTCACGCTCTCGGCGTTCCACTCGGTGAATCACGGGATGTTCGAGCTGGCGCACGACTACGCGCGGCGCGGCATGGCGGCGTACGCCGAGCTCCAGACGCGCGAGTTCGCCGCCGAACCCCTGGGCTATGAGGCCGTGCGGCACCAGGAGTTCGTCGGCGTGCCGTACTTCGACGAGATCACCCAGGTCGTGACCGGAGGGCGCAGCAGCTCGCTGGCCATGAAGGATTCGACCGAAACCGAGCAATTTCACGGGGAGCGTGTTAGCGTAATTCCCTGATGCGCATTCGGATCAAGCCGGCGGAAGACTTCGGTATCGGCGGCGCGGTCGCGCGCGAGACGCGCGGCCGTATGCTCGGCCGTGACGGGCGGTTCAACGTCCGGCGCAGCGGGCTGGGCTTCTTTGAGTCGTGGTCAGCCTATCACTGGCTGCTCAACATCGGCTGGCCGACGTTCCTCTCGCTGCTCGCTACCGCCTTCGTGTCGGTCAACGTGCTGTTCGGTGCGCTGTATCTGGCCTGCGGGCCCGGCGCGCTGATCCGCCCCGCCGACGATCCCATGACCAGCCCCTTCTGGCAGGCGTTCTTCTTCAGCGTCGAGACGCTGGGCACCATCGGCTACGGCCATGTGAGTCCGCGCGGGCTGCCGGCCAACGCGCTGGTCGCGGCCGAGTCGTTCGTCAGCCTGGTGGGATTCGCTCTGGTGGCGGGGATCGCCTTCGCGCGGTTCGCGCGGCCGGTGGCGAAGATCCGGTTCAGCGACGTCGCCCTGATCGCGCCCTACCAGGGGATCACGGCGTTCATGTTCCGCATCGCGAACATCCGCAGCAACGAGCTGCTCGAGGTGCGGCCGCGCGTGTCGCTGTCGCGGCGCCGCATGAACGGCGGCTCGACCGAGCGGGAGTTCCACGAGCTGGCGCTCGAGCGCGACAACGTGGTGTTCTTCCCGCTCAGCTGGACCATCGTCCATCCCATCGACGAGGCCAGCCCGCTCAACGGCGTGACCGCCGAGCAGCTCAAGGCGTCCGACGCGGAGTTCATGATCTACCTGACCGCGCTCGACGAGACGTTCTCCCAGATCGTGCACGCCCGCGCCTCCTACCGCGCCGACGAGGTCGTGTTCGGAGCGCGGTTCCGCAACATCATCGACCGCGAGGACGAGACGGGCATGGTGCGGGTGGACGTGCGCCGGATCGGCGCCTTCGACATGACGCCCGACTGAGAGCCGGAAAACGACGCGGGCGCCGCTCGGGCGCCCGCGCGACATCTCACCGCGCCGCCATCAGCCCTGGACCGTCCAGGTGCGCCCCTGCCGAAGCAACACGTTGATGTCGCTCTTGGGCGCGCCGGCCGCCGCCACCTGCGCGTACACGTCGTCCTCGTAGCTGGTGGGCGCGGGGTTGCAGTACAGCACGCCGAGCGCGACCGGGAACTCCGGCGCCTCCAGCGCGGCCAGCATATTGGCCATCAGCCGGTTCTTCTCGTCGTGGACCAAAATGTCGTCGAGCGTGACCCCGTCCTTGCCGAGCGTCACCACCTCGAGCTCCAGCTTGCCGGGCTTGAGGCGCAGGCCCTGCTGGCGGTCCTTCCCGAACAGCAGCGGCAGCCCGTGCTCGCAGTGGAGCTGGCGGTCGGCGGCCACGTCCTTCGCGGTGAACTCGTCGAACACCCCGTCGTTGAACACGACGCAGTTCTGGAACACCTCGACGAACGACGTGCCGTGGTGCGCGTGGGCGCGCTTCAGGACCTGCACCAGGTGCGGTTGCGCCGTGTCGATGGACCGCGCCACGAAATGGGCGCCGGCGCCCAGCGCGAACAAGGCGGCCGAGATGGGCGTGTCGAGGGAGCCCTGCGGCGTGGAGGGCGACTTGGTGCCCTTCCGCGACGTGGGCGAGTACTGGCCCTTGGTGAGCCCGTAGATCTCGTTGTTGAACACGATGAGGTTCATGTTCAGGTTGCGGCGCAGCAGGTGCAGCGTGTGGTTCCCGCCGATGCTCAGCGCGTCGCCGTCACCCGAAATCACCCACACGTCGAGGCCGGGATTCGCCAGCTTGACGCCGGAGGCGATGGCCGGCGCGCGGCCGTGGATGGTATGGAACCCGAACGTGCTCATGTAATACGGGAACCGCGAGCTGCACCCGATGCCGGACACGAACACGGTGTTCTCGCGCGAGACGCCGAGGTCGGCCAGCGTCTTGTGGACCGCCTTGAGGATAGCGTAGTCGCCGCAGCCCGGGCACCAGCGCACTTCCTGGTCGGACGCGAAGTCCTTGGCGGTCAGCTGCGGGGTCGGCACGACGGTCATCGCGGCTCCAGTCTGGCGCGGGTGGCGTCCGCGACCTCGGCGCTCTTGAACGGCTTCCCGGTCACCTTGCTGAGGCTCTCCGCGGGCACCAGGAACGTGCTCCGCAGCATCGCCACCAGCTGGCCCGCGTTCATCTCGGGCACCAGCACATGGTCGAACCTGCCGAGCAACTCGCCCAGATTCTTCGGGAACGGGTTGAGGTATCGCACGTGGATCTGCGCCACGGCCTGCCCCTCGGCAAGCAGCTCCTTCACGGCTTCGTGGATCGGCCCGAACGTCGAGCCCCAGCCCACCACCGCGACGGCGCCGCTGTCCTTGCCCAGCGCCACGCGCTGGAGCGGAATGTCGTCGGCGATGCGGGCCACCTTCGCGAACCGCGTGTCGGTCATCTTCTGGTGGTTCGCCGGATCGTAGGAGATGTGGCCCGAATCGTAGCTCCGCTCGATCCCGCCGATCCGGTGCTCCAGGCCCTTGGTGCCCGGCACCGCCCACACTCGCGCCAGCGTTTCGGGGTCGCGCAGGAACGGATGGAAGCCCTCGGGATCCGTCCGCTTCGCGACCGGGAATGCCGCGATGTCGTCCACGTTCGGCAGCCGCCACGGCTCCGCGGCGTTGGCGAGGAAGCCGTCGGTCAGCAGGATGACCGGCGTCATGTACTTCGTGGCGAGCCGCACGGCCTCGATGGCCACCTCGAAGCAGTCGGCCGGCGTCGAGGAGGCGAGGACCGGCAGCGGCGCGTCGGCGTTGCGGCCGTACACCGCCTGGAAAAGGTCGGACTGCTCGGTCTTGGTCGGCATGCCCGTGGACGGGCCGGCGCGCTGGGAGTTCACGATCACCAGCGGCAGCTCGGTGGCGATGGCCAGGCCGATCGCCTCGGTCTTGAGCGCCAGGCCCGGGCCGCTGCTCGACGTGACGCCGAGCGCGCCGGCGTAGCTCGCGCCGATCGCGGCGCACACGGCGGCGATTTCGTCTTCCGCCTGGAACGTGACCACGCCGTACGGCTTCAGGTTGGCCATGTCGTGCAGCAGGCTCGACGCCGGCGTGATCGGGTAGCCGGAGAAGAACAGCCGCTCGAGGCCGGACTTCTTGAGCCCCGCCACGAGCCCGAGCGCGAGCGCGTCGGCGCCGTTGACGGTGCGATAGACGCCGGGCGGGACCGCGGCCCGCGGCACCGCGTAGCCGGTGAAGTCGTGTCCCAGCTCGGCGGTTTCGCCGAACGCATGGCCGGCGTTCAGCGCCGAGATGTTGGCGGCGGCGATCTCCGGCCGCTTCGCGAACTTCTTGGCGAGGCCGTCGATGGTGGCCTGCTTGTCGCGCCCGTACATCCACAGCATGAGGCCCAGCGCCCACATGTTGCGGCTGCGCAGGCCGTCTTTCTGGCCGAGCCCGTGCGGCTTCACCGCTTCGAGCGTCTGCTTGGTGATGTCGAGCTTGAGGACGGTGTAGGGCGCGAGCGTGTCGTCGTCGAGCGGGCTCCTGACGTAGCCCGCTTTGACCAGGTTGCGCTCGCTGAACGCCCCGGTGTCGAGCACCACGAGGCCGCCGGCGCGCAGGTCCTTCACGTTCACCTTGAGCGCGGCGGGGTTCATCGCCACGAGCACGTCCACGTCGTCGCCCGGAGTCAGCACTTCCTGCGAGCCGAAGCGGATCTGGAAAGCTGACACGCCGAACGTCGTGCCGGCGGGTGCGCGAATCTCGGCCGGGAAATCCGGGAACGTGCTGAGGTCGTTGCCGGCGAGCGCCGTCTCGACGGTGAACTGCGAGCCGGTGACCTGCATCCCGTCGCCGGAATCGCCGGCGAAGCGGATCACGACGGAATCGCGAGTTTCCCGGGCCGGAGCTGAGGGAGTTTGGAGGCCCATAGTCCGGGAAATGTAATCCCGCTTGCCGGATGCCGCCCATCGGATTTCGGAGTGGCGCGAGGGCCAATCCTACTCTAGCGTTCGGGCATGACTCGATGGGTCGGGCGCCTCATCGCCCTCAACGTGCTCGTCCTGCTCCTCGAAATGGGGAGCCCGAGCGTCGAGCTGTGGCTCGCTTACCGCCCGTTCGCCGTGGTGCAGGCGCCGTGGACGCTGTTCACGTACATGTTCGTCCACGCCGGCTTCATGCACCTGTTCTTCAACATGTTCGCGTTATGGGTGTTCGGGCCGCGGGTCGAGATGCGGCTGGGGAGCGCGCGCTTTCTGGGGCTCTACTTCGGCAGCGGGCTGACCGGGGCGGTGTTGCATTCGCTCATCTCGCCCATGGCGCCAATCATCGGGGCATCGGGCGCGGTGTTCGGCGTGATGTACGGGTTCGCCCACTACTGGCCGCGCGAGCCCATCTACCTGTGGGGCATCCTGCGGCTCGAGGCGTGGACGCTGGTCATCGCCCTGACGGCGATCGAGTTGTACAGCGGCATCAAGAGCACCGACAACGTCGCGCACTTCGCGCACCTGGGCGGGTTCATCGGCGCGGTGGTGTACCTCAAGATCATCGACAGCACCTCGGCCGCGGCGCGGTGGCGCGCCAAGGTGACCCCGGCGATCCCCGCCGCGCCGCTCCTCGACGTGGAGCGGTGGAAACGCGCGGACCTCTCCGCGCTGCACCCCGTCAATCGCGAAGAGTACGAACGGGTGCTGGCGAAACTCCAGGCGGTGGGCCCCACCGGGCTGAACCGCGGCGAAGTGGAGTTCCTGGAGCGGTTCAGCCGCCTCGCGATGTGAGGCGCCGTCGCCCGCTCTGGGCGGCGCGGCTACGGAATCAGCAGCAGCTTCCCCGACGTCGCGCGGCTCTCCAGGTCGCGGTGCGCCACCGCGGCGTCCGCGAGCGCATAGCGCCGGTGGATCCGCAGCGTGAGCTGCCCCGCCGCGGCCCATTCCATCAGCTCGCCGGCCCGCCACAGCAGGTCGCTGCGCGAGGCGATGTGCTCGCCCAACCGCGGCCGCGCCAGAAACCGGGCGTTGTCCTGGAGTCGCAGGAGGTCGAAGGGCGGCACCGCGCCGGACGCGTTGCCGAACATCGCGAGCAACCCCCACGGCGCCACACAGGCCAGGCTCGCGTCGAACGTCGCCTTCCCGACGCCGTCGTACACCACGTCCACGCCGCGCCCGTCGGTCAGGCGCCGCACCTCGCCGACCACGTCCTCGCTCCGGTACTTGATCACGTGGTCGGCGCCCGCCTCGCGCGCGAGCGCGGCCTTGGCCTCGCTGCCGGCCGTCCCGATCACGCGCGCGCCCTTGCGCTTGGCGATCTGCACCAGCAGCAGCCCCACGCCGCCGGCGGCCGCGTGCACCAGGCACGCGTGGCCCGGCGCGAGCCGGAACGTCGTCGTGGCCAGGTAGTGCGCCGTCATGCCCTGCAACATGAGCGCCGCGCCGTCGTCGAACCCCAGCGCGTCGGGCAGCGCGACGAGCCGCGCGGCCGGCGCCACCACGTGCTCGGCGTAGCATCCCGGCACGCCGGTGAACGCCACGCGGTCGCCCGGGGCCACCTCCGTCACACCGGGGCCGACCCGCTCGACGGTGCCGGCCCCCTCCTGCCCTAACGTGAGCGGCAGCGGCGCCTGGTAGAGGCCGGTGCGAAAATAGGTGTCGATGAAATTCACGCCGGCCGCGGCGACCTTGATCAGCGCCTGGCCGGCGGCGGGCACCGGGAGCGGGACGTCCTCCGCCGTCAGGACGTCGGGACCGCCCGGCTGGTGGACCCGGATGGCTCGCATGCCCCCACAAGATAGCCGATGACGTCCTGGGCGCCGTAGCGGTCGCGGCCGTTCAGAAACGCCGCCATGCCGACGAGGTCGTCGCCGCTGGTCAGCAGCGGGCGCTCCGGGCCGCCCTCGCGCAGCTGGCCCATCCCCACGTTCGCGAGCAACGCGTTGCACAGACAGCGCCGCCCCACCGTGTCGTCCGGCGCGCCGCCCTTCCGCAGGTACTGCGCGATCGGCTCGCTCGGACAGCGGAACCCGATCGTGCCGTCGGGCCGCCGGTACGCGGCGCGCAGGTAGCCCATGTCGCACGTGCGCTCGCGGTCGTCGCTCGCGTTGGTCACGCCGTCGGCCACCACCACCTTGAACGGGTATCCGGTGGGCGACGCGCGCGGATCGGTGCGCACGGCCACCCGGCCCCGCAACGCCGCCGCGACCACGGCGCGCCGCAGGTCCGGCGCGAGACCCGACTCCTCGCAGAACGCGAACAGCGTGCCGACCTGAATACCCGCGGCGCCGGCGGCCCGCGCCGCGACGAGCCGCTCCGGCGATCCGGCCCCACCGGCGATCCAGAAGGGCAGCCCCAGTTCCTTGAGCGCGTCCAGATCCACCACGTCGCGCTCGCCGTAGATGGGTTCGCCGTTGGCGTCGAGGTGGAGCTCGCCGCGCGGCGGCGCGTTGTGCCCGCCCGCCGTGGGGCCCTCCACGATGAACCCGTCGACGCGTCCGTTCGCCTTCCGGGCGAGCATGGTGGCGAGCAGATTCGACGCGATGATGGCGAGGAACTTCGGCCGCTCGAGCGCCGGCGGCTCCGCGCCGGTTCGCGCCCACAGCGCCCGCGGCGCGAAGCTCAGCAGCACCGGGTCGCCGGCGCCCGGCACCTCCAGCCGCAGCGACGCGGGTTCGTGCCGCGCCAGCGCGTCGAGCGCGCCGGGAATCTCGCGCGGGATGCCGGCGCCCATCAGCACGTAGGCGACGCCCGCCAGCATCGCGCCGTACAGCGCCGCGAGCGTCGGCGGCTGGATCTTGGTCAGAAGGTTGATGCCGACCGGGCGATCGTGGCCTTCGCGCGCCAGCCACACCTCCGCGAAGTTCGCCGCGACCGTGACGAGGTCCCGCTTCACGCTGGCGCGATGGTCGTACATCGGCAGCAACGCGTACCGCCGCCCGGCAGGGCGCCCGCCGGGGATGTAGAAGCGCTCGACGATACGCTCGGCCGCGCCCGGGACGGGGAAATGCGCGAGGGCGCGGCGCAGGTGTCCACCCGGATCGCCGTCCTGGAGCCGGCGGATCAGCAGCGTGTCGGCGCCCGTGCCCGAGACAACACCCAGATGCCCCGCGAGCGCGACCGCGCGCGCGAGCACCCAGTTCGATACACCCGCGCCCATGCCGCCCTGGATCAGCACCGGCAGGGCGGTTCGGTCGGCACGCCCATCATCGGTCATCGAAGCGAACAGTACAACGGGGAGCGGCGATCCAGCGACCCGAAAAGCGGAGCGATCGACTGCGAATTACGACGCGCCTAACGGCGGCGCGACCGCCGCACCCACGCGCGCGGCGGCGCGCGCGCGCAGCGCCATGAGCCCCGACGCGATGGCCCATGCCACGGCCGTGGCGAGCGCGCAGCCCTCGGCGCCGAGGGGGCGGACCAGCAGCAGCACGCCGGCGATCTTGATCGCGCCGGTCAGCAGCGTGGTCAGCAGATTGGCCGGCGCGAGTCCGAGGGCGAGGAGGATGGGCCGCGCCCACATGGCGATCGCCGCGATGCCGCCAGCGCCGAGCAGGATGATCAGGGTGTTCGTCGCCGGCTCGAACGCGCGGCCGTACACCTCGCCCAGCAGCTCCTGGCCGTCCACGCCGAACATGATCAGGACCACCGCGACGCCGACGCCCACCAGCATCACGCTGCGGGCCCGGATCGCGTAGACCTCGCGCCAGCGCTGCTGCGCCGCCAGCCGCGCGACGTGCGGGAACGCGCGCTGCGCGAACGGCGCGGCGGGCACCAGGGCCACGCCGGCCAGGCCGGCGGCCAGCGCGTAGTAGCCGGCCATGATCGGCGTGCTGAACCACGCGATCCACAGCGGATCGCCCTCGCGCGCCACCGCCGCGAGGGTGGTCTGCAGCGTGCCGCGCACCGAGCCCCTGATCAGCGCGCCCCACCGCCCGGCCATGGCCGACAGCGGCGCCCGCGCCCACCGCTCACCGAGCCGCCGGTACGCCTCCGCGATGCCGAGGCCCGCCAGCAGCAGGCCGCCGACGCAGGGCCCGATGGTCGCGGCCACCACGAACGCGTCCAGCGTGCCGCCGACCATCACCGCGCCGACCGTCGCGGCGAGCGTCGCCGCGCGGTCGGCGGTGCGCACCATCATCTCGACGTCGAACCGGCCGAAGTACTGGAGCACCCCGAGCGCCGTCTGGGTCAGCACGGTGAACGGGATGGTCAGGGCGTACACGCGAATCAGCCCGGTCATGCCGGGATCGCGCGTGAACGCGTGCGCCGCCAGCGGCGCCAGCTCCCATGCCGCCGCGGCCGCGAGGAGCGTGACGCACGCCTCGAGCAGCCCGGCCGCCTTGAGGGACGCGCCGGCGTACGCGAAGTCGCGGTCCACCAGCGCGTCGTTCATCAGGTGGATGACCGCCCCGCGGGTCCGCAGCGTCGCGACCACGCGGAAGCTTGTCACCGCCGCGATTACGATGGCGAGCGTGCCGAAGTCGGCCGGCCCCAGCGTGCGGGCCGCGATGATGCCCTGCGCGAACACCATGGCGCCGGACGCGAGCGCCGCGACGCCGATCCACAGGCGCTGCTGCTCGACGTGCCGGGCCGAAGCCTCGGAAACGTCCTGCGGAATGGTCTCGGCGAATTCCATGCGGGGCGCTAAGCTATCTCGGTGGGCGCCGGTTCGGCCAGCGGCGCGTTCACCCGCTCCGCCTGGAGTCCCATCTCCTCGAGGAACCGGCTGCCGCCCGCGGGCTTGCCGCGCCGCTGCCCCGCGCGCGTCAGCACCAGGCGCTCGCGCGCGCGCGTCATGCCGACGTAGAGCAGCCGGCGGGCTTCTTCGACCTCCGCCGCCTGGTCCGCGTCCTGGCGCATCCAGCCCGGAAGCTGCTCGTCCTCGACGCCGACCACGTACACGCGCGAGAACTCGAGCCCCTTGGTGCTGTGCAGGGTGAGCAGGTTCACGCTGTGCTCGCCGAGATTCGTTTCCCGCGACGCCGACAGCGCGACGCGATCCAGGAAGCGGCGGATCGCCGCGTCCAGCGGCTCACCTGGCGCCTGATCGATCAGCGCCTCGAGCCGCGCGACCGCGGCGGGATACCGGCGCGACGGGTCGATCGTCTCGCGCAGCTTCTCCATCAGCGCGGCCCCACCCAGCAGCCGGATGATGTCCTCGACCGGCGGCGAGGGCATCGCCATGCGCTTGCGCTCCGCCTCGTAGAACTCGAGGCAGTCGCTGTAGCGGCCCAGGGCCGGCACTTCGGAGAGCTTGAAGAGAACCTTCACCTCGTCGGTTTCGCGGCGCCGCCCGTCGAGCACCAGCGCGAGCCCGAGATACGGCAGGAGGTTCACCAGCGCGCTCTTGCGCGCCCGCACGACGCGCAGCGCCTCGAGCTGCTCGTACACGGCGGCCAGCGCCACGGCGTCGTCGAGCGCGTGGTGCGCGCGGCCGATCACGACCTGGAACCGCTTCGCCAGCTCGCCCAGCGACGCGCTGTCGCCGGAAAGCGACCGCGCCAGCGGCAGGGTATCGAACACCGCCAGCGCCTCGGCGCCGCCCAGCGGCGCCGCCATGCGCCGCAGCACCGGCAGGTCGAACTTGAGGCCGTTGTGCGCGACGACCGTGTCCGCGCCGAGGAACTCGCGCAACGCCGGCCACACCGCCGCGAACGGTGGCGCCGCGGCCAGCTCGGCGTCGCCGTAGCCGTGCACCGCCGCGGCGCCCGCGCTCACCGGACCCACCGGCTTGACCAGCGTGTGAAACCGCTCCACCACCGCGCCGTCCCGCACCCGCGCCGCGCCGATCTCGACGATCTCGCACGTCGCGATGTCGATGTCGGTGGTCTCGAGGTCCAGCGTGACGTAGCCGGTGAGCACGCCTTCGATGCCGCGCGCGTGAACCAGCTGGCAGGCGCGGAACACGGTGACCGCCAGGCCGTCGGGGCCCGCGTCCGCCGGGCCGATGCGGCAGTCGTCCAGCTCGGCCTGCTCGATTTCGTCGGCGTAGAGCACGCTGCGGAACCCCGCGCCGAACAGCATGCCGCGCAGACCGATCTCGAGACCGCCCATGCGCTCGATGACGAGCCGCGCGCGGGCGCGCTGCGCGGCGGCCAGCCGCTGCGCGAGCGCGACGGCGCCGGGGTCGGCAAGCGGGTCCAGCAGATCCTCGTGCCGCTCCTCGAGCGCGTTCTTGTACTGTCCCACGCGCTGTGAAAGGAGCTCCTCGATGAGGCCCCACAGCGCCTGGTGGCGCGTCTTCATCGCCGCGAGGTTCTCGAGCTGGTACAGCAACCGCCACAGCTTCTTCGCCGCGGGGTCGCGGCCCATCCGGCCGGCCGCGTCGCGCACCGCCTGGAGAAAATGCTCGCCGCCCTCGCGCACCTCGGCCTCGACCCGCTGCATCAGGTGCTCGTCGAGCACCCGGCGCGCGAGCGTCTCGGCCGCCGCGCCGTCGCCGGGCCGGTCGATCACGTTGAGCGCCGCGATCACGTAGCCGATGACCGGGTCCTCGGCGAGCGCCTTGCCGCGCGCCACCCGGCACGGCAGGCCGGCACGGATGAAGTGCGCTTCCAGCCGGTCGCCGATCTCATGCTTGCGGTAGAGCACCGCATACTCGCCCCACTCGAGGCCGTACACGGCCCGGTCGGCGCGAATGTCCTCGAGCACCCAGCGGGCCTCGGCGTCGTCGTCGGCCAGCGCGACCGCGCGCACCTCGAACGACGAGAGCTTCTTCGCGTTCAGCTCCTTGCGGAACAGCGGCTCGTTGCCGTCCACGAGCCGTCGCGCGACCTGGAAGATCTGGCTCGAGCAGCGCCAGTTGGCGTCGAGGACGATCGGCTGCGCGCCGTAGTCCACCGCGAAGCGCTTGAGCACCTCGGGATCGGCGCCGGTGAACGCGAAGATGGACTGCTCGTCGTCGCCGACCGCGAACACGTTGCCGTGCGGCGCCACGAGCGTGCGGATCAGCGCGTACTGCACGTGGTTGACATCCTGGAACTCGTCCACCAGCACGTAGCTCCAGCGCGCCGCCACCGGTGCCGCGATCTCGGGCCGCTCGTCGAACAGGCGCCGGGTGAGGATCAGCAGGTCGTCGAAGTCCACGACGTTGCGTCGGCGCAAGGTCGCCGTGTAGTCCGCGAGGCGGCGCTCGTCGTCCGCCGTCAGGCGCTTGCCGGCCAGCCGTCGCCGCGTGAACAGCCCGAGCAGCTGCCTGGCGCGGCGACCCTGCCCCATCTGCCGCAACACCGTCTTCTGGTATTCCTCGTCCGCGATGCCGAAGCCGGGCTTGAGACCCACGATGCCCGCGTGCTCGCGCAGCACCTCGGCGCACAGCGCGTGGATGGTGCCGCGCTTCACCGCTTCCGCACGGCGCCCCGGCAGGTCGCGCAGCCGGTGCGCGATCTCCTCGGCGGCCTTGTTGGTGAACGTGACGGCGAGAATCCGCTCGGGCATCGTGCCGAGCTTCTCGATGAGGTAGCGAATGCGCTGGATGAGGCAGTGCGTCTTGCCGGCGCCGGGACCGGCGACGACCAGCACCGGCCCCAGCGGCGCTTCGATGGCGCGGCGCTGCTGCGGCGTGTCCAGCGGGGGCTTCATGACGAAGAAGCTACGACGCGGAGGAAGCCTCCGGCGAGGGCAGCGGGGCGTGCGGCTCCGGCCGATCCGCCGCCTCCGGCGCAGCGGCGCGGCGCCCCGGCAGCCGGCGGCGCGGCACGAGGCGCGCGCCCAGCAGCGCCAAGAGCACGAACGCAAACCGGTCCGGCACGGTGACGTCCGCCTTCACCGACCACATGAAGTGGATCACTCCCGCCAGCGCGACGAGGTAGATCAGACTGTGCAGCGTCGTCCACCGGCGGCCGAGCCGACGGATCGAGTTCTTGGTGGAGGTGAACGCGAGCGGGATCATCATCAGAAATCCCGAGAGGCCGAGCGTGATGTAGGGCCGCTTCGCGATGTCCTTCGTCACCTCGCGCCACGCGGTCGGGTCGAACGGGATCTGCCGGTCCAGAACCACGTAGATCAGGAAGTGGATCGTGATGTAGGTGAACGCGAACAGGCCGATCATCCGCCGGTAGTTGACCAGCCGGTTCCACCCGGTGAGCCGGCGCAGCGGCGTGATCGCCAGCGTGGCCGTGATGAAGAACAGCCCCCACCAGCCGGTGCGGTGCGTGATCTCCTTGACCCAGTCGCCGCGGATGCGCCCCATCGCCAGGTCGGCCGCGATCAGGCCGAGCGGCACGAGGCACAGCACCAACAGCAGCGGCTTGAGCGCGCGGCGCATCAGAAATTGCGCCTCAAGTCCATTCCCGCATACAGCGCGGCCACCTGGTCGCCGTAGCCGTTGAAGGGCAGCGTGGGCCGGCGGAGGAACTCGCCGATGCGCCGCTCGTGCGCCTGGCTCCAGCGCGGGTGGTCCACCGCGGGATTCACGTTGGCATAAAATCCGTACTCGTCCGGCGCGACGATCTGCCACGTGTTCATCGGCTGCTCGGTGACCAGGCGGATCCGCACGATCGCCTTGATGCTCTTGAACCCGTACTTCCACGGCACCACGAGCCGGAGCGGCGCGCCGTCCTGGTTGGGCAGCGGGCGATTGTAGAGACCGGTGGCGAGAATGGTCAGCGGGTGCATCGCCTCGTCCATCCGCAGCCCTTCGACGTACGGCCAGGGGAGCACGCTGCTGTGCTGGCCCGGCATCTGATCGGGCGCGTAGATGGTGGTGAACTCGACGAACCGCGCGCGGGACGTGGGCTGCACCCACGCCAGCAGGTCGCGCAGCGGGAAGCCCTGCCAGGGAATGACCATCGACCACGCCTCGACGCAGCGCAGCCGGTAGACCTTCTCCTGCGAGGGAAAGCGGTGGAGGATGTCGTCGAGGTTGTAGGTCGCCGGGTGCGCGACCTCGCCGCCGATCTCCACCGACCAGGGCCGGGTGCGGAAGTTGCCCGCGTTGCGCGACGGGTCGTCCTTGCCGGTGCCGAACTCGTAGTAGTTGTTGTAGCCCGTGATGTCGTCGTACGACGTGAGGCGGTCGTCTTGTCGCCCACGGGCGCGCAGGGCCGCGGGCAGCGCGCGCAGCGCCTCCGGCAGCGCGAGCGCGCCGGCCGCCGCGGCCGCGCCTTTGATGAATTCCCGGCGACGCACGTAGATGGGCTCGGGCGTGATCTCGGACGAACGGATGTCCGGCGGCCGTCGAATCAGCACAGCGGCTCCTGGTGGATACGTAACATCTACGATGGTGGTCGGGTTTCGGTTCCCGGGGCTTACTCGCGCCGGCGCCGGCGGCGCGGCGGCCGGCCCCGGGCCACGGCGTCGTCGCCCAGTTTCCGGCGCAGCGCGTCCACCACGCGCGCCACCTTCCGGTCGGTATCCGTTTCGACGGGCGAGTCCGCGTCCATGAGCGAGAGCTGGACGGGCCCGTCGCGCCGCACCAGCGACGACAGCGCGACGCCCAGCAGCCGCGCCGGGACCGGCCGCGCCTTCCGCAGCCGCGCCAGCAGCTCGGTCGCCACGCGGTGCACGGCGCGCTCGCTCTCCACCGGCTCGCCGAGCGTCCGGCTCGCCTGCCGGTCCGTGAAATCGTGGTCGCGGATCCGGACGGTCACGGTGCGCGCGAGCAACTCGTCGTCGCGCAGGTCGCTGGTGGCGCGGTCCACCAGCGCGATCAGCTCGCGCGCCAGCGCCGCGTCGTCGTCGATGTCGGCCGCGAACGTCTCGTCGCGCGAGATGGACTTGGGGTCCTCGCCGGTCGCGACCTCGGCGTCGTCCAGGCCGCGAATCCGCTCCCACAGCCAGCCGCCCTCGCGCTCGCCCAGCCAGGTCTCGAGTTGCGCGCGGCTCCACGCCAGGGCGTCTCCCACCGTGCGGAGGTTGAATCGCAGCAGCCGCTCCTGGAAGCGCGGGCCGACCATCGGCAGATCCGCCAGCGCGAACTGCCGCAGGAAGGCCGCTTCCCCACCCGGCGCCACGACGCACACGCCCAGGCCCGGCTTCCCGGCCGACGGCTTCGCCACACCGGCGGCGAGCTTCGCGACGAGTTTCGACGGGCCGCCGCCGACCGACATGCTCATCCGGGTCTCGGCGAGCACCGTGTCGCGGATGCGTCGCGCCGTGGCTTCGAGCGGCTCGTCCTTGTACAGCCGCTCCGTGCCGGTCATGTCGAGGTAGTACTCGTCGCTCGAAGCGGTTTCGACCATCGGGGTGAATCCCGACAGCACGCGCCGGATCCGGCGCGCCATCTCGACGCACGCGTCCCACGGCACGGGGACGATCGTGGCCTCAGGGCAGAGCCGGATCGCGCGCCCCATCGGCATGGCCGAGTGGACGCCGAACTTGCGCGCCTCGTAGGACGCGGAGGTGACCACCCCGCGGCCCGTAGGGCTGCCCCCGACGATCAGCAGCGGCGCCCGGCCCGCGCCGCCCGGATCCACGAGCCGGGCCACGGAGACATAGAACGTGTCGGCGTCGGCGAGGAGAATGCGGCGCGTCATGCGCGGAAGGTCCGTAAAAATCCGACGGCCCGCCACTCCTCTGTCGGATATGGCGGGCCGTCGGCGCTTCGGCTACTCGGAGTCGAAAGCTCGCGCTTTCGTTCTTCTTCCTTCGGCCCCCGCGCAAGTGTAGGTCGCGGTTCGGCTTCCGGAGCTCCGGTGACGATTCCCGCGGCGCATGCCTGCCCCACGGTTCGCCGAAGCGGGCGCTGCAGGTCGGCCGGGGTCGCTTGTGGGCCTCCTGCATAGCGGCGTCGGAGCGCCAATCCGACGCGGACGGGCTTGGCGACTGCCCCCGCCGGCCAGAAGAGTGCGATCGCGTCGGCTGCGAACTGGTCGCCGTTAGAGGCGAGCCAGCCCACCGGTTGCTCTTCCAGCGTGCCTCAACATACCCGCGCAGGCTGAAATGGTTGTGAATTCCGCGTGAGGGTTGCGGACCCCGGCGGCGGCGCTGCGGACTCAGCGGCCCACGAGCGCCGTCACCCCGACATTGGCGAGCCACGCGCCTGCGTACGCCAGCGTCAGCATGTACGAGAACTGCAGCGCCGGGAAGCGCCAGCTGCCGGTCTCGCGGCGCACCACGGCGAGCGTGGACATGCACTGCATCGCGAACGCGAAGAACACCAGGAGCGCCGCCGCGCCGCCAATGGTGAGGTCGGAGCGCAGCGCCGCCTGGAGCCCTACCGTGGACGCGCCCGCGCCCGCCGCGATACCGTGCAGCGTGCCGAGCGTCCCGACGATCACCTCACGCGCCGCGAGCGACGTCACCAGGCCGACGCCGATCTTCCAGTCGAACCCGAGCGGCCGGATCGCCGGCGCGATGGCGCGGCCCAGCGTGCCGGCCACGCTCGCACCCATGTCGTGCACCCCCAGCGGCAGGTGCGCCAGCAGCCACAGCCCGACCGCCACGCCCAGAATGACCGTGCCGGCCCGCGTCAGGAACACCTTGGCGCGGTCGGCCAGGCGCAGGCCTAACGAGCGCAGCGTCGGCCAGCGGTACGGCGGCAGCTCGAGGATGAACGGCGAGCGGTCGCTCTTGAGAATGGTGGACTTGAGCAGCTTCGCGGTGCCGATCGCCGCCACGAACCCGAGCACGTACAGGCTCAGCAGCGCCGCGGCGCGCGTCCCGAGGAACGGGCCGAGCAGCCGCCGCTCCGGCAGAAACGCGGCGATGATCAGCGTGTACACCGGCAGCCGCGCCGCGCAGGTCATGAACGGCGCGACGAGAATGGTCGCCAGACGGTCACGCTTGTTCTCGATGGTGCGGGTCGCGAGCACCGCCGGCACCGCGCACGCGTAGGCCGACAACAGGGGAATGAACGATTTCCCCTGGAGACCCGCCTTGGCCATCGTGCGGTCGGCGATGAGCGCGGCGCGCGCCAGGTAGCCCGAATCCTCCAGGATGCCGATCAGCAGGAACAACAGCAGGATCTGCGGCAGGAACACCACCACCGACCCGACGCCGGCCCACACGCCTTCGAGCAACAGATCGCGCAGCCACGAGGCCGGCAGCGCCGCCGCGAGCCACTGCCCCGAAGCCCCGATCAGCAATTCCACTGCGTCGGTCATGGGGCGGGCCAGGGTGAACATGGCCTGGAACAGCGCGACGACCACGACCGCGAACAGGAGCGGACCGACGACCGGATGCAGGAACACGCCGTCGAGCCGCCGCGTCCAGACCGGCGGAGCGGGCGCGCGGTACCGCGACCGCTCGGCCACCCTTCCCGCCCACGCGCGGCAGGCCGGCACGTTCTGAATTACCGGCAGCTCGACGCGCGCCGGGACCGCGAACGTGCCTTCGAGGAAGCGTCGGATCGTGTCTACGCCCTCGCCACGCGCGGCGCTGACCAGCGTGACCGCGGTGCCCAGCTGCGCGGCGAGCGCCTCGAGGTCGACGGCGCCGCCGCGCGCCGCCAGGTCGTCGGCCATGTTGAGAACGACCAGCGTCGGCAGGCCCAGCGCGAGCACCGGCGCCGCCAGCGCCAGGTTGCGGCCCAGGTTCGTGGCGTCGAGCACCAGCAGCACGGCCTGCGGCCGGCTCACGCCCGGCATCCGCCCCGTCAGCACCAGCTCGACGACGCGTTCGTCTTCCGACGCGGGCCGCATGCTGTAGGTGCCTGGCAGGTCGATGAGGCTGACCACCTTGTCGCCCGGCAGATGCACCCGGCCGACGCGCTCCTCGACCGTCACGCCCGGGTAGTTCGCCACCTTCTGCCTGAGGCCGGTGAGGCGATTGAACAGGGTGGACTTGCCGCTGTTGGGAGGGCCCACGATGGCCGCGGTGCGCAGCGGGCTGCCGGAGCGGCGCGCCACCGGCGTCGGCGTGACGACATGGCAGGCGCTCACCGCTCGATCTCGACGTGGATCCGTCGCGCCGTCTCACGCCGGAGTGCGACCTCCGAGCCGTCCACCTCGAATACCCGCGGGTCGCCGCCCGGCGCCGGACGGAGCGCGGTGACGCGGCAGCCGGCCAGGAATCCCAGTTCCATGAGCCGTTGCGCGATGGCGTCGGGAAGGTCGAGTGCGACGACGCCGGCGCTCTCGCCTTCGGAAAGCTCGGCGAGCGTGCCCCGCACGCCCATGGGCGCCGCGATGACGACAGCAGAAGGCCCGGTCATGAGAACGAATCTCAGTGCCGGGCCATTCAGACAGGATGAATCGGTTATGAGCGAGTCTTCAGAGACGCCCTACTTCGCGCGCTCCAGGTAATCGCCGGTCCTGGGATCGACGCGGATCTTTGTGCCTTCCGCGAGGAACTCCGGCACGTTGATCGTCATGCCGTTGTTGAGCTTGGCGGGCTTGGGACTGGACGTCTTGGTCGCGCTGCGCAGGACCGGCGCGGTCTCGACGATAGTGTACTCCATGGCCGCCGGAAGCTGAATGCCCACCACGGCGCCGTCCAGCACCTCGGCCGTGAAGTGCATCTCCGGCTCCAGCCACCTGGCGGCGTCACCCGCGATCTCGTCGGAGATCTGCATCTGCTCGTAGGTGTTGATGTCCATCACGTGCGTGCCGGCGTCGTCGCGATAGAGCACCTGGAATTCCTTGGTGTCGAGCCGCGCCTCGTCGACGTAGTCGGTGGCCGAGAAGCGGGAATCGAACGTGTTCCCCGAAATCAGGTTGCGCATCCGCATCTGCACGAAGGCGCGCAGGTTGCCGGGAGTCCGGTGCTGGAAATCCGTCACCCGGCACGGCTGCCCGTTGACCATCAGCACCGTACCCTTGCGAACATCGGAAGCTTTCATGCCCTAAAAGTAGCCGTCCGTCAGGGTCTTGAGGAAGGCGACGATGTCCGCCCGGTCGCCCTGGCTCAGCCGGCCCACCTGCGCCGCCCGCCGGACCGCCGGAACTGCGTAGGCCGCGACGGCCCCCGCCAGGGTGCGGATGCGAGCGTCGTGGAAGAACGCGGTCCGCGTCGCGGCGTTCCGCAGCGACGGCGTCCGAAACATCCCGCACAGGTCCCGGCGGCCGGCGAGGTCGGTGCGCAGCGGGCCGCACAGTCCCTGATCCGGATCGTCCGGCGTCACGCCGAGCGCCTCGTACTCGTAGTCGGAGAACACTGGCGGGCGGCCGCCGGGGCCGGGCCGGTCGAGGTGGCAGCTGGCGCAGTTGCCGCGCGCCGGATCGTCGAACAGCGCGAGGCCGCGGGCCTCCGCCCGCGTCAATCGCGCGCGCCCCTCGAGGTAGGCGTCGTACTTGCTGTTGTAGGGGTGAAACGACGGATCCTCGATCTCGAAGCGGGTGATCGCGAACACCGCCTCGTCGAGCAGCAGCCGCCGGTCGCGCAGCACTTCTTCGCCGAATACCTCGCGCAGCCGCGCGCCGTAGCGAGCGGCGAGCCGGGACTCGAGCGCGGCCGTGTCGCGGTTGGCCATCTCGCGCGGATTGAACAGCGGCCCCATGGCCTGGCCCTGAAGCGTCGCGGCGCGGCCATCCCAGAACAGGCCGCCGCGCGGCACCAGCGCGACGGCCGACGTCGCGCTCCCAGCGGCGGGCGCCGCGTTCCCGGCACCGGCGCGCGGAACCGGCCCGACCGTCGGGCCGTCCTGCTCGGGCGCATCGGGGCCGATCCCGAAGCTCGGGATCCGGTCGACGTATCGCAGGCTCGGGATCGCGCGTGCGCCCGGCGCCGGGGGATGCTCGGGCGGACCGTAAGCGTGCGCGGGGCTATGGCAGCTCGCGCACGACAGCGCGCCCGACGGCGACAGTGCCGGATCGGAAAACAGGTCGCGGCCGATCTGCGCCATGACGGACAGCGGCGCCCGCGCCGGCCGCACGAGGCGGACCGGGTGCGGGTTGACGCCCGCGGGCACGCGCCGCGCCGCCCAACCGCCCGCGACCGCCGCCGCGAGCACCGCGGGGACGACGGCCCAGCCGGCGCGGCCCAGCGGACTCACCCCGGCAACCGCCCGGACGGCGTGCGGACCGGCGTACCGAGACTGTCGTTGAGGAACAGGGGCGCCACGCGCGCGGGGCCGGTGAAGTCGAACAGGCTTTCGATCGAGCCGGCCGTCGCGTCGTAGGAACCGCCGCCCACCCGCCGCGACGCGAGCCAGTTGTCCTCGATGAAGCGCAGCACCGACGACTGGATGATCAAAGTGTGATCCACGTCGTTCGGCCGCGCCCACGGCGAGATCACGAGGAACGGCTGGCGGGTCCCCGGCCCGCAGCGCCCGTTGACCGGCCCCGTCCCCGCCACTCCGCCTAACTGCGGCGTGGTGCCGCGCACGCCGCACGCGCCGACGCCCGTCAGGAAGTCGCGCCCCGGATCGAACGACCCGTTGCCCACCGGCGCCATCTGGTGGTCGTACCAGCCGTCGGAGTCGTCGTACAGCACGATGACCGCCGTGGTGCTCCAGTCGGGCTGCTGCTCGAGGAAGTTGATCGTCTCGACCAGGAACGTCTGTTCGTCGAGCGGGTCGGAATAGCCCGCGTGGCCGTCCTGGAACGCCTGCGGCTTGAGGAACGCCACCGCCGGGAAGTTGCCCGCGCGCACCGCCGCGAAGAAATCGCGCACGTCGTACTGGTGGTTGGCCGGATCGCCCGACTGGCCGATCGCGCTGACCGACGCGGGCCTCAGGTGCAGGCGATTGGCGGTGGACCGGTAGTACTGGAACGGCTCGTGGTGCGGGATGTAGTCGGCCGACGTCCTGAGCGCGATGTGCGAGGCCGTGGTGCGGCCGCACCCTTGCCCGCCCGCGGTGCGCAGCGTGAGGTCGAACCCGCCCTGGAACCAGCCCCAGCTGATGCCGGCGTCGTTCAGCAGGTCGCCGATGTTGCGGCCGGTCATCGTCCCCTGGTTCAGGTAGTAGAGCGAGTCGGAGCAGATGTCGAGCGAGGGCCCGGCGTCGCTGATCAGCGTCAATCCGCCCTGGCCGTCGTGCACCCAGTCGGTGGAGTCCACGCTCTTGCCCACCACGAACCCATTCGTCTGGCCGGACACCAGGCTGATGGCGCCCGGCGCCGAGGGGCCGTAGTCGTCGGCGTACGCGTTGTCGCTCATCGCGAAATGCTGCGCGTAGTTCCACAGCGCCGTGACCGTGTTGCCGTCGTAGTAGCCCATCACGACCGACGGCGTGTAGAAGGCCGACGTGCCGCCCGGCAAGCCGCGTCCGGTATGGCGCGGAAACAGGTCGGCGGCGCCGCGATCGTACGCGAGCTGTTCGTCGCTGTAGTCGTGCGACTGGTCGGACGTTGCCGCCTGGGTGCGGTCGAGCCGGAACGGGTTGCTCGCCAGCTCCCGGTTCTCCGGATTCGTGCGATTGGGATTGTTCGTCAGCAGCCGGCCCGCGAGCCCGTTCACACCCGGCGTGCCCGGCAGGGCAACGAACGCGGGCTCGCCGCGCGGGTTTTGCGCGACCGGATAGGTGGCGAAATAGTGATCGAACGAGATGTTCTCGTCGAAGATGATCACGAGGTGCTTGATGGGCGTGGCCGTCGGAAGCGCGTCGGCCGGCGGCGCCGTCTGCGGACGGCCGGCGACGAGCCCCAGTGCGAGGACCACGACCAACGCGCGTGCGACACGCTTCATGGGCTGGCTCCGAGCTGGTGCGGCGTTTGGGGGGCGGCCCGCGCGGGCGCGCCCGCCCTGATTCTACCAATCCCGCGCGTCAATAGCGTAACCATCCGGTAACACGCCGACGACGGGCGTTCCACGGTCGGGCTTGCCGGATGCGGGCCGCCGTGGCACTCTCAACAAATGAGCCAGACCGGACAAGCGTTCGTCGAGCGCGCCGACGCCGTGCCGACCACCACGGTGGCCGCCGGCACCAAGGCGGCGATGCAGGTGCTGGTGGGGCCCGACCAGGGCGCGCCCAACTTCGTGCTGCGCCGTTTCATCATGGAGACGGGCGGCGGCATGCCGCTCCACACCAACCAGGTCGAGCACGAGCAGTACGTGCTGCGCGGCCGCGCACGCGTCCGGATCGGCGACGCGGTCCACGAGGTCCGCGCCGACCACACCCTGTACATCCCGGCCGGCGCCCCGCACAGCTACGAGGTGCTCGAGGGCCCGTTCGAGTTCCTGTGCGTGGTCCCCAACAAGGCCGACAAGGTGAGCGTCGTCGGCGAGGCCTGCTGACGTGTCCCTCGCCCGCGCCGCACTGCTCGGCGCCTCCCGCTCGAAGTTCCTCGCCGACCAGATGATGCGCCGCTCGTTCGCGCGGCGCGCCGTGAAGCGGTTCATGCCCGGCGAGACGCTCGACGCGGCGCTCGATGCCGCCGCCGGCCTCGCGCACTCCGGCCTGGGCGCGGTGGTGACGCAACTCGGCGAGAACCTCACGACGCTCGCCGAAGCCGAACGCGTGCGCGACCATTACCTCGGCGTGATCGCGGCCATCGAGACGCGCAGGTTGCCGGCCTGGCCCTCGGTCAAGCCGACCCAGCTCGGCCTCGACCTGTCGTTCGATGCCTGCCTCGCCAACCTCTCCGCGCTGGCCGAGCGGGCGCAGGCGGCGCGGTCGCTGCTGTGGATCGACATGGAGGACTCGAGCTACGTGGACCGCACGCTCGACCTGTTCCGGCGGCTGCGCGCGAAGTACGAACGGGTCGGGATCGCGCTCCAGGCGTACCTGCGCCGCACCCCCGCGGACCTCGCGTCGCTGCTGCCGCTCAAGCCCATCGTGCGCCTGGTGAAGGGCGCGTATGCCGAACCCGAACCCGTGGCCTTCCCGGTCAAGCGCGACGTGGACTTCGCGTACTACGACCTGGGCGTCAAGCTGCTCGAGGCGGCGGCCGGCCCGGGCGCGTTTCCGGTGTTCGGCACGCACGACATCCCGCTCGCCCGGCGCCTCGCGGCGCGCGCCGCGGAGCTCGGCGTCAAGGACGGCGCGTTCGAGATCCACATGCTCTACGGCATCCGGGCGGCGGAGCAGCGCGCGCTCGCGGCCGAGGGGCACACGGTCAAGGTGTTGATCAGCTACGGCAGCGCGTGGTTTCCGTGGTACATGCGCCGCCTGGCCGAGCGGCCGGCGAACGTCTGGTTCGTCGTGAAGAGCCTCGTCGCCTAGCTGAACCGCCTCTCGCGCATTCTCGCCGCGTCCATCCTGGGCTCGGGGGCCGTGTTCCTCGAGTCCACGGTAGTCAACGTGGCGCTGCCGGCCATCGGGCACGAATTCCATCTCGGCCTGGACGGCCTCCAGTGGACCGTCAACGCCTATCTCCTCACGCTCGGCGCGCTCATGCTGCTCGGCGGCGCACTCGGCGACCGGTACGGCCGCGGCGCCGTGTTCCGGGTGGGCGCCCTCGGCTTCGCCCTGACCTCCGGGCTGTGCGCGGCCGCGCCGAGCGTGGCCGTGCTGTCCGGGCTGCGGTTCCTCCAGGGAATCGCCGGCGCGCTGCTGGTGCCCAACTCGCTCGCGCTGATCGAGGAATCGTTCGCCGAGGAAGCGCGCGGCACCGCGGCGGGGCGGTGGGCGGCGGGCTCCGCCGCGTCCACGGCGATCGGCCCGCTGGTCGGCGGCGCGGTGGTCAGCGCGGCGACGTGGCGCCTGGTGTTCGCGCTGGTCGCGCCGTGCGCGCTCGCGGCGGCCCTGGTGCTGCCCGCCGGCGTGGCGGCGGCGCGGGGCAGGGATCCGCGGCGCATCGACTACGGCGGCGCGCTGCTGGCCACGCTCGGTCTCGGGGCACTGGTCGGCGCCCTGATCAACGGTCCGCGGTCCGGCTTCGGGGATCCGCTCGCGCTCGGCGCGCTGGCGGCGGGGGCGGCGCTGTTGGTCGCGTTCCTGGGCGTCGAGACGCTGGTGCGCCATCCGCTGCTCGACCTGTCCGCGTTCCGCTCGCGCGCTTTCAGCGGCGCCAACGCGGCCACCTTTCTCGTCTACGGCGCGCTCAGCGCCGCGCTGTTCCTCCTCATGCTCGTCCTTCAGAACGTCCTCGGCTACTCCGCCCTCGAGGCCGGCAGCGCGCTGCTGCCGCTCAACGTGCTCCTGTTCGTGTTGTCGCCGGGGGCCGGTCGCCTGGCCGCGCGCCGCGGCCCGCGCGCGCCGATGGCGGCCGGCGCGCTCCTCGCCGGATGCGGGCTCGCGCTGTTCTCCGGTGTGGCGGCCCACGCATCGTACGCCCGAGAGGTGCTCCCGGCGGTGGTGGTGTTCGGCCTGGGGCTCGCGCTCCTGGTCGCGCCGCTCACGGCGGCGGTGCTCGATTCGCTCGGCGCCGAGCGCGCGGGGCTCGCCTCGGGCGTCAACAACGCCGTGGCGCGGCTCGCGGGACTGATCGCCACCGCGGCCATTCCGCTGGCCGCCGGCCTCGGGGGCCTCGAGCAGGTGGGCGGGGCGCCGCTGGTGGACGGGTTCCGGCGCGCGATGTGGATCGGCGCCGGCCTGTGCGCGGGCGCCGCGGTCGTGGCGTGGCTGACGATGCCGGGCCGCGCGGCGGCCGAAGCCGCCTGACGCTACTCCGCCCGCAGCGTTCCGGCGGGATCCGCGCGGGAGACGCGCCGCGCCGGTAGCCACGACGCGGCCAGCGCGGTGAGCGCCAGCGCGGCGGGGACAATGGCGAACGTCAGCGGATCACCCGGCCGCACCCCATAGAGCAGGGCGCCCATCAGCCGCGTGCCGGCTACGCCGGCCGCCACGCCGGCCGCGACCGCGACGCCCACCAGGGCGAGCGCGTGCCGGACCACCAGCCACTGCACCGCCCCCGCCTGCGCGCCCAGCGCGATCCGGATGCCCATCTCGCGAGTGCGGCGTCGCGCCAGCTGCGCCATCACGCCGTACACGCCGATCACGGCCAGCAGGAAGCCCGTCCCCGCGAACGCCAGCAGCAGGATCATGATGAACCGCTGCTGTGCCAGGGACGCGGAGCGTACGTCATCGAGCGTGGTGGCGGACCGCGGCGTCAGCTCCGGATCGACGGCGGACACGGCCGCGCGCACGCCCGGCAGGAGCGCCAGCGGATCGCCGACGGTCCGCACCAGGATCGTCATGATCGCCCGCCCTCCCTCTTGCGCCAGCGGCGCGAAGAACTCGGGCATGGGCTCGATCGCGAGCGATATGGCCCGCTCATTGCCGACCACCCCGACGATGGTCCGCCACTCGGACGTCGAATCGGGATGCGCGTCGAAGCAGATCCGCATGCCGATGGGATCGCGGCCGGCGAAGTACCTCGCTCGCAGCGCCTCGTTGATGAGGACCACCGGCGGGTGGCTGGAGTCGTCGGCATCGGTGAAGTCGCGGCCGGCGAGCAGCGGGACGCGCATCAGGCGGAAGTACCCGGGCGTCACCTCGCGGTGCGCCACGTCGCGCGCCTGCGCCGGCGGCGGCTCCCCCGCCACCGAGAAGTCGCTGGTCCAGCCTCCGCCGGTCAGCGGCACCACGCTGACGGCGGCGACGCTCGCCGCGCCCGGCACGGCGGCCACGCCCGCCTCGACGTCGCGATAGAACCCCAGAACCTTCGCGTCGCTGTCGTACCGGGACTCGATCGCGTGGAGCTCCACCGCGAGCACGCCGTGCGGATCGAATCCGGGGCTGGTCCGCTCGAGGAGGACGTAGCTGCGCACCAGCAGCCCGGCGCCGAGCGTGAGGAGGATCGCGAGCGCCATCTCCGCCACCGCCAGCGCGTCCGACCAGCGGCGCAAGCGACGGCTCGTGTTGCTCCGCGATTCCTCCTTGAGCGCCTCGACGGGCGCGCGCCGCGCGCTCCACAGCGCCGGCGCGGTCCCGAACAGCAGCCCGCACAGCAGCGCCACGGCCAGCACGTAGCCCACCACGGGCCAGCTCACCGGCACGTCGCTTACCGGCAGCATGCCCCGCGGCTGGAGCGCGCCGAGCACGCGGGTGCCCCACCAGCCCAGGGCGAGTCCGACCGCGGCGCCCACCAGGCTCAGCACCAGGCTTTCGGTGAACGCCTGCCGCACCAGTCGGCCTCGGCCGGCGCCTAACGTCAGGCGGAGCGCGGCCTCGCGCTCCCGGCCCGCCGCCTGCACGAGCAGCAGGTTGCCGACGTTCGCGCACGCGATGAGCAGCAGCACGACCACCGCGCCGAGCAGCAGGAGGAGCGGCTCGCGCGTGTCGCCCACCAGGAAGCGGTGCAGCGACTCGAGGTGCGCGTCCATGCCGCGGTCGAGCACGGGATTGACCTGCTGGAGACGCCGCGCCACGGCGGCGAGCTGGGCGCTCGCCTGGTCCAGGGTCACCCTGTCCCGGAGCCGCGCGATCGGGCGCACGTAGTGCGCGCGCCGGAACGATGGCAGCGCGCGATCGTCGGGCTTCCAGCCCATCGGCAGCCAGACGTCGCCCTGCTCGTCGGGAAACGCGAAGCGCGCCGGCATCACACCGACGATCGCGACGTCGCGCCCGTCGAGGCGGACCGACCGCCCCACCACATCCGCCGCGCCGCTGAACGCGTCGCGCCACAGGCGGTCGCTGATGACCGCGACCGTCGCGACGCCGGTGGGCGACCATGTCTCCGCGTCCCGCAGCACGCGACCGCGCTCGGCCGCGACGCCAAGCACCGTGAAGAAGTTGCCGGTCACCGGCGTCGTCTGAATCGGGCGCGGGGCGCCGATGCCCGTCAGCACGGCCGGACGCGGATACGTGTACGCCGCGACGTCCGCAAACGCCGCGACCTGCGCGCGCCAGTCGTACATGTTCGCCGGCGCCGCGGTCTGCATGTGCCACGACCGCTCGGCGTTGTCCTCGCCGAGCGCCACCAGCCGGTCGCTTCGCGGGAAGGGCAGCGGCTTGAGGATGACGGCGTTGACCGCGGAGAAGATCGCCGTGTTGGCGCCGATGCCCAGCGCGAGGGTGAGAACGGCCGCCGCGGTCAGCGCCGGGTTGCGGCGCAGCACGCGCACCGCATGACGGGCGTCGGCCAGCGCGTCTTCCAGCCAGCGGGTGCCGCGCGCATCGCGATGCGCCTCGCGCGTGTCTTCCACGCCGCCGAACGCGATCCGGGCGCGGCGCCGCGCCTCCGCGGGCGACATGCCGAGCGCGAGGTTGCGCTCGGTCTCGCGCTCGAGGTGGAAGCGGATCTCCTCCTCGAGCTCGCCCTCGACGGCGGCTTTGCCGACCAGCGCGCGCAGCCGGAGCCACGCGCCGCGCCACGCGCTCACGAGGCTTCGAGGATGGCCGCGACGAGATTCACGTAGCGCCGCCAGTCGGCCTTCTCCTCGCCGAGCGCCTTCCGGCCGGCCGCGGTGAGCGCGTAGTACTTGGCGCGGCGGTTGTTCAAGGTGGTGCGCCACTCGCTGCGGACCCAGTCCTTGAGCTCGAGGCGCTGGAGGGCCGGGTAGAGCGAGCCCTGGTTGAGGGCGATCGCGCCCTTCGACAGCTGCTCGATGCGCTGGCTGATGCCCCAGCCGTGCATCGGCTCGAGGGTGAGCGTCTTGAGGACCAGCAGGTCGAGGGTGCCGCGCAGCACGTCGGCGGACGTCGGGCTCACCGCGCATCTCCTGTAGGATTCCTACAGAAGAATGCGGCCGCTCCTGTAGGAAGTCAACAGGAGTGCCGATTCAGGTTGCACCACGCGCCGCGCCGTCGTAGCCTCCTACCGTTCGCCGACATTCCCGCAGCCACCGGAAGCGCCATGAAATCGTCCGTCACCCTCGCCCTGCTCGTCCTCGCGTCCGCGCAGCTTCGCGCCCAGACGCCGGCCGACCGCGCGCGCTGGCAGCGCGAGGCCGCGCACGTCACGATCATCCGCGACGACTGGGGCATCGCCCACGTCTACGGCACGACCGACGCGGACGCGGTGTTCGGCATGATCTACGCCCAGGCGGAAGACGACTTCAACCGTGTCGAGACGAACTACCTCACCGCGCTGGGCCGCATGGCCGAGGCGGAAGGGCCGGCGCGCATCTGGCAGGACCTGCGGCAGCGGCTGTACGTCGACCCCGACACGCTGCGCGCCGCGTACCGTCGCAGCCCCGCGTGGCTCCGCGGCCTGATGGACGCGTGGGCCGATGGCCTCAATTTCTATCTTGCCACGCACCCGAACGTGCACCCGCGCGTGCTCACCCGCTTCGCGCCGTGGATGGCGCTCTCGTTCACCGAGGGCAGCATCGGCGGGGACATCGAGCGGATCAACCTGCGCGAGCTCGCGGCGTTCTACGGCGGCCAGGCCGCCGGGACGGCGCCGCGGCGCGGCGATGGCCCGGGCGAGGAGCCGCTGCGCGAGCCGGGCGGCTCCAACGGCGCCGCGATCGCGCCGGCCAACACGCGCGACCACCACGCGCTGTTCCTCATCAACCCGCACACCTCGTTCTTCTTCCGCTCCGAGCTCCAGATGGTGAGCGCGCAGGGCCTGGACGCGTACGGCGCGGTGACCTGGGGCCAGTTCTTCATCTACCAGGGCTTCAACGCCCGCATCGGGTGGATGCACACCTCGAGCGGCGTGGACAACATCGACGAGTTTCTGGAGACCGTATCGCGGCGCCACGGCCGCTGGTCCTACGAGCACGGCGGCCGCGAGTACCCGATGATCACCGACACCGTACAGCTGCGCTACGCGACGCCCGCCGGCCTGCGCGACACCACGTTCACGATCTACAAGACGCGCCACGGGCCGATCGAGCGGAAGATCGGGGACCGCTGGGTGAGCATCAGCCTGATGGACAACCCGGTCAACGCGCTCATCCAGTCGTACTCGCGCACCAAGGCGCGGAATCTGGCCGAGTTCCGGCGGCTGCTCGAGCTTCACACCAACTCGTCGAACAACACGGTGTACGCCGACGCCGACGGCCACATCGCCTACTTCCACTCCAACTACATTCCGCGCCGCGACACCGCGTTCGACTGGACCCAGCCGGTGGACGGCAGCAACCCCGCCACCGACTACCACGGCCTGCTCTCGGTGGACGAGACGCCGCACCTGCTCGATCCGGCGAGCGGCTGGCTCTACAACTCGAACAACGCGCCGTGGTGGGCCGCGGGGCCGAACAGCCCGAAGGAGGACGACTTCCCCGTGTACGTCGAGACCGGCGGCGAGTCCGCGCGCGGGCGTCACGCCGAACGGGTGCTGTCGGCGTCGCACGACTTCACGCTCGACAGCTTCCGCGCGGCCGCGTTCGACCCGGCACTGCCGTGGTTCGAGACCACGCTCCCGGTGCTGTTCCGGGCCTACGACGCGCTGCCGGCCGACGATTCGCTGCGGGCGCGCCTGGCCGACCAGGTGGCCGCGCTGCGCGGCTGGGACGTTCGCTGGTCCGCCGCGTCGGTGCCGACGACGCTCGCCGTGTTCTGGGGCACCGAGCTGTACCGCGCCCACACCCGCGCCATGCGGACCGCCGGCCTCGGCCGGGCCGCGATCGCCGGCGGCATGGGCGTGGAGGAGTGGGCGGCCACGCGCGCGACGCCGGCCGAGCTGCTGGGCGCCCTCGACGCCGCCTCCGATTCCATCGCGCACGGCTTCGGCACCTGGCGCACGGCGTGGGGCGACGTGAACCGGTTCCAGCGCATCAACGACGACATCGACGCGACGTTCACCGACTCCGGGCCATCGATCCCGGTGCCGTTCACGTCTTCGTTGTGGGGCTCGCTGGCCTCGTTCGGCGCACACGCCTATCCCGGGACCAACCGCTGGTACGGCACCAGCGGCAACAGCTTCGTGGCCGTCGTCGAGTTCGGCGACAGCGTGCGCGCCCGCGCGATCACGGCCGGCGGCGAGAGCGGCGACCCGCAGTCGCCGCACTTCGACGACGAGGCCGCGCGCTACGCGTCCGGCGACCTGCGCGACGTGTACTTCTACCGGTCGCAGCTCACGGGGCACACCGAGCGCACGTACCACCCGGGCGAGTGAGGCCCGCCCCGCCAGCCGGCGCTCCTGTCGGACTCCTACAGGAGAACGGTCAGCGCGACCAGGTCAGCCCGGCGCGGAGCGTGCGCGGCAGGCCGTAGGAAATCAGCTCGTTGGCCCCGCTGCCCGCGATGTTCACCTGGTACTGCTCGTTGCCGATGTTCTCCAGCGAGACGAACGCGGTCACGCCGTCCGTCACTTCGCGCCGCGCGTCCGCGTCCACCACCGCGAACGGCGCCAGCGGCAGGCCCTGGAGCGTGGTGGTCTTGCCCTCGTAGCGCCACATCAGCGTGTACTCGCCCAGCAGCGGCGAGGTGTACGCGGCGCGCACGGTGTAGCGCGGCGAGGGCACGCGGTTGATGTGCTGGCCGTTCGTGGAGTCGCTGGACACCACGCGGTCGTCGTCGTAGCTCGCGCCCGCGCTCACGAGCAGCGGCCGCCACGGCCTGAGCGCGAGCGACAGCTCGGCCCCCTTGCTGCGCGAATGTGAGACATTGAGACGCTGGCGGATCGCCGGCGGCCCCGCAGCGATCACGACCGGCACGTTGAAGTCGTCGTAGTTCGCGAGGTAGGCCGTGCCGGCGAGCTGGACGCCGGGCGCGGGCTGGAAGTCGAGACCCGCCTCGTAACCGGCGCCGGTTTCGGGCTTGAGGTCGGGGTTGGGGATAGTGATCTGCGACGCGTTGCCGTTGATCTGCTTCCGGTACAGTTCGGCCAGATTGGGCGCGCGGAACGCGTGGTAGTAGGCGGCGTGCGCCGCGAGCGAGCGCAGCAGCTGGTAGCGCACCCCGACGCGTGGCGAGAGCGCGCTCTTGCTGCGATTCGGGTAGGTGGTGTGGCCGGCCAGGGTGTCGATGGAATACCCGTCGTCGTTGTCCCACCGGTCGACCCGGAGGCTCAGCTCGACCCGCAGCGGATCGGCCGGCGCGAGAATCGCCTGCGCGAACGCGCCGCTCAGCGCCTGGTCGCCGCCCGAGGAGATGGTGCGCGTCACGCTGCCGCAGGTCGCGCCCGGACACGAGGTGCTGAAGTCGGTTTCGTCGTAGTGGCCCGCCATGTACCGGTAGTCCGCGCCCGCCGTGAACGACGAGAGCCCGAACAGCCCGTTGCGGGTCCATACGGCGGAGACGCCGCGGTCGTCGCTCGGAATCCCGGCCACCGAGCTCGAGTCCTCGCATTGGCGCGCCGCGCTCGAAGGGCTGGCGCAGGTGGTGGAGTTGGCGCGCACCGTGGTGGCGCGCTGGAACTCGCTCAGGTGGCCGTCCCAGCCGCGCAGCGTCAGCTCGCCGCCGACGACCGCGCGGCCGGTCGCGCCCAGCTCCAGCACGTGCTCGGCGCGATGGCCGTAGCTCAACGGCGTGCCGAGGTCGCGCGCGTCGTCGAAGACGTGGCCGGCCACGAATCCCGACCACCTGCCGTGCGCGGGCGCGTACACCAGCCGGGCCATCGCGTTGCGCTGGGTCAGCTCGCTCGGCACATCGACCGCGCCGCGCTTGGCGGGATCGAGCATGGTGTAACCGCCGCCATCGAGATAGTCGCCGCTCAGGTTGAGGCTGAACGGCCCCGCCAGCGGCAGGCCGCCCGCGGCGTACGCGTGGCGCGCGTCGCGGCTGCCGCCGTCGACCGCGACCACCGACGACAGCGGCGGCAGCGGCCGCGTGAAGAACGAGATCACGCCGCCGATCGCGCCGTTGCCGTAGAGGTTCGACGCCCCGCCCTCCACCACTTCGACGTGGTCGATGGCGTCCTTCGGCAGCCGCCCCCAGTCGATCCACTCGCCCCACGCGTCGTTGATCGGCATGCCGTCGACCAGGACGGCGGTGCGGCCCTCGTCCACGCCGCGGATCGAGACGATTTGCGCCGACCCGCCGACCATGCTCGAGGTGCGCGGCAGCTCCACGGCGGGGATCTCGCGCAGCAGATCCTGTGCGTCACGCGTGGGGCTGGCGCGGACCTGCTGCGACGTCATCACGTCGACCGTGTTGGCGACGTTCCTGGCTTCGGTCGGCCGCCGCGTGGCGGTGACGACGATGGAGGAGAGCAGCAACGGGCCCGCCGCCAGCGTGACGTCGTGCGTGGTGGTCGCGCCGGCGGCCACCGTGATGGTGTCGGTGCGGGGCTGGCTTCCCACCGCCGTCACGGTGACCACGGCGGTGCCGGCCGGCACGCCGTGAATCACGTAGGCGCCGCGCGCGTCGGCCACGCCGGTGCAGGTGCTGCCGCCCAGCATCACGCACGCGCCCGCGACCGGCGCGTGGCTCGCCGACGTCACCACGCCGCGCAACGTGCCGGTCTGCGCGAGCGCCGGGCGCGCCGCCGCCGCCACGATAACAACGCCGAGCACGCCGCGAACACCGAAGAGTCGTCGCACGGAATCACCTGCCGGATGAAGGATGCGCACCCACACGAACCGTCAATGTTCCCACGCCGCGCGCGCCGCGCAAGCGGGTTTCAACGCGAAAACCGCCACACCACGTCGCCGCGGCCGGGGTCCGCGACGGCGCGCGCCCGGACCTGAAACACCCGCTCCAGCACGTCGGCGCCCAGCTCCTCGCGCCGGCTCGCCATCTGCACGACGCGGCCGGCGTCGAGCAGCAGGAACCGGTCGCCGAATTCGAGCGCGGTGTTGAGATCGTGCAGGACCGCCACCACTGTGCAGCCGGCGCGCGCGAGTTCCCGCGCCGTCTCGAGGATGTGGATCTGGTGGTGCACGTCGAGGTTGGCGGTCGGCTCGTCGAGGAACAGCGCCTTGGGCTCGCCCGAGCGCTCGTCGCTCCAGATCTGGGCCAGCACGCGCGCGAGCTGGGTCTTCTGCTGTTCGCCGCCGGAAAGCGTGGGATACGCCTGGCGCCGCCGGTCCGCGATGCCCACCAGCGCGAGCGCGGCGTCCACCACGGCGCGGTCGCGCGACGCGGGCGAGCGGCCGAAGTGCGGGTAGCGGCCCATCAGCACCACGTCTTCCACCGCGAGCGGGAAGGCCAGCTCCACGTGCTGGGAGAGCAGCGCCCGGGTGCGCGCCAGCTCCGCCGGCGCGAACGACGCCACGGCGCGACCGCCGTAGCTCACGTCGCCCGCCGACGCCGCCAGGAGCCCCGCGGCGATCTTGAGCAGCGTGGACTTGCCGGCGCCGTTCGGCCCGAGCACCACGCTCACCCGGCCGCCGGGGAACGTCGCCGCGACGTCGGCGAGAATTGCCCGGCCGCCCGCCGAGTAGGCGACGCCCGACATCTCAATCACCGGTCACGCCCAGCATCCGACTGGCGCGCTGCTGGTGCAGCAGCATGGCGAGGAACACCGGCGCCCCGATCACCGCGGTCAGAATCCCGATCGGCAGCTCGCCCGGGCGGATGACCAGGCGCGCGGCGACGTCCACGATTTCCATCAGCGCGGCGCCGAGCAGTGCCGAGGCCGGCACCAGGAAGCGATAGTCGGCCGACCTGGCGATCCGGAGCAGGTGCGGCACCACCAGGCCGACGAACGCGATTACGCCGACCAGCGCCGCGTCCACGGCCACCATGAGCGTGTTCACGACGATCAGCCGCAGGATCAGCGCGCGCGGCTCGAAGCCCAGGGCCGCGGCTTCGTCCTCGCCGAGCATCAGCGCGTTCAGGGCTTTGCGCTCGCGCATCGTCCACACGAAGCACACTGCGAACGCCGCGGCCACCAGCGCCACGCCGCGCCAGTCGGCGGTGGTGAAGGTGCCGAGGTTCCAGAAGGTGATGTTGCGCGCCTGCGGGTCCCGCGCGATGAACGAGAGATAGCCGGTGCCGGCATTGCATAGCGCGTTCACGGCAATCCCCGCCAGGAGCAGCGTGAACACGTTCACCCGGCCGAACGCGGACGACACGCGATAGACCAGCATGGTGGCCGCGAACCCGCCCGCGAACGCCAGCAGCGGCAGCGCCAGCGAGCCGAGCGAGGCGAACGCCAGCAGCGACGTGCCGCCGAACACGAACATGAGCGACGCGCCCAGCGCCGCGCAGGCCGACGTGCCCGCGAGCCCGGGCTCGACGATCGGGTTGCGGAACAGACCCTGCATGATCGTGCCGGACACGCCGAGCACCGCGCCGGTGAGGCCGCCCAGCAGGACGCGCGGCAGCCTGAGCCGCACCAGCACGCTGCGCCCCAGGTCGTCGGCGGCCAGCCGCGGCGAGAACCCCAGCGCCTGCGACAGGTAGCGGAGTACCTCGCGCGGCGTGAACGTGAATGCGCCGATGGTGGTCGACGCGAGAACCGACAGCGCGAGCAGCGTGCCCAGGGCCCAGTAGACCTGCCGGTACGAGAGGCGCCGCGCCACTCAGCGACCCGCCGTCATCGTGCCGCGCCGGGATGGAAGAACGCCGCCAGGCGGCGGATCGCGGCCGGCGTACGCGGGCCGTAGTACATCACGTCGGTCTCTTCGATGCGGTAGATGCGGCCGCTCCGGGCGGCCGGCGTTTCCGCCACGCCGGGCAGTCGCGCGAACGCCTGGGCGCTGCCCACGCGGTCGAAGCCCACGTCGGTGGCGAGGATGATGTCCGGCGCCGCGCGCGCGATCAGCTCGGGGGTGAGGCGCATCATGCCGCCCACCGAGTCCACCGCGTTCTCCGCGCCGGCCCACCGCAGCATCTGGTCGCCGACGCTGCCCTTCTTGAGCGCCAGATAGTTGTTCGCGATCTGGCCGAAGTGCATGATCAGCACCCTCGGCTTCGCGCGGCCGGCCCACCGCACGGTGTCGGCGAGCGCGGCGGCGAGGTCGCGGCGCCACGCCGCCAACACGCTGTCGGCCGCGGCCTCGCGGTGAAACCTGCGGCCCAGCTCGGCCAGCAGGGCTTCGGCGCTGTCCGGCGTGCCGCCGGGGCTCAGCGTCAGGATCGGCACCCCGACTTCGCGGAGCTGGTCCGCCACCGCGGCCGGGCCGAAGTTCCCGTCGGTCAGGAACAGCGTCGGGTGGAGCGACAGGATCCCCTCGGCGCTCAGCGCGCGATGGTAGCCCACCGAGGTGAGCCGGCGGATCTCGGGAGGGTAGACGGACGTGAGATCACGCCCCACGAGCACGTCCTGCGCCCCGATGGCATACATGAACTCGTTGATCTGCTTCGACACGCACACCACGCGCTCGGGGGCCTGGACCCGCCGAGCGCCGGTGACCGCGAGCGCCAGGAGCACCGCGGCAGGAACCGCCGCGCGCCGCGCCGGCACCCGGCCCCAGCCGCACCGCTGATTGACGTCCACGCCACCTCCTCTCGTTCGAGTCCGCGCCCCGCGCCCCGCCTACCGTGCCCGCGTGCCAAGAATACGCGCTTCGACCCGTCCGCGTTTAGCTTCAGTTGCCCGGCGGGCTCGGGCCGCGTACCATCAAGCCACCCAGTTCGGATTCCGAGGCCGCCGGCATCGCATGCAGCCGAGTTCCCTCTTCAGCGCCTGGCGCTCCCGCCAGGACGTTAGGCGCCGCCCCACTCCGTGACCCTTCCCACCCGTGTTCTCGGCGCGAGCGGCCTGGCCCTGTCGCGCATCGGCTTCGGCGCGTGGGCGATCGGCGGGCCCGGCTGGGCGTCGGGCTGGGGCCCGCAGGACGACGACGTTTCGATCGCCGCGATGCGTCACGCGGTCGAGCGCGGCGTCACCTGGATCGACACGGCGGCGGTGTACGGACTCGGCCACTCGGAGGAAGTCGTCGGCCAGCTGCTCCGGACGCTCCCCGCCGCGGACCGGCCGTTGGTGTTCACCAAGTGCGGTCTGGTGTGGAACGAGCGCGACCGCCTCGCCGACCCGACGCGGGATCTCTCACCCGCGTCAGTGCGTCGCGCGCTGGAGGCGTCGCTCCGCCGCCTCGGCGTCGAGCGCATCGACCTGTACCAGTTCCACCGGCCCGACGACCAGACCGGGACGCGCGTCGAGGACTCCTGGGCCGAAATGATCCGGTTCGTCGAGGAGGGCAAGGTGCGCGCGATCGGCGTGTCCGGATTCGACGTCGCTTTGCTCGACCGGTGCGAAGCGCTGCGGCATGTGGACTCGGTGCAGCCGCCCCTGTCGCTGATCCGGCGCGAGGCGCTGGGCGCCGAAATTCCCTGGGCCGCCGCGCACGGCACCGGCGTGATCGGCTACGCCCCCATGCAATCCGGTCTGCTCACCGACACGTTCAGCCGCGAGAAGCTGGCCGCCCTGCCCGACGACGACTGGCGGCGCCGCTCGCCGCGGTTCAGCGAGCCAGCGCTGAGCCAGGGCCTCGCGCTGCGCGACGCGCTGCGGCCCATTGCCGCCCGGCACGATGCGAGCGTATCGGCGGTGGCGGTGGCGTGGACCCTGGCGTGGCCGGGCGTCACCGGCGCCATCGTCGGGGCGCGGACGCCTCAGCAGGTGGACGGCTGGATCGGCGCGGCCGGTCTCGACCTAACGCCCGACGACGTGCGGGCCATCGCGGCCGCGATCCGACGCACCGGCGCGGGCAGCGGGCCCATCGGCCCCGCCCGAAGCTGACACAGGGATTCCCCGGCTCCGGGGAACGATTGGCGGGTCGCGACGGTACGGCTACCTGAAGCAGGACGTTCACCCGCCCTCTTTGCGTGAGGCGATGCGCCATGAAATCGATGCTGACTCTCGTTGCCGCGAGCCTGATGCTGCCGTCCGTCGCGTTAGGCCAGCGCCGCGGTCCGCAGCAGCCGCCCGCACACCAGCCGGCGGCGCCGCCGCACCCGCAACCGCAACAGCCGCCGCCCCCTCCGTCCCACGACCGCGGCCACGGCTACATCCCCCAGCACGGGCCGGTGGACGGTCATTTCACGCCGACCGTGCCGCGCACGCCGCAGGGCGCCCCGCAGGCGCCGTACGTGAACCCGCACGGCGACGTGTGGGTCGGCCACGACGCGCGGAACGAGGCGCGCTTCCACGTCGATCATCCCTGGCAACACGGGCATTTCACGTGGGGCGTCGGTCCCAGCTACGTGTGGCGGATGCGAGCCGGCGCGCGCGACCGGTTCGACATCGGCGGGGCGTTCTTCGCGGTCGCGCCGTTCGACTACGACTACGTCAACGACTGGCTGTGGAACGGCGACGACATCGTGATCTACCTCGATCCGGACCACCCCGGCTACTACCTGGCCTACAACGTCCGGCTCGGCACCTACGTGCACGTGCTGTTTCTGGGCTGGTAAGCGGCGCTACTCGGCGCGCAGCGCGGTCATCGGGTCGATCGATGCGGCGCGGCGCGCCGGGAACCAGCACGCCAGCACGGAGACCGCGGCGAGCAGCACGGCGACGCCGACGTAGGTGAGCGGGTCGAGCCGCGTGACGCCGAACAGGAGCGAGGTGAGCGCGCGGGTCGCGGCGAGCGCGCCGACCACACCCGCCGCGATCCCGATCACGGTGAGCGCCAGGCCCTGCCCGAGCACCATCGCGAGGATGCCGCGGCGGCTCGCGCCCAGCGCCGCGCGCACGCCGATCTCCCGGGTGCGCTCGACAACCCGGCCCGACAGCACGCCGTAGACGCCGGCGGCGGCGAGCAGCAGCGCCGCCAGCGCGAACACCTCGAACACCACGAGCGCGAAGCGGCGCTGCGCCTCCGACGCGGCGACGATCGCGTCCATCGTCGCGACGCGGGTGATGGCCTGATCGTGATCCGCCGACCAGATCGCCCGCTCGACCGACGGCGCCAGGGCCGCCGCGTCGCCGGTGGTCCGCACCACCAGCGAGCGCGCCGCGTCCGACCAGGCCCACTGGCCCGACGTGACGTAGAACGCGTCGGCCGATCCGAGGGCGAGCGACGACTGCTTCACGTCGCCCACCACGCCGACGATCACGTCCCACGGATGGGCGGCCTGACCGATCTCGGGGCCGAACCGCACCAGCTGGCCCAGCGGCTCACGGGTGCCGAAGTAGCGGCGCGCGAAGGCCTCGCTCACCACCACCGCCTCGGCGGTGCCGGGGCGGTCGGACTCCGCCAGCAGCCGGCCGCGCCGCAGCGGGATGCCCATCACGCGGAAATAGTCCGGCGTCACCGCGTAGCGGAACGCATTTCCGCTCCCGTCGCTGGTGGTATTCTCGGGCGGCTCGCTGAAGGTGACGCCGTATCCGTCGCGGTCGCCGCTGAGCGGCAGCTGGCTGGTGAACGCGGCCGACTCGACGCCGGGCACGCGCCGCACCGCCTCCAGCGCCGCAGCGAAGAATCGCTCGCGCGAGGAATCGGCGAGGGGACCCCGCGCCGCGTCGTCGACCTGCATGGTCAGCACGTGCGCGGACGCGAACCCCGGGTCCACCGCGAGCAGCCGCCGCAGCGTCCGGAGCAGCAGGCCCGCGCCCACCAGCAGCACGACCGCCAGCGCCAGCTCGCCGACGACCAGCCCGGCGCTCGCCGCGGCGCGCCGGCCGGTCGTGCGGCCGGCTCCGCCCTGGAGCCCGCCCGCCGGCGCCTGGCGCGACGCCGCGAGCGCGGGGATCAGGCCCACCACGATGCCGACGCCGGCCGTCGCCAGCAGCGCGAACGCGAAGACCGGCAGGTCCACCCGGATGTCGCCGGCCCGCGGAAGCGCCGCCGGCGCGAGCGCGAGGAGCGCGCCGACAGCCGCGTGCGCCACGAGCAGCCCGAGCGCGCCGCCGAGCGACGCCAGCACCATGCTCTCGGTGAGGAGCTGGCGGATCAGCCGGCGCCGGCCCGCGCCCAGCGCGACGCGCATCGCGAACTCCTCGCGGCGCTGCGCCTGCCGGGCGAGCAGCAGGTTGGTCACGTTCACGCACGCGATCGCCAGGAGCAGCAGCACCGCGCCGATCATGGCCAGCAGCGCGGGCCGGACGTCGAGAGTCACGTCGTCCCGGAGCGCGTGCACCGTCAGGCCGTTGGACAGATCGGCCCACGGCGCCCGCGGGAACACCGCGAGCGGCGTCCGCGCGATGCCGGCGATCTCCCCGCGCGCCGCGTCGGGCGACACGCCCGGCCGCAGCCGCGCGATCATCCGCAAGTGATGCCCCCACTCGCGCGTCTGGAAGCCCGCATCGGGGTGATACTGGAGCGGCGTCCACACCTCGGTGCCGGGCGTGAGCACGTTCTCGAAGTCTGCCGGCATCACGCCGACGATGGTGTATGGCGCGCCGTCCAGGTCGAGGGCGCGGCCCACCACCGCCGAATCGGCGCCGAACGCGTGCCGCGCGAGGGCCGCGCTCACCACCACCACGCCCGGGCCCCCCGGCACGTCGTCCGCCGCGCCGAAGTCGCGGCCCGCCGCCGGGTGCACGCCGAGCGTACGGAAGAAATCCGCGCTCACCTGTTCGCCGGCGAGCCGCTCGGGCACGGCCAGGCCGCTCAACGCCGGCTGCCAGCGGTTCGCGACCGCCGCGTCGCTGAAGGAGCGCGCGCGCCGCGACAGCTCGACGAACGTGCCGAAGGTGACGTCGAGCGGGGCGCCGCCGAAGCCGACGTCCTGGATCATCAGCAGGCGCCCGGGCTCGGGATACGGCAGCGCCTCGAACAGTACCGGATAGGCGACGCTGAAGATCGCCGTGCCGGCGCCGATGCCGAGCGCGAGGGTCGCCACGCACACGACCGCGAACCCGGGTCGCCTGCGGACCTGGCGCAGGCCGTAGCGCAGATCGGCGACCACCGACCCGGCCGCGGCCTCCCATCCGTGCTCGCGTACCACCTCCCGCGCCGCGCCCGCGCTGCCCGCCTCGAGGCGCACCGCGCGCCGCGCCTGCTCGGGCGTCAGCCCGCCGGCGATCTTCTCGGCTTCGGCCCGCGCCAGATAGTCGCCGAGCTCCGCGTCGAGGTCGCGGTCCGCCGCGCCGCGCCGCAGCAGCACGCGCAGCCCGCCCGTGAGCTGGCGCCACAGCGACATCCGCTACGCCTCCGCCCGGAGCAGGCGCGCCACCGCGCCGGCCCGCCGGGTCCAGTCTTCGGTTTCCAGCTCGAGTTGCTTGCGCCCGCCCCGGGTCAGCCGGTAGTAGCGCGCGCGACGGTTGTTCTCGGTCTCACGCCACTCGGCGTCGAGCCAGCCGCCCCGCTCCATCCGCTGGAGCGCCGTGAACAGCGAGCCGGGATTGACCTTGAACACGCCGCGCGAGACCTGCTCCACCCGCCGCGCGATGCCGAAGCCGTGCAGCGGCTCCAGGCTCAGGGTCTTGAGGATCAGCAGGTCCAGGGTGCCCTGGATCACGTCGGTGTTGGTGTCGGCCATGGGCCAACACTACCGCCACCTCATCTTGATTGTCAAGATATGATATTCAATAGGAGCGGTGGCCGGGCCGGCTAGCGGACCCAGCCCTGCTGCTCGAGCATATCCAGCAGCTCGGGCGTGCGGAGCGACACCGGCGGGAGGTACTCCCCCGCCGGCGTCCGGCTCCACCACCGGCCGGTTGCGCGGCGTTCGGCGAACGTCGTGAACCGGTACTCGTAGAGCTCCGCGCGAATGAACGCGGGCGGGCGATCCGGGAACGGGTTGCCCGCCATCAGGCTCAGCGTCGGGCCGTCGTTCTGGAGCAGCCGCGCCACCAGCGGCACGAACCACGGATCGGCGTACTCGCGGCTCAGACCCGCGAACCACATCAGCCAATCGAGCCGGAGATGATAGGGCGCGACGATCGGCGGCCGGCGCGACAGGTCGCCGGGCTTGGCCTTGAACTGGTATTCCCGCCACACGCTGGCGGGCGTGAGCACGCTGTCGGCCGTTCCCTCGACGATCACCTCGAAGCGTTGCCGCGACACGCTCCCGAACGCGCCGTAGGTGTTCACCAGGTGCAGCGGCTCGAAGCTCGCGTTCATGAGCTGGCCGCCGGAGAGCAGGTTGAGCGTGGGGCGGATACTGAGCAGCGCGACGATCGCCGCGAGCGCGACCAGCGCCAGCTCGTGCGCGCGCGCCAGCGGAACAAGCGCCGGCGCGTGCAGCGGCAGGAAGCGGCCGAGCAGCCGGTCGTCGAAGCAGCCGACGGCGATCACGATGGTCAGCCAGTTCAGCCACGAGAGGTTGCCGCTCAGGATCAGCATCGTCTGGAACGCCACGATGACGCCGCCCGCCGCGTGGCGCACCCGCCGCCACGGCAGCAGCACGCCGAACGGCGCGACCAGCTCGGCGAGGTGATTCATCAGCACGCCCGCCTTGAGCATCCACACCGGCAGCTTCGCCAGGTACCAGCTCAGCGGATTGGGGATGGGCTGCGTCTGGAAGTGGTAGACCAGGCAGGTGAGGTCGCGCCAACAGGAGTCACCGCGCAGCTTGATGAGGCCGGCGCCGAACATCAGCCGGAACAGCAGCCAGCGCAGCATCCAGATCACGATGACCGGCGGCGCCACGTCGCGCCCGCCGAGGAACACGGCAAGGAAGCCGGTCTCGAGGAGCAACGTCTCCCACCCGAACGCGTACCACGTCTGCCCCACGTTCACGAACGAGAGATAGAGCAGCCACATCAACCCCCACGCCACCATGCTGACCGGCGTGCCGAACCGCTCCGTGACCCCGGCGAGCGCCGCGAGCGCGCACACCAGGCCGATCCACCCGAAGGTGGTCGCGAGCCCATCGGAGTAGTGGAGATAGAACAGGCTCGGACTGCGCCAGAAGCTCACCTGCTCGATGAAAAACGACGCCGGCGTGAGGCCGCGGCTGCCCAGCAGCGGGCCGAACTGGTTGATCGCGCCGAGGAAAGCGACCGCGTAGATGAGCGCGAGGCCGCGCTGGAACAGCCAGCGCGTGAGCCAGTACTCGCCGCCGCGGGCCGACATCCAGGCGAGGTTCACCCCGCGAGCACCGATCGCAGCGCCGCGTGCGCGGCGTGAGAGCCGGCCATGCCGTGCACCCCGCCGCCCGGCGGCGTCGAGGCCGAACAGAGATACCAGCCGCGCACCGGTATCGCGTACGGGTCCAGCGCCAGCACCGGCCGCGCGAGCAGCTGCCGCAGGTCGTTCGCGCCGCCGACGATGTCGCCGCCGATGTAATTCTCGTTGTGCTGCTCGAGCGTGGCGGGCGTGAACACGTGGCGCGCCAAGATCAGGTCCCGGAACCCGGGCGCGAACCGCTCCACCTGCCGCTCGATGCGCTCGGTCATGTCTTCGGTGGACCCGTTCGGCACGTGGCAATAGGCCCACGCCGTGTGCCGCCCCGCGGGCGCGCGGGTATCGTCGAACAGGCTCGGCTGGACGAGCAGCACGAACGGCCGATCCGGGTGCCCGCCCTGGGCCACCGCGGCCTCGCCCTGCGCGATCTCCTCCAGCGTGCCGCCCAGGTGCACGGTCGCCGCGCGCGCACACTCCGGAGCGCGCCACGGAATCGGCGCGCTGAGCGCCCAGTCGAGCTTGAAAGCCGCGGGACCGTACCGGTAGCGCAGCAGGCGCCGGCGGTATCCCTCGGGCAGGCGACCCTGCCCGATGCGGGCGAGCTGTCGCGGCGTGACGCTGAAGAACACCGCACGCGCGTCACCGAGCTCTCGCGCGAAGGTGACGCGACGGCCGGCGAGGATTTCACCGCCTGACGATCGCACGTACCCGGCGAGCGCGTCCGCGATGGCTCCCGCGCCGCCGCGCGGCACCGGCCATCCGACGACGTGGGCCAGGAGGCCGAGCACGAGGCCGGCGGCCGCGCTCGCCGGCGCTTCCAGCGGCAGAATCGCGTGCGCCGCGATGCCGGCGAACAACGCGCGCGCATGGGCGCCGCTGAATCGCGCATCGGCCAGGCCACGCGCCGAGCGGAAGGCGTGAACGCCGAACCGCGCCATCCGCGCCGGGTGCCGTGGCGGGACGAGCGGACCCAGCAGCCCCTCGACGAGCTGCCGCCAATTGACCGTGAGCGGCGCCATCAGCGCGCGGTACGCAGCCCCGTCGCCGCCCAGGCCGGCGGCCGTCGCATCGACGTCGCGCTCGAGCACCGCGGCGGTACCGTCGTCGAGCGGGTGGGCGAGCGGCGCGGGCGAATGGATCCAGGTGAGGCCGAAATCCGCGAGCGGCAGCCGGGCAAAGCATGGTGACGCCACCGCCATCGGGTGAACCGCCGAGCACACGTCGTGCGTGAAGCCGGGCAGCGTGAGCGGCATCGAGCGCGTGCCGCCGCCGATCGTGGGCTCCGCCTCGAGCACGGTGACCGGCACACCGGCGTGGGCCAGGATCGCCGCCGCCGCGAGCCCGTTGGGGCCGGAGCCGACGACGATCGCGGCCCTCGACGCGCTCACGGCAGCGCCACGAGCAGCGCCGTGAGGATCGCCGCGAACGCGAGCGTCTCCAGATGCACCTTGCGGGCCTGCCGCCGAACCTCCGCGAGCTCCGCGCGATCGGTGATCCGGTGGGCGCCATCGTCCATGTCGCGCAGACCGCGCGCCGCGAGGACCACTCAGGTCTTCTCCTTCGCCTGGAACACGCCCACGCCGGCCATCAGCAACGGCAGCGCGACCGTGAGGCGCCACCACGGGCTCACGCCCGCGGCCAGCAGCGCGGCACCGGCGGCGATCGCCACGCCCATCCACGCCAGGCCGATGACCTGGCGGCGGCGTATGCCCCTGGGGCCGATGTTGGGGACGAGCGGCATGGCTGGATTCTACACCCCGGCCTCGGCCGGGGCACGACGCGCTCAGGCCCCGCGCATGCCCAGGGCGCGCTCGATGCGGCGGTCGGGGACCAGCCACATGATCGCCACCGCGACGTACAGTGCCCCGGCGGCGAGCGGCTGGACGAGCGCGAGCGCGATGGCGGCGAGGTAGATGATGATCGAGATGCGGCCCTTGAAGTCCGTGCCGACGGCGCGCGCCAGTGTCGTGTCGTCACCCTGCGCGGCCAGCAGCGTCTTCACGAGGATGTAGTAGGCAACCGCGGAGAGCAGGAGCACGGCGCCATACAGCGCCACCGCGTCGGCCGCGAACCGGCTCTCGCCCATCCAGCCGGTTACGAACGGCGTGAGGGAGAGCCAGAACAGCAGGTGCAGGTTGGCCCACAGCACGCCGCCGCTCACGTGCCGCACCGCCTGGAACAGATGATGGTGGTTGCTCCAGTAGATGCCGAGAAAAACGAAGCTCAGCGCGTAACTGCCGAACACGGGCGTGAGGGGCCGCAGCGCGGCCCAGCCGGCGCCGCTCGGGATGTGCAGCTCCAGCACCATGATGGTGATCAGGATGGCGATGACGCCGTCGCTGAAGGCCTCGAGGCGACCCTTGCTCATCTTGCAACTCGCGAATGGGGTGGACCGCTGCGATAATTGTACGTCACCCTCGGAGACTCCGCATGCGCGCAACCCGCCTCGTCGCCCTGTTCACCCTGTTCGCAGGCCCCGTGTTGGCCCAATCCAACGTGGCCCTCATGGCGAACGACCACTATACGCGTTCGCACGACTACGACCTCGTGC
>Ga0335085_10000471_pt1 | contig 114235 bp, 123 predicted proteins | sample Lox_Sample_45_FD_206712 | JGI IMG/M metagenome (GOLD analysis project Ga0335085, IMG submission 206712) | Soil microbial communities from Loxahatchee National Wildlife Refuge, Florida, United States - Lox_Sample_4.5 | ecosystem: Environmental > Terrestrial > Soil > Wetlands | place: USA...
AGAGAACTGCCCAAGGACGAGAGGAAAAAAGCAAGAGAAGCTTTGAAACCGAAGCCCGCCGCCCCTGGCGCCGATTCCGCGAAGAAGTCCTAGGAGAGGATGAATAAGAATTGTCTGATCAGAAAGCTGTTCAAGCAAAACCGGCGGAAGGCGCTGCTCCGGCAAAAGCTGCAGCTGCTCCGGCTAGGAAGAAAAGAAGAGAGAGCCCTGTCTACAAGTTCTATATGGTAAAGGGCGACAAGGTAGATCGATTGAGGAAAGAGTGTCCTCGTTGCGGTCGTGGCGTATTCCTGGGCGAGCACAAGGACAGACTAACGTGCGGTAAGTGCGGCTATACATCATTCAAGAAAAAGTAGGACTACCTACTTTTTCAAGTCCCGTCTTAGGGCACTCATTACATTCGGCGCGACGAACGGCTGAAACGGCGCACTGTATCTCAGCCCTGCAGCTTCTTCAAGAGGTTTAGTGTCCTCAGTCTTGTCTAAGTAACCCTGCACAAAGGTCGAAACAAGCTTGCGCGCCCTTTCTTCCTTAAGTGTGAATCTCACCGAGTAGTATACGAACTCAGCAAGATCCCAAGTTTTGTTTCCATCAGGATGTGCCTGCTCAAGATCTGTAAAATAGACTCGTGATTCTTTCTCGGAATAGATGGCGTTAGAGGGTTTCGTATCTCCCATGCAATAATTGTTGTTGTGCATAGTCGCGAGGTCCTGTCCGAATGCGAAAATGGGCAAAATCTCTTCTGTTTTACCATCTAGGAATGAAGCTTCTACCTTGGATAGATCCTTGCCTTCCAAGAATTCGGAGACTGTCATCCTCTGTGGCCAGAAAACAGCCAAAATCTGGTGCGTAGCGAGGCCGAATTTTCGCAAATCCGTGGATGCTCTAAACTCCCTCAGCAAGCGTTCCGATGGATTCACAGTAAAGTTGGCATTTTTTAGTGTCCAAAGATTCAGGACTCCCCACTTCATCCCACGAATATCTTTGAATCCTTTGACTACAACCGACAGTTCTTTTCGGGTTGTTGGGTCGCTAAGCGAGTAAAAACCGGCGGTCGTATAGATTTCGCCCGGGGAACTTTTGGTTACTTGACAAGTTTCTTCATCCATGCCGAAATAACCGACTAGATCCTTCAGCCAATCCTTGCTTGAAATAAACAACTTACTTCCCGAAAGCGACCACTCTTGGCGTGGATTTTTGATCCTGTCCGGAAGTTTGCCAGATCTACGGGAACGTGATATCTTCGAAACAACCTCGTGTCCGACCACGTTCGGGCTAACCCTTCCAGCATAACCATGAATTGCGTATTGTCTTAGTGACTTGGAAGTATAAGATGCCGCAGACTCCAGTTTTCCTGAAAATCCTCCGTGAAATGCTTTTTTCCAGGGTAAAAGCCTGACAACATCGGATCGATCCTCTTTCAGTGTGATAATACCTTCCGCTGAAAGTTCAGATGCAGCTCTTCGAAAACCATCAAGGGCGGCCGGTAGATTTGTGGCAAGCAGCTCATCGCTATAAGTCTTGGAATAGCTATAGACAACAGGAGGGTAGATGGCGGCACGCCTCTTCAGCTTCTCGAACAGAAAGTAGCTTAAAGGAAAGTTAATTTCAGATGCAAAATTCTGGCAGTCGGCAATCGCATGTGCCAGGCCCTCGATGATAATCCTTTTCTTGTAAGCGACTTCGTTGTTCTTGAAAAATTGATCGCCAAAAATTGGGACATAAGGATTCAACAATCGCCCAGCGACGAATTCTCCATACGTCGATTTTGAACAGTCACTCTGAAACGTTTTTGGATCGACGACTAGAGCTGAACATTCGACCTGGGCCTTGAGGTAGTAATATTTGATTTTCTGAGGGAACGGGTTTACCACTAAAATAACATCGAAATCGCTTTTCTTGCCGGCGTACCCGGCTACCTGAGAGCCATAGACACTCATCCCCACCAATTCTCTCTTCCTCAATAGTCGATCGACAGTTCCGGAGATCGCTTCAGATTCTGAGGAAGTAAGTTGACGCAAAGAGTGTCGCTATCCTGTCGCTAACGGTAACATATCGGCTTTTTGTATTACGTTTTCTATTACAAATCAGACAATATCAGAAAGCAATTTGAGGGCCCCTGGGTCAAACCTAGTGTTAGTTAATGATTCCATTGAGATCTTCGATTGGTTTGCTGCCATCGATATCTTCACTGTAGGTAACCCCTTTTCAATCCAGAACTTTCGGCACTTTTCATTGAGCTTATCGTCCGAGAATCCTACTTCGAAGTCCTCATTCAAGTCTTTGGCTAGTTTCCATCTCTTCGAAAAAATTTTGTTCGCATCAATGACCCTTCTCCCATCTTCAAAGCGTTCTTCGAACATCGATTCTGAGGAAAGCTCGGAAGAGATTTGACCACTTGAGAATTTTTTCACAAGCTCGAGATAATGGAGAAATTCGTGAGCCAGCACTCTACGAAGAGTCTGCCTTGAAGCGTAAATCACCAATGCAGCGCTGACTTGGACGAGAATTTCGATTCGTCTCCCAGTCTCCAAAGGAATTGTTCGCGCGTAGAGAATTCCGATCCCGCCGTAATTATCAGAGGCGACCGAAACGGTAAGAGTTGGTTCAACATAGTAAGTGGGGTACGATACTCCGGATAGTCTCTCGATCTCCGACACTTCATCTCGAAGGAATTTCGACTTGACAAGAATTCGATTCTTTATTTTTTCATCTATCTTGTAAGTCGAAGCAACAAGGGACAAAGGATCGAGCCGATTTTTGCTCAAAATTCTCGAAACTCAACGCAGGCGCCGGAAAAAGGTTTCCACAGACGAAAGGAGAAAACATTCAAACGTGGTGTTGCCACACTTCGAATTATGACAGGGGCATTGATTTCAGAAGTCAGGTTATTCCGATAATCGTTGAGATCTGTCGTCTGGCAGAAGCGCCCAGCAATTGAGCTGCAGTCTCTGGTGGCACCGGATTGATATACACTCCACTGCCCTTCTCAAGCCCTGCCCATTTTACTACTTGAGGATAGACTTCGATATGCCAGTGAATCTGTTTCGTCGTCTTTTTTTCAGATGAAATGTGGAAGGCAATGTTGTAAGACGGATTAGATAGAACGGAATCCAGCGCGCCCAAGGTAGATTTTAACATAGTCGCCAGATCCTGAATCTCTTTTTGGGAAACCTTGAGAAACGAAGTTTCGTGACGCTTTGGAAAGATCCAGAACTCGTATGCGTGCGAAGAAGCCCATGGAGCAAAAGAAGTAAAATTATCCGTGGAAAGTATCAAACGCGGACTATTAGACTCTAGATTGACGACTTTGCACATCGGACACACGCCAAATTCTGTCATAGAATCGTGCACCGCCTCGGCCTCTTCCTCGATCACAGGAGGCAGCTTCGACAAAGTTAATGTCTGAAGGTGCGGATGTGAAATTGATGCTCCAGCTTCGTACCCGTTGTTGATGAAAACGGAAACGTAGCCAACTGTTTTCTTAGAATAGAGCCAGCGAACTCTGTCTTGAAGAGTTGCAAGAACGTCAATCCACTGTTCAATGGGCACCGTGCTGAAAGTTGCATTGTGATCAGGGGTTACAACCATAACATGATGATAACCAAGGGCGGGCTCTGCCTGAAGAGGATAATCGCTAAATTCTGTAGTTGGCTCAGGCGCTACGGCAGGAAAACTGTTTGGAAAATACCGAACCGACCACTCGCTAATTCTTTCAGTGTCGGAATCTGCCAGCTTCAACAGGGTGTGTTCGTTAGAGACCAGTACGAGGTCTGCAGGAGGAGTTCTGCTTTCGTTACCCGGACAGAATGGGCAGAGGTTCTTATCAATGGGTGAAGTTCTTGATGATGGCTTAAACTCGATCGGTCTATTGCCTCTGCCTGTAGAAACAAGAACGAGCTTGCGAGTAAAGTAATCCTTTCTAAGTTCGGGCATAGTTCCCGAGCAATGATGACATAGGTATTATAGTTAATCGGATTTTTTGTTCTGGTCTATAACCAACTGGATTGAATCAAAATCATAGAATTGAAATTTCCATTCGGATAGGGGTGCTGGCAAGTGAAAGTCAAAAAGATCCTTGAGATTGCGGCTCCATACAAATCTTGCAATTGGAGTCTTTTGCCTGAGGATCAACCAAGTAATGTAAGTCACACATATAGCCACTTCGCATCACGTAGTCGCAGATTTCCTTTATCATATTAGCCACTTGGACTTTTGTCAATCGATTCTCGGCGATTCCGTCCGCAATAATTTCTGTCATATTCTTGACATCCTTACGCCTATCGAAATCAATCGCCTTTCCCCGTTTTTCCCAAAAATATTTCGAGACAGCGGGCTGGGTTATTCCCAGAGCTGAAGCTATCTGCGATTGAGTGAGGTCTCTTTCGATCAAACCACGTGAGATCATGCCACGGATAGCGGGTATGACTGACTTGGAGGCGATTTCGTAAGGAGTTTGCATGTCTAAAACCGTTGGAGCAGACGACTTGTTATCAAGAAGAAATGCGTTCGTTATATTTAAGGATGATAATCCCGCTGAATGACCATTGTGTTTTCACAAATCTACTAGGCTTAAGCTCTATCGGCAAAAACGTTCGATGAATAACATCATGCGTTGTCTCCGGAAATAATTCATTGAAGAAATTTCAAGATTTTGCAATATTTCGAGTAAGCCATGCTTATATATTATAAAAGATCACAAATTCTTGCAGAAAGGATTTCTCATATCTAATTCAGTTAGTCGAGGTTCATCCAAATGGGTATCCTTTCTTTTTGGTGATTTGAAGCATTGGCAACTAAGTTAGAACAGTCCTCCGAAACAAGTGCAGTATTGAAGAATGACATTGCAATCATGATCGGTGGTCAAGGTGGGGATGGGACACTTACCGTCGTCAACCTTCTCGGGCGTGTTTTTCGAGATTTTGGACTAAATATCTACGACGCAAGGAACGTACTCTCAAGAATTAGGGGCGGCCACGCAGACGGTGTCATCCGAGCTTCAGTGAAAGAGATTCACTCGGTTGGAGATGAAATCGACATCCTAGTTGCTTTTGACGAGGAGGCTGTTTTGGCTGGTCTCTCGGATCTTTCTGATGATGCAATAATTGTTTTCGACAGTTCCAAGGGTCCGCTTTCCGAGAATGCTAAACGACCTGGGTTTCAAATTTATTCGGGGCCTTTCGGGAACATGGCCGCATCTGCATTACGTCGCAATATTTTCAAGAATACTATTACGTTTGGAATCTTAGGTAGATTGATTGGCCTCGAGGATTCGATGTTACGTAAGGTTCTGACTGCACGATACGAGAGACGCGGTAAGGAAGCCCTCGAATCTAACCTTAAGGCGCTAGAGTTAGGGCTGGAGTTCTGCTCAAAAAACATTTCCGGGACGCGCTATTTACTTCCGAGATTGCCTAACTCTAACAGGATTCTTTCGACAGGAAATGAGGCTGCAGCATTTGGGTTTTTAGCAAGTGGTGGTAGATTTTTCATCGGTTACCCTATTACTCCCGCCACGGACATAATGGAATGGCTCCAACCCAGACTTCCAAAGTTTGGCGGCGTTGTGAAACAAGCAGAAGATGAATTGGCAGTAATCAATATGGGAATCGGGGCTGCATATGCAGGCGCCAGGGTCATGGTTGCGACTTCTGGTCCCGGTCAATCACTTATGACAGAAGGCGTCGGTCATGCCGGCGAAGCGGAAGTACCGATCGTAGTCGCTGAATGCCAGCGAGTCGGTCCGAGTACTGGAGAGCCTACTAAGAATGAACAGTCGGATATCAACCATGTCGTGTTTGGGTCTCATGGTGAATTTCCTAGGTTTGTAATTGCTCCTGGATCGGCGAATGAATGCTTCTATCTGACGTCTATGGCGTTGAATCTGGCCGAAAAATATCAGCTTCCTGTCTTTCTTTTGCTCGACCAAGCTTTGTGCCAGAATAGCGTGAGCATAGAACCATTCGATATTCATTCCATAGCGATTGATCGAGGAAAACTTCTGAGCGAAGAAGCTCTCGCAAAACTTGATGTATACAAACGGTACGAGTTTACTGACGACGGAATATCTTCGCGTTCAATCCCTTCCCAGGAGGGTGGTCAGTCTCAGGTCACTGGGAATGAACATAATGAGTTCGGGGCCGTGTCAACGGATCGAATCAATAGACTTCGAATGATGCGAAAGAGAATGATGAAATTGGAACTGGCAAAAAAAGATCTCCCGAAAGGTAACAATTTTGGTCCTATCACAGCAAAGATCGGGATAATCGGTTTTGGCTCTACCTATGGTCCAATCATAGAATCAATGGAACAACTCGCCGCTGAAAGGGTCGAAGTGAGGTTTCATCAAATTCGAACGATTTGGCCTTTACTTGAAGATGATCTCCACAATTTTATTGACAGGCTGGATAAGGTTTTCATTGTAGAAAATAATTACTCAGGCCAGCTTGCAAATCTGATTCAAAGAAGTTTTCCAGGTAGTGACGAAAAAATCGAAAGCATTACGAAATTCGATGGCAGTTCTTTCAAACCCAAAGAAATCACCGGAGCAGTTCTAGCCGAAATTCGATCTAACGTCAGTGCATGATAATATGACAAAAACTGTACCGATTTCAACACCAATCTGGTGTCCTGGGTGCGGAGATTTTGGGGTTCTCGCTTCGCTAAAGAAGGCGCTTTCAGAACTCATGATCAAACCTAAGGACACTGTAGTTGTGGGAGGAATAGGTTGCTCCGGTTCGATACACAACGATCTGGAGTGTTATGGCATCCATTCTCTCCATGGTAGGTTGCTGCCAACTGCTATCGGAGTAAAGCTAGCAAATCCGAACCTGACTGTTATTGCGGCCGGCGGAGATGGAGATGGATATGCGATCGGCGCCGGGCATTTTATTCATGCTCTGAAACGAAACCCGAGCATTTTGTACCTCGTGATGCAAAACGGCACTTATGGTCTGACAAAAGGCCAACCGTCTCCGACAGCTGTTCCCGGATACGAAGGTAACGTGGAATTGCCCTTTGATGCTGTCATGACCGCCCTTTCGATTCAGGATACGACATGGATAGCGAGGGGATTTTCAGCAAATCAAGCTCAACTGACGGATTTGCTAAAGAAAGGAATCCAGCACGCAAATGCATTGAAGGGGTTTGCATTCCTTGAAGTGCTCAGCCCATGTGTGACCTATAATGATACTTACAAGGAGTGGAGGGAGCGAGTTTTTGACCTTGACACAGAAAAGACATACTCGCCGAAAAGTAGAGTTATGGCCTTTACTCGTGCCTCCGAACTATTGTCGCAGGGAAAAATACCGACGGGATTGATTTACACAGGAGAGCTCAAATCACTCGAGCAAAATTCGCTAACTAGCACCGAACCGATGGCCCTTCAAGACATCAGTCTTGAAGCCAATCTTTCGAAGTACGAACCGTTGTTGAAGGACTTCCGCTAGAGTCTTAAGGTAGCGCGCACCAAGTAAAGTGTTGGGAGAGATTATCTCCTTTTCTTAGATTAACAAACGGATTGTGGTTTTCAAAAACAAATGACTACAAAAGCGGAAATGATGTCCAAACTGACCCAAGTTGTGGATCCGGAGATTGGTCTTAACATCGTAGATCTTGGAATGGTTCGTAACTTGGAACTGAAGGATTCGAATGCGGAGGTTGACATTGCTCTAACAGTCAGGGGTTGTCCTTTGGCTGAAACAATTGAGACTGATATCAACCGAGTGCTACGGGAACTGCCTGGAATTTCGAATGTCTCCGTAAAGATGACTTCCATGTCCAAGGAGGAGCTGAACGATCTTGGCACAAGATTGCAGAAGATGCGATCTGAACAAAAATCTGTTGGCAAGGCCCCGGGATTGAGTGCGGGAATAGACAAGCTCGAAAAGAAGGGAATCCAGAACATCATCGCCGTAATGTCTGGCAAGGGCGGCGTCGGCAAGTCTTATGTGACGGCCATGCTCGCAGTCGAGCTGCGAAGACAGGGGCATGAAGTAGGAATCCTAGACGCGGATATCACTGGGCCGAGCGTCGCGAAGATATTCGGATTATCGGGCAAGCCATTCGCTGACAATATCGGCGTTATCCCCAAGACAACCGAGAGTGGCATCAGGGTTATTTCGATGAACCTGCTTTTGGATACTCCCGAGACCCCTGTGATCTGGCGAGGTCCGATAATCAATGGTGTCATAAGACAACTATTCAATGATGTGAATTGGGGGGACTTGCACTATCTTTTGGTTGATCTTCCCCCTGGTACGGGAGACGCACCGCTTACTGTTTTCCAGTCCCTTCCGGTCGACGCAGTAGTCATTGTAACAACCCCGCAGGATCTTTCAATGTTGATTGTAAAGAAATCGATCAACATGACTAAGCAACTTAACGTTCCTATAGCGGGAATTGTGGAGAATATGAGTTACATGAAATGCCCGCATTGTTCAGAAACTATTCATTTGTTTCAAGACTCTGATATCGAATCAGTTGCAAAAAGTGTGGACATTAACTTCCTCGGCCACCTCGCTTTTGATCCGGAGGTTAACAAACTCGCGGATCAAGGCAAGATTGAAAGATTCTCTTCGCCCGAAACGGCCGAACTCGTTAGAAAAGTTAGGGGTCGAATGGTGGAGCTGGGCGGCATTACAGCTCAGCCCATCGCTTGGAAGAGAACGACCTAACGAAAAATCTTTTTTCCAAAAAGTGAAAAAACTCTAAGAATCTAGGATTCGTATTATAGGGTACTATTTGTAAATACAAAACATTAATCAATGTCGAAATACCCGCAGCTGTCTGAACTGCCAACCAAAACAGGACATTGCAAAATAGATTCACTGCATTACCCCACCCAGTTAGATGGTTCTAGAAACAAGCATACACTAAGCGTACCGAATCTGTTGGACCCTAATTTTATTTCCTCGAAACTCCTTTTTCCTAGAGGAATATTTTCCAAAGTCAAGGGCGCGAACGATGATGTCCCTCAAGTAAAGAGGATTGAGGTATTTGCAAAAAAAGATGGGGACAAATACGGGATTATAAGGTCGCTTTTCGTCGGGTTCAGTTCTGAGAAATCGATCCTCCGGATCGCGGAAGTTACGAGTGGAGTAGTGCAAGTTACTGCTGTCAGATCGAGCGGTGCGATTGGCAAAATTTCCGACACCATAGATAAAAAAACCGATACTCTCATCGTGAAGAGATCATTGACTGGCTGGAAAGGCGATGGTCAAGGGAATAATTTTCGGTTAAAGATTCCGACGCTTGCAGTCCCCTATAGATGGAAAGATCGTATGGCGCTGTCTGAGGGAGACTGTCTGATTGTTTCCAATCCTATTGCTGATTTTGCCGTTCCGCCGCCGAATCTTTGACTAACTATTGTTTGACATGGCTCTAACAAGCCCGGATTGGGTAAGGTAGAGCCTTTCATCAATTTGCTTGACATATCCCCGTTGCTCTAGCGCAATAATGTCCTCGTCTAGGCTTACCGATCTCAATCTCTCGGAATTACTAAGAAGAGATTTGCTGACGGCTCTCTCTTCATTTAATGCTCCCAGATTGGACAACATGTTGAGGATCTCCTCATTCACGTTGAGTAACACTTTCTACTTTTCACCCCGCATTCCATCGTTAGCTCACAATAACAATGGGATCTAACTCGAATATTAAGTAAGTGCAATAATTCTCTATCTCCCTTACTGTTCTTTCCGGACAACCGCCTCATGATAGACCCTGAGTGTGTCTGAGGCAACAATTTCCCACGCGAATCGTTTCTCGATATCCCTCGCAGCGTTTGTAATTAGTCTCTCGGTATTAGTGGAATCTGAAAGAATGCGCGAGATCCCCCATGCAATTGAAGAACTATCTCTAGGAAAAACCAGTATCCCATTTTCCTCGTGACGCACTATTTCAGAAAGCCCATCTACGCTGCTCGCCACGACTGGAAGTCTCGCAGCCATGGCCTCAAGGGCTACAACACCGAAGGGTTCGTACACGGAGGGAATTACCATCAAATCTGCACTGAGAAAAAGACTGGTCAACTCAAAATCATCGACATAGCCCGCGAAGATAACCCTTGATTTCACGCCAAGGGCGATGGCTAACGATTCGAGTTCCCCCTTAAGATAACCATCTCCGGCGACAAGAAGCTTGACATCATAAAATTTGATGACATAAGATATCGACCGGATGAGGTATTCGCAACCCTTTTGATTTGTTAATCGACCTACGAAAAGAATGAGTTTTTCCTCGCTTGTGATCCCGTACTTCCCCCTTACATTCTTTCTGTTCACTGACTTGTTTCGGAACTTTGACGGATCTATTCCGATTGGGATGACACGGATCTTGTCAGATGGAACCTTGAAATGATTCCGTGTATCCTCTGACATAGAACCGGAGCACACAATAATTCTAGAGGATTCGTAGGTAGCCCACCATTCCAGGCTGTCTACCATTTTGCTTTCCGGTGTATTGATTCCCCCGCTCCGCCTGAATTCAAGTGAATGAAGAGTTGTGATCAAAGTACTCGTGGGAAGAAAATTCTTCATTTCGGTTCCGGTGGGATAAACTAGCCAGTCATGGACATGAACGATATCAAAAGTCCCTGCTTCCTGCACCAACCTGCCGGCACGCTTTGAGAAGTAATGATCCATCATCATCACCCAGGTATGAAAGTTCGGAGTTGGTGATTCAATCGCAACTCGGTGGACAAACACCCCTTTGTCGTTGTCTTCCACCGGGTAGTTTGGCATTTCATTCGTTATCACGTGAACTTCGTGACCGGCAGCCGAAAGAGATCGTGATAGACCTTCAACGACTCGGGAAATGCCCCCGACTATTCTCGGTGGATACTCCCACGTCAGCATTAGGATTCTCATCTTAGGTTACTTATCGCTGCCGGAAGCAGGTCTTCGATTTTTAGGAATAAGCGTTTTGCCGACCCTTTCAGGCTTGACTGTCGCTACCATTCACAATGTCGGAGACCTTGTCTTGGAAATCTTTGAGAATCGTGGCTGCATTCTGAACGTTAGTTGATTCTGCCACAATTTCGAAAACTGGCTCATCAGTGCTGGGGTTTATCAAAACCCAGCCTCCATCTACCAAGAGCTTGATCCCTTCAAGACTCTCGACTTTTTGTTCTCCAAAATCCATCGCGAGTCTGCGCATTATTCTTCCTCGTTCATTCCAAGGAACTAGGACGACTCCTTTTGCCAATCGCGGTTGATAGATCTCACGCTTTATCTCATTGATTCTTTTGCCAGTGATTGCAAGATACTCAATTATCTTACCTGCCGCAAGCAACCCATCTGGAAATGGGAGCTGTCTCGAAGTAACAAATTCGCCCGCATCATTGCCCGCGAAAATCGCTTGTCCCGCTCCAACGGCTTCCATCAAAGATCTCGGCTCAGTTCTGAGCCTCAGAGCTTTCTGCGCGTGCTTATCTGCAATATTGTCAATCAATCCTGAAGAGCTAAGTGGAACAGCTATTGGGCCCGGACTGAGATGGAGCATTATCTCTGACATTAGTACCAGTGCTTCGTCCCCGCTGAGCATTTCTCCGGTTTCGTCGACTATCCTTAAAGTGTCACCTGAGCCGGCCAATCTGAATCCAGCAGTAGCCCCAACCGCAGTTACAATATCCTTCAAGTTTGATGGACTACTTGAAACAGAAAGCGTCGTAGAGTACGTTCCGCTGCTGGCGTTGAGGCTTATTACTTCGCAACCGAGTTTGGATAGAACTTGTGGAGCAGCGACTGATGCCGGACCTAGGGCACAGTCAACCACGATCCTAGGCCTTGAGCTCATGATCGGACGAGAATCAACATTACTGAGGAGTATCTCCTCGTATGCAAATTCGCTCTGAGGTAGGTAGAAAATGTCCGATAATTCTTCATATGAAGCTCGGTGAATTTCTTCCTTGAAAAGAATGTTTTCGATTTTCCTTTGTGTGTCCGCCGCAATATTAAACCCGTGATTATCAATAAATTGTAGAATGGAATAATCGGGTTCGACTGAATTCGCTCCGAAGTAGACCCCCCCTTCAAGTCTGTTTGAAACAATCGAGAAACGCATTAGTGGTAATGACGCTGCTTCCAGGTTGAATACAGTGTCCCCAGCGGAAAGCAAGCCGGCGATGAATGAGCGCTTTAGCATCCTGGATGATCTCAGTGTATCGCGAGCAACCACTATCTTTCCTCTCGAACCGGCAAACGTTCCGAAGGCAGCCCCGAGCTTCGCCGTTATTTCGGGCGTAATTTCCACGTTAGATATACCAATGATGCCTCTCGAACCAAAGATGTTTCTTTGCCAGGCGAGTCCCCACACGAGATTTTCGCGAACGACTGCTCCACTTTCAACACTTTTGTCAGGCCAGATCCGAACTCTTTGAGCGACTTCCGAGCCACTCCCGAGCTGGGTTCCATCTCCGATAACTGCACCTTCAAACACCCGCGATCTCGGCCTAAGCACTGTATTCTTTCCAATCACACAACCCTTTGCCTCTGCTTCCCTGCCAATGTATGCGAAATCGTAGATCACAGCTCTCGACACCGTGGCGTCAGATTCAATCGAAACATTTGAACCGATACACGAAAGCGGTCCTACGGTTGCATTCTTTGCGACGAGAGCGCGAGCACCAATTAGAGTTGGTCCAACGACATTGGCGGAACCGTTAATGTCGGCCCCCTCTTCCACCCAGATGTTTTCTCCAATCATTTTTCCCGGTATCTCGACACGAGTTTTGCCAGAGAGTATGTCGTGATGCGCCATGATGTACTGTGACGGCATCCCCACGTCACACCAATATCCTTCGAGTGGAAGCGCAAAAATTGGTTCTCCATTGCGAAGAAGCCTGGGGAAAAGATCCTTGGAGAAATCGTACTGCTTTTCCGATTCAATATTGCGAAGAGCTTCGGGCTCAATAATGTAAATTCCAGTGTTTACCGTATCGCTGAAGACCTCGGACCATCCAGGCTTTTCGAGAAACCGCTCAACTCTTCCCTCCGGATCTGTCATGACAACACCGTATTCCAGAGGATTCAGAACCCTCGCGAGCCCAATTGTTACAATAGCTCCTTTCTTCTTGTGGAACTCGATTAATCGTGACAGATCAAAATCGGTGATGACGTCTCCCGAGATGACCATGAAGGAGCCCCTCAGATCGTCTTCGATTGCCTTCACAGATCCGGCAGTGCCTAGAGGTCGGTCTTCAAATGAGTAATTCAGATGTATGTCAATGTCTTTTGAGCCTGCGAAAGCAGTGGTTATCTGATCAGCAAGATAATGTAAGGTCACATAGGCTTCACCGATCTCGTGCCTTTGAAGCAACCTAAGAACATGCCAAAGAATAGGACGGTTCACGACGGGAACGAGGGGTTTTGGACGCGTCGATGTGAGCGGTCGGAGCCGGGACCCTTCGCCACCAGCCATTACAACTGCTTGCAAATTAAAAATACACCGTGGTTGAAATAAGGAAAAGTTTGCGAGCTTTTCCTTACTCGCGTCTATGATATGAGTTTTGTTTTACACAATTCGGGAAAGAAAGTTGAGCCTAGTCTTTAATTCTGCTTTCAAGTAATCTATAGATGGAGTAAGAATCGGATCGACATGCTTGAAGATCGCAGTGTAGTAGGTCGCATACTCCAAAAGGTAGAGCATTGACACGATCCTGCTCAGGTATGTAGTACCAAGGTTTGGTGCCTGGACAAATGAGGTCTTGGACTTCTTCAGAATGTCTTCGATAATCTGGAACCGTGTTTTGATTTCGAGTGGATCGTCCTCCAGCCTGAGCGAGATAGGGACAAAAACCGAACCGGCAGACTCTTCCCTGGATGCCCTCTTTTTCCCCGATGCTGCATTCTTGTCCCACCCCACGATATCATTATGGCAGATTTCCGGAACGATCCCCTCGAAGGCATGTGTCTTTGCATTCTCGTTAAGTGACTGCCTGAACCTTAGACCAATTGATATAGTCCTTTTAGAGGAGTAAATCAGAGGAAACGACATCTTGCCCTCGGAAACTGCAGCGGCGATTTCAAGAGCTCTGTTTTGCTTCGCAGAAGGTCTCTGACAAAGCTCCTGCGCCCTGAAGAGACAGTCGATTGAGTCTTTGATCTGTTCTTCTGATATCCGCAAAATTCCATTTTGTATCATAAATTTCAACACAGGGTAGAAAATACCTGGGAAAGAAGAACGAGGCACTTTTAGCATCGAAGTTTTCGTGAACTTTATTCGAGGATTCGAGTTTGAAAAACGCTCCAAGATTCCACCTGAGCCAAAAGTACAGATGTCAAATCCTCGTTTGTTTGCCTCGGACAGGACTGAAAGCGTTTCTTCGGTGTTTCCGCTTGCGCTAACTCCAATGACGAGAGTTTCGTTCGAGTAATATTTTGGAAGATGGTATTCCCGCAATACATCAACTCGGACAGAATCAAGTTCGTTGCAAAGGTCTGAGATCACTTCTCCGATAATCCCTGAACCGCCCATTCCGGCGAAAACGATTGACGAATAGGTCCGCTCTAATGCGGGCGGTTGAGAATTTGCCCAAGAAGATCTGGCTAATCCGGGCCACGAATCGTAATCAGAGCGAAGGTTAGAAGTATCGACCTTAGAGACCGACGCAAGTATCGTCTCTACTTTCTTGGCTGAAACGTGAGCGTGCTTCATTTCTCATTATGCAACTCAGGGGAGTTTGAATCGGGCTTTGGATACCCGCTGAATCGCCCTTTCCCCTTTCGTCATTTTATAAACTGACCTTATCAAATCGCCTAAAGCTTCGCTCATTGAAAGACCTCGGCGAGCCATCATTCGTTTCTGCGTCGTAATTGCGCTGTCCAGAACCACCTCTGAGCTTCTTGATCCCACACTTTTCCCGTACATTGTGAAAGAGGGGACGTCTTCTGAGACAAAGCCGAAGACTTGCGACGCAGTTCCTATTTTTTTTCCCGATGATAGAATGGCACCGACCGCTGTCTTTGACATATCTCCCAAATATACCCCCACCTTGATCTCACCAGAGTCCACCCGCTTCCCGCCTATTAAGACGCTGATATTTCCGTAAGTATTCTTGAGATCTGAATTTGAAGTCATTGCCCCAACGTTAACCCAGCTTCCAACGATCGAGTGACCGAGGAAGCCCTCGTGGCTCTTGTTGCTATACTCCGAGATGATTGTTGAATCGACCTCGCCCGCCACCTTGCTGAATGCACCTACAGAAGTACCTTCCCGAATTCTCGCAGATCTAACCTTTGCACTTCTTCCAATATAGCATGGTCCAGCGATGTGGCTGAAGCTCTGGACTTCCGCGAATTCGTCTATGATGACCGGTCCTTTTCTTGCATCCAAAGTAACGAATCGTTCGACTTCTGCGGTCTCGGCGATCGAAACTCGTTTTCCCTTAATTTCGAGTTTGCTTGCATTTGTACCGTGATCCGAGTTCTTCATTTGGGCAAAATCTTCGTCTATCTTTTGACCGTTATCTCGAGCCATTTCCCACGGATATCGAATCAACGCACTATTGGAGATCTCGCTAGAAAGTTGTTCGAACTTGATTTTCGAAGACTGTCTCTTGGAATTCTTGGCAAGAAATGAAGATGAAGGGTCGCATTCACTCATGATGCCAAAAACCGGAGTGCCTTCTCCGTCGACGTAAAAACGGTCGTGAGAAGAAACTTCATTGACCGCCCTTAAGATTATTTTCCAGAGTTCCCCGCTGTAGGATACTAGAGAGTTCACAACTAAACACTTTGTAGAAACATGTTCGTTGACTTCCCTGTCACGGTACAATTCTCGCGAGTACTCTTCTAAATAGCGAGGTACGTAAACATCTGTAGCCCTCAGACCTATTTTCCGTTCAATTCCTTCGAGTAGTGTTTCAGTACCGAAAAAGAGACTGGATGCTGGTCTGGTGTATGTCAGAGGGAAGAAGTTTTCCCTCAGACTTCTCGGTTCAAAAACCAAGAGCCGTGAGAAGTTCAAAGAACCTTACCCATTTTTTCTAGAAACAATTCGTCAGCCCTACGATAGGACTTTTCATCACCAATGTCCAGAAAGTCCTTCCCCTCGATAAAATAAGAAGAAACTTTCTCTCCAGCCTTTATCATGTCACGAACAACGTTGTCAAAGCCGTACATTTTTCCTTCGGGAATGTAGTCGAAAATTCTCGGCTCCACTACGTAGCAGCCGACGTTGATCATTCCGCCGACCTCGGGTTTTTCGCTCCACGCCGTAACAGACCCCTTCGAGTCTCTTTCGATGATTCCGTAAGGAAGTTTCTGAGAGTACTGCATCAGCCCCATCGTTAGTACAGCTTTTGTCTCCCGATGATGTTTCAGCATGGCATTAAGATTGAAATCAAAAACGGAGTCTCCATAGAGCAAATAGAAAGTGGATTTCACTAATGATTTAACATTAAGCAGCTGCCCTGAGATTCCTAGCGGCTTCCGGGACCTAGCGTACGATATCTTAACTTCCCACTCTTTCCCGAGATCAAAGTAGGCCTCAATCATCTTGTGCAGGTAGCTCACAGAAAGTACAAACTCCGAGACGCCATTTTCCTTGAGCCAAAGGATCAGATGTTCAAGCAACGGCTTGTCGCCCAGTGGCAGCATAGGCTTCGGAAGAAAATACGTGTAGGGTCTTAGCCGCGTCCCCATCCCGCCAGCCAAAATAACCGCCTTAGGCCGAGATGATTTTCTTGATGGCTGAGCCATTGTCTAAAAAGTTAGACAATTTTGAGGATTTACAATTTGTGGAAGAAGCGAAAGCTTACACTAGAAAAATCTCAAAAAATTATTTGGAGTAGACCAGAACATCAATCACGATCCCAATGAATACGAAGAAGAGGTACGGACTCGAAATCTTGAATACGGTCCACGCTCTCTCAGCAGAGGGAACTCTGAGCAGCCAGACGTTAATTGCAAGCATCAACGCACCAAGAATTCCAGCGACTCCAAGATAGATGAGGTGTAAGTGTAGTCCGCCATAAAAAGCGGGAATAAGACTGTAGATTACCATGACTATGGTTGTGATCGCGATAATCTGCACTGATCTTCGTTCAGAGACAACGACCGGTAACATTGGAATCTTTGCCTGAGTGTAATCTTGCCTGAATCGAATCGCGAGCGACCAAATATGTTCGGGAATCCAGAAAAAGACCAGAAAACCAAGAAACAATGCTGTCGTTAAAGGTATTGTAGGGGATGGAGCGGCAAAATATCCGATGAGAACTGGCATTACTCCGGAGAAACCCCCAAGAATAATGTTCACCCAACTTCGACGTTTCAACAAGAAACTGTACACAATCGCATAATCCAGAAAACCAGCAAGCATCGCCACGGCGCAGATTGGTTTGAGATAGTACGAAATAACCAAACTGATCGCTAGCAATCCAAGACCATACTCCAAGGCATTCTTGGATGGAATCCGCCCGGTCGGAATCGGACGGGATCGAGTTCTCTCCATGATGGCATCAACGTCTCGATCAAAATAACTTCCGACAGTGTTCGCTGAGGCAGAGCCCAGCCAAATGGATGCACTGACCAAGACGAGCTGTAGTACCTCAGAGTGCCACCCAGCCGACGCAATGTAGGAAGCTGCTCCAGTAAAAACGAGCAGCGTTATCACGTTCGGTTTTGTTACGTTGTAATAATCCCTTAGGGTGCTCTGCTTTACTGAGGCCTCTTCGAGCGAACCAGACTTTGTCAAAGAAACAGAAAACCTGCTTCAACTACGGAAAATTTGCAAAAGCGACTAATCAAGGAAAAAAAGAAAACCTCTGGATAACGAAACGGCCGTAATTCTTTCTACTTTGAGATTTCGTTAATAACGGTTGCGTGAATTTGCGGGAACATCCCACTTCTCTTGGAGTACGAGAAGATAAGCTGTTCTCCCTAATTAAGTGTGAAAGCTAGAGAGCTTGGATTAAAGATTGAAGCGAATCCGCTTTCAGCTGTCGTTTGATGGTTTGCAGATCCGATATATCATCTAGATCATGCGAGAATTCTTTCCATTCAATTATCTTTATTTTCAAATTGTCGGACTTCGCTTCTCTTACGTGGTTGGAATAACTATCGCTGTCATAATAAAGGCGGATACACTTCGAGCGTATAAATGCGAGCAGGTTCGTTCCATCTTTTTTGATCGAGGGATTGATTACCAATTCATTCAACCTTAGCAATTCAATTACTTTGTTTATCGCCTTACTTGAGAGAAACGGTAGGTCAGAAGGCATTAGAAGAATTCTTGGATCGCCTTCGATTTGTTTTAGGACACTGATGCCATCATAGATCGCGGAGTTCACCCCTCCGTGACGTGATGATTCCGCGATGACCTGGATTTTCTGAAATTTTCCGATTAGCTCGGAGACCTGTTCGGGATCACTTGAAACAACTAATCCTCCAGAGAGCAGCGAATTCTGTACCTCACGCAAAACATGAACCAATAGAGCTTTGGTTAGGGCCGACCTTTCAGGTTCAGTAAGATTTGCCGCGAGCCGGAGCTTGCTGTTTTCAAATTCACGGACCGGAATGATTGCGTAGGAAGATCCGCCATTCAAAGCGCAGCGATAAGCTCCTTCGCTATTCTCGCCTTATCTGCTTCAGACTCTATCTTTGTGTCAGTTTGGATACACTCGACACCGATATCACGGATCGACTTAACGATTGCAGGGTCTTCCTCCTTTTCAAGGAATATAATCTTGAGGAATCTTGAGTAAAGCCTTGCAACACCCAGACTGGTTGTTTCGATGCCGATCGCCCGCATCATATTTGCTGCGGGTCCGCTGAAAGGATGGTCGCCGATGAACGGACTTACCGCGACGACTCTTGATTTTTTCAGTATCCCCGAAACTCCTTTCAAACCCACGATTGGTAGGACACTGGATACTGGATTTGCTGGGCAGATTAGAACAAAATCTTTGATTATGTCAAGAAGTTCCTCTGACGGGCTCGCCCGTTCAATTCCCAGGTACTCTACGGTGTGCGCCTCCAGTCTTCCTCCGTTCTTAACCCAGAACTCTTGAAGGTGAAGATTGCCTACTGAAGTTCTGATAAAAGTCTGGACTGTATCGTCGGTCGCCGGGACGACTGGGAATCTAGCACCCAATCTCTTGCATAATTCGAGAGTTATCGAGGTGAGGGTCCAGCCCCTCCTGTACATCTCGGTTCGTAACAGGCAGTAACCCAAATCTCGATCGCCCAAGCTGAACCATTCTGTGGAAGAGGAGATGGTTGTCTTGAAGGAATCGCCTTGAATGCCCCAGCCTTTATAGGTGTCCAGTAGACCTGAAAGACAGTAAACAGAAATGTCAATGTCCGGGCAAACAAGCAGTCCGTGGTACCAGAAGTTGTCTCCAACATTTGCAGCAAAAGTGGGTTTGATTTCGCTCGAGCCATAATTCGAGATCGCTGATACAAACTTTGAGGAGCCTGAACCTCCACACAGGACTCCGACATTCTTCAATAGAGGCTTTTCTTCACCTCTAGCGAAACAAATCTCTCGACGGCTTTCTCGCAATCTGTCTTCCGGGAACTTCTTTCTGAATATACGGATAGCCGCGGACTATGGCAACCGGTACCCGATCAAGTTTATTCATACAAAGTTCGGCTGCGGATGCGAGCTCATCAGCTACACAGATCACCGTTGCCTTCAGGTTGTAACCATACTGATCGGTTTTACCACGATAGTCTGCAAATGGATCTAAACCAGAAATACCAATCGCGACATCAACCTGACCTTCCCGCCAAGGTCTCCCAAACGTGTCAGAAATTATCACTGCTACATCGGCTTTTGTTTCTTCTTTGATTCTTTCACGAATTTTTTTCGCTGACTCATCCGGTTTTTTTGGCAACAAAACTATTCTTCCTAGCTCCACATTTGATTGATCAGTTCCAGCATTTGCACAAACGAAACCGTGAGTTGTTTCTGCGATGATGAGACCTCTAACCATTTTCACGAGACGTCTTGACTCTGAGAGGATTACCTCGACCTGCCTCGGATCTTTTCCCAGATGCGTCGCTGTTTTTTTCGAAAAGCTGCTGGGAGTGATTGAGGCGAGATCAACGACCTGACCTTCGGCCTTTGAAATAATCTTATGTGTAACAATGATAACGTCCCGGTTTCGCAGTAAAAGGCCACTTTTTCTGCTTGCGTCCAAAATGAGTCGACCGACATCATCACCTTGAGAGACCTCCTTTATTCCCGAAACCGGGATGATTTCGATGGATTTGCTTCTTCCACTCAAGGGGGGTTCACGTTTCGATTGATGTTAATCTAATGGCAGAAAGCGGAATTTTCAGACACAGGTGAATTCACATCAAATATTAGCTTTCTTTCCTTCGAGCTCGAATCTAGAGTTGCTGGGAGATTTCAGGCAATTCTCTTAAAACGATTGTGAATTCAAACGGGAAATAATCCGGTAGTCTCTTCATCATGCAAGATATTGGCGGTATGTTAGCTAACAAAACCGTAATTGTGACCGGAGCTGCATCGGGAATAGGGCGAGCTGCTGCAATTATTTTCGCGCAAAATGGCGCTAAAGTCGTGGTTGCCGACATTGATGAGTCAAGGGGGGGAGAAACCATCCAGATGATAAGGAATGGTCATGGTAATGCTTTCTTCGTACGGACTGACGTGTCGAACGCTTCTGATGCAGAAAAGTGCGTAAGTACGACAGTCAAAGAATTCGGGAAATTGGACTGTCTCTTTAACAACGCTGGAATAAACCCCACCGGCACCGTTACTGACACTTCCGAAGAACTCTGGGATCGAGTGATTTCTACGAATCTGAAAGGGATTTTCTTCATGTCCAAGTACTGCATTCCTGAAATGCGAAAACGAAATGCAGGAAGTATAGTTTGTACTGCGAGCGTGGATGGAATTCTCGCAATCTATAACGAAGCGGCCTACATCGCATCCAAAGGTGGAATAATTGCCCTAACAAAGTCAATGGCACTTGACTTTGCATCTGATGGAATACGAGTAAATTGCATACTTCCCGGCGCAATCAGGACGCCGCTCTTGGAAAAATTCATGCAAGAAAATCCTTCAGTCGGAGACCAGAGCAAAGGACACGCTCTTGGTCGAATTGGAGAGCCCGAGGAGGTCGCAAGAGTCGCTATGTTCTTACTTTCGGATTTGAGCTCCTTTGTAACCGGAGCAGCAATCCCAGTAGACGGTGGATACTCTGCAGTGAAGATCTAAGAGTTTTCAATGAATTGAGACTGAGGAGAAAGGCCCGCATGGGAATTGTCGATTTCGGTTAATGTTGTGTTCAACAAATTAGTGGCACCTCAGTTTATATGCCGTTTGCTATGAGCGTCAATCCGACTTAGGTGTAGCTAATCAGACCTTTCTGCTCTAGTGTTTCTTGGAGATTATTGATAGCGGTGTAGACTTCAAGCTCGGTCTTCCCGCCGGTACAGACGAGCTTACCTGATGCAAAGAGAAGGATAACCGTTTTCGGCTCTTTCATCCGGTGAATCAAACCGGGGAATTGCTCAGGCTCGTACATAGATTTCGGAAGCTGTCTTGCGGCATCTTCAAGGTGTACCTTGCCCCCGAGAGAGGCCGAAGCCACTATGTTTTGAACTACAACTTTGGGCTCGTTCTTGATGTTAATCTTACCTTGACGAAGTTTTTGAACGACAAGATTCACAGCCTTGACTGCCTGCTCGGACGATTTTGAGCCGGTGCAAACCATCTTTCCGGAACTGAAGATCAAGGTTGCCGTTTTTGGATACTTCAGTCTGAAGACTAGTCCTGGGAACTGATCGGGATGGTACTCTATATCGGAAAAACTCCGAGTAATTTCGTTTAGGTCAATTCTTTGATCGACACTGGCAGAAGCAACTACATTTTCAATGCTGATCAAAGCTTTCGTTTTTGGAAGGGCGGTTGTGGTGGCCATCGGTATTTATTGAGTCACCGGCCTATATAAAGGGGACAAGATAAAGCGGGTATCTTTGGGAATCAGAAGTTCCGATTCAATCAACCGCGTACAACGATTCCTAAGTCCCACCAAGAGATTTCGAGTGGAAAGCGGGCCCGGTGGGATTCGAACCCACGACCCCCGGCTCCGAAGGCTTACACGATTTTTGCTTGACTGCAAAGACTCGATGCCCTGATGTATGCAGATCAAGGAAGCTTCTATTTTCCGATCTCATGCACGCGGACGCAAAGGTTCACCTAGCTTTCTGCTCCATGCTAGGCTACGGGCCCCTTTTTCTTCTTCTGCATCAATTTTCTTTTCAATCTATTAATTTTTGGTCCGAATGGTTTCGTCAATACCCCTTCTTCTGTTATTATCGCAGTTATCAATTCCGGAGGCGTCACATCGAACGCTGGATTAAAAACCGCGACTCCCTCCGGGGCCGTCTTACGGCCTGAGAACATCTTCACCTCGTCTGGCGATCTCTCCTCGATTTTGACTTTTTTCCAGTCAGTTTCAAAATCAAACGTGGAAATGGGAGCAGCAACATAAAATGGTACGCGATGTTTTTTTGCCAGCGTCGCTATTTGGTAAGTCCCGACCTTGTTGAAGACGTGGCCAGTCCTTGTTATTCGGTCAGCTCCGACAATCACACGATCAATCATTCCCCTTTGCATCGAGATTCCAATTGCAGTGTCTGGCACGAGAGTGACGTCGAAGCCGTCATTTGTCAGTTCAAAGGCTGTCAATCTCGAGCCTTGCATCACTGGCCTAGCTTCCGCTGCGAATATCTTCAGGGTCTTTCCTTGATTTGCAACTGAGCGAAGGACGCCCAGAGCTGTTCCGTATCCCACAGTCGCCAGCGCGCCTGCAATCTGCTGAATTCAGATTCTATCTGAGATTCAATTACAGTGAGTCAGGACGCTGTCGCCAGAATGAAAAAGCTGAGCTCCGTTATCGGATAATTTCTTGTTGGTTCGAACGTCGTTGTCAGCTAGCGATTGAACGAAATCTGTAACCACGCTAGCTGCCACAGTAGGATCCTCGAAATGCTCGGGAAGTGTCAATTTCAGGTGGTCAATTGTCGCATCAACACCCCAAGCAAGATTTACGGCAGTCGGGCGAGCAGACTTTAGTTCGATCATGTTGGACTCGATGTCACGGAGCAGCTGCTTCTTCGTCGTTGCCCTTGACGAAACTACTGAAAGTGCCACGCCCATCGCGCCCGCAACTCCGATTGCGGGAGCCCCTCTGATTTTCATGGTCTTGATTGCGCTGACTATCGACCCCACGTCTTTGCACTCGACAAAACTCAGCTCGTTCGGAAGAAGAGTCTGATCTATCATTACAACAGAATTGTTGGAAGGATTCCACTTTATCGTCCTCTGTTCGTAGAAACTGAGTTTTTCTTTACCCATCAAATTGACTCCTGTGAATAAGATCACACTTCGGTTTATAAACCAGTTTTGATTGGAGATGCATCTCGTACTTTCTCTAGAAATTTCTCTTTCGTTGGTAAGATAGATTGACAATAACAGACAATGAAGAATCTTCGGAGGATCTACGAAGGCGGAGAGAGGGTGCCAAGAGTAATCAAGAATTCCAGTTCTCGCAGAGTCGAGACGAAGATATCCAGCACCAATCAATAATGGGGGCATTCTTTTCCAAAAAGGTGGACCACGTTGTCTTGGCGAGCGAAGAAGATGCAAGAGTTCTCGAATCGAAGGGGTTTGGGATCAAGGAAGTCGGCCAATATTTTCTCAAAGATTACGAAGTACTTTACTTGATGTACAACAAGAAGCTTGCCTTAAAGAGAATGACGAGAAAATCGAAGAAATCTCAAAGCAAGCTAGAAGAGGTAAACTTTGCGGATTACGTAACTTTCTCGCAAGAGCGGGATGAAAACGCATGGACCCGCTTTTTGATCTTCCGGGACCTCCGAAGTCGAGGCTACGTAGTCCGCGAGGGCTTTGGCTTTCCGATCGATTTCCGGGTCTATGACCGAGGGGACTACGGCAACAAAGCTGCAAAGTACATCGTGTTTGGGCTAAACGAAGGAAAGACGATGAGTCTTGGCGAGCTGAAAAAGCACGTCGAAGAAATGTCCACCATGGGGAAGGAAGCAGTAATCGCGGTGGTCGAAAGGAGAGGCGAGGTCATCTATTATAAAGTGGCAAAGTGGCGACCTATAAAGCCCCAATGAGTATTCAGAATACTCATACCTTAAATCGCGAGTGGAAATATTCGGGATCACCTAAAGAGAAGCTAGAGTGTTCAATGAAGGCAGTCATCCTCGCGGGCGGATTCGGCAAGAGACTAAAACCGCTTACTAACGACAGACCAAAACCCATGATTGAAGTCCTTGGAGTTCCTATCCTCGAGTGGCAAATTGACTGGTTGCACAGGCATGGAATAAACGAATTAGTTATCTGTGTCGGTTATCTCCGGGAATCGGTTCTGAAGCACATTGGCAGCGGGAAGAGATTCGGCGTTAAAGTCGGATACTCCGTCGAGGAAGATCCTCTTGGAACTGGCGGAGCTCTCAAGAATGCAGCCTCACTTTTGAGTGGTGACAAATTCTTTGCGATGAATGGAGACATTCTGACTGACCTCGACCCGTGGAAGCTCGCCGACGACGTTGATTCCGGTCATATGGGTTCAATAGCTGCGGTTCCACTAAACAGTCCCTACGGTATTATTCAGATAGAGAATGATCTTGCGCGTGGATTCCGAGAAAAGCCGGTACTACGAGATTACTGGATTAACGCTGGTGTCTACTGCCTCTCTTCCAAAGTGATTGAAATGCTTCCTGATTCAGGCAACATCGAAGCAAGCACTATGCCTGAGCTGGCAAGAGACGGCAAACTTCGCGTCACAAAATATGACAACGTCAATTGGCGTTCTATTGATACATACAAAGACATCGAAGAGGCAGAAAAGCAGTTCGAGCACCTCGTTCCGAGGAAAAGTGAACCCTCACCTTCTGACGATAAAGAGTAGTCCTTAAGGAATTTACTTTAAGACGAACGGTTCACTGTTGGTTTGCCAGCAGTGTGACGGGAACCATGAACAGCGGTAATCAGCTGATGAAGGGGAGTGAAATCTCTTCGCTATTCGCCATGATCCGGCCCGCTAACTCTGTTTTAGTGGGCTTCGCGGTCATAGTTGGAATCGCAGTCACCTCGCACAGTTATCATCAGATTTTCAGCTTTAGGGCACTTTTCGGTTTCCTGACTGGCTTCTTTGTCTCGTCATTTTCAATGGTATCAAACGACATCTACGATGTCGCATCAGATAGCGTGAATCAGCCGCGGCGACCAATCCCATCTGGTTCAGTCACGGTGCGACAGGCACAAGCGTTCAGCATCATTTTGCTCGTACTGGGACTTACAGCCTCTGCGGCTTTGGGAGTTGTAACTCTGAGTATCGCCGCATTATTTGCTCTTATCGGGTGGTACTACAATTATCAGGGGAAAAAATTGGGATTATTTGGAAATTCTCTCGTTGCACTCTCGCTCGCCATTCCTTATGTTTTCGGCTCAGTTTCTCTCGGAGACTATAGCATAAATCTAGCGTATATCCTAGCGCTGACTTCTTTCTTGGCAGGGATGGGGCGCGAGATCCTGAAGGGAATCGCGGATGTCGAGGGAGACCAGCTGCGAAAAGTAAGAACAGTCGCCATTTCTTCGGGAACTAAGACAGCAGCAAGACTAGCCTCAATTTTCTTCATTTTGGCTGTTCTTACCAGCGTGTTACCCATTGTTTTGAACCTGCTCGACGGCGCGTTCTTGGTTTACACCGGGTTGATAATCGTGGTTGATGTGATTTTCATTTACTTGGCAATCGAAGTTTTGAAAATCAAAGAGGAAAAAGAGAGTCTTAAGCTAAAAACGGTGGCCCTGGGTGGGATGATGCTCGGGCTCGTTGCTTATCTAATCTCTGGATTGCTCGCCTGATCCAAACAGATACCGTAATATCCCAAAACGAACCTTTGTATTGCAGCGTAATTTTTGCTCTCGGAGAAACTGAGGCCAAAAAAACTAGCTCAGCTGGTTGGCAACGAAGAATCACGACTCGAGGTCTACCGCTGGCTAAAGCGGTGGAAGACTGGCTCAAAGCCTCTTTTACTAATCGGTCCTCCTGGAGTTGGCAAGTCGACTTCGATTTACGCGATTGCAAACGAGCTTGGTTATCGAGTCATTGAATTCAATGCAAGTGACGTGAGAACTCGGGACCAACTTCGCGAGGCACTTTCACCCACAATTGAAAATGATACTCTCTTTTCAAACGAAAAACCTCTGATCTTCCTCGACGAGATTGACGGTATCTCAGGAAGATCCGATTATGCCGGAATGGATTTTGTATTGGATTTCATTGAAAACGCTACGATGCCGGTTGCGATGGCGGCAAATCTCGAGGATACACAAAAGCTCAAGAAAATTGAACAAAAATCATTTGTCGTTCGTTTCAATCCGGTTCCCGTAGATGTATTAACTCTCTACCTCCGTGCAATTTCTGAAAAAGAAGAGCTCGGAGTACCTGAAGATATCCTGCAAAGGGTCGCGAAAAACTCCAGGGGTGATGCGAGGCAGGCGATCAATTCCCTTCAGACAGTTTCTGGAAAGAGGATTGTAGGATCGCTCACTGACCGTCAGTTCATGAGTGATTCTTCTGCCCTTGACGCCGTTCTGAAAGCAGATTCGGTTTCCGAATGCCTTTTGCTCCTTCGACAGTTTGACGCACAGCCTTACGACAAAATTAGAGCAGTTTACGATTCTGTCGTTTCCGCAAAGAACCTCCCTTTGGAATCGAAGGCAGAATCTCTTCGCCTGATCGCAGAAGCAGACATAGTACTGGGAAGGATTCAGAAGAGGCAATCTTGGCGGCTTCTCAGGTACTTCGATCGTTATATTGCCGAGGCAATTGTTGGCAAGAAGATTTTGAGAGCAGACTCTAGTATACCTTGGAATCTGAGACTTGCTATCTGGAACGACGGAAGAGTCCTCAAGCAGTTGGCTGAGTCGCTGACCGAAGAGTATCATACCGGCAAGGGAGATATTGCGGCGTTCTATCTTCCATTTTTCGCATACTACTTCAAGAATCGTCCGGCCGCGCTGGACAACTTCATCCTAAAGAACAACCTGGGTGACAGTGAAAAAAGGGTCCTAGCTAAGCTAAATGTCAAAAAGTGATATTTTCATTGAGAATAGTTATGAACTCATGGTTCCAGCTGCCTTGGTTAGGAAAGGAGGTGTACGTGGATCTGATGAAAGCGAAAGTAAGGAGAGACGCGCGTCTCGGTTTTTCCTTTACCGCAGAAACAAATGTTGCAAAGGCACTTTCGGTACTGACAAACGCCTTGAACGAACCCGTAGAGCTTGCGCGTGCATGCTTCATATGCGGATCGCCCCTCGACAGCGAGCGTTACACCATTTGTCAAGAATGTGAAGCTGGAAACGATAGCTACGATATCTATGTCATGAAGTTCGCAAAACTTATGGAGACTTTCTAGAGAATCGGGAGTTCGAGAAGAACAGAAATTGTCCACCCCAATCCAGGCCGGTCCTCACGAGCACGAATTTCGCTATTACGCTTGTGTGAATTTGTTCAGGGGCATGGAGGCGGTAGGGGTTGTTGACGTCTGGCGCTGCGCGATTTGTCATGTAAAAGGTATCGAGCTGAGAGTACAGGGTTTGAACAATCTTTCAGCTGAAGCGGGCTTCCCTGTACTTGACAGCGAGAGCACGAGGTGGATTGTTTTTGCCTGCTACGCCGAGGAGGATCCGAAGTTTGATGTTTTCAACGTTCATTCAGGAGAAGAAATATTGCATAATTGTGTGGAAAAAAGTGCTCCCATAATTGTGTCAAAAGACTATTCTATGGAAAACAAGGGAGACAAGTATCACCGAATTTACAACCTCGACAGTTACCTTAATGAAAACCTCGAGCTGACTCTAGGTCCGCAAACTGCCTAGAGATAGTGTGGCTGTTTCGCTTTTACTTCCGGTGCAGGCAGATTGTTGTAGTTGTCTTTGTATTTTGCAAGGTCATGGACCACGAAGTGACATGATTCGCACTCCCAGACGGTTCCTTCATTGCTTCGTCTAAGGATGAATGACGTTACTTTTTTCTCGTTATCACAGTAATTGTTCATGCATTTCGATCTCCGTGGCTATCTCGTTAGTTCTATTTTGGGATTTGCCTGCTTTAGTTTTTTCCAGTCATCCAGAAATCTAGCCAGTCCGATATCAGTTAGGGGATGAGTGATCATTTTACCGAGAACATCCGGCGGCAGCGTCACGACATCAGCGCCAATTTTTGCTGCATCTATGACATGAAGGGGATGACGAACGCTAGCAACCAGTACCTCAGTTTCGTACTCGTAATTCGCAAATATTTCCACGGTGTCTCTAATCACGTCCATGCCGATTTCTCCGATATCGTCCAATCGGCCGATGAACGGACTGACATAGCTCGCTCCCGCTTTCGCTGCAAGCAGAGCTTGATTCGGGGAAAAAATCAGGGTAACGTTCGTCCTTATTCCTTCGTTTTTCAACTGCCGTACTGCTTTCAAGCCTTCAGCCGTCATTGGAACCTTTACCACGACGTTCTTACCGTAGCGGGAAAGATTCCTTCCTTCAGCCATCATTCCCTCGAATTCAGTACTTATGACTTCGAGGCTGACGGGACCGTGAACTAGCCGGACAATTTCGACCATGACGTGTTGGGGATCCCCTCCTTCCTTCGATAACAAGGTTGGATTTGTTGTGACGCCGTCAACGAGACCAATGTCCTGATACTTCTTTATCTGATCTAAATTTGCCGAATCAAGAAATATCTTCAATGAACTACTTACCTTCGTGAAAGCGATCGTACCGCGAGGACTTTATTTGCTATATTATTTGCTGTCAATCCATATTTTACCATCAAATCTTTGTCTTCACCGGATTCTCCGAAAGTATCCATGGTGCCAACGCGCTTCATGAAGGTCGGACACTCTTCTGACAGGAATTCCGACACCGCACCACCCATTCCCCCCATGATGTTGTGCTCCTCTGCAGTGACTACATGACCGGTAGATCTAGCGTTTTTAATGATCGTACTACTGTCCATCGGTTTGATGGAGTAGAGGTCAACAACTCCAACCGACAATCCGTTTTCAACTGCAAGTTTCTTCGCCGCAACAAGGGACTCATATACTAGGAGTCCGCAGGCAAATATAGTCGCGTCAGTCCCCTCCGCGAAAACCGTCGAACCTCCGACCGTCATTGCGTCAGCCTCCTTTTGCGAGTAGATAGTAGGAATGTTAGGGCGGGAAATGCGTACGTAGAAAGGACCATGTGTTTTCGAAGCGATTTCAATTATCTTCGAAGTTGAAATGGAGTCTGATGGAACCATGACTTTCATTTGTGGGATCGCCCTCATCGTCGCGATATCTTCAAGCTCTTGGTGGGATGCACCATCTGGACCAACACTGATGCCAGCGTGCGACGCAACCAGCTTTACGTCGATCTGAGGATATGCAATTGCATTACGCATTTGATCAACACATTTTCCGGGGGCGAAAACGGCATACGTACTTGCAAAAGCAACTTTGTCTGCCATGGCAAGGCCCGCCGCAACTGAAATCATGTTCTGCTCTGCGATACCAACATTAAAGAACCGCTCTGGGAACTTTTGGCCGAAGATTGAGGTCTTGATCGAGCCGGTTGTGTCAGCACCCACGACTACGATTTTCTTATTCTCGGCCCCAAGTCTCGCAAGCGTCTCTCCGTAGGACTCTCGCATTGATCCAATCTTCGGTTTTTCTAAACGAGCTAGAACTTCTTCTTTCATTATGATCATTACCTCAACTCGCAACGAGTTTTTTTAGATCTCTTAGAGCGCGTTCAGGATCTGGCTGGCCGAAAACGGAATTGCCGGTCACGAGAACGCTTGCGCCACACTCAGTAATTGATCTCGCATTCGCACTATCGACACCACCATCTACTTCCACATCTGTCGTTAAGCGATCTGGAAACATTCGTTGGACAACATCCAATTTTGGCAAGACTTCAGGCATGAATTTTTGGCCGGAAAAACCCGGGTTGACCGTCATAACTGTTACTAGTGAGACTTCGAAGCCCGACGGATCTAGAAAATCAATCGGGGTCGACGGCTTATACGCGAGTCCAAGTTTGGCCTTATACTCTTTGACTTTTCTAGAAATCCGTTCGAGCGATTCCCGAGTGACAGTTTCAACATGAATGGTCATTATATCACCGCCAGCTTGGAGGAACCTCTCGATGAGTGTTTCTGGATTAGAAATCATGAGGTGGCAGTCAAGTGGCAACTTTGAAGCCTTCCTTAAGGCCTTTACGATAGCCGGGCCAAATGTAATATTCGGAGCAAAAATTCCGTCCATGATGTCTACGTGAATCCAGTCAGCACCCCAATTTTCGAGATTCGCTGCTTCTAAGGAAAGTTTCCCTTGATCGGCCGCAGCGATTGAGGGCGCAATTTTTATCGACCTCATTTCATATCTTTGATTATTTTCGTAACCGTTTCGGCATCAGGAACCTTTCCATGGTACTCTGGCGACCACTCCATGAATTCGACACCCTTTCCTTTGGTTGTATGAGCGATGATGATTGTTGGTCTGTTGCGAACTTGTTTTGCCTTTTCAAACGCGCCAAGAATTTGTTTGAAATCGTAACCATCGACCTCGATCACGTTCCAGTTGAAGGCCTTCCACTTTGAGTTAAGAGGTTCTATTGGCATAATCTGTTCGGTCAAACCATCTTGCTGAATTCCGTTTCTATCAACGATCGCGGTAATGTTGTCCAAACCATATTTTGACGCACACATCGCGGCTTCCCAGATCTGCCCCTCTTCCATTTCGCCATCGCCCATCATGACATAGACTCGATAGTCCTTCCTGTCAATCCTTGCGGCAAGAGCTTCACCGATCGCAACCGAAAGGCCGACACCCTCAGATCCAGCGCACATTTCAACACCGGGTGTCTTCTTGGTGTCGGGATGTCCCTGAAGCATGCTATTGATCTTGCGTAACGTCTTCAGCTGGTCGATAGGAAAGTATCCCTGCTGTGCAAGAATCGAATAAAGCAACGGTGCCGCATGTCCCTTGGAAAGGATGAACCTGTCACGATCGGGCCATTTCGGATTCTTGGGGTCGTGCCTCATGACACTGAAATAAAGCGCTACAACCAATTCGACAGCTGAAAGTGAACCGCCAGGATGTCCAGATTTTGCTTCCGCCAGTGTCTGAAGAATCAACTTCCTCGTGTTGCTTGAGATTTCTTCAAGCCGCTTGATTGAATTCTCTTCACTCTGTTGCAATTCCCCTTCCTCTTTTGACTTGCCCGAATAAAGCCGACGACTCTCTGCTTTTGAATCTAACGTCTTACGGGCACCTGAACGATCTGACCCAAGACCTTTTCGGCCTTGTCAAGATTCTGCGTAATGTCCTTTGAGCTTACTACTATTGTTCCTTCACGCTGGCCGCGAATCGCAGCAGCAAGATTACTGAGAGCCGCTGCCTCAAAGGCATTAGCACCTGAAGCGATCGAGACTGCAAATACAGAAGTCATTGCATCACGGACTCCGACTGGGCGAGAGAACTCGCTGGATGGAAGCATTGGAGGGATTGTGGTCATGTTGTTTTGTTCGAATACGGTAATGCCCCTTTCAGATCTTGTAAGGATTATCGCGCGACAGCCCAACCGAGTAGTGAGATTCGTTGCTATGTTTCTGAGGCCAGTTTCATTTAGGACAGAAATGCCGGTGGCAATGCTTGCTTCTCTTTCGTTAGATTTCACGTAATCGACACCTCTAAAGTCAAGGTAGTGCTTCACCTTGGGCTGAGCAATAATTCTCTTCCCCGATTTTTTTGCCTCTGCAACTAAAGCGTCTATCAGATATGACGTAACAGTTCCCTTGTCGTAATCGGCAATCGCAAGAATATCCGATTTAGAGACGAATTCCGAAGCATGCTTCAGGAGACGATCGCTCAGTTCTATATCAATGTCAGAGCGAACTTCACGATCAACGCGGAGAACTTGAAACCCGTTGACTATGTATCTAGTTTTCAGTGTAGTCGGTCGTTTGTAACTTTCAACTCCAGAAACATCAACGCCTGATTCTGTCAGAGTTTTCTTGATCCATTCACCCTGGGAGTCTTCACCAACAAAGCCCAACACTATCGCTTTCCCTCCAAGCGCTAAGATGTTATTTGCAAGATTACCTGCTCCACCCAAACTTAGCCGCTCTCCCTGTAGATCACCCACTGGCACAGGAGCCTCTCGAGATATCTTCCTCGCAACAATCGACTGATATCTATCGACCATCAGGTCGCCGACAACTAGGACTGACTTTCCGGAAAATCCGGAAACGATGTCCAACAATCTACTTTTGTCGAGAACGGCCAAAACGGGTAATCAAGAAAGCTCCCTCTCAGAACCCAATTTAAAGATGACCTCAGATGACGACAATTAAACTCGCAACAACATATTCCATTTTCAAAAACCGGAAAGAGATTCCTCCAGGGAATTCTCTCTTTTCCCTGAAAAAGTGAAATGTCTGGTCAGTATCGTCGCGAGTTCTTCATTTTCCCAGAGGAGCTTATATCTAGTCCGGGATCAGTCTGGGACGGCGAATCACTTCATCCCGTTTCTTTTACTGCGTCTTCTTGGATAAAGGACTTTTGGCTGCTTCTTCAGCTTCCATATTGACCCGGAGATTAGAATGGCGTTTTTCCTCAAGAATATTGCTCCTTTTGGATCTGTTTTGAACACAAATCCTGAAGAATTCTGAAAAAGAAACTTCGAATTATCGGGCAGTTCTTTCGGATAAACCTTGAGAAGAACGTACCTCTTCTTCTGTCTCATTTCAGGAGCTCCTCGTATTGTTCCTTCATTGATATCCTCCCTCCGCTTCTGGTTCTTGGTTTCAGCTTTATTCTGAGCGGTTCTTGATCGGAAATAGACAGAGAAGAATCCCACAGAGTTTGCCTGTCCAGTCTCAAGTAAAGGGAATCATGTTCGTCAAGAGATTTTTCGATTTCAGTCCTCATCTCGCTTCGAGCTGTTTTCGAAAGTAGGCTCAATATTCTCACTGCAATTGACTGTGCCCTTTCGCCTATAATGCGAGCCTTAACTGAAATAATCTCGTTTCCAAAGTATCCCGTGATTATTTCTCTTGAAATTTCATCATCCTTCAGTTCAATCCTTCTTCGAATTTCTTCCAAGAGACGATCTCCATCTTCAGTCGAATGTACAAAGAAAGAAAGTGTCACGGAGGAGAAATCCATGATAGATGACTCCGCTTGATCATTTTAACGGGAACATAGACGAATCGGAACGAAACCCCTCAAAAATCTATATCTGCATGGAGAAAGCGACAGATCTTGAGAAGCTAGAATGTCCGCGAGTAGAAAGTCCCAACTCAGAGGTCTGAAGGTTGAAGACATCCTAAATGAGGAATTGAGAAGAGAGATGGGCGTTGAAGAGGATCCACGAACAGGGAAGCTTCGAATGAATCAGCGATTTTCTCAGATTAATGAGTGGGAGGACATTATGCATTCCGTTTACGAACTGCCAATTGAGCTCGAAGGTTACTCGAAAAAGGTGACTGAGTTAGATTCACTAAAGGAGCTCGTCGATCGACTTTCTAAGCAGGATTTTGACAGCGTAAAACGTTCAGAAAGCAGGAAAAAACAGCTAAAACAGTTTGTGAAGACAATGAACATGTATTACAATGTGATTTTTACAAAGGGGGAGCAAAAAATCGGATATGGAGTCCTGATTTACTTTCCGGATCTTAAAGGCGAAGCGGAGAGGAGCTCCGGGATAGTGCTTGTCGAGAAAAAATCGATGAAGAATGGCAGATCCGAAACAAAGTTTGAGAAGGCAAAATTTGATGATTTTCTGATTGATGTAAAACCGTACATCGAGATGCTTGGGAATCTATACCGCAAGTCTCGCAAACCGTGAAGTTTTCTAATTTGATTTGTCTTGGTATTGAAAGCACGGCGCACACATTCGGAGCCGGAGTCTCCGAACTTGAGGATGGTCGTGACTTTCGAATTATTTCTGACGAGAAAGATGTTTACAAGGCTCCCGAAGGCTCAGGAATCCACCCACGTGAGGCCGCACGTCATCACGTGGAAGTTTGTTCGGAGGTAATTAGTAGAGCTCTCGAAAACGCGAAGACAAGACCGAATGAGCTTGATTTCGTTGCATACTCCGCTGGTCCGGGACTTGGACCTTGCCTAAGAGTCGGGGCAGTCGCAGCCAGGTCTCTTGCCACCTACTTCGGAAGAGAACTAGTAGCAGTGAACCATGCAGTTGGCCACATTGAGCTTGGAAAGTTTCTAGCGCGTCTTGAGAACCCCCTAGTCTTGCTGATATCAGGAGGGCATACTGCGATTGTAGCGAACTCATACGATAGCTGGAGAATTTACGGTGAGACCCTTGATCTTACTCTTGGCCAATTGCTAGATCAGATGGGTCGGTACTTTGGTTTGAGTTCTCCAGCTGGCGCAAAAATCGAAGCCCTAGCTTCACGCTTCAATTATGAGGACGAGAGCATTCCTATATTGCCTTACTCCATCAAGGGAAATGATGTTTCCTATTCTGGGCTTCTTTCTGCTGCAAAGGAAGCCTTTGTGAATGGGAAGAGCAAAGAATCCGTGAGCTTCTCCGTTCAAGAAACGGCATTTGCACTTTTAACCGAAGCTACCGAGAGAGCTCTATCCTTCACCGACAAATCCGAGTTACTCGTGACGGGCGGAGTAGCCGCAAATCAGAGACTTTCGGAAATGCTAAATGCGATGTGCGAATCCAGGGGGGTTCGACTCGGCGTTATTCCGAGGCAATTTGCCGGTGATTGTGGGACTCAGATCGCCGCAGCAGGTTTTCTTTTCCGAGATAAAGGCTATGTTGTAAACGCGAAAGACGCGTTCGTGCGGCAATCTTGGAGAATTGATCTGGTAGATCTCGAAGTAAAACGACCCCGTGAAAAAGGACTGATTGCCAATTGAAAGTTCAGACCAAACACGAATTTCCTCCGATCCAGGGCGCTGAGGCAAAGATAGAGCTTGTCGATTGGTACATAGCGCCGGCCATTAGGAAGCACAGAAGTCGGAAGGCATACAGAAATGACCAGCTGGATTGGATCCTCCGCACCAAGAGAACAAAAGAGGAAGTGGAGATTCTTCACCAGGCAAAGCTCACGGGGGTAAAGTGCCCTAAAGTTCTGTTCGTGGATCCCGCGTCCAATGAGATCATAATGGAGTACATCCAGGGAACTTTATTGAAGGATCTTCTTGAAGCTGGTTCTGGTCTATTTCGAATATTGGGACGATACGGGGCCTTCCTGCATTTAGCAGGAATCATTCACGGGGACCTCACTACGAAAAATGTTATCGTTACCGAAGGTGATCTATGTCTGATTGATTTTGGACTGTCATTTTTCTCTGATCGCGTGGAAGATAGGGCAGAAGATCTCCATCTCTTGAAGCAGGCTTTGAAAAGTTCGGACTCATCGGGCAATGCAGCTTCCAGATTTGATAGTGTTTTGGAAGGCTATGGAGACATCGCCGGCATCGAAAGCGTTCTCGCCATTAAGAGACAGATTGGAAAAATAGAGCTTCGTGGGAGGTATGCCCAAGTTGACTGAATTTTTCTTCGCGACCGGCAACGATCACAAAATAGAAGAAGCGAAAGCAGCTGTTAGCCAGTTCGGGATTGGCATTAAAAAAATGGATGAATTTCGAAAGGTCGAGATACAGCATCCCGATCTAAGCGAGATCGCATCCTCCGCTTTGGCAGTGATAGTATCGCAAACCGACAAGCCCGTTTTTGTCGAAGACTCGGGCTTATTCGTTCACCAGCTCAATGGATTCCCTGGACCGTACAGCTCGTTCACTTTTGAGACCCTTGGGATCGATGGCATTTTGAAACTGCTTGAAGATTCAAAGTCACGGAAAGCGGAGTTCAGGTCGGCGGTTGCTTTCGGAATGAACGGAAAGTTGCTTGCCAACTTCACTTCGGCGACCGAAGGTACGATTCAGATGCAGCCACGTGGAAAGAATGGATTCGGGTTTGACCCCATTTTCGTTCCTATGTGGACTTCCAAGACTTTCGCTGAAATGGAACTTAAGGAAAAGACGATCTACTCACACAGAGCAAAGGCGATTTCCAAACTAGCCCTTTGGTACCTGAACGAATCAAAAACGAATTCTGAATTGCAACTCAAAGCTGGCAATCTTTGAACCTTTAGATGATTCGACGGGCACAACGCTTATTTCGCATAATTTCGGGTTTCTGTTGCTTCATCATTTGGCAAGAATTCACTCCCACCGTAGGGGCAAATCCCAATCGACGAGGCCTTCCTCAAAGCGGCCCGCAAGCTGGGTTAATTATAGTCAGGACGAAATAGTTACGAACATCTCAAAGTTATCCAAAGAAGGTCTGGCGCCGAGCCAAATTGGTTTAAGATTGAGGGACGACTTCGGGGTTCCTAATACAAAGACCTTTCTAGGCAAGTCAATTAATGAGGTTCTTCAAGAAGGGAAAAACGCTCCTCCGATTCCGGAAGATCTTGGACGTCTGGTTGAGAGAGCTCAAAAGTTGAAGGAGCATCTTGGAAATCATCATGCCGATCGGAAAAATGTTAGGTCGCTCGAGCTTCTGGAAGCAAAGATTCACAGGCTTTCTAATTACTACAAGCGCACTGAAAAACTACATGAATCTTGGAAATACTCGACAGCAGTCGCCCAGCTCGCCTAGTCTTCCTTCTTGATGTTAAATGGACGAGCAAGGACTCATCGAAAAAGCTCGACGTTTTGAAAGCAGAATAATCACTTGCGTGAAAAATAAGGAGAATATCCTTGTTGCAACTCACCACGATGCAGATGGCATCTGCGCGGCGGCAATTCTCACTGAGTTCATTCTTAGGAACAAGGGACACTGTCAAGTAAGGGCAGTTTCGGAACCGAACTCCCGGTTCCTTGACAGATTGGGTTCTTCAAAGTTTGACCAGATAATATTCGTGGATATATGTTCTGGACTTTCAGCTGAAATCTCGAAGAGATTTGGAGACAAATGGCTAATAATTGATCATCATGAAATTCCGGATTCAGAGATGGATGGGGCAAACATTCTCAATCCCTGGCAGTTCGGGATTGATGGTGGTTCATCAATAAGTTCTTCCGGCTTGTGCTACATTATAGCAAAAACTCGCTCGGATCGATTATCCTTCCTTGCCCTGACCGGAGCGATCGGAGATCATCAAGACAATGGACCCCGCAGAACAGTCGTTGGTATGAACGCCAACATCCTGGAAGGTGACGGAGAATATTCGAGTGGAATTGATTCAAAGAACGACCTTATGGTTTGGGGCCGCGAGACGAGGCCTGTTCACGACTCCATAGCAAATACCGTTTCGATCTTCATCCCAGGTCTTACAGGTAATCGTGATGCCTGCCTCGCTTCCCTCCGGGGCGCGGGGATTGAGCTTCGATCAGGAAACCGATGGAAGACAGCATCCGAATTTGGAGAAGAGGAAAAGCAGAGATTGCTCGAGGCGATCGTGCCGCATCTCTCCGGCACGACATACACTGTTGAAGATCTGGTCGGGACTGTATACCGACTGAACACAAGGGACGAGTACTCCACAATGAGAGATGCCCGTGATTTGGCCCTTTTGATCAATGCCTGCAGTAGGACTGGAAAACCCAGCGTAGCTCTTGCGATTTGTTTAGGCGACGAACAGATATTTACAAACGAGTCCGAACAAATCATTTCAGATTATCGAGCGGAAATTGTGAAAACGATTCAAACTCTTCTTTCTAGCGAAGATCGGATCGGAGAGAAAGGTGATTACGCGATTATTGTCGGAGATGGTGTTGTAAGTGAGCGCATGACTGGAGCAATATGCCAGATTATTTCATCATATTCGAGGTTCCGAAATAAGGTAGTTTTTGTTAGAACTACGACACCAGACGGAGACGTAAAAATTTCTGCAAGGTCAGGAAAGGAGCGATCAGGATATGATCTAGGTAAAGCCCTTACCCAGATAGCCTCTTCCACATCTGGAGTCGGCGGAGGACACAGGAGTGCGGCTGGGGCAAGATTTTCGATTTCAAAGCAACAGGAATTTCAGCAGGCGGTAGACGGAATTTTCCAAACTCAAAGAAAAAGGAATTGAAGGCAAGGCTTCAGCTGAGATTTTCCGATCTGAAGATCCTGGACACAGTCGACTATTCTTTAGAGCCCGACAATGTTGATTTTCCCTCCGGAATGAAATTCCTGCAAAAGAGTTCGAAGGGAAGAAAAGAGCTCGCGATAACTATTAAGTTCAAGGAATCTGAAGCTAGGAAAATTGAAACGTTGATATCGACTTTGGACGAGATTCTTTCTCACGTCTACTCCTCAACTAGAACTATAGAGAAGGCTGAAGCTGTATGATCGATATTCGAATTCTGCGGGAGGATCCAGAAAAAATACGCGACAATTTGGAAAAGCGAAACATAACGAACTTTCCTCTTGAGAGCTTGCTTGATCTTGATAGAAAAAGGAGAGACCTCATCTCCAGAAATCAGAAACTAAAAGAGGAGCGAAACAGAATCTCACTCGAAATTTCTAAGGCAAAAACTGCAGGCAAAGACGCTCAAGACTCAATATCCAGAATGAAACTTACTTCGGACGAAATCACTTCTAATGACAAAGAGATCGAAGTAATTAACTCGAGGCAGAACCTCCTGTTAGCTACCTTGCCAAACTTTGTTGATCCCTCTGTGCCGGTAGGCAAGGATGAAGCCGCGAATGTCGAGATTAGCAAATGGGGTGAGACAAGGACCAGTGTCCTGGATCACATTGACATCGCAGCAGAGTTTGATCTGATTGATATCGAAAGAGCAGCAAAAACATCTGGTGCTCGCTTTTATTTTCTGAAACGCGATTTAACAAGATTGAATTATGCTCTGATTAGTGCCGCGCTTGACTATCTTAGAACCAGAGGATTCATTTTGATTCAGCCGCCGTACATGCTGAAACGAGATGCGATCGGTGGCGCCGTTATCCTTGGCGACTTTGAGGATGTCATTTACAAGATAGATGGTGAAGACCTCTATCTGATCGGAACTTCTGAGCACGCAATCGCTGCGATGCACATGGACGAGATTTTTGACGGTTCAGATCTTCCTTTGCGTTATGCAGGTGTGAGCTCCTGCTTCAGAAAGGAAGCTGGCGCACATGGCCGTGATACGAAAGGGATTTTTCGCGTCCACCAATTTGAAAAGGTCGAGCAATTTGTGTACTCAAAGCCTTTAGAATCTGAAAACGAGCACAAAATCCTCTTACAGAATGCCGAAGGATTTATGCAACTGCTGGGAATACCCTACCGTATAGTACTGCTGAGTTCAGGCGACATGGGCAAGGTATCCTCAAAGACCTATGACGTCGAGGGCTGGATCCCCAGCCAGGGAAAATACAGGGAACTGATTTCCTGCAGCAACTGTACCGAATTTCAATCCAGATCTCTCCGCATAAAGTACAGAGATAAGCCTCACGAGGAATCCAAGTTCCTTCACACACTCAACAGCACTCTTGTTGCAACAGAGAGGACTATGGTCGCGATCATCGAGAATTACTACAAGCACGATGCTCGGGTCATCGAAGTTCCCCCGCTTCTGGTTCCTTACATGAATTCGCAAACAGAAATACATCCGATAAGGCGGTAATTGTTGCCGGATTCTTGGCAGTCTTTACTTCAGTCGCACGTGACGAGTACAGCTTAACTTATATTGCTAGAAATAAAAATCGACTTTCTGCGTATTTATGCCGAAGCCAAAGAGAGCCGGGAAGGTAAAGGACAAATGGCGTGAGAAAAAATGGGTCACGGTCCTAGCTTCACCCGGGTTTGAACGAGCACCCATAGCATACGTACCGATTACAAGTTACGAGTTAGCGGTTGGCCGGGTCATCGAGACGACCCTTTTTGACATCTCCAAGCAGGACCCTCAGCAGAACATGTTGATCAAACTCCATTTTCAGATCACTGGAATTGACGGAAACATGGCGACTACAATTCTGAAGGGGCATGAGTATTCCCGGGAGTACTTGAGAAGTCTAGTTCGTCGCGGCGCTTCAATGGTAAATTTCATTCGCGATTACAAGACAAAGGACAATGCCATCGTGAGGGTTTACGTCGTGGCCTTTACAATTGGAAGGATCAATTCTTCGCGAAAGCATGAAATCAGAATAGCGGCGGATTCAATCTTGAAGGAACGCGCAGCTTCAATGGTATACGAGCAGTTCGCACAAGAAGCAGTAAAGCAAAATCTCGCGCGTGAGCTTTATGACGCCTCTAAAGAAATTGCGAAGATCAGGCATCTGGGCATTCGGAAGATTAAATTGATCAAGTCTGGGGAAGGAATGCCGTACATCCCAGCCGCGTCCGAAGGAGAGGATGAAGAATCCTTCGAAGAGGAGGTTGAGCTCGGTGCGATGGATCAGGAAACTGAAAAGCCGATGGCACCAGCGGCTGCCTAACCCTTCCTTGCTGAAGACACGATCTTTAGGACATCATTGTTTTTGAGCTCGTAGTCGGCTCCGAGCCGCAAGCCCGTCCTGACGTCAATTGCGTAAAGGAAAGAGTTTCCCAGATCGGTGTGGATTTTGAACGCAAGATCCTTGGCAGTGTCACCCTGATGCATTATTCTCGCGTCAGGAAGGACATTGCCCTTCTTGTCGGATAGTTTGGTCTCGTCCTCTACAGGATAAACCACGATTCCTTCCAGCAGTTTCATATACGCGTCATTCACTGCCTTTTGCACTCCCGTCCCGTTCCAGATATTCAACACATGATCTTTCACGAGATCAAGAGCTTTCTTTTGGGCAGCTGTAATCTTTCCGGGGTCAGGAACGGAAAAACTCGAATCTCCGGGAACATATGATATCAAGCCTATTTGAGAAGCACGTCGCAGTAAAAGCTCAGCTTCTGCCGCGCACGGGACGACTATCGATTCCGGGAATTGACTCGAAATTCTTTGTATCGTTTCTTTTGAATTAGGAAGGTCACATTTGTTTGCAGCAATCAGGATGGGCTTTGAAATGTCAATGAGTCTCTCGCAAAATCCATAGAGGTCGTCTTCGCTCCATCCCGAAGGCTTGTCGATTTTCAGACCCATTTTGTGCACGGCAACCTCTATGGATTGCTCATCGACTGACAAACCTGATAATTTGTCCATCAGTGCAGCAGTCAACTTCAAAGTGTTAGGCGCACCAGATTCAACAGCGCGTGTAATTTTCGGCCAATCTTTGTCGAGGAGAGACTTTAGCCAGAGGACTATTTCTCGTCGGATAAATAGAATGTCCTCTGCAGGATCGTGCGTTCCTAGTTTTACACTTCTTCCTTCTTCGTCTGTTCCACCGGAAGCGTCGATTACATGTATTAGGGCATCTGCCTGCCTTAGGTCGTCCAGGAATTTGTTCCCTAGCCCTCGTCCCGATGAAGCGCCTGGGACCAGCCCCGCAACGTCTACAAGACGGACCGGGATAAGTCGCGTACCGTCTATACACGCTGAATTAACCGGATTGTCCTTTACCCCTAATTCTTCGTGTACGCACTTTACCCTGATGTAGCCATTTCCGACGTTCGGATTGATTGTAGTAAAAGGATAGTTCGCTACTGCAACGTTCAGCAAAGTAGCCGCGTTGAAAAAGGTGGATTTGCCAACGTTTGGCTTGCCAACGATCCCGGCTATCAATATTTTTTCGGCAGCACCTTTTACTTCTATATCTTCATTTTGCTTTCCTAGAAAAATCTCTCGGATGGAATCGGAATTCTCTGATGAAAAGTCTTGTCTTTTCACACACTGAAATGATTAAAGCGAATCGTCCCGAATTCAGCAAATCAGTTTGAGAATACTCGTTGCAGACAAGATTTCTAATGACGCCATTGATCGATTGAGAGTTTCAGGCATCGGTTACGATTTTAAACCTGACATTTCGGAGAAAGACCTTCTCGAGATTATTGGCGGATTTGATGCAATTATTGTTCGAAGCAGGACTAAACTGACAAAGGACGTCATTGATACAGGGAACAGTCTCAAAGTAATCGGTAGAGCAGGTGTTGGTATGGACAACGTCGACATTGAGGCCGCCAGATCCCGAAACATTCTAGTCCTGAACACTCCAAACGCTCTAACTAATGCGGTCGCAGAGTTCACAATCGGTCTTATGTTATCCCTCAGCAGAAAACTTGCGGTTGCGGATTCTTCAATGAAAGATGGAAAATGGGAGAAAAACAGATTTCTCGGCACCGAACTCAAAGGGAAGACCTATGGAACGATCGGGATTGGAAAGATTGGACAAAGAGTCGCTGAACTCTCGAAAGCTTTCGGCATGGATATCATTGCAAACGACGTTCTTCCTATACCTAAGTCCCTTGTTAAAAAACTAGACATTCGTGTTTCTACGCATGATGAAGTGTTTTCACTTTCTGACTTTGTCGACATACACGTGCCATTGATGAAAGAAACCGAAAACCTTGCTAACTATTCAAAATTCAAAATGATGAAGAAAACTGCCTACCTCATTAACACGTCTCGTGGGAAAGTCGTAAACGAAATAGATTTGAAAAGAGCTCTGGATGAAAAGATCTTTGCTGGTGCCGCGTTGGATGTTTTTGAAAAGGAACCGCCGAACTTGCCCGATCTTATCAATCTCGAAAACATCATCGCCACCCCCCATATCGCAGGTCAAACTGTAGAAGCACAGGGTGCGGCTGGTATTGAAATAGTCGAAGCAGTGTTAAGGGCGTTGAAATCGCCCTAAAAATACAAACAATATATTGATGAGCCGACCACAAGTCTTATTTGGCATTTCGGAAAAGAGTGCTGAAGCTGCTTCGAATGTACCGGGAGATTTCAAAGACCTGGCGTAATCTCGTTAAAACTGGTTCACGTGATATTAGAAATCGAGCCATTTTATGGAGGCGTGGTCCCACGATCGTCAGGCTTGAGAGACCTACGAGGCTTGATCGTGCTAGATCGCTGGGCTACAAGGCAAAACAAGGTTACGTCATTGTTAGGATAAAGATCTCAAGAGGAGGAATGAGACAAAAGCGCCCGACCTCGGGAAGGAGGCCGAAGCACATGGGAACTCTGAAGATAAAAGGTCATTTTTCATCTCAGGATACCGCCGATAGAAGAGTACTGGAAAAGTTTCCCAACACTGAGCTCGTCGGATCCTATCCTGTGTACGAGGACGGCCGCTTCATATGGTTTGAAGTAATACTCGCAGATGTCCATCATCCGGTTCTAGCCGGCTCTTACGACATTAGAAAGCGCTATCCGGAAGCACGAGTAGCAAGTTAGGCTGACTTTTCACTGCTGTGCCCCGGAAATAGCTGGGCTTTCGGGTCGACATACTTTTTCGCAACGTTTACCGCCAGCGCGGCTTGAGCAAATCCCGTAGCGATAAGATTAAGCTTTACAGAATCCGTGGGAGCCGCGATATCGCCGGCGGCAAATATCCCAGGGATATTGGTCTCCATCTTACCATTTATCTTGATTGCACGGTTTTCCATCGCCAGTCCCCAATTTGCAATTGGTCCAAGATTTGCCTTGAAACCGATGTTGATTAAGACGCAATCGACCGGTATCGTTTCTTCCTTTTTGGTTCGGTTTTCGAATAACAAAGCCGATTTCAAAGAGCTTCCGTCACCATCTACCTGCTTCAGTTCTGTGAATGTTCTTACAGATATTCCTGGGCTGTTGTAGAGTTCTTTCACGCTTTGTTCATGTGCTCGAAACTGGTCGCGCCTATGAATCAAGATGATCGATTTCGTTACATCCTTTAGATTGAGAGCCCAATCAACGGCCGAGTCCCCTCCCCCGACGATGAGCAAATTCTTGCTCCGGAAGAACTCTTTCTGCTTGACAAAGTAGTAGATACCGTTTCCCTCGTAAATTTCCTGATTCTTAACGTCTAATTTATTTGGGGAAAATGAACCCACTCCCGCTGTAATGATCACGGACTTGGTTTTCAAGACGTGTTTGTCTGTCACAATCGAGAAAACTCCGTCTTCACTTTTTCGCAGATCCTCGGCTCTTTCGCCGAGTAGAAAAACCGGTCCGTACCTTTTTGCTTGTTCAAGAAGACACGCAACTAGATCCCTCGCGAGTATCTGAGGATGACCCGGGACGTCGAAGATTGTTTTTTCAGGATAAAGTACTGCTAGCTGGCCACCTGCTTCTGGAAGCGCGTCGAGAATTACCGTCTTCATTTCCCTAAAGCCGGAGTAATAAGTGGCAAACAGGCCGGATGGACCTGCCCCGATTATGACAGTGTCAAAAATGGTATTATCAGAAAATTCTTGAGGAACTAATTGGGTTGCCTGCTCCATAGAAATCTACGTGCCAGCTAGAATTGACTTTTGTTTTTTCAAGATATAAAACATGAGTAGCCTAGAGCAGTTTCAGTTCTCCAGTATACCTATCAGCCATTGGTGTTGGTAAGGGTCCGATCCCGAGACAAGTTGTAGTTCCAGGGTCCAGTTGAGTTAGACCTGCGTCCTGTATCAGTGAATTTGGTATGCCCATCTCATCCAATCTGCCCTTTAGTATACGGAGTTCTTTTTCACTTTCAACCTTTACGCATATCTTTGCCTGACTCTTCTCGTACCAGGAATCAAACCACTCTTTCTTGCTTTTTCTCGCGTTTTCGGCTGAAGATACCGCTGCGTGGGCAACCTGAACCGCAAGCTTTCCTTTTCCCATCTTTAGGTCACTTCTAACAGCAATTACCTGTTTGTAATCGGACACGATTTTCCTTTTTCTCCGTCGATATCGATCACCCTCATTTGAGGACCCAACCTTATTAGTTTCTTTCAGAAAATGAGATAGGCCACAATCCAACGATGGCGAAAGTTAGTGTAATTGGTGCCAGCATAGCCGGTCTCATAGGAGCGAGAGAGATTGCGTCTTCCGGGATTGAAACTACGGTTTATGAGGAGCACCGCGAAATCGGGATTCCGGAAAAATGTGATGGTCTTGTAAGCTCCGCGGGCATCAATGAATTGGGAATTGTTCCGCCCTCCTGGACAATCCAAAATCGTTTGACCAAAGCTCGTTTCTTCTCGCCTTCAATGAAAAAGGAAGTGCGGATCGACGCTTCAAAACAAAACGTCATAGTACTTGACAGGTCTCGCTTCGACAAGTTTCTGGCGGAGATGACTGCTCGCGAGGGCACGAACATTGAGCTCGGCATGAGAGTAAGCAATATCTCGCAAAGTGACGATTCCGTTTCATTCAATCTAAATGATACCAACAGAGCAAAATCGGATATAGTACTTGACTGCTCGGGCTACGAGGGCTTTATTCGATCTGGCGGGCTCGTCTTGCAAGCGGGTCAGTATCTCGTTTACGGTACTTGGTTCGACAAATCCACAGTCGAAGTCTATCTCGATCCAGTCGAGGCGCCGGGATTTTTCAAATGGGCAATTCCAATTTCTTCTGATGTCGCCAAGATCGGGGTCGCCGGCCTTGGAATCAACACGTTCTCAGTTCTCGATTCATTTGTAAAAGAAAAGAACGCTGTTCCTTTCCGTAAATCCGCGGCGCCCGTCATTTGTTCTGGAACAACCAAGAAGTTTGTAGATGGGCGAATTGTAAAGGCTGGAGATGTCTGCGGACAACCAAAGCCAACTACCGGCGGAGGCATTTACACTGGAGGTTACGGAGGACTACTCGCGGGTAGGGCAATCCGGAATGCTCTGAAGGCTAGCGACATGAAGATTCTCGAATCGTACGAAAGAGAGTGGCGTTCTCTCTTTGGAGACGAATTTAGGACACAGCTGTATGCGCGGAGCGTTTTCACCAAGATGAGCGCCGCTCAAATCGATAAGATGTTTGAAATGGTGAACTCATCAGGAGTTGCAAAGAAAATTTCTGAGGAGGGTGACTTTGACCGGCATTCAATTTCAATCGTGAAAGCCTTTGGAATGGGAAATCTGTTCAACATCCTCGGAATAGTCGTCACGAATGAAATCAAGAATCTGATAAGTTAGCAGGTTGTTCATCATTTGTGCGACTCGAAAAAAACGCTAAATCTCTAGTGTTTAGAGCAATACTTTGTCAAGGTCAAGTCGACATAAGATTCGTGAGATATTGATAGCACGCTTGAGCTCAAGATATTACCGCTAAGTATATTACGAATAACGACTATACTGCTACCCTTACTCAAATTGTCAACCGAAAAACAGATTCAGCTGCCTGTCTGCTCTTCATGCAACAGGCCAATTATGCCGGGAGAACGGGCAGTTAAATTCTACTGTCCGCAGTGCGGCGAAGTTTTGATTTGGAGAAATGAAAAGTGTCGCGGCTTTTCGCGACCCTATCGATGCGTTAACTGCAGCTACGAAGGCCCGTAGGTGTCTTTTTTCCCAATGGCAAATTTGCTCGTCAGGGTGAAGGTTATGCCCAAAGAAGCAGAAATCAACCCTCAACAAATGGTCGACGATATCAGAAAATTGAATCCTTCTATTGAAATCAGATCTACCAAAGAAGAACCAATCGCTTTCGGATTGGTAGCTTTGGTCGCAGATTTCATTACCGATGATGAGGCGGGCGCGATGGATGCAATCGAAAATGCGATTAGAAAATCTGAGCTCGTCGGCGAGTTTGAAGTCCTTGGCGCCAGCCGAATCTCTGCTCAAGTGAAAAAGTAAAAGCGCATTTCCCAGCTTTCGCTTTCTTTCTGCTGGAAACTAACAAATATCCTCCGAGAGACTTTTCTGCGCTCGCCGATGACCAGACAGAGAGGAAGATCGCCAGGCATCCAGGTCCGGATCGCTGAAGCGAGGCAAAAAGATGTAGGCAAGTCGCGTGCCCGTCTTGACGCCGAAACAATGTCGGCACTCAAGGTAATCCCCGGTGACATCATCGAGATTTCTGGAGGAAAAAAATCAACTCCCGCAATTGTCTTTGCCCTGGACTCTGATCAAACTGGAATCACGGCAAGATCCGATGAGCTTGGACTACTCAGAATTGATGGATTGACAAGAAAAAATGCCGGAGCGGCCGTCGGCGAAAATGCAATTATTAGGAAAGTCGAGTGTCCCCCCGCCAAGTCTGTGTCGCTTACACCTGTCGGGACAAAAGGGTCGATGGACGGCGAATTTGCAGAATTTGTCAGAAACCGGCTGAAAGGAGTACCTGTTATGACTGGTGACGAATTGTCTGTCATGGTGCTGGGAAATCCGATCAGTTTCAGAGTCCAAAAGCACCGTCCGAAGGGATACGTAAAAATCGATTCCATGACCGGCATGACAATTCTACCCGAAGCTTTGGTGAATCGGCGGAAGGTCATATCGGCTTCCTACGAGGAGATTGGCGGTCTCGACGAAGAGATACGGCGGTTGCGCGAAATCATTGAACTGCCCTTGCGTCATCCGGAGATTTTTCAGAAACTGGGAGTTGAGGCGCCCAACGGAATCCTTCTATACGGTCCCCCCGGCTGCGGGAAGACCTTGCTTGCCAGAGCGCTTGCAAACGAGTGCGATGCAAACTTCTTCATGATGAACGGGCCTGAGATCATGAACAAGTATTACGGTGAGACGGAAGGGAAGCTCCGAGATTTGTTTCGCGAAGCGCGAGAGAGCTCCCCCAGCATCATATTCATCGATGAAATTGATGCGCTTGCCCCCAGAAGGGAAGAGGCGTTCGGAGACGTCGAGAAACGCGTCGTAGGACAGCTTCTGGCGTTGATGGACGGGGTCTCAGAAAGGGGCGACGTGGTCGTTATCGGGGCTACCAACCGGCCCGAGAGCATAGATCCGGCTCTCCGAAGACCAGGTCGATTCGACCGCGAGGTTCAGATAGGCGTGCCAAACATGGAAGCTCGCCTCGAAATCCTTCAGATCCACACCCGGGGCATGCCGCTTTCGCCCGAAGTCGAGCTCGAAAAAATGTCGCAGGAACTTTATGGCTACACTGGCGCCGATGTCCGCGCGCTCTGCCGCGAAGCAGCTTTGAAAGCACTCCGGCGCTTTGTGCCTGACGTTGACGTGGAAAACGATCACATTTCGGCCGAAATAGTAGAGAGAATTCTGATTTCACCAGCTGATTTCAAGGAGGCGGCCAAGGAGATCGTTCCGACCGCGATGAGGGAGTATTTTACTGAAAGTCCGAAGGTGCACTGGAACGATGTCGGAGGACTGAAACAGGCAAAGCAAACTCTCACCGAGAATGTGCTATGGGCGATCAAAGATCCGTCCAGATTCCAAAAAGCCGGAATATCTCCCGCCAGGGGCGTTCTCCTTTACGGACCGCCCGGATGCGGCAAGTCAATCCTTGTAAGAGCGCTCGCAGCCGAGAGCGGTGCGAATTTAATCACAGTACGGGGACCTGAGATATTTTCAAAATGGCTCGGCGAGTCAGAGAAAGCAATCCGAGAAATTTTCAAGAAAGCGAAAACTTCGTCCCCGTGCATTGTTTTTCTTGATGAGCTCGACTCGATCGCCGTAACCCGATCGGGATATTCACAGCAGACTGACAGGGTTCTCAGCCAGCTCATGACGGAGATAGACGCGTCAGGCGCCGCTTCAGACATTTTCGTGATTGGCGCGACTAATCGACCTGATCTGCTTGACGTATCTCTCCTTCGCCCGGGACGGCTAGAGCTGCAGGTTTACGTGCCCCCGCCCGATGAAACAGGGAGGTCAGACATTCTCAGGATTCAGACTCGCGAGATGCCTCTTTCGCCAGCTCTTGAATTCGATCCAATCGCGACGCAGACGAAGGGATACACGGGAGCGGATCTGCAATCCGTCGCTCGGGAGGCTGCAATAGAGGCCCTCAGGCGAAATTCAGAGCTGCCCCTGATTACACAGGGAGATTTTGCGTTCGCACTATCAAAGGTAAAGCCGGCCCTCTCGGCAGACATGGAGAACTGGTTTTCGGGAGTGCAAAAGAAATTAAAGGGCGGCACGGCTCCGGAAGGGTTTATCGGCTGAAAGGGGTTTTCTGAAAAATGAAGTATCCACTGCGTAACATCGTCTTTGAAAAGATGAAAGCGAGCGACAACATGACCGACAAGGAACTATTGACTGGCCTCCAGCGGGACGGTGAAGACGTTTCGATGCGGGACCTGAACAAGGTACTGATGCAGCTCGAAATCCTCGGGCTAATCACGATAAGGTGGCAGACAAAGGACACCAGACGAATTGAAACGGTGAAAGCTGAGACCAAACTTCAGCGCCTGCCCGGCGAGTAATCTTTGCTCTAGCACTCGAAGCTTTCTTTTCGCGCAAAAATTCGCGGCCGTTCCTCGATCGGGATAGGACACAACTTTAGTCGGCTAGCTATTTGCACCTGCTCAATTTCATTTAGAGCGTACACGCCCATTCCGCTCGCGCGCGCGTGCAAGACCCCCTAGGGGGTTATATATACTGGTATTTAAAGCGCTTTAAATAGCGCGATTGATTTCTCGAATTTCCGTTCGAGGAAATTTTCGATTTCTAGAATATCTTTTCAATGAAAGCTCGCCCGACTTTGAGCGGAGTCCTTTACAGCCAGTTCTGGCGAGTTCGATCAAATATGGAAAATGGACTATTTATGATGCAGCTGACGTCCCTGATTACTTTGACTTGATCTCGGCGCTGCGGAGGAACCTTGTGTCGGGATAATCTTCCTCCAGCATGTGTGCAAGCTTTTCGTGGACGTCCAAATAGTCCAACCCCTTGGAACTGGTCTGGTATGTGAAGCTGTCAGAACCCGGAACTCTCCTTGCCTCCAGAAGATCTGCCTTCATCAGGTTCTGGATGTAGGTGTTCGCTTCAGATAGAGTGATCTTTGCCGCGTTCATGAGCGTAACTCTTAGGGCGCCGGTCTTTCCTACGTTGAGAATTGTCTTCACGACGTTGAAATCTCCGAGATCTGATTTCGCTTGAGGTACTGGCGGAGCTTCGTTTGTTGCAATCGTGTGGTTGATGCCCGTTATCGTGATCGGCCTCGACCCGCTGAGCTCGTCTTCCAGTTCTCCTTCGCTCAGAATGCTTTCGGTCGCCTCCTTGATCTGGAGCTCGTCCTCCTGCTGTTTCTTTTCGATTGTTGCTGCCTTTTCAACAACCGACTCTTTTGCAAAGTACAGCGAGAGAATCTTCTTTTCCTTGCTGTAGGATTCGTGCGTTACCGCTAGCCGTACTCGTTCTTTGGTCTTGCTTTCCAGCAGTCCTGCAACCAGCCCCTTCAGGTAACTGCCGCCCGCAAAGTATGCGCCGTTCGTTTCAACGAACGGCGGCTCTGTGATGTTGACCTGGTAAATGTCACGGTCCAAATTCGATCCGAATATTCCCCAGCCTGATGCGCGTAGGTAACCCTTCACTGCCTCGATCATGTACTCTTCCTGCTTGTCCGCTGGAACTGCGTCAGATTTCAGGTCCTCAGTTACCCTATGACCCTGGGCTCTGCCCTGCTCGAACATTATTTGCTGGACTGCGTGTGCCTGTTCTGCGTCAAGGCTATTGAGAGAATTTTCTAGAGCAAGTAAGCTTTCAGCATCTAGGATAAGAGCACGTCTGTTGTTGGAAGCGAGAAGAGGAAATAGAAAATTGCTGAAGGTTCGTCCGCCCATCCGGATCTTTTCAGCTCTTTTCACGAAGCGGAGTTTTCTGATTAGAATTAGTAGATCGTCGGCCTGGCAGTCGAGCTTCGATGTATCTAGTACGCACGTCAAGACAAATTCACCAACCGGATCGTTTCCGGGGAAGACCGATGCCGACATTAATTTTGCGTGATGAACCTGGAAAATCTGCAGGATCCTTTCCGGCGAATCTTCATCCCCTCTTTTTGATCCGTAAATGAAAAACTCGCTAACATTCCGAAGAGTCGAGTTTCTCGGAAGTCCCAATCGACTCGGCACATACTGACTTTCAGGGGTGGATGGCTTTGACTTTGAGCTGAACAACATTTCTTCTAATCAATTCCTATCTAAGATGAGAAAACGGATACGGAAAACAAAGTGCATCGAGATTTGATTTATCGAATTTTGCCGATTTGCAAAAGAAGGGAGTAAATTCTTCTGGAATTAGGCAAGATTTTACTGTTCAATCAAAACCCCGGTGTCATGAAATCGCACGTTCATCATGAGGACATAGAAGAGGAGTTGTCCTTTCGTGCTTTGGAGTGTGAATAGGTGAAAGTGTTACAAAAAGCCTTCTTCCGATTTCCATGATATCTCAGGCTGGGAGTTAGTATTATAGGCGAGGAAATCTCGGATAGTATTTTGGAACTCGGGAAGAGAAGGTAAAACTTGAGGAAGGATTTTGTTGTAAGAATAGGCGGTGCGGCAGGCGACGGTGTTTCTTCGACCGGCGAAATCTTTGGCCGGACATGCTCCCGAAGCGGTCTGCACGTATACGGCATGAATAGTTACCAGTCTGCCATCCGCGGCGGCCACGTATGGTTCCAGATCAGGAGTAGCCTGGACAAGGTTGCTAGCCAGGGAGATAATTTGGACATACTGATTGCTCTAAACTCGGAGACTGCCGAAGTTCACGCCCCCTTTGTTTCTAAAGGTGGAGTCATAATTCACGACAAGGACAAGGTAAAGTTCAACCAAAGCCTCGTTCCCGAGGGAGTCAAAGTACTGCCGATGCCGCTGGCTGATCTTGCTCGCGCCTTCGACAAGAACCCTATCATGCAAAACACTGTTGCGTTGGGAGCCACAATTTACCTCCTTGGGCTTAACTTCAACGTGTTTTCACAGGTTTTGGCAGACGTTTTTGGAAAGAAAAAGCAAGCTGTTATTGAAGCAAATACAAAGGCTGCGAGTTCCGGGCTGGATTTTGCAAAACAGAACTACCCGGTTCTTGATGTGAAATTGACGCTTCCATCGAACCCTCGTCCGAAACTTCTGATGACGGGCAATCAAGCAATTGGGCTGGGTGCAGTGATGGCTGGATGCAAATTCTATGCGGCATACCCCATGACGCCTGCTTCTGGAATCTTGCACTGGATGGCCGCGCATGCAGCCTCGCAAAAAGTTGTGGTGAAGCAGGCAGAGGACGAACTAGCGGTCATCAACATGGGGATCGGCGCGGCTCATGCAGGAGTCCGATCTATGGTCGGAACCTCGGGCGGTGGGTTCTCACTGATGGTTGAAGCTCTAGGACTCGCTGGAATGACTGAGACTCCCATAGTAATCGTTGAATCACAACGGGCGGGTCCTTCGACAGGTCTTCCAACGAAGACAGAACAGGGAGATTTGAACATGATGACGGGCGCCTCACAGGGAGACTTTCCCAGGATCGTACTTGCCCCGCTGACTGTCGAGGATGCGTATTACGCTACGATAGAGGCGTTCAATCTTGCAGAGAGATTCCAGTGTCCGGTTATTCTTGCGAGTGATCTGCTTCTCTCCGAGCATCTTGAAACTGTAGATGAACTCAGTCCGAATGTTGTAATTGACCGCGGCGAGCTTCTGACGACTGCTCCGGCTGGAGAATACAAGCGATTCAAACTAACTGAGACCGGGATATCTCCGCGAGCGATCCCTGGAACAGCAGGGACAATTTATGTCGCTGCGAGTGACGAACATCAGGAAAATGGTGTAGTAGTTAGTGATGTTCTTTCGGGCCTTCCAAAGTACGTCAGAGAGCGCGAACTGCAGATGGAAAAGAGAATGAAAAAGATGGATGTTGCCAGAAATGAAATTGCTGCCCCCAAAATTTATGGCGATCCGTCCGCCGAATTAACTCTGGTGTGTTGGGGCTCGACTTTCGGAGTCGCCCTCGAAGCAGCGGAAGAGTTGACAGCTAGTGGGATCCCGACGAACGTCTATCCCATCAGAAACATCATGCCGTTCAAGTCAGATCAGGTTTCAGCAACGCTCAAAAGTGCGAAGAAGCTATTGGATGTGGAGTGCAACTATTCCGCGCAGATGGCGAGGATGATAAGGGCGGAAACTGGCTTTGAAATAAAGGACAAGTTCGTCAAATACGACGGCGAACCGATCTACGTCTACGAGATAGTAAACAAGGCAAGAAAATTGGTGGTTGGTTGATTTAGAAAATGATGGAAATTTCAAAATACAAGAGTGAGACGCGTCCCGACTGGTGTCCCGGCTGCGGCGATTTCGGAGTTCTGAACGCCCTGACACAGGCAGTTGCGAATCTGAATATTGATCCAAAGGATCTTTTCGTAGTTTCTGGAATTGGTTGCTCAAGCAACCTTCCGGGATTCATTCACGCCTATGGTTTCCACAGTCTCCACGGCCGTGCAATGCCGATTGCAACTGGCGCAAAGCTCGCCAATCCCGAACTAAATGTTGTAGTGACTGGCGGCGACGGAGATGGCTACGGGATTGGACTGGGACATTTTGTCCATGCGATGAGAAGAAATCTGGATATCACGTACATCGTGATGGATAACCAGACTTACGGATTGACTACTGGCCAGGCGTCACCTACGAGCCAAATAGGATTTGTCACGAAATCATCACCGATGGGGACAATCGAAAAGCCGATAAATCCGATAGCTCTTGCTCTTGTTGCGGGCGCGAGCTATGTTTCACGAGGTTTCTCCGGCGATCCAAAACACCTGACCGACCTGATTCAGAACGGGATAAAGCACAAGGGATTTGCCCTGGTCGATGTGTTCAGCCCGTGCGTGACGTGGAACAAGGTTGACACCTACGAGTACTTTAGGCAGAAGTGCTACAAGTTCAACGGAGCGGATTACGATACTTCTAACATTGAAGCGGCGCTGGCAAAATCCCGAGAGTGGGAACCAAAGATTCCTCTCGGGTTGTTTTATGAAACACAAAAGCCTACTTACGAAGAACAGGACCCCGCCCTAAAGTTCGGGAATCCCGTAAAGGCCAAGCTCGGAGTAACCGATCCAAACCAGCTCTTCCAAGAATTCGTCTAGACTTCAAGCTCAGTCACTAGCTTGTTTTCCTAGTGACAGTCCCTTGGTCCCTTGCTTAGCGAAGAGACTAGGCACTTTTTCCGGCATAAGGGAACAGATATGGAATGCTGGGATTGTCATTCCAGTCGATGTAACAAGTCTTTAGCTGAGTGTAGCATTCCATTCCATATTTCGATCCTTCGGCGCCGATCCCTGTTTGCCTGAACCCAGTGTGAGCTCCTTGGAATTGCTCCGGCCCTACCATGTTGACGTAGGTTTCTCCAAACTTGATCTTGTTTAGCGCACGCATTATCACCTTGTTGTCCCTCGCGTAAAGGTAGGAAGAAAGACCGTACTTCGAATCGTTAGCATACTCGATTGCTTGGTCTAGGTTATCGATCTCCATCAAAGGAACAATTGGACCAAAAATTTCTTCCTGAATCAGTGGCGACTTTTGATTATTGACTTCAATGATTGTAGGTTGTAAGTAGTATCCCTTTGACAAGTTCGGTGGCCTCGATCCTCCGATGATTATGCTATCTTTCTCATCCCTTGCCATCTGAATGAAACTCTCGCTCGTTTGTCTTTCCTTCGCCGAAACCATTGGACCTAGGTCCGTGTTTGAATCAGTGGGATCGCCAACCTTGAGCCCTCGCGCAGCCTGAACGAACATCGCAAGGAACTTTTCTTTGATTTCCTTGTGTAGATACATTCTCTCCGCACAAATGCAGGTCTGCCCACAATTCCAGAACCTGGCCCAGAGCGCGCACTTTAGAGCCCATTCGAGATCAGCATCCTTCCAGACTATCAATGGTGCCTTGCCCCCGAGTTCCAGCAATACTTTGGCCACGTGACCGGACGCAGCCTCCATTGTCTTTCTTCCCGATGCCGTGCTACCCGTAATTGTAACCATGCCAGTAATGTTGTTTACAGCAAGCTCTTCACCAATTTCAGCGCCCGGACCAGTTACGACATTCAAGACGCCCTTTGGCAATCCTGACTTTTCGGCGATCCTAACAAGTTCAATTGTGCTCAAAGGCGTATTGCTAGAAGGTTTTGTCACAACCGTATTACCAGTGATCAATGCAGGGGCGATTTTTCTTGCCACTGTTGAGGAAGGGAAATTCCATGGAGTAATCGATGCAACTACTCCAATTGGGAGCTTTAGAATCATGATTGATTGTTTCGGAAAATCGCTAGGAAGAACGTCTCCTTCAATTCTCCTTGCAAATCCAGCATAATATTCGAAATTTATAGCGGAGCCCTCAATCTCTTGCCGTGATTCGTAAAGCGGTTTGCCCTGCTCCGCTGTCAGTATCCTCGCGAGCCGCTCCTTATCTTGCCTGATCATATCGGCAATTTTCTGCATAAATCTACTCCTTTGAAGCGGTGAAAGATCTTCCCATTCTCCTTGTGCTTTTTGGGCCGCCTCCAGCGCCGCCTTGGTATCTCCGCGAGTCCCCTTTGGCACGCGGGCAATTTCTTCCTCGGTTGCAGGATTCACGACTTCAAGCGACTCCCCCGATTCTGAGCCAGTCCACTCTCCATCAATGTACATTTTGTATTCACGAGTTTTGATTTCATTTGAAATCTGATCTTCAATAGTAGCTGATTCTTGTACGGTCATGCTGGTTCAATTTCTCTCCTATTTTTCTCACGGGTTTTAGCTGTCGCTACCACACTGGAATAGCACGACAGCTGTTAGTCCAAACGACCTTCATTTATTTATGATAGAGGATTCTTTAGTCATTAACCCGTCCATTTTTCCGTTTTTTCTCTGAAATCGATTCTGATTGCATCCTCTTTGCTGACAATTTGTTCATGCGATGAGAATTTTCGATCTTTGTCATGACTTCTTGTAAGCGCTGTCGCCGGGGAAACTTCTCCAAGCAACCAATTAAAATGTCGTTTTGAATCAAAAACGATCTCAGTGAAGGTATTTGGAAAGATTCGCTCCTGCCGGAATAATAGTCCCTATGGTTACTCCCTTCAAAGGTAAGAATATGGAGGAGATTGATCATCAAGCTCTTCGAAAATTAACGAACTTTCTTATTGAAAACGGTGTTCATGGCTTGATCGTCCATGGAACCTCCGGGGAATTTCTGATGCAGGATTTTGAAGAGCGTACTAGCGTCGTCGAGACAGTAGTAAAGACCTGCGATGGTAAAATCCCGGTGATAGCTGGAGTATCGGAAGGATCAACGAAAAATGTGATCGCTTTGGGTAAAGCAGCTATTGACGCGGGGGCAGATGCAATACTTTCTACCGGGCCGATATATTTCAAAACTGACGAGGAGGGACTGTACAATCATTTCCAGGGAATTCTAGACCATGTCGACCTTCCACTTATGATATACAACATCCCATCTTGGATTGGCTATGAAGTTCCCAAAGAAACCATTAGGAAGTTAATCGAGGAAAATCCACAAAGGATCGCTGGAGTAAAATTCACTTCCAATGACCTAGATCGGTTTTATGAATACCTCAGGGCGTTGGGAAAGAAGACTTCGATGATGATAGGGTCAGATTCATTGATATTTTCTGCACTCGAACTCGGGGCTGCAGGTGGTATCCTTGGAAGTGCGAACGTGCTTCCTCGAGAAACATCGGAAATATATGAACTGGTAAAACGAGGAGAGGCATCCGAAGCGAGGCGGCTCCAGGAGCGTGTCGCCACCTTTGCAGAAGCAATGATTTTGGGAACTTTTCCCTCCGCCCTAAAGGAAGGATTGAAGTTCATTGGAATGGACTGCGGCGATGTCAGGCCTCCACTTCAACCTTTGACTACAAGACAGGCGTCTGAAGTAGCTCGTTCTCTGGCTTGGAAAAAGAAGAAAAACGACAAAACCACCTAGAACCATACTTCGGAGGGTGCAGGCAATCCAGTTATCTTTAAAGAACGATCTGGAAAGTTAGTGTCGGAGCTAGTCTAGTAAGTCCTCGTGCCGCCGTAGCTCAGCCTGGTAGTTAGCTTTCTACTGATTTCGGTGCCAAAAGCAGCGGACTGTTAATCCGTTGGTCGAAGGTCCAAGTCCTTCCGGCGGCGCTCAAACTTTTCCTTCTGAGTCCTGTCCTGCGGCTAGCTCACGAACTTTTTGGAGACCTAGAAAGATCCTCATCCAGATTAGTTTTTAGCCGTGGAGATTTTTTTGTTTCATTATAACAAATGAGCCGTGAAGGAAAATCCTCGTCCAAGGTCAAATTCAAGTACTTCGAGAGCAAGGCAGCTGAGATAGATCTCTCCAAGAAAGTTGAAGCTGAGCGAAAGGAGCTTCTTTCAGTCCCTGTAAATCAGCTCGATCTTAAGAAGGCAACAAGCATTCGAAACCTGGTTGAGGCCTGGTCGCGGACGAGCATTCAAAGTCGCTCTATTTCGGAATGCGCACATGTCTACGAAAACATGATTTCAGATAAAGATCGACCAACGATTTTTCTGGGTCTTTCGGGCGCATTGATCGCTGGAGGGTTGAGAAAAGTAATTCGTGATCTGGTTGATGCCGGTTTTGTTGATGCTATTGCTTCGACGGGAGCCATAGTCTATCAGGATCTCTATCAGGCTCTTGGCTACAAGCACTATATGGGAACGCCGAAAGCCGACGATGCAATCCTCCATGATCTTTACATCGACAGAATTTATGACGCCTACGTAGATGAAGTCGGATTTGTGAAAACGGACGATGTTGTGGGTGAACTTGCAGCCTCCCTTCCTCCGAGAAAATATTCAACCAGGGAATTCATGCATGAATTAGGGGTTCGCGCTTCGTCGGATCCGGATTCGATAATCGGCACTGCGGCGAAGCGAGGTGTACCGATATTTGTTCCTGCTATCGCGGATTCTTCAATTGGGATCGGACTCGCAGGTCTCTACAGAGCTGCGAAAAAGGCGGGTGAAAAACTACTGCAGCTGGACACCATCCAAGACAATTACGAAATTGCTCAGATCGTATTGAAATCCAAAAAGACTGGATCGATTTACATCGGAGGCGGGGTACCGAAAAATTACATTAACGACGCAGCAGTCATGTTAGATTACACCTCTGGTCACTCGTACGTTTTCCAGATCACAACAGATGCTCCGCATTGGGGCGGACTTACCGGGAGCACTCTTGACGAGGCTAAATCTTGGGGAAAAGTCTCGAAAAAGGCAACACGCGCTACAGCTTACGTCGAAGCGACCATTGGACTTCCCCTGGTGGCAGGATACATTCTAGAATCCGAAAATCTCACAAAAGATCGCAAACGCCTCGATTTCGTCTGGGATAGAGACGATTTGAAGGCAATCAGAATAAGGGCATGAGATCTTCTTGTGTTTTCATTAGGGCGGATAACGTCCGATAATTCGAGCAAGTTTGATTGCAGCGAATAATCCCTTCGCTATAACAAATAAAAAGGTCACTTTCAATAGGGAGGCCGTCATAAAGAAATGTCCGCAGCCGGTTTAGGCCAAAAAGCGACCGTTGAGGCAATTGGTGCATTCATACTTACATTCATTGGAGCAGGATCAATTATCGCCACACAAGGGGCAACACTCATCGTCATAGCTTTCGCCCACGGCATTGCTCTTGCGATCGCGGTATCAGCTGCGATGAATATCTCTGGTGGACACATAAACCCCGCAGTGACACTCGGAATGCTAGCTACTCGGAGGATTTCGGTACAACACGCGACGGTCTACATTATTTCGCAGGTTGCGGGAGCGATCATTGCTGGCTACTTGCTTTTTGCAGTTTTCCCGACCAACTTGGGCAAGGCCGTGAACTGGGGCGCTCCAAGCGTCTCTCAGATTAGCATCCCGCAGGCAATACTCTTTGAGGCTCTAATGACTTTCATCTTGGTTTTTGCAGTTTTTGGAACAGCCGTCGATTCGAGAGCACCCAAGATTGGAGGCTTTGGAATCGGTCTTGCAATTGCGATTGATATCATGGCAGGCGGACCTTTTACCGGGGCCGCGATGAATCCAGCAAGAGCAATCGGGCCGATGGTAGCCGCGCTTAACTTTACGGACTGGTACGTTTATTGGATCGGTCCAATTGCTGGCGGAGTGATTGCTGCTTTGCTTTACCAGCATGTGATCTTGAAAAATCAATCCTAAAACTTGTGCGCGTCAGATCCGACAAGGGGGACAAAAACACATTCCACGGAGCGGCGCTCTTGAAACTGTCCTCGCGAATTTTTCTTCAATATGATTAGCCGCTGAAAGCTCCCTCCTCCGACGGGAACTTCCATAATACCTCCGACCTTGAGCTGTTTTTTAAGAAAAATTGGAACCCTAGGTGCCCCCGCAGTTACCACTATTCGATCATATAGTTCTTCGTGCGCTTCCTGAGGATAGCCTAAAGATCCGTCCCCTTCAACTACTTCACAGAATTTGGCAAGCCCGACTCGCTCAATATTTTTCCTTGCAAAATTCACCAGCTGATGGTTTCTCTCAATCGTAACGACGAGGGGTAAATCGTTCCCAGAATAGTTTCTCGAAACCACATAAGCCATAAGTGAAGCGTTGTACCCGCTGCCCGCTCCAACTTCGAGAACCTTCAGCCCCGGTGTGAGATGCAGCTCTTCAAGCATCATCACGATCATGTGTGGAGCGGATATGGTCTGACCAGTGTCTCCCAGAGGAACGGGTTCGTCAATGTAAGCAAGAGATTTTGGAGTTCCATCCCAAAGAAACTCCTCTCTCGGTACGTTCAGCAGAGCCTCTTCGACGAAATCGGATTTCAGAATACCCTCGTCCTTGAGTGAACTGACAAGATCCAGCTTCGATTCTCTGACAAAGTCTCTGAGATCACCGTCTACTGAAGATCCGTTTGAGGGCAATTACCTGAAAACCTCGAAATTACTAGGAGAACCACTGCTCTAATGACTGGCTCTGAACTTTCTTTCTCGCATCCAATCGTTGAAGAGCTGCGTCTATCCTTTCCTTTGAGAAATCATGTTCGTCCACGAGAAATGAGCGAAGACTTTCGCTTTCAGGCTGCCTTTGAGTCAAATCTAGATCATCTCTAGTGGAAACATTCGGATGCAGAAAAATCTCTCGAATTTCGTTAGGATCGAAATTGAGTTTCCCCCTCAAATCCGGAATATTTTCGATTCTCGAGTACTTTTTGATCATTTTGAGTGCGGTGGCAGGCCCGATTCCGGCGAAACCATCTGGATTAAAATCTGTACCGAGCAAAATGCCGATGTCTATTAACTGTTCTCTGGTTATTCCATTTCTGGACAAGACATCCGAAAGATACACTGTTTCGGGAATTACGTCGACTCGAGTATTTCGATTCGGTAACTTTCGCTTTCCTGAAATCGTAATGTTTCTCACCAACCTCACCGCCCCAAAAAGCAAACTGTCGTAATCTTGACTGCCGGCAAAGTCTGCCTTCCCGGTCGTGGTCAGATGCGCCGCAGTCGCTTCGCCCTCGGAAGGAGCCTGTACCCAGGGGACACCCATCAGATCCAAGAGATGTTTTGACTCTTCAACCATCTGATTGTCCAAGTACGCGGTTGCAGAGGCGTACTTCTTTGCGGCTTCGTAATCTTTCTTTTCAAGCGCCTCTTTGTACATCTCTCCCGCTACTACTTTGACTTCCCGTCTTCTTTGAATCTCCAAGGTCTTTAGTTTGGGCGGAACGCCATCGAAAACGTAGATTAGATTGATACCGGATTCCAGCAAATTCATGTTGCGGTAGAACAGGCCGCTTAGATGACTTGTAACGCGCCCCTTGTTATCTCTCAGAAGCTCCCCGGTCATTCCTCGAATTATAGAGAGGAACTGATAGAGTGTATTGAATGCATCAATCGCTACTGTCTTTCCGCCCAGCTCTTCAAGGTCAATTTTCTTTGGGTCGGCAATGTTCCGGAGATTTACACCCATGTCGTAAACTAGGAGTTAGTGATATGTAAGCGCCTAATTCAGGTTTTATCTGATTTTACTCGGATTACCATCGACGAGAAAAGTAATTCTATGGAGGCTAAGTAGAATAAACTCATTTTCTGTTTGTTCAAACCGGAAATTTACGAATGCAAACCAGCTCTTCAGTTCACCATCCGTCAATCTTGAGCCTGGACTGGCGATTTGAGAAAAAAAGTCCCCGAGGGATTCAAGGCTGATTGTCTGGGAATAATCCTAACGAGAAAATCCCACAGTGAATGGGTAGATACGGTGAACTCCCCAAATGAACTGGAAACTGGCGACGCTCTGCCCAACTTTCATGAGGAGTACTTTGAGTGGATAGATCTGATTGACTCGGTCAAGTCATGCGATGGTAACTTCAGGTTCTTCGAATTAGGAGCGGGTTACGGAAGATGGTCTCTGCGAGCAGCCGGCATATGCAGAAATCTGGGAATCAAATCATTTGAAATTACTGCGGTCGAAGGAGAGCCCAGCCGCTTTAGCTGGATGCGGGAGAATTTTGATGCAAACGGAATTGATCCAAACAAGCATAGGTTGATTCAGGGCGCTGTTTCAAAGAAAAAAGGTCAGACCTGGTTTTACACCGGAAAGGCAGCGGAATGGTACGGACAAAAGAGCGCTACGGGAAGGGAAAAAGCGCGCTTCAAGAAAGATTACGAATTTCAGAGGGTGATCAAGATTGCGTTCAAGGATCTGTTTCAAGATGAAAAAATAATCGACTTGATAGACCTGGACATACAGGGGGCTGAGCTGGAAGTACTTTCTTCGGGAAAAAAGCAGCTCAGTAATTTTGTTAAAAAAGTGCACGTCGGCACCCATTCAAACAAAATCGAGTCAGGTCTGAGAAATCTTTTCGGCCAGAAACTCAAGTGGAAATCGATCTACGACTTTTCTATGGGTAAGATTAACCAGACCCCCTACCGCCAGATCAATTTTCACGATGGAGTCCAAAGCTGGCTAAATCCGAAATTCGAGGGATAGAGAAATTCTTGAGTCGAAGGCGTTGAGGACTTTAAAAATTGGTAGTCAATCGGCTAAAATAAGTAACGAAGTTTAGAGAACTAGAGGCAGCTAAATCAGATGCAAGAATCAAATTCAAACGGAACCATCAATCCGGAATTTAAGGCCATGACACCACGTTTTGTGGTCAAAAACTTTGACGAAGCAATTGAACACTATTCGAAGATGGGCTTTAAAGTAAATTATCGAGGCGACGGCTTCATGATTTTGGGACGAGATGCTGTCGAAATTCAAATGAATGAGGATGTGGACCAAGTTCGTGGAGGATCTATTTGCTATATGACAGTCAGCGGTATCGAAAAGATCTACAAAAATATCAGTTCGAAAATTCCAACCGATCCATGTACTGGAGGTCGCTATACGGTGAATAAACAGCCCTACGGTGTTAAGGAATTTGCGCTGTACGACCCCTTTGGAAATTTACTATTTTTTTCCGAACCCACTGATTAGTGAGCCTCTAAATGTTCAGTGCCACTGGTTGAATTAGTGAATGATTAGCGGAATTTGTTTCCCATTTTTTATATAGTCTTTTCATTCTTCAAAAACCCGGTTATGAATCGTGAGCTTAATCGATCAAACTCTAAAATCAAATGATCATTTCGTAGAGCGGATCAAGTCAGATCAATTACTCGGGAGGCCTGCCCCAAAACTCGTGGTTGTCACTTGCATGGATCCGAGATTGACCAATATCTTGGATGCACTCGGACTGACGGAAGCTGATGCCGACATTATTAGGAATGCCGGAAGTACTATCGACGAGGATTCGATCCGTTCTCTGTTAGTCTCGACCCGCGTTCTCGGCTCTAAAGAGATCTTGATTGTCAATCACACGGACTGCGGGATGCTGACATTCAAAGATGAAGAAATGGAAGCGAAACTTCAGAAGCTAACTGGTATATCGCCTATAATTCCTTCACGCTTCTACGCTTTTGACAATATTGAGGAAAACGTGAAGGAAGCGATTCAAAAAGTGCGATCTCACCCATGGATCTCCAAGGACATTCCCGTTAGAGGAGCTATCTACGATGTCAAGACGGGAAGGTTAAGGGAAGTACCTGCTTAGCCCCTGTGAAAACCTCGGCAGAGTCTTTCGATCAAGGATTATTTCTTCTGGACTGCGGTTATTCCCCCGGCCCAAATCGAGACCTTAGAAGGGAAGGAAGGTCAGGGCAAAAATTAATCAAAGAATCAAGTAAGTGAATGCGATATGGCCGATCTTATTTGTGTTGAATGCGAAAAGGAGAGACTCAAAAACCAGGTTACTAAGGAAGATTCAGGTAAGTCAACGCTGGCTGTTGTGGTCTATAATGGCGATTCCCTTTGTTCAGATCATTTTGCTGAAAGTCCAGAAATAAGGGACTATCTGGGCAAGGAAAAATGGTAATTCATAGATTTGTTATAGGGACATTTTTTTCTTCGTGCAATCTGATATCCTACGAAATCCGCGCGTGTGTTGGTTCTGTAACGTCTTGGATTGCTCCCGGTAAAAAATCTGTCTGTAACAAGTCGATGGGGATTCAGGTTAGTTTATTCTGATCCCTAAATCTCTGTAGCTCTTCTTCCGAATAAGATCTCGCGGCCCCGGATATAGTCAAGAGGCTCAATTCTCCAAGCCTGTACCATTTCCCACACAAAGTACATCTAACTGTATGATTTTCTGATTCATCAACGTATTCAACGTAGGGAGCTTCGCGTTTGTATTCAGAACAAGGCCCAGAAGTAATTCCTACTGCCTCTCCACGGCCGGGAAGTGGCATATTTGAGGCTCTAATTCTTCCCGAAAATAAGTGTATAGATAAGTTTCGCACTTAGTACCGTATTGGATATGCTCTTGACCTGATAACCTTCCGCGAATTCCTTTTCGATCAATTCTGAAATTCGTTTTTCAATATGAGCTGCCGAAGGAGAAGCTAAACCTTCGAGAGTTAAAACATGCACTCTGTCTTGATATTGAGTCTTAAAGGACATGATATTTTCACTTACTCGGTTCAATAATCAATTTCTGACCAGACGTTTTCGGGTTTAATTCTTGGCCTTCCTTCCAGCCTAATGTTTCAATTTCGGCCGGGGGGATAACCACAGTCCAGCGATAGTATTCTTTCCCTTTTACTTCCCTAGTCCTTTGTTTCTGTAAGCGCATTATCGACAAATTAGGTATCTACTTTTATTTAAGTGTAGATACCTAAAGACGAAAGAGAATTAGGTATCTAAACATTCATATAGTTAGGTATCTAACCATTAGGTATCTAAACGTGAACACTCGATATGGAAAATCCCAGACAAGTTAGAGGACAAGAAATCGCACAAAACGAAGGCCATGTTTCGAGAGTTACCGATTACTACTACAGAGTCAGAAGCCAAAGCCAACCACAAGAAACTATTTCGTTGAAAGAAAAGCCTTCGGACTTGAATGCACTTGTCCCGATTTCACTTTCAGAAAAGTCAAGTGCAAGCATATTTTCGCGGTTGAAATTTCAATCCAGTTAAGAGAAGTTGTCCAAGTCCGAAAGATAGAACCTATCTCGACTGACCGGTGTATATTCTGCAAGTCCACTGACATAAGGAAGTATGGAATAAAGCATAACAAAAGCGGTGATCTTCAAGTCTATCTTTGCAAAATTTGCGGGAAGCATTTTACTCATAATCTTGGCTTTGAGAAAATGAAACACAATCCTCAAGCGATAACCTCAGCTATGCAGCTTTATTTTTCCGGGGAGAGCTTGAGAAATGTTTGCAAGTCTTTGAAACTTCTAGGATGCGAAGTTTCTCATATGAGCGTTTATCGCTGGATTGAAAAATATTCGGAATTGATGAACCAATATCTCGATAAAATTGTGCCTCAAGTCTCGAATACATGGAGAGCTGATGAAATCTATGTTAAGGTAAAGGGAAATCCAAAGTACCTATTCGCTCTAATGGACGATGAAACAAGATTCTGGATTGCTCAAGAAGTAGCAGATAGGAAGGAAGGACATGATGCAAGCTCACTATTCAGACTCGCAAAAGAGCGAACTGGGAAGAAACCTGACACAATGATAACAGACGGGATGCACTCATACGAAGATGCATTCGATAAAGAGATTTTTGAATTTGGCAAAAGAGGAGCTAGACCGAGACATATCCGGGAAATCAGATTAGCCGGGCAAATTCACAATAACAAAATGGAGAGGATGAACGGGGAAATTAGGGACCGGGAAAAGACAATGAGAGGATTGAAGGTAAAAGAAACCCCAATCTTGAAAGGGATGCAAGTCTTTCATAACTACATCAGACCACATGAAGCACTAGAAGGTCAAACCCCGGCCGACAAGGCGGGAATTGTGATAACCGGAGAGAACAAGTGGAAAACACTAATCCAGAACGCGAGCAAAAACCAATCTCAATAGGACAATCTAGAATTTGATCTAGTATTCAAGATTTAAATCGCGAAATCACACTAATCAGCTATCCAGTATCGCTCAAAAATATTGGAAATTGGAGCCTCGCCAACAAGACGAAAGGCAGAGCCTGATCGATGGGTTCTCTTCCTGAGTCTAGCTGGCGAAGTTTCTCCAATTCAAGCATCAGCGGCAGGGGCCGGATTTGCACCGACGACTAAAGCCTGCTACAGCTTAGCGGTTTTTAAGACCGCTGTCCCACTACGGCCCCGCCGTTATATTCCTTAACTTGGATTGCTCACCCTTATCGCTACCGTTGCGCTTCCGCTAGCTAATCCGTCTGCGTTTAGAGAAAGGGCACTTTGTCCCTTAGGCATGTAATGAATTTTTTCTGTTCTTTCACCATCAAAATTTCGTTTGGTAAGAAATTTTCTTTTTTCTTCGTTCTCTATCTTCAGGATAGCCCACCGGACTCTAGCTTCAAATGCCTTGAAGAGCTTCTTTGAAGGGCCTACACTTCTCAAAGTTTCTCCTTGGAAGAAATTTTTCATTAGTCCTTTGTAACTCCAAGCTAGATCTGGAGTTTCACGAATTTTTGTATAGATGTCCGCCGCGCTAAATTTCGCGAAATCGGTTTGAAACTTGGCGAGATTGCTTTCCTGTCTCTGCTTGGTTTCTGCAGCTTTTTGTTCTTCATACGTTTCCTCGGGTTTGTCCACAATTTCCACCCGGGTTCCCGCAACTTTCTTCCATTTCTTTAGCTGAGAATTTTCTTGTAACTCTTTTTCCGGATCTACTCTTGCTTTAGCATAACTCAAAATATCGCTAAACAGTACTGCTGGAATTTCGAAATACACAGGTGCCTTTATGAAAGGTGTATTTCCCCTGTAGAAGACTTGAGTTTTCCCTACTTTGATTCCTTGGTTTTCTTTTTCTTTACGCACGCCAATATCGCTCGACCACAAGTAGCATTATAGTCACTATGTAAAGTTATTTTTCTAGAATATACAATCGAACCTAGACTAAAGTTGAGCACAAATCTCTAGAAATAACGATGTCGATAATTAGTCTTATTGCGCAAGCGAGTTTATAGAAACCAAGAAAATGAGAAATTTCATAATTTGGCCTGAAATTTGTTAGTTACGGGACGGCCGAGTTACGGGCCTGAAGAGAATCGCCTTAAGTAGAAACCATTTCGATCATTTTAGCGATGCTTATTTTGTAATGTCTGACAAATCGCTCTATGTTATCTCTGGGTATTGCTTTCATAGCTTCCTCTACAAACTCTGCAAAATGTGATATCTCCCTCGCATCACGTTCCGGAAATATCTCATGATCGGATAATTGATGAGCTGTAACTTTGTTATCCTCGTTTAGCTCTATCTTAAAGATCGTTTGGCCGGATGTATTAGGATCAATCGTAGCTATTCTACCGAGCAAAATGTAACAGAACTGCGATACCAACCTCGCGGGTAATTCTTCAAATGAGATCCCGCTGACTTGCATAGCATGTTCAGCTGTTCTGATGAAGATTTGTGCCACATCTCCCCCCGTTCCGGCGGTCGCCCTATTAGGATAGACCAGCAAAGAGTAGGGCGCTGGATTTTTTCATTCGAATAATTGTCCTAATGAGGACTTGTTGATCATATTCTAAACTTGAGAAAATAGCATCCGGATAAAAATGGAAGGGTTTAATCCCCATATCTTGCATATAGTCCGCGGGGAGAGATTGTCGTTCTTCATTTACCCATTCTTTATAGGACGCACGAACGGAATCCAAAATCTCCATGATTCCCACCTTTGAATCTCTTTCAGTATCTTCAACCGCATCCTTCACCATTCTTCTAAAAGTCTCGATATAGTCAGAGTATCCCGAGCAAGCCAGTAAGCTGTGATCTCCGATCTGGATGATTTTCGTTCCTACTTCTTTGATTTGACTACTTGTTAATTGAGTGTCAGCAGCAAGAATAATTCCTTTCGAACATGGCAATGTCATTATGGTTGTCAAGTGTCTATCGGGGTTTAGATACCTAAATCTGTTATAAGGATAGAGATTAGCTCCCGGCCGTTCAATTTCCCATCGGTTTGTTACAACCACCTGATCACGGGCCTCCCATCCAAGATGTTACAGAACCCGTGTGTTGGACCCACAACCATTATTACATACGTCATATTAATTACCTCAGACGAGCGGATATGATCCGCGTTTCTCGTTCAATTTGAGGAGAGTTTTTTCACAATTGGAACATGTTTTGGAAATTGAAGATCTTCACGCAGGGATTGCCGATAAAGAAATTCTGAAGGGTGTTTCACTCAAGGTAAAGACCGGAGAAATTCATGCATTCATGGGTCCGAACGGATCTGGGAAGAGCACTCTTGCATACACCTTGATGGGGAACCCAAAGTACAAGCTAATTTCGGGTGACATTAAGATCGACGGAAAGAGTATCAAGGATCTTCCGCCGAACCAAAGGGCACTCATGGGCTTGTTTCTCGGATTCCAATACCCGCTGGAGATTCCAGGAGTCAGCCTCTCGAACTTTTTACGAATATCATACAATGCCGTGAGGAAGGATGAGCCGATGCTTGTCCGCGATTTTAGGAAACTTCTGGAAGATAAGTTCGAAGTGGTCGGCATGGAAAGGAGCTTCGCCACCCGCTATTTGAACGAAGGTTTTTCAGGCGGGGAGAAAAAGAAAGCCGAGGTTGTTCAACTTTCGGTCCTAAGACCAAAGTTCGCGGTGCTTGATGAAACTGATTCGGGACTTGACATTGACGCTCTAAAACTCGTCTCCGACGGCATCAATTCGGTGAAGAGCTCTGAAATTGGAATCCTACTCATAACTCATTACCAGAGGATTTTGCGCTACGTAAAGCCGCAATTCGTCCATGTTCTTGTCAAAGGGAAGGTTGCAGTTTCAGGCGGGCCAGAGTTGGCGAATAAATTGGAAGAGCAAGGTTACAGCTGGATTCAGGGCGTTGAGGAAGAAACCACGGACGAGTTTCCAGCAATAAGCTCGTCCAAGGTCTAAGCTTCCTCCTTCGATTACTCTCGCGGTTAACCCTTAAAGCGGTAATTTTGACCTTTTGTTAGGTCATGACAGCCGTGAGTGCTCACCCAGTCATTGCAGTCATTTTACTGTTCATAGTTTTCTTTGCAATATTCTTTCTGCTGATTTACGGAACTCTGCAATATTTCGAAAGGAGAAAATCAAAGACACAGAGAAGGCAAAGTATCCCTGCCGGCGGAATTGCTTCTCGTCTGGATTACAAGACGTGCCCCAAGTGCGGAACTTCAATGCCTGGAATTGCTAGCTTCTGCCCGGAATGTGGATCTCAACAAATTGCTGCCTGAGCTTTTTTTGTCTCAGTAAACGCGAAGAAGACTGGTTAGATCTCGAATCCATATCGGATTATGCGGTAAACATCAGAACGCTTATTAGACAAATATGACGTATGGCATGTAGGTCTGGCATTTTGTCGCGTCAAGTCATCAACGAAGATTATAGCAAATACGATTTCAAGGACCCCGAAGAGCTCGTTTTCAAGTCAAAGCGAGGCCTGACACGCTCCACCGTTGTAGAAATTTCAAAGATGAAAAATGAGCCAGAGTGGATGGAGAAACTCAGGCTAAAGGCTTACGATTATTTTATGGATCGACCGATGCCCAATTGGGGCGGAGACCTTTCGCGGATTGACTTCGACAACATCTACTATTACGCAAAGCCAACCGACAAAATGGGCACGGACTGGAAAGATCTGCCGGAGAACATTAGAAAGACATTCGACAGACTGGGAATTCCTGAAGCCGAGCGAAAGTTTCTCGGCGGTGTAGGAGCACAGTACGAGTCTGAGGTTGTCTACCACTCCCTGAGGGAAGACCTCGAGAAAAAGGGCGTCGTTTTCCTAGATACAGATTCTGCGCTGAAGAAATACCCCGAGATTTTCAAGCGATATTTCGGAACCATAATACCGCCTAACGATAACAAATTTGCAGCGCTGAATACGGCTGTGTGGAGTGGTGGAAGTTTTGTCCACATCCCCGCCGGTTGCAAAGTAGATATCCCGCTTCAAGCATACTTTAGGATAAACTCTCGGAACGTTGGTCAATTCGAGCGGACTCTGATTATTGCCGAACCCGGGTCTGAGGTACACTACATCGAAGGGTGCACTGCTCCAATTTACTCTTCAGAGTCTCTGCACTCTGCCGTCGTCGAAATAATTGCAAGGAAGGGCTCGAAGGTACGCTATACTACCATCCAGAACTGGTCCAAGGACGTTTACAATCTCGTGACAAAGCGTGCGTATGCTTACGAGGATGCGACGGTCGAATGGGTTGACGGAAACCTGGGCAGCCGGCTGACGATGAAATATCCTTCGATTTACTTGATGGGGCGTGGCGCCAAAGGTGAGGTACTTTCGATTGCATTCGCGGGCAAGGACCAGCATCAGGATGCCGGAGCGAAGATTTACCACCGCGCGCCATACACTACTTCCAGAATCACGAGCAAATCAGTCAGCAAGGACGGGGGTCAGACTACTTACAGAGGGATGTTGCACGTAGACAAGGGTTTGCCAGGTGTAAGGTCGAGCGTTAGGTGTGACGCGTTGCTTCTTGATGAAAAGTCTCGGACTGACACTTATCCGTACAACGAAATCGAGGAGCAATCAGCCAATACGACCCACGAGGCGACCGTTGGGAAGATCAGTGAAGAAGCAATGTTCTATCTAATGAGCCGTGGATTAACAGAGTCCGAAGCCCTGAACATGATAGTCATGGGATTCTTGGAGCCCTTTACCAAAGAGCTTCCAATGGAATACGCAGTTGAGCTAAACAGAATGATCCAACTAGAAATGGTTGGTTCGGTCGGCTAGACTAACAATCCGAAAGATCGTGCGCCCTCACCTTTCGCAATGAGGGCGGATTTTTTCTATTCTGCTAAGGTGTGGATTTCATAAATTTGGAACAACAAGCAAGGACTTTCGAAGAAGGTTTCGTCGAGAAACTATCGAATTCGTTCAACGAGCCCTCGTGGCTTACTGACTTTCGGATGGAGTCGCTGAAGCAATTTGAGATTTTGCCTGAAGAAAAATCGAGCCTGTACACCAAGCACGGGCTGAATCTCGGGCTTGAGTTCAAATCTCTGGCAAGTCTCGAAGGTGCAACTGCTGATCCCGCCGCGCCAAGTATGTCGGAAATAGCTTCCGGAATGGAGTCAGGACAGTACTATGTTTCTACCCAGACGGAGACCATCGCTTCTAAGAACGTTAGAGAGCTCGAATCCAAGGGCGTGATCTTTTGCGACTATCACGAGGCTTTGGAAAAGCACGAAAGCGTTCTCAAAAGAATTTTTTCTGAAAAAGCAATCAAGCCTTCAGACGACAAGTATGCTGCCCTAAATTCATCTCTTTTTACTTCTGCCTGGCTTCTTTACGTTCCAAAAAAAGTTCGACTGACCGATCCGTTGCGCCTCAGGTTTTTTCTCAATTCAACTAAACCTCATTTCAGCCAGACTTGGGTCTATGTGGAGCCGGATTCGGAGGTTTCACTACTGACCGAGAGCTACGGTGCGGAAATCCCAAGCCTTGCTAGCGAGGTAGTCGAGGCTTATGTAAAAGATTACTCGACGGTAAGTTACTCAAACATTCAAGATTATTCTCAGCAGACAACGGTACTGACGAATAGCAAAGCGATCTGCGAAAGGGACGCTCAGATTCGCTGGACTCTCGGATACTTTGGCGGAAAAATTCACAGATCACGATCTGAAAGTATTTTCTTAAAGGATGGTGCTGGGGCTGAAGATGTAGAAGTCGTGCTCGGGAACAACTCTCAAAGATTCGACTTGGTTTCAGATTTGTCGCATGTTGGTCAGCACACTAGGGGACGCATTCTTTCCAATAACGTCTTGATGGACAAGTCTGAATCCGTCTTCAAGGGGATGATTAGGATAGGAAAGGATGCAAAGAATTCTAGCGCTTATCTCGCTGGACATGCAATTCTACTTAGTCCAGATTCCCGGTCAGATGCCATTCCCGGGCTTGAGATTCTTACCAACGATGTCAAAGCAACTCATTCAGCGTCAGTTTCGCAGATTGATGAAGAACAGATTTTCTACATGATGACCCGCGGATTATCAGAAGATGAATCGAAGAAATTCATAGTTCTGGGATTTCTGGAGCCAGCGATTTCGAGAATCAATTCTGAAGAGCTCCGAGATACAATGAGAGATCTCGTCGAGTCAAAGTGGTACAGAGAGACAGGTCTTATTCGAAGAAAGAAACGAGAAGTACTCTTTGAAGAAGAAAATAAAGATCAGAACGTGAAGCGTGATATTTTCGAAGGTCACTACAAGTATCGCTGATCTGTAATTCTGATTTCGGATGAGAAAAGCGGAAATACATCATCAGTACTTAGTTAGAAAGAAGATACGCCAATCAATCTTTTTTTGCAGTGTAGTTAGAATCAATGTTAGAGGTAGAAAGGACTCCAAAGCTCGATGTCAAGAGAATACAGGAAGATTTTCCCATTCTGAAACGTCTAGTTCACGGCAAGAAATTGGTTTATCTCGATAACGCCGCTACTACCCAAAAACCGAGAAAAGTTATTGACACGATTTCCGAGTATTACGAAAATCAAAATTCGAACATTCATCGTTCTGTGCATGAACTTGCAGAGGAAGCAACCGTAGCTTTCGAATCTTCCAGGGACAAGGTCCAAGAGTTTGTCAAAGCAAAGTCGAGAGAAGAAGTAATCTTTACCCGGAACGCGACAGAAGCTCTAAATCTCGTCGCTCGCTCTGCATTCGACAAATATGTGAAAGCAGGCGACAAGATCGTCGTAACAGAAATGGAACATCATAGTAATTTTGTTCCTTGGCAGCAACTTTCTCAACACAAGGGCGCCAAGTTAGAAATAGTGGACGTCAGTGACGAAGGAGAGCTAGATGAAGCTGAGATTGAAACGAAAATTTCCGGTGCAAGAATTTTTGCATTCACACACATGTCGAACGTCTTGGGAACAATAACCGACGCGAAAAGGCTGTCCAAGATTGCTCGGGACCGCGGCGCGATCTCCGTGGTAGATGGGGCTCAATCCACACCGCATATTCCAGTAAATCTACAGGAGATTGGATGTGATTTCTTTGCATTCTCAGCTCACAAAATGCTGGGGCCAACCGGAGTTGGTTGCCTATACGGCAGAAGAGAATTACTTGAAGAAATGCCTCCTTTTCTGCTAGGTGGAGACATGATTCGAGAGGTGCACAGAGGTCAAAGCACCTGGAACGACCTTCCTTGGAAATTTGAGGCGGGGACCTCAAATATTGCCGGCGTGATCGGATTTGGTGCCGCGATTGATTATCTCAACAGTCTTGGAATGGAGAATGTCGCAAGCGACGAGGGAGAGCTTACTAAAGTTGCACTTGAACAGGTTTCAAGGATCAAGGGCATTCAAATCTATGGACCGCCGGATTACAGAAAAAGGGGCGGGGTCATATCCTTCAACCTTGGGAAGATCCATGCCCATGACATTGCTTCAATCTTGGATAGTGAGGGGATCGCGATTAGATCCGGACATCACTGCGCTCAACTTTTGATGGAGAAATTCTGCGTTCCGTCAACTTCAAGAGCAAGTTTTTACTTGTACAATTCGACAGAAGATGTCGAGGCGCTCTGTAACGGTTTGAAGAAAGTGGAGGAGGTAATGTCATAGAAAATGAGTTCAGATATGTACAAAGAGATAATCCTTGATTATTACAAAAATCCCAGGAACCGCGGGACGATTGAATCTCCTGATGCCAAGTCACGAGATTCCAATCCTTTGTGCGGAGACGTCGTAGAAATGCAGCTAAAGTTCTCCGATGGAAAGGTGTCAGATATCAAGTTCAGCGGTGACGGATGCGCGATATCCCAAGCTTCTGCCTCCATGCTGACGGAAATGGTGATGGGCAAATCAATCGATGAAGTTCGAAACATTGACAAAACGATCCTCCTTGAGAATCTGGGCTCGCCAAATCTGGGAGCCGTGAGAATAAAATGCGCCTTGCTTCCGCTAAAGGTAATGAAGACTGCTGTCTATGATTACCTCGGCGAGAAATTGACCGCCGAAGGGACTTGATTTTCTTGGACTATGCCTGAGGCGCTGCGGCAGCGGGAGACGTATTCACGCGTCTATTGATTTCTTCCGCCATGAAATGACCGGTCATAGAAACTTTGACTTCCTTAACCCCGTCGAGAGTTAGAAGTCTCTTCTTGATATCCTGAGCAATCTCTAGCGCGAACATTGGAGGGCAAAATGGAGCAGTCAGATGAAAACCAACCGTAACGGTTCCCGTCTTGTCGTCGATTCCAATTTCATCCACCAAGTCCATCTCAGTGATTGCAACCCCTACCTCTGGGTCAACTACCTGGGCAAGCTGCTTTACGATTTCAGTCTTTTCTACCATTTTTCGTTTCCGTCCTTGGATTTGTATACGAGAGAACTACCTTAAAACGTTGATACTTAGCCTTCCACTCTGTAGGCGGATTCGGGTTCTCGGCGGCCCATTTCAATAAAAGTCTCGGTATGATTGACTCCGTTCAATTTTCCTATCTTAGCCGAGACGGTCGAATGAAGCTGATCTAGAGACTTTGACTTTACCCTAATCAGAAGATCGAACCTTCCCGTGACTTCGTAAATGTCTCTGACGCCTTCCGTTCTCAGTATTTCGTCGAGAATTTGTTCCCGTACCTTGGAATCGATGTTTAGACCTATGATGGCCGAGACATTGAATCCCAGGACGTCATCATTCACTTCAATGGTGAACTTTTTGATTAGCTGTTTTTTCGTGAGGCGTTTTATCCGGCTGTAAGCGACTGACGGATTCACGTTGATTTTCTTGGAAAGCTTCGGAACGCTAATGTTAGCATCCCTTTGAAGTTCAGCTAAAATTTTTAGATCTATCGAATCAACTTTAGTCGTCAAAGGAGTGCGATCAGCGCGTCGTGTGCTAAAGTTTAGCCTGTTTATTTATTATTTCTCAAAAACTTTGGGGAAAAGACTCGAATTTTCAGAATATCTAGCTCTTTTGCGTTGGTATGAGACAAAGGCGAAGGGCTCGTCTCACCCGAAACTCAATATTTTTATGCTTACTCGAAAGGATGTTCTTTCCTTCCCATATGAGTCAGGAATTCAAATACATCGTCAGAATTGCGGGACGCGATCTGGATGGTACTAAGAAGGTTGTTCCGGCAATTGCTGAAGTGAAGGGTGTTGGTGATAGTTATGCTAATGCGATGGTTGCTTCTTTGAAGCTAGATTCTCGAGCACGGTTGGGACAATTGTCAGACAAGCAGCTCCAGCAAATCGAGCAGGCTCTGAAAGACCCTGGTATGTTGAATCTGCCGCCGTGGCTTCTGAATAGAAGAAAAGACATCGATTCTGGATCGAACATTCACAGGTTCGGTAGCGATTTGGATTTTATGATTAAAGGAGATCTCGACAGGGAGAAGAATATCTTCTCTTGGAGGGGAGTTAGACACAGTTTGGGTCTGAAAGTTCGCGGACAGCGAACAAGGACAACTGGACGAAAGGGAAGAACTGTTGGAGTGAAGAAGTCCTCGTTACAGGCGGCTCAAGCAGCTCAACAGGCAGCTAGCAACGCGGAGAAGAAGTGATTTGGGAGATCCAAAAAAGTCTAGGAAGAAGTACAGTTCTCCGAGGAATCCTTGGCGAAGCGATCAGCTTTCGCAAGAACTATTCCTTTTAGGAACTTATGGTCTGCGAAACAAGAGAGAACTATGGAGGACTCAAACCAAGTTGTCAAACTTTAGAAAACAAGCAAGACAGTTGCTCGCCGCTCCGTCTGAAGTTCGCGGAAGAGAAGAGCCTAAACTTCTTACTCACCTGGGCAAGATAGGATTAGTACAGATGGGACAGAGCACGCTTGACGATGTCCTCTCCCTTACCGTCGAAAATGTTTTGGAGAGAAGACTCCAAACTTTGGTCTGGAGGCGTGGTCTCGCAAAGTCTCCGTATCAGGCAAGACAGCTGATTTCCCATGGGCACATTGCCCTAAATCAGAGAAGAATGACGATTCCCTCGTATCTAGTTTCTTCATCAGAGGAAGGCTCTTTGAGCTATAGTTCGGGTTCAACCTTCTACAAGATGGTACAAGCTGCCGCAAATAGCTCCGAAATGAACGCAGAGATGAATGCGGAAGAAGCATCTCCAACCGCCGCATCGTAGTTAGAAAAAAGTGGATGAAATTTTTGGAAAGTTCGACTCAACAAACAGTCCAGCAAGAAAGATGGGCGGTTGTTCACATTTACAGTAGCTACAATAACACCATCGTCCATATGACCGACCTCAGTGGCGCTGAAACTATTTCTTTCAGCTCGGGTGGAAGGCATGTCAAAGCCGATAGATTCGAATCTTCGCCTTATGCCGCCATGAAAAGTGCTTCTGCAGCGGCTGAAGTGGCAAGAACAAAAGGAATTACTTCGGTGCACATCAAAGTCAGAGCTGTTGGTGGAACTGGTCCCAGAACCCCGGGTCCCGGTGCTCAGGCTGCAATCAGAGCAATCGCTCGTAGCGGTTTCAAGGTTGGACGGATCGAGGACGTAACTCCAATTCCCCACGACACTACTAGACGTGCAGGCGGAAGAAGAGGAAGAAGAGCTTAGACTCTTTTTCCATATTTTTTTCTTTATCTTTTCGTTTCCTTAGTGCGATTTTTTCATAATTCATTTTTTTCGTTTGTGAATTTTCTTTCCAAAATTTTTCTGATGGCTCTGTCAAGCCTTAAATAAACTGCTCATCGGTTCAGCTATTTGAAAAGCAAGATGGCCGGCACTTTTGCCCTTGTCTTGCTAACTGCAGGATTTGGACTCGTATTTGCATTGCCAGTAATTTTGATCCCTTGGTTTTTTGCTCCCAGAAATCCGACTCCCATGAAAAGAGCTACTTTCGAAGCGGGGCAGGTTCCAAAGGGTGAAGCTCGAGCGCATCTAATGTTGCAATACTATCCATACTTGCTGATCTTCGTTGTGTTAGACGTCGTGTCGATTTTTCTTTTTGCTTGGGCTACCACGTCGATTACTTTTGCATCAATAAACACAGCAATCGTAATCGGAGTGTTCCTCGGCGTGATCTTTATACCCCTTGGCTTCGGCTTGTACTTAGCGAGGGAAAAGGATCTATGGTAGCAGAACAGGTCGAAATGAAAAAGTCCGGACCCGGCGCCGCAAGGGACGGTCCCGGACTAAGCATTCTTGTCGGTAAAGCGAAAGAGGTAATTCAGCAGGCAATTGTCGACCCCCTAACTTACCTCGCAAACTGGGGAAGAATATATTCCCTTTGGCCTGTTCATCTTGAAACAGCTTGTTGCAGCATTGAATTCGGTGCAGTTTCGGGTCCTCGATTTGATTGTGAGCGTTACGGAATCCTAGAGGCTTTTGGTTCTTTGCGACAGTGCGATCTCGTGGTAGTTCACGGGACAGTCACCCGAAAGATGGCACCGCGTCTCCGTTGGATCTATGACCAAATGCCGGAGCCAAAATATTGCATCGCGATGGGGGCTTGTTCCATTACAGGTGGAGTTTACTTTGACTCTTACAACGTCTTGCCAGGAGTTGATCAGGTCGTGCCAGTTGACGTGTATGTCCCCGGCTGTCCTCCTCGGCCTGAAGAATTGATAGACGCGTTTCTCCTTTTGCAGGATAAGATCAGAAAACAGAAGATCCGATAGGAAAACTTTCGCACCATGTCCGCACCCCCAGCAAAGACAGAATTGCGTCAAGAGGAAAAGGCGATTCTTGAAGCCCTATCTTCAAAACTGGGGAGTAGGATCACAGTAGCTTACTCGAAACCGAATAGGATAAAGATCATAGTGTCGCCTATTGATCTTATAGAAGTTGCAACGTGCGCCAGGGACGACTTACACTTTGACCAGTGCGCCAATGTAACCGGAACAGATTTTCCTAAAGACAAACAAATTGAGGTGACGTATCATCTCGGTTCAATCGAGGGGGCAGGCCTCAGGAGAATAATTCTCGCTATTGCGTGTCGCGTCCCGTCTGCCACTCCCGAACTTCCTTCGCTGATTGAAGTATATCCGAGTGTAAATTATCACGAAAGGGAACAGGCAGAAATGTTAGGTCTGGTTTTCAAGGGTCATCCAAATCTATCCCGTTTTCTTCTGCCCGAAGATTGGAATGATATTCCTCCAATGCTGAAAGCGTATCGATTGCCAGGTCGATTGGAGGGTGAATAAGTGTGTCAATTCCAGCAGAAGCGGGATTGTACACACAGGCAGTCGACGATGACAAACTGACCGTTAGCATCGGGCCGCAGCATCCCGGAGCAGGACACTTTCGTTTTACCATCACCGTGGAAGGAGACACCATTGTCGATGCAGTTCCAGATCCTGGATATGTTCATCGCGGTGCGGAAAAACAAACCGAATATCGAAATTATCTGCAAAGCATTCCCATGCTGGAGCGCTCATCCCTGACTGACGTTACCAACATTATCATGCCATACTCGATGGCGGCCGAAGAGCTCATGGGAATAGAAATTCCACCGAGGGCAAAGTACCTCCGAATGATAATGTCGGAGAATCAGAGGATTCTCAGTCATCTTTACTGGATGGCAATCCAGGGTATTTTCTTGGGGCATTCTACGTCGTTCATGTGGCCGATGGGGGATCGGGAGATGTTCATCGATCTAGGGCAGATTCTCGGTGGTGCGAGAGTCACCTACTCTTTTGCAATTCCTGGGGGAGTCAGGAACGACCTGCCAGAGGAGTTCAAAGGCCGTGCGATTAAGACATTCAACCATTTCGAGCGAAGGCTGGTTGACTATGAACGAATCTTTTACAATAATCCATTATTCTTGAAACGAACTCAGGGAGTGGGTGTCTTGCCTCGAAAAGAAGCTATTAGCCTGGGCGTAGTTGGACAGACCCTGCGGGCTTCGAATGTGAAATCTGATGTCAGGATAGATGAACCTTACAACTTCTACAAAGAGATGGATTTTGAAGTTCCGAGCTTCGACACTTGCGACACGTGGGCTAGATGCATGGTTCATCTGATTGAGATGCGCCAGAGCATGAAGATAATGCGCCAGTGTTTGGATAAGATGCCTTCGGGACCTGTTAGGGCAAAACTTTCTCCTCAGCAGCGTACCATCGTGGGAGAAGCTTACACGCGAATCGAAGCTGCAAGAGGTGCGATGTCCTTCCACATAATTTCGGATGGTTCGACAAAACCATACCGAGTCAAGATAAGTGTTCCATCAATGCGAAATTTGATTGCCCTGCCTCGTTTGTTGATTGGTTCGCATGTCGCAGATATGCCAGCAATTTACTGGAGTCTAGATTACTGGCCGGTAGAGGCAGACAAGTGAGGTAAAGGACTTGGCAGCGATTACTAATTTTGAAGACTTTGCAAAAAGAATACTGAAAATTGTTTTCTGGCTACTGATCATCCTGCCGATGGTCATACTGCCTCTTTTCTACATTTTCTATGTCCTGCCCATTGAAATCAGCTGCAATTTCAACGTGCTGAACTGCTCCCAGAAGATTGACTGGTCTCTCGCACTTTACATGTTTGATCCTACCAAAATGAATCCCCTAGATCCAACGTCATACATTAGCCAGCTCGGCCTCGGCGCGACCTCTCCTCTCTTCAAGGTTAGCACTTTTCCAGGACTTACTTTCGCGGCTTTGTTATCTTCGATGGTCATCTGGTACGAGCGAAAACTCTTGGCGAAGATGCAGTATAGAGTTGGTCCTCTCTACGCCGGCAGAATTGAAGGTATTTTGCAATCTTTCGCGGATTTGTTCAAGCTTCTCTTCAAGGAAATTGTCATTCCAGCAAAAGCTGACGCCTTGTTCTTCATTTCCGTGCCCTTCGCTCTGATGGCTGCCTCTGGCGCTTTGCTTGCGGTAATTCCGATTTCTCCTACGAATTATATTGCCCTTTCTCCATATTCACTGTTAATCGCTATAGCCATCCTAGGATTTTTTCCAATAATCACGGTTCTCGCGGGGTGGGCTAGTTCAAACAAGTTCTCATTTATAGGCGGAATTAGGGCGCTCTATCAGATGATATCCTACGAGATTCCTTTGATCATTTCCGTTTTGAGTGTCGTGATTCTCGCAGGAGGATCTTTGGATTTGATGGGAATAGTTAATGCTCAAAGCAAAATCTGGTTTATCATTCCTGCGCTCCTCGCGGCAATCGTGTTTTACCTTACGGCTATGGCGGAGGTCGAAAGAATCCCGTTCGACATACCGGAAGCAGACAGCGAGCTCGTCGCCGGATGGCTGACAGAATATACGAGCATGGTTTTCGGAGTAATCAACCTGGCAATTTACATCAAATTATACGCTCTTTCCTCGCTGTTTACCCTTCTTTTCTTGGGAGGATGGCAAGGACCCGCGCCCATTCCGGCGCTTGCTTGGTTTCTCATCAAGACCTTAATCGTAATGACTATCTTCATTATTCCACGAGGATTTAACCCAAGAGTCAGACTCGATCAGCTTATTGGTCTGGGTTGGCTTTGGCTCATTGGCCTCTCCTTCGCCAATGTATTTATCGCCGTGATTTTAAGGGCGAGTGGTTTGCTCTAGGGAGATTTTGATTTGCGATGACAAATATCATTAGTGGAACGTTCAAGGCGTTTGTTGCGGGAGTCAGGCAGCTTCCGAAGAGACGTATGACAATGCGTTATCCCGATGCGCAGATCGATCTAAAGGGATACTACACTTATGATCCGAAACTTGGTGTTGCAAAGGCGGGCTATAAAGGACGACACATTCTATGGCTGGACAAGTGCACAGGTTGCCAGCTTTGCTCCATTGCATGCGAAAACATTTCCCAAGCCATCGAGATGGTAAAGGTCAATAGGGCTCAGCCTAATAACAAGAAGTCGATCTTTCCCCAAGTGGATTATGCAAAATGTGTTTTCTGTGGCCTTTGCGTTGACGCTTGTCCGTTTTATGCGCTGGGAATGACTCAGGACTTCAACCTTGTTTCGACCACAAAGAAAGCTCTTGTCTATCCTCCTGAGAAACTGGCGATTCCACCAAATGTGACTAGGACGAAAGTTGAATTCAAAATAGAGCCGGACGACGCATTCCATGATTGACCAAGATATTGCCTTCGCAGCCCTTTCAGCGCTGACAATTGTAGCCGCAATTTTTGCGCTTGAAGCGAGGCAAGTAGTGTATGGCGCTATTGCCCTCGCTTTTTCGTTTCTGGGGGTCGCGGGATTATTCATTGTGCTGGACGCGACTTACGTAGCTCTGTTTCAAGTCATTGTGTATATCGGGGCTATCGCAGTACTGATTTTGTTTACGGTCATGCTGGTTACCAAAGGGGTCGAAGAAGAATCCGAAAGAGAACCCGTCAAGCCAATGGGAGTAATTATCGCCGCAGTAATTATAGTACTAGTGGGAGCAGTCGCAGCCTATTCGAGTCTCGTGAACTGGTACCCTACAAGTTCGTTTACACTTCCTTATGTGGTTGCGGGAATAGGTTCGCTCATGACAAACCAATATGCAATCCCACTGGAAATTCTAGCACTTATTCTGGGAGCTTCTGTGGTCGGAGCGCTGACGCTTGCGAAAGTTGATAAGGAAAGTAGTTGAAGAAATAAATTGATACCCCTAGTTGATTATCTGGTAGTTTCGATAATCCTGTTCGGAATAGGAATTTACGGACTCGTTTCGAAAGGCAACGCATTGCGGCTTCTTTTTGCCGTTGAGATCGCGATAAACTCGGCCAATCTGAACCTGGTTGCTTTCTCTCGCTACCTAAATCCCGCAAACCTGGAGGGACAAACGTTCGCATTGTTTTCTATCGCTGTCGCAGCGGCGGAAGCTGCAGTTGGGTTGGGCATAATCATGGTAACATTCCGGCTGAATAAAGAAGTGGACGTTTTCAAACTTAGAAAGCTAAAGCATTAGAAAATCTTAGGTAATGACGAGGAAAAGCAGGCAGAAAAACCATTGGTGTACGGGCTACTATTACAAGCGATTTTACTTCCGATAATTGCAGCTCCATTCGCTTTTTTTCTGGGAAGGAGGTTCGGGAGCAAAGCCGCGTGGTTTGTTTTCGCAGTCTTGCTGTATTCCACTGTTGCACTGATATTTGCCTCGCAGACAAACCCCACCGACGAGAGCTACATTTTCTTTCCTCAGAGCTTGAACGGATCTTCGACGTTCTCGAGTTTAGGTCACTTTGGCCTGTACCTTGATGGCGTAAGCATTCCTTTTGCAATCACGATTTACATCATATCTACAGCCGTTGCACTTTACTCAGTTCCATACATGAAGCACAGAATCTTCGAACAAGAAGGATTAGTCCATGAAGAAGGACACGAAGAACCCAAGGAGAATGAAAAAACAAACTATCGATTCGGTTTGTACTTTGGACTCTATTCACTCTATGCCGCAGGGATGGTCGGAACTGTTCTTGCTACTAACATGATCGAGCTTTACTTTTTCTTCGAGTTCATGCTCGTACCGTCTTATTTCTTAATCGCAGAATTTGGCTACGGGGCGCGGGGCAGAATCTCGCTGATGTATCTACTATGGACACACATTGGTGCACTCCTCATGTTGCTCGCGTTCCTCGCGATCGGTAGCCAGACAGGTAACTTTGTTTTCCTCGGCTCGGGAGCCGTGACGCTTGCCGAGGTCGCGCAGATCGGAGCGGGACTAATCCCGTGGATCGTTTTTGCTCTGGTGGTTGGACTTTTTGTAAAGCTTGCCGCTTTCGGCCTTCACGTGTGGCTTCCCTACGCTCACGCCGAGGCCCCAACTCCTATCAGTGCATTACTTTCTCCTGCGATGATCGGAATTGGGGCGTACATTCTGATCAGGATGCTCACTCTTCTTCTTCCGAACGCTTACGTCGAGATCGGTCTTGGACTCGCGGTCTGGGGAATCGTAACAATGTTCTACGGAGGGATAATGGCGCTGGCTCAAGACGACATCAAAAGATTATTCGCCTACTCAAGCATCAGTCAGATGGGCTACATCATCTTCGGTCTGTCAACAGCAACCCAGCTTGGTGTCGCAGGTTCTATCTTTCAATTCGTGAGTCATGGTACGGCCAAGTCAGTACTTTTCATGGTAGCCGGTTTGATCATCGTCCAGGCGGGTGGCTTGAGAAGCATAAAGGGAATGGGAGGGCTAGGTGCAAAGCTTCCCATCACAGCCGTTTGCGCATCGATTGGTTTTCTGGGTTTGCTCGGATTTCCCGAAACAAATGGATTCCAAAGTGAATGGCTGATCTTTGGAGGGGGCTTGCAACTTGGAAGTCAAGCTGGCACTCTTGGGAACTGGTGGCTGTTTCTCTCGATACTCGCCGTAATTTCCACCGTGATTACGGCGGGTTACGCGCTCTGGACAATGAAAAGGGTCTTCTTTGGCCAGCTCCCCGAGACATTGTCCACAATCAAGGAAGGTTCGCCGTACATGCTGGGTCCGATAATCTTTCTTGCGGCAGTTACGATTCTTCTCGGAGTTGTCCCAGGTTTAGTGGACAGTCCACTTTTCGCGACAATTAGCCACCTACTTTCATTGAGATAGGAGTCCAAAAGAAATGTCTTCTTGGTATTTTGATATCATCCCGAATTTAGTATGGATGGTTCCAATTGCAGGTGGCGCGCTGAGCGTCGTAGCCGCAGCCGCAGGAGGAAGAGCCAGAAACGTAGTTGCCGTAGTTACGAGTCTTGTTGCAGCCATACTTGCTACTTCCCTCTTGATTTTGAGCGATTACACTCCTTACACTTTGACTGGAAAGATCCTTGACATTACTACTATCGGGGGCCAAACCGCGACATGGGTTCCAGGTCTTAATCCTCCTCTTACAGCGGGAGTGCTCGTCAGTCCACTAACGGCCATTCTCGCGACTGCGATTTCTTGGATCAGTTTCCTGATCATGGTCTACAGCACCGGATACATGAAAGAAGAACAAAACCTCACGCGGTACTTTTTCCTCATGAACTTCTTCATCGGTAACATGTTGCTGATCATCATGTCTGATAACTTCCTGCAACTCTTCCTGGGCTGGGAAGGAGTCGGGTATTGCAGCTATGCCCTAATTGGTTTTTGGAACAAGGACGAACTCGAACACTGGGTCGGAACCATCGGAGAAAAGACCCTCGGGGTCCCCGAGGCTTATTCGCCAACGTCCGCGGGAATCAAGGCATTCATCATGACCAGAATCGGTGACGTAGCATTCTTGATTGGAATTCTGATCATTTTTGCATACGCGAGAACCTTCAATTTTGTTCAGCTATACGACATGCTGGGTAACCCTGGCAACTGGGCACATAGCCTACAAGCGGTCGGACTATTCATACCGAGTGCTCTTTTGATCTTCGGCGGGGCCATAGGAAAGTCAGCCCAATTTCCGCTTCACGAGTGGTTGCCGGATGCAATGGCAGGCCCGACTTCCGTTTCCGCATTGATACATGCGGCCACTATGGTCAATGCAGGAGTTTTTTTGATCGGCACCGTGGGTCCGCTTTACTACGCTGCCGCTTCGAATGTTTCCCTGGTGTATCCTTTCTTTTTGACGGTTGGTGTAATTGGCGCATTTACTGCGTTTCTCGCGGCGTCCCAAGCCATGGTCCTAGACGAACTCAAGAAAGTTCTCGCGTATTCAACTGTGTCTCAAATCGGTTACATGATGTTAGGATTGGGGATCGCCGGCATTACAGCACAATCAAACTTCGTATTTGGTTACACGGGCGCCTTTTTCCACCTAGTCAGTCAAGCACTGTTCAAAGCCGGACTCTTCATGTGCGCGGGATGGTTAATCCATGTTACCGGCTCCAGATTCATGAAAGACATGGGAGGTTTGCGAAAAGATCTCAAAATAACTTTCGTCTCTATGCTTATCGTCGCGCTTTCGCTTGCCGGAATTTTCCCCCTTTCCGGATTTTGGAGTAAAGAAGCCATTCTGGGGGCGGCCCAACAGGCGGGTGGAGCGGGTTTGATTCTGTGGGTCGTCGCACTGATAACTGCCCTAATGACCGCCTTCTATAGCATGCGGATGATTGGTCTGATATTCTATGGCGACAAGAGTGAAAACTTGCAGCGAATGGAATCTGGACATTCAGAACATGGTATCCACGAAGCGCCATCGTCAATGCTGGTACCTTATGTTATTCTCGCCGTCGCGACGGTGGTGGTGGGTGTGGCAGCTCCGTTCTTTTTGCAAGGAAAAATTGGGAATCTTTTCTCCTCTTACCTTGCCCAATTCAACATTGTGACGCCGTATTCCATAAACTATCTTGCTGATTTACCTTCCCTTCTGATCGGCTTGGCTGTAGCAGTCGTCGGAGTCGCAGTAGGATACTTTGCATATTTCAGGCGAAGCATTAACCCGGCAAGAATCGTCGGAGAGAAAGGCTTTCTCCACTCTGGTTATTTGTTCCTACAACATCGCTGGTACATCAATGCTGTCTATTATCATGTCTTTGTTTACCCTGTCATGGACGGCAGTACATGGCTATTCAAGAACTTTGAGCAGAAAATAATCGAACCTATCAACATAGGAGCCACGGACGTCGGGGCAACTCTGTCAAGGGGATTCCAGGATCTAGAGTCGGGAGTGGAAGAGGAATATGTTCTGGGGTTCGGAATTGGCGTCGCGCTTCTGGTAATCTTGCTAGTATTCTTTGGACACATGTAGAGTGAATTTATTGCCTATCGACATTTCATCCCAAATATTTCCTCTATATCTTTCATTGATGCTGTCTGGTGTTGCTCTGATAACCGTAGTCCTAGCTATTTCAGGTAGCAAGTACGCCAGAGTTGCCGCTGCAATTACAGCCATTTCTTTCGCGATAGGAATCGGATTGCTTGTCGGCAAGGGGCTAGGATATTTTGGAGCGGTGACCATTTCGACAAGTTCGCTGCTAACTACCGACTGGGTTTCGATCCTCTTCGGGATTGCGGTACTCTCCGCATCATTATTGGTTGGACTCGTTGGGCTAGACTACATGAAGGGAACGCCAAACTTGACAGCGTTTTACGCGCTTCTTATTTTCACTACTATTGGCGCTTTGTTATTGACTTTCGCTACAGACCTTTTGATGATATTCATTGCCTGGGAATTAATGAGCATACCCAGTTACGTCCTAACCGGTTTTCGAAAGAAAGATCCTAATTCCAACGAAGCAGCGGTCAAGTACTTCATCATCAGCGCTTTCTCTTCTGCGGTTTTGCTCTATGGTATTTCGCTCGTGTATCTTCTTACAGGCTCTACAAATATCTATGTCGTTTTGACCGCCGTATCCGGTACCCAACCAATTGCGATTCTCGCGCTGACTTTCGTTCTCGCGGGTTTCGGAATAAAGCTTGCAGCGGTTCCTTTCCACATGTGGATCCCAGATGCCTATCAGGGCGCTCCAACAATTGTCAGCTCCTTGTTGTCAGCTGGAACAAAGGGTGCGACATTTGCCCCCGCCGCGAGGATATTATTCATCGTATTTGCGGCCCACGTGTTTCAGGTTGATTGGAGTCTAACTTTGGCAGTCCTTGCAGTTCTTTCGATGACCCTTGGAAACTTTGCAGCTCTTACTTCAAAGAGTGTCACCAGAATACTGGCATATTCTAGCATAGGTCAGGCAGGGTATATCCTGGTAGGCTTTGCAGCAGGAGGGGTCCCTGGACTAACGGGTTCATTCTTTCACATTTTGAATTACGCGGTGATGCAGTCCGGGGCATTCATTGCGGCAGCCCTGATAATCAAACAGCTAGGAACTGATGATCTCGCGGCGTTTGACGGGGTGGGAAAAAGAATGACCGTCGCCCCACTCGCCTTGACTCTCTGCCTTCTGGCTCTAGGCGGATTTCCGCCCCTCAACGGCTTTTGGAGTAAGATTACTATTTTCTACGCGGCAATAAATGCAAATCTTGGTTGGCTCGCGATAATTGCGATCATAAACAGCTTTGTGTCAATCGTGTTTTACGTTAGAATTGTAAAACACATGTATGTTGATGATTCGCCAAACCCGCAAAAACTAATGGAATCTATCGGGTTCAAGTTTGCATTGATTCTTGTATCAGTAGTTATCGTAGTAATTGGAATTTATCCGTATCCATTCTTCCAACTGGCAAGCACAACTGCAACCTCGTTCCTTCACGAGATCCAGCTGTTGCCCTAAAAACGACGCCTTACTGCAAATTCTGCAAGTTCTTCAAGTCTCTTATGAGATTCAGAATTTTGTAGATAGGAAAGAGAACTCTTTGCTTTAAGGGCATATTCATACGACATTTTCTTCAAGATAGGCTTTTCCTCGCCCAAGCTCCGCTCTAGACTCGCCTTCTGCTCCCAATCTAAGATATCGTCCTGAATCTGGTAGGCGATCCCGAGATTAAGACCAAACTCAGACATGGCTTCGATAGTTTGTTGTTTTGCTCCTGCAATCATGGCACCGATCTTTGCCGATGTCTGGAACAGTGAAGCAGTTTTGTTCGCTATTATCTCAATGTACTCCGGAGTTTTGATTTTCGAATCTTGCGATTGGACAATGAACTCAGAGTACTCGCCTTCACTCATTCTCAACACAGAACGGGAAAGCTCTCTTCCTACTCTTAGATCGGCATATTGAGAAGCGATGTCCAGAACAATGCCCAGTACATAATCCGCGGAAAGTATTGACGGGTTTATTCCATAACGGGCATGAAAAGTTTCTTTGTCTCTACGGATAACATCGCCATCAATTATGTCGTCGTGAATTATTGACTCAGTGTGCAGCAGTTCTACGGCTATTGCCGCAGGCATTGGGTCGTCAGTCAGAGGCTTGCCAGTGCCAATCGAATCGTAGGAAAGGAGAACAATTAATGGCCGCACTCTTTTTCCTCCCTGAATAGAGTAATTCAGGGGATGGTAAAATCTCGAATTTGAAAATCTCCCTAGGACGTCAGAAATCCCGTGTTCAATACGACTGTAATATTGCAGGGTCTTTGACCTAAAGTAGGTCGCAAACTCGGCGTCGGAAAGCTCCAACTAGAAATTTGCTCCGAGAAACACAACAAAAAGCTGCTCGGAGCGTATTTATCCATTTTTGCATCTGTTTAACGATCAAACTTCGGTAAGACGCAAAGATCGCGCTGGTCACGAAAGTTTAGTGTTTCAGAAGAAAAGATGCTCCGGGCGGGACTTTCAATTCTTCAAAAGTCTGTCATTTTCCATTTGTAGGAACAGTCTTGAGAAAATTTGAACCCGCGATCACTGCCTCGAAAGGGCAGTATGCTTGACCGGACTACACCACCGGAGCTTCAAAACAAATTTTGCCTAGTTCTTGATTTAAGTGCTTTTGCGGTGCGCCGATAATGAAGGAAGATTTGGCACTTGTGTTCCCTCTGATTTTGAAAAAAGTTTTGTGGCTTTCCGGATAAAGAAGCAAAAAGCAGATAACTACATCTTCTGAAAACATGCGAAAACAGAGGCTTCCAAGGGCCCGTAGCTCAGCTTGGTAGTGTAAGCTCATAGTCAAGAAAACGCCAAGAGCGACCGGCTCATAATTTTCCGCTACATGAGACACCGGTCGGTCGAGGGTTCAAATCCCTCCGGGCCCATCTTTTCAATGTTCGACTAGGAGGACTGAGATTCAGGTGCCTGCCTCGGCGCCATCACATCTGATGAAGCAGGTTGCTTCACTTCTTTGGGTTTTGTCTGTTTCTTTCCAATGAATGAGGATTCATTGAATAGAAGTAAAAAGCCGATGATTCCCACGATTAGAGCACCAATCGCACTTATTGTGAAACTCAAATGAATTCTCAAGCCCGCATAAAAAAGGACCGGAGCCCCAACGAGCAGCAACATTCCTAGAATATCCGGAATAGATGCAACTCGCAGATTCCCAAGGACTTCTTTGGGAGATAGCAAGAGCGATAACCCAATCAGAAAGAAGGCGAAGATCAATGCATACCTCCCGTTGACAAAAAGAGAAAACGCTGTTGCCAAATTATAGCTTCCAGCGCTAAACGCTGCTAGAAAAGAGACGACCAGAACGACAACTGCAAGAATCTGCAATCTGCGGGTGTTTGCTTCTATCAGCCCGTTTCTTTCCGTTGTATCCGCTGACCTAAGCTCCAGAATAATACCCACACAAATTGCTACAAGAGAAATCAGAAACAGATACGGACTCTTGGAAACGATAAGATACGATGATTGAGGCATAGTCGATGATGCCGCTGTTGTCGCCCACTCCACTGCGCCATAAATAATACTAATGACAACCGGAACGAGGTAGAGGATAAAAGCAACATCCTCTCCAAAGTCTTTCGACGGCATTACAAATTAGACCTTCCTTTTCGTCGTTGATTTAATGTTTTCAAGCAGAATTTACCTTTCTACCAGAAGCCAGGTAACAGGTATGTCCAATCATCCGTGTTGAAGGCCTGGTCTTACCAACTCTGGCTTCCATTCTTCGAAACATAATCTCAATGCACTCAATATCTACAAATTTTCCCTCCATCGCAAAAGCAACATTCTCAAGCTGATTTGTCGTTGGGCATATACAAAAAACGAAACCAGATCCTTTCAACGACTTGTGAGCGATTTCGAGAAGAGTCCAAGGATCTCCGGTATCAAGCATAGCGAGATCATAGAAATCCGATTCTACGTTCGCTTCAAGGAGGTTAGCTTGCTCCATTCTTACGAAAGACTTCATACCTGCTTTCTCGATGTTCTTTCCCGCGATATCGTAAAAATCCTCCCTGGCTTCAAAAGTCCTGATGGAGCCCGTAGGAGAAACTAGGCTTGCGAAAAAAGTTGTGAGGGCCCCGGAACCAGTTCCACATTCAAGGACTTGACCTCCAGAGCGGAGTCCAGACCTCGCCGCGATGTAAGCAAAATCCTTGGGATATACAATCTGTGTTCGCCGTTCTGATTTCATCACGAAATCAAGGATAGTTGGTCGCAGTAGCCTAATTTTCTCGTTTAGAGTTGTCTCGAGGCAATCTCCATATCTCATGCCCGGTACTTTCGAAAGATCAACAATACCAGCGTGAGTGTGGAAACTTTGGTTTCCTTCCTTGCACTGGACGAGCCAAGTTCTTCTTGAATCTAGGTAAAGAAGGACGCGATCGCCGTTTGAGATTATATTTCGACTAACTTCGGCCATAGACTATCTGCAAGCCAAAAGGAAAAAGATGAAGCGATGGCACTCCGACATTCGTGCCATTGCGGTCTGTGCAAGATGTTATGGTGTCTTCTTGGCGATGACGATTTCAATCGTCGAGACGTTCCGAACGTCGTCGCCTTCGCCAATTTTTTCGGTATCGATCTTTATGTTCCTAATCTCGAAAGAGTTGTTGCCAAGCCTTTTAGTTACTATCTCAGCGACGTCAACAGCTCGAGAGATCACCATGCCTCTTGCCTTTAGAACGATGTCCCCGCTTTGGGCAAGCTGGACCATGGCAGACATTGCGTAACTCATGACTGGCTTCTTTCCAACAAAAATGTGATTCGGGGGAGAGGTTCGAGGAGGTCTCTCTTGACGTTGGGGTATTTCATGCATTGTCTCGGGTTTATCCGAAGGTGCTCTGTTTTCTGGTCTGGAATTTCTGGCTGCCATTTGAACGCAAAACCGAAAGGAACGAAAACCGTATTTAAGCCTACCGAGATTTTTCTAACTCAATTCCCGGCGTTTTATCTGCGCGCAATTCCCGCAGAGCGGCGTCATAAGTCTAGTTGCAGGATCGTAGTACATGTTGAAATGAATTCTGCAAACAGGACGTTTGCACATCTGGCATTCAGCTTTAGAAGTCTTACCGCAAACATAGCATTTCAAAATTAGACAATCAGCTCTCTAGTTATTTGGGGCACTTTCTTCCTAAAAAAGCTGAACCCGACATAGAAAACGTAATGTCAGGCTGCGGTGAGAATATCGAGCGGAATGTCTTCATATTGTCCATCAGGAAGCGTTCGACGGATATTTATCGGCAGTACTTTTTGATCTAACTCTGATATCGCAATGTCGATCGGACTACGCATCGAGGTAGAAACTTTGATGAACGGAGGGGCACCCAAAGCGAGTTGAAGAGATCTGGCACCAATAATCCGAGCTTTCTCAAAACGAGTTAATTGAGGCGGACCGATAGTTATTTGAAAGGTTTCGCTGCTTTCTTGCTCTGGAGTTTTCGCTTTCTTTCGTCTAATTTTTTGGGTCGAAGATACTCTAGTGCGAGGAATGCTAGGCAAAAGCGCAAAAACACCGGAATACATTGTTCGCTTTTTGGTTGCCAATTAAACCTTTCTAGGGGCAACGAGAAATCTTAAAGGATTTTCAAAGCTACCATTTTTCTCATTATTCCGGATGAGTTCTCCGTCAATTTCGGCTATGGAAATGGTCGCGAACGTTCCGGGAAAAGGACTTATTCGCGCAAGCGTCTTCAAACACCTTTCACCCGTGACTCTTTCCAGAATTCTAAGAGAAGTTCCGATTACCGGCAGAGTCAACTTTTACGAACGGGATTTCCTGTACATACTGACAAATGTGGTCTCTGGCGAAGAGAAATCAAGGAAGGAATTCACGAAAGGGCAAATCGCATTCATGCCCAGCGGTTCTTCAATATGCTTCTTCTTGAAAGATATCAGAAGTTACAAACCGATGAATTTGCTGGGAGAGATAACACAGGGCTCCGAGGTTCTGGAGTCCTGCACTCGGGGAGATTCTATCAGAATTGAAAAGATATCTCAACTATGAAGTTGACTGCGCAGAGGCGGGCACATTCACGGCATAAATGTAATGGCCGCTGTAACCTCCAACTCTTCTTATTGCATTTTTTGCTTCCAGGTTTCTCAACGTCTGAGCGGCGATCGCCGCGTTCAGGCCAAGCGATCTGGATGCGCCATAAACGGTGATTGCCTTTAGAGGGCTCAACGATTTTAGAAGTTGCTTTTCATCCATCTTCGGAGCTATCAATGCTTGCTGTTTTGCTTGCTGAGCTGCTAGTTTTGATTCTTTGGCGGTTTTCTTTTCTGGCTTTTTTGGACCAGTCTGCTGACCCGAATCCTGTGCGCTTTGTGACTTGTCGGCTGAGGAGATTGATTTCTTCTTGGTTCCGCCCATGACGCTTACAAACGGACCAAATCTCCAAAAACAGTATTAAACATTCTTGTTCTAAAAATCAATGTTAAGCTTTCAGAAATCGGTTTGATGTTTTGTTTTGGATTTCATGGATTTGGCCGAAGCCTTTGATCGGATGACTCGGACTAGTTCGCGCACCGATCTTACGGCTATACTGGTTGAAACCCTGAAGAAAACCCCGGTCGAGCTCGTCTCAAAAGTTTCCTATCTAATGCAAGGTAAACTTTACCCTGATTTCGCAGGGATCGAAATCGGAATGGCGGAGAAAACAGCGGTCAAGGCAATCGAGAAAACCTACGGAGTAGACGCGAAAAAGATTCAGGAATTGATGCGACGCAGAGGAGATATGGGAGATGTTGCTGCGGAACTTTCTGCCTCCAAGGAGCAGTTAGCCTTTTCCACATCCAAGCTAACGATTGAGGAAGTATACTCCACTTTTGAAAGGATAGCCAAGACGTCAGGATCGGGTTCTTCCACGATCCGGCTGGCCATGCTGTCCAAACTTCTTGGATCGGCCTCAGGTTTGGAGGCCAAGTTTCTTATCCGGTTTGTAACCGGCAAGCTGAGGCTAGGCGTTGCAGATTTTACCGTGCTAGATGCTCTATCGATCAGATTTACTGGATCCAAAGAGGGACGGAAACAATTAGAGCATGCTTACAATCTGACGAGTGATCTCGGATACGTCGCGGATCTCCTCGCCCGCAAAGGTCTTCCGGCGATCGGAGAGGTCGAAGTAACCGCGGGCAAACCCGTGAGACCAATGCTCGCAGAACGAATGGAAACTGCTGAAGACATTATCCAGCAGATGAACGGAATTGCCTCCGCCGAGTACAAACTAGATGGTGAGAGAGTTCAAGCCCACAAGACCAGAGACGGTAGTGTGACACTGTATTCTCGCAGGCTGGAAAGAATTACCGAACAATATTCGGATGTCGTCGAAGCTTTGGCGAGTCTCCCTGCGAAGGAATTCATTGTCGAAGGAGAAGTCGTCGCAATAAGTTCCTCGGGTAAGTATCTTCCATTTCAGGAACTCATGCATCGCAGAAGAAAGTATGAGCTGGAAGCTGCAAGACAACAATATCCTGTTGTCCTAAATTTATTTGATGCGTTGCTCATCGATCGTGAACCTCTAATCGAGCAAAGCTATGAGACGAGAAGAAAGAAGTTATTGAAGCTTTTCGAAAAGGCAGGAACGGATCACAGCATGATGCTCGTACCCGCGAGCACGGTTAGCACTTCGGAACAAATCGACTTACTGATGGAGGAATCCCTTGCCGCCGGCTGTGAAGGGTTGGTCATCAAAGATCTCAAAAGCACCTACAAAGCGGGCGCAAGAGGTTACGCCTGGATAAAGTTCAAACCAGAGTACCGGCCAAACATGCGCGATTCGATTGACCTCGTCATAGTTGGAGCAAATCATGGCATGGGAAGAAGGGCAGGAGTGTATGGGGCATTTCTTCTTGCTTCATACGATGAGGACTCGGATACTTTCAAAACAATAACCAAGGTCGGAACAGGTTTTTCCGACGTTGACCTTGAGAAAATCACCAAGTTGGTGGACGAGCACAAACTCGACCTGAAAAGTCCGAGAGTGGATGCGAAGGTCAATTCCGAAGCTTGGTTCGAGCCGAAAGTCGTAATCGAAGTGATTGCGTCCGAAATAACTTTGAGCCCGATATACACCGCGGGACTGAATCTCGTTCGTAGTGATGCGGGATTCGCTCTTCGTTTTCCAAAATTTACCGGAAAAATTCGAGATGACAAAGCCCCCGAAGACGCAACGACTGTAAATGAGATACTCGAAATGTATCAGAAACAAGTCAGGCAACTAGAAAAGAAAAAAGAAAAGGAAATTGAAACGTAGCTATAGAATCAATTCATAGTAGCAAGTATCATGCCACTTTGAAAATTTGAAACCGACCTGTTTCAAGTGTGCAACTTTTTCAAATCCAAACCTTTCATGTAATCTAATGCTTGACTCATTTTCAGAGGATATCGAAGAAATTATGGCATGATAATCTAGTGCTCTCCCTCTACGAATGATCTCTTGCATGAGTACAGTCCCCAATCCTTTACGCCTGTGGTTTTTCTCAACGTATACTGAAAGCTCGGCAGTTCGATTGTAGCCGCAATTACTCTGGAACTTTGAAAGACTGCAATATCCGATAACCTTCTCGCTATCCACCGCGACAATGAGCGGATATCTATCCCCGTGACTGTGAAACCATTCCTTCCTTGAATCTACAGTTTGAATGTTAGTTTCAAACGTCGCAGTCGAGCTTGCAACTTCTTCAGTGAAGATATCAACAATCTGTTGCAGGTCAGCCGGGCTGGCTTTTCTAAGAAGGAAATTGATTCACCCCTTTGATAACCAGCCAGAAAAAAGGAAGCCGGGAGACTTTTGGCGACAAGGAACCACTTGTCACTAGAAAGTCCCTTTTGGCTCAGATTACGCCCTAAATGTCGAAGTACAGGTAATATTCGTATGGATGGGGACGCCTAGAAACTTCCCCGTACTCTTTCATTCCATTTTCGAGGACTGCATCAATCATTTCCTGAGTGAAGATGGGTTTGAGGAATTCTTGGTCGGATTTTAGACAATCGAGCGCCTCTTTCAACGATCCGGGGAGCTCCTTTATTCCAAGTTCTGCCCTCCGTTCCGCCGTCAACTTGTAAATGTCTTCATCCACCGGATCTCCGATATCCATTTTTTTCTTGATGCCATCCAATCCCGCAGATAGAATGGCTGAAAGGCAGAGGTAAGGGTTGGCTGCCGTATCGGGCGTTCTGTACTCCAGACGCTTTCTCGAAGAATATTTTGCTCCCTTCATGTTCACAGGGATGCGAATGTTTGCAGAACGATTCCGCCGGCTCCAGGCGATGTAAACCGGTGCCTCAAATCCTGGGACGAGTCTTCGGTACGAATTCGTCGTGGGGTTGGTGATAGCTGCAAGTGCCCGAGCATGTTCGATCAACCCTCCTCCAAAATATCTTCCGAGCTGGCTTAGTTCAGCATAGTCATCCTTTTCGTCAAACATCAAGTTGGTCCCGTCCTTCCAGAGTGAGACGTGGACGTGCATGCCCGAAGCATTGTCCAAGAAAATCGGTTTCGGCATCATTGTAGCTATCATTCCATTCTTTGCCGCGATGTTCTTGACTACGTATTTGTACGTAGCAGCGGAATCCGCCATGTTTGTCAGAGTGTCAAAACGCATGTCGATCTCGCATTGGCCGGCGGTTGCAACTTCGTGATGATGAGCGTCAGAGACGATCCCAAAGTTATCCCCGAGCACGCTGACGCATTCGCTTCTGAAATCCTGGAGTGAATCTTGAGGCGTGGCTGGGTAGTAGCCCTCTTTGAATCTGATCGGTGGACTGTTGTTTGATCCCACCCCGGGATTCCATGCTGCTTCCTTTGATTCGATTTTGTAGCCCTGACCGGCATATGGAGTAGCAACATCCCAGCTCACTTTATCAAAAACGAAAAATTCAATCTCGGGACCCCAGTAAGTTGTATCGAATCCCTGCTTCTTTGCTTCCTCTTCAGCTCTCTGAGCTATCCAACGTGGGTCACGGAAAAATCGCCCTCCACCAAAACCCCAGGCGACATCACAAATCATTCGGCCCGTTTTTACCGACTCAGGACTCCAGGGCAACGTTGCATAACTCGAAGAATCAGGAATCAAGACCATGTCTGACTCGTGAATATCGGTAAAACCTCTGATCGAGCTTCCATCGAGTTTCGGAACTCCGTCTCGGAACGAGTCGTCGTCCAGTGATTCGACTGGAACAGTGACGTGCTGCAGACGTCCGGGAACGTCTGTAAATTGCAGATCGACGAACCGGACTTTTTCACCTTGCATCTTAGTCATGACATCTGACTGAGAATACTTTCTTTGTTTCAGCTTACCTCCTTCTCGAGAATATGGCAATTGACGAATGAGCACCGATTTGGGCTAAAAATCGAAATATGGTTATTTAATTCTAGCGCAGCCTGTCGTTTGTCTATCCAGATATCAATAAATTGGACAATTGGACACACGCTCATATCGGGTTTCCTCTAATCTTTGCAGTCAAAAACAGATCAACAAAAGACCAATCTAAATTTTCATTCCGAGACTCTGGATATTGAAATTCTCAGAGCTTTGCAGGAAGATGCACGTTCAAGTTATAGAGACATTGCAAGAAAATTGAAAATTTCAGTAGGCACTGTACATTCGAGGGTGACAAAATTGGAGGAAGCCGGAGTCATCAGAGGTTTTTCTGTGGATATCAATTATTCTAAGCTCGGATACGGAATCACTGCCCTAATTCTGATTCAGGCCAAAGGAAAGCATTTGAAAGACGTCGAGGCAAAACTATCAAAATTTCCGAACGTCTGCGTGGACTATGACATTACCGGCGATTTCGATATCGCGCTCGTAGCGAAATTCGAAACAACAAATCTGATGGATCACTTCATCAAAGATGTACTCGCCATGGATTTCGTGGAAAGGGCAGTCACGAGCATAGTGTTGAACAGCCTGAAGGAAAGCTTTAGCATAAAACTTTAGGCGCGCCACCAATCGAATCCAACGAATGAGACCTCTTCCTTCGCTAGATCCACTACCGCTATGATGAATTGCTTTCTAACCGTGGTGGCAAGTCGTCCAGCGAGTACGATGTCCGTTGCAGTCATCTTGTTAGAAGGTACGGAAACCCTGACAAGATATGGTGCATGATCTATCCCGGGTCCTCTTTCATAGGCTGCAAAATCGGCGCCAAATTTAACTCCCGGCGTCACTACAAATCCCGCGTCCCTGAGCTTGGTGTACACAAGGAGTTTTTCGTGAAACTGCACGACAGCGTCCTTGCAGATCTTTTCAAATCGTTCGTGAGAGACTTTCCTTTCATCCTGAAAAATCTGAATTTCTGATTTCGAGTTCAGATAATACCCTTCGAAAAGATCCAGTATCACCGGTACGTCAAAATCGCCCTGCTTGGGCTTCGGGATCCCGATGGGTTTTCCGAAAAACCCGGAAGAAAAGAGACGTCTCGAATCTTCGATGTTCCAGACTACGAGCCTATTTTCGATTAACTCAGCTTGCAAATTGGAAAAAGCTCACAAGCCAAGAGCAAGAATTGTTATCGAGTCGGTCGCGCTGAGACAATTATCGACGAGATCTTCGATCCCCTGAATAATGTCCCGCAGTAAAAGAAGCTCCTTGAACGAGTCAATCTCTGACATTATCTTGCTCGAGAGAGTTCGATACTTGTCATCGACTTGACGTTCGAGCTTCTGGACTGAATTCGAAAGATCGATTGCGTGAATCGGATTTATCGCGAGGGCCCTTACGACTTCATTCAATCGCTGGACGGATTCTACGGACATGTCTATCAAGTCACGCAGCTCATCACCGACGCCAGATTTTTTTACGCTGGAGTACTTCATTTGCGAAAGCTTGAATGCCACCCCGGCAATGTGACCGGAAATTTCTTCGACGTTGTATGCAGTGCGCAGAAAATCCTCACGGTTAATCATCATAGTCCCAATCTCCGCAAGCTCTCTTGTCAGCATTCGCCGAAGCTGCTCGGTATCCTCTTCGGCTTTCCGCACTCTATCCACGGATGCCTGCAGCCCTGCCGTATCACTCTTCTGAAGCGAAACATAGACCTGGACTAGCTCACGGGAAGCATCTAAAACGCGCCTGACTTCGTCCTGTAAAACCGCAAGAGTCTTCCTTCTAGCTTGAATCTCAGCTTCTCCGCTGAACATCTTTCTTTATAGACCAATACTAGTTTCACACGGGGTTCAATATGTGCTTTGTTACAACTACGCGATTTCAATAAACAGCAGTTTCAGAAACATACGTCCAACTAATCGAGAGTTCCTTGCCGGGATAAAGCTTTAAGGGCGATTTTTGACGATTTTCCCTATTCGTACTTGTCGGCCAATAAAGATCTCTTGAGTATACCGAACATTGTTTTCCTCGTTGCGGGTGTGTATTTTGCATTAGTGGGCGCTGCAGGAGAGGGTTCAATTTACTCCATAATTGGAGCGATTCTTTGTTTTGTCTCCGCGGGGCTGGCGATCGAAAAGGATTGGGTATTGAGTGCGCCATGGCGGCTAGCCACGGCAGCATTTTCAATTGTGGTGTTAGTAGTGCAACTGGCGGCTAACTTCTCTGTTCCGAACGCTAGTGCTTCAGTTGTTGTTTCAATTTTGGTTAACGGTGCACTTTTCCTATCAATGCTAGGCGTCCTATTGCTGATAGCAAAGGAAGTCACCGCTTCTGGGAAGCGTTCGGACGAGGATGAGGAAGAGGAAGAAGAGCCCGAATCCAAGAAGAAAAAGCTCACATATGAAATCTGATATATTTCTAGATTCCGATCAGTCTGGAAAAAAACTGGATTAGACCGATGACCAAGTCTCCGTAGGCCAGAAGCAAAAAATAGCCCGCGGTAAAGAAGACTAACAGAGGAATACCGGGCGTGACCCACGTTCCCGATTTCGTCTCGAAATCGTCTTGCATGAGCGAAAAGTCGAACTTTCGGGCTGTTATTTGTCCCGTTTCAGGGCTCGTCATGTCCTTTTCCATTGAGAACTGGAAATCTCGTTGTTTTCCCGTTTGACGGTAGCCTAGGATGGATGCAAGCAGCTTTCTGTAAAACGGCTCATCAAAGCCTTCGAAGATTGGTTTTTTCTTGAGAATTTGATACGAATTGTAAATCAACAACCCAACGGGAAGAAGCACGGACACCAAAACTCCGTTGGTGAGAATCATGAGAGGGGCAATGGTGTAGATGCCGACCTTCGGGACGAATTTAGGTACGAGTAACCCGAGAACTATCAACGCCTTTCCATCGGCGCCGCCATAAAACCCGAAGAAGAACAGACCCATGCCGACGAGGGCCCCAAGTCCGACACCGATCAAAAGCGAGATTAGACTGGTCACACCAGTGGTGACTTCGTATACCTGCAACACAATTCCGATCCCGCCGAAAATTAGCCAGACCTTGTCGGGGACCTCTCTCTTCTTGAGATCAAGGTACGAAGTGAAGAGCAGCATCACAGCAGCGACGACGTAATTGATGAGGTAAGCGTTTGAGACATCGAGATTCATCGCGCCGGTACCGTTAACATTTAGGACTTTTTTGAAGTAGCGTGTTAAACAAATCGCATTACTGGCACCGATGCTGAATACTCATTTATATCGCCGATTCAAAGCGTGCAACGTCGAAAAGAATTTCGAGAAAGATCGAATTTTGGCTTCTTCAAAAGGACTATGGAATAATCGTCTTCCAGGAATTCATGATTGTAAATGAGTGAGGAAAGATCTCCAAAGAGGTCAGCGCAGAGAAGCCAGCAGGCCTCCGAGGCAACCAGTACGGAACATCGTCAGGATTTGAGTCTGCCGTCTCTCGAAGTTGCTTCTACATATCTTCTCGATTTTTTTGCGACCGGTGGAAGATCGGTGCTCGTCCGCGGAGACCCGGGAACGGGTAAGACTTCCCTTGTGCTGCAATTACTGGATTACCATTCGAAGAATGGGTTCAAGTCAGTATACCAATCAACGCGACTATCTGCGAAGACTCTCAAGAGTCACCAGCCCCACTTTGAAGTCGTACAGGGCAAATACGGCACTGTACCAAGACTGGAAGAGCAGCAGATCGGATTTCAAGATTCGCGACGAATGGATGGCGTTAGAGCAATATCCGGTTTGAGGCAGTATCTCGAGCAAGTCTCCAACCCGTTCGTTGTCCTCGACAGTTGGGAGGGGTTATTCTTCGAGTCGCATACTCTGGGCGTTGAAGAAATTTCCAAACTGGTAGAGGATTACGATGCGAGGTTCGTTGTGGTCACGGAAAGAAGGGAACAGACCGATTTGGATTACTTACTGGACGGCGTCGTCGTTTTACGAAGGAAGTACCATAGGGGAAGCATAGTTCGGGAGATAGAGCTAAAGAAACTTCGAGGCGTTAGCATTATGCAGTCTAGATTTTTGTTTACTCTGGATTCGGGCAAATTCAGGTACCTTCCTCCATTCAGGTCTTCGTCTTCAAGAGGTGGGCAGGATCAGGTTGGTGCCCCTATCCCGTCAAGAGGCAATGTATTTTCGTCAGGCAGCCCGTCCTTGGATCTTCTGCTTGGTGGGGGATTTGGTCGAGGAACTTTCAATTTGCTCGAAGCTGAAAATGATGTACCTGAAGAAGTGAAAGCTCTATTCCTGCGAACTCTATTTTCCAATTTTGTCAATAATGGACACGGAGTGCTCTACATTCCTTTTGTCGGAGCGACAGACGAAGACCTTTCGGAAATGCTTCCCAATCTATCGGAGCAGACGATTGCTAAATCTATCGTTGTGCTAAATTACGATCCTTCAGAGTCGAAGAGAAGCTCGTCACTGCAGGGAGAATTGCGACAAGATACACAATTAATCAATTCAAAGCTGGATGAAATGGAGAAAAAGAGTCCCGACAGGCCTGTGTTGATAGTTCAGTCGCAGGACGCTCTCGAAGGACTGTACGGAGCAGAAGCTGTGTCAAAAGTATTGACAGAATCGATTGCTGTCCTGAAGGCGAGGGGTAACATCAGGATCCAGATGGCGACCCCAAGCGTTAGTTTACTGCCGGAGCTGCGAGCTTTTTCTAACACGGACATCAATCTGGAGATGGTTCACGGAACTCCGGTCTTGCATACTGCAAAGCCCCATTCTGTCCTGCATGGCGTCGTGAGAGACGAGACGTCAAGTGGAAAAATCGGTCTCGTGCCAATAGTTTAGCCCACGGTTTCTCTGTGGGTTGGGTTGTTGAGATGGTGCATGGCGTTCTTCCTAATCTGTGAGCGTTCGACCATGATCTTCTCGCCGGTTTCGAAGAGCTCTATCATGTACCTTCTGGTTACGCGGCCGAGTACTCTTGCGAGCATTCCGTTTCTTGCTGGCAGGTCAATTATCGTGACGACAGTTCCATCGTCGAGCTTTACTTTTGGGTGCATTTTGTGCTTGCATACAAATCTTATATAATTTCCTTCTATAACCATGACTGCATAAGTTCCATGCCAGAAAGTATACAGAACCGATATACCAGCATAAGAGTTGACCTGGAGGTATACAATGCGTTGCTAAGTACGAAAAAGATACTCGAGCAGGCATACAATCGAAAGTTCAGTCTCTCGGAGACAATTCAGGTTGTCAATCGTCTCTCTTCGGACACGATTCAGAGAATTTCCTCTGCGAGGCGCGAATTAGACGAGATGATCGACGGACGAGGGAAGGGTGGCTCAAAGGATATGGAGTACGTACTCAAATCGACAGAGCGTTTTTCTCGAAGCACCGCAAACCAGTAAGGATGGTTGATGAGACCGGGAAGCAGGTTAATATCTCTCATCGCGGTCTCGATCGAGGATAAATGCCTAGTATAGGGTCTGTCTTTCTCCTTGTTCCGATTGCCCCGCTCCAACTCTTTTGTGAGGAGACCGAACCGGGCGGATGAGCGAGCCTCAACGCGACAGCCGGCCGAGAACGCAGACAAAACCGGCGATCTCACGCGAGTATACGCAATCTTCGACCGAGACGGTACTGCGGGATTTCTATGAGGTAAATCCTCCGTTCGGAAACGTAGCGATTCGGTCTCAGTCCAACGTCACCACGTACGAAGTCATAGAACCGACGCTAGATGAGAGTGAAAAAAAGAAGATCGAGAGACTGAAGAGGCTCTTGCTGGAAGAAGTGAAAGCACCTCTCTCGGTAATTTACGGTCAGGATCGGATAGAGAAATACCTCGATCTCAATACCTTTCGGCTGATCAAGGACTATAAAATCGACATCGGCAAGGACGCGCAGGACAAGATCCTGTACTATCTAAAGAGAGATTTTCTCGGTTATTCCAAGATAGACGTGCTCATGCGCGATCCTCGAATCGAGGACATCTCATGCGACGGGGTCGGAATACCGATTTACGTGTGGCACAGAGATTACGAAAGCATTCCAACGAACGTGCAGTTCTCTGTCAAGGAAGAGTTAGGATCATTCATCATCAGGCTCGCTTACAAGTCAGGTGGACAGATTACGGTTGCTCAACCCATTCTTGAGGGAAGCTTACCTGAAGGCTACAGGACGCACCTTACTCTCGATGAAGTGTCAAAAAGGGGCTCGACTTTCACGATCAGAAAATTCAGGGAAGAACCCCCGACAATTGTAGATCTAATGCTCTGGGGGACAATCTCCCCGAGAATTGGGTCTTACCTCTGGATTTGTATCGAGAATCTGAAATCTTTGTTGATTGTGGGGGCAACTGCTTCAGGGAAGACGACTACGCTAGGAGCTCTTGCCATGTTCATCAAGCCTGAGATGAAAATTGTGACAATAGAAGAGTTGCGAGAGGTCAAGCTTCCTCATCAGAATTGGATTCCGATGGTAACGAGAGAATCCAATCAGTCTGGTGTTGCAGAGCTTGGATTGTACGATCTTCTCAAATCCGCCTTGAGGCAGCGGCCGGATTATATCATAGTTGGAGAAATACGAGGGGAGGAAGCATACACTCTGCTGCAAGCGATCTCGACTGGTCATGGCGGAATCTCGACAATCCACGCAGACAGTGTGTCAACGGCGGTGAAGCGAATGCTGACAAAGCCGATGGATATTCCAGGTATGCTGCTCCCGTTGATGAGTACTCTCGTCATGATGTCCAGGGTGAAAATTGGGGAGAAATTCGCAAGAAGATCAGTCAACGTCAGCGAGGTGATAGCATTCAGCGAGCAGGCCCACAACACGCAGCTGAACACTCTTTTTGAATGGACTGGAGAGTTGAAAGACACTTTCGACATGAAGGGAACGAGCAACGTATTCAAGCAGATCGCCGACGCAAAACACATTCCCGAAGAAGAAGTTTACTCCGAAATGGAGAAGAAACAACAAATACTGGAGTGGATGCTTACAAAGAAGATTAGAACGTATAAAGAAGTATCAGATATTATTCGGCTATACTACTATAATCCGACTGAAGTCTACGAAATGGCAAGATTAGGCGAGGACTGGCAAAATGAAAATCAAAGTTAGAAATCCATTTTCTCGGAAAAAGCAAGATCCAAAGAATAACGAGAACGTTATCGTGCACGATAATGCTCAAGTCAGCCTTATGCAAGCCGAGGGAGTGGAGGAACCCAAGTCCGAAAGTCGGGAAGAAGTGAAAGAAAAGGGAAAGTTCTTTCCGGCACTTCGTCGGAGAAAAGTGGAAAAAGTTGAGACGAAAGGCGAAAAAGAAAATGAGGAGATCCCGGTCCGTTCGAGAAGCCCGTTTGAGAGGTTTGCTTTCGGTCATCTTTCAAGACATCTTCCGGGGCTGAACGAGTTCAAGGAAGGATACGAACAGTCAGGAATTCCAGTAATATTCGAAGCATACGTCTCCACGGGATTTCTGATAAGTTTCATCACTGCTGTCCCCGTACTTGTTTTGTCGCTGCTTCTGCAGATTCGTTTTCTCCCCAGATTACCTCTTCAGATCTCAATTGTAGGCAGCATAGTACTCTCCTTTGTTGCATCTGCAGTAACCCTAGCGATCTGGCTCTTTTATCCAATGATCAGACGAAGAAGTTTCAAGACAAAACTCGAAAGTCAGCTCGCCTACTCGTTTGGAATCCTAGGCGTTCTCGCCGCCGCGGGAATGAATCTTGAAAGACTGTTTGAAAGAATAGCTACCTCGGAATCTAATCCGGTCCTGGCGGATCTGGCAAAGCGACTGTTGAGGAACATTCGAGTTTTCGGTCTAGATACCGAGAGCGCTCTTGCAGAGGTTGCTCAACATTCGCCCTCAGAACAATTTTCCAAGATGCTCGACAGTATTTCAGTTGCGCACAAGACCACCGGGTCAATTCATGATCTCGTGATGTTTGAATCGGCGAGATTGCTACAGGAAAAGAGAGACAAACTTCGAAAGACAATCGGAAGCCTCGCTGTTATGGCCGAACTTTACATAACGGTTGTAGTTGTAGGGCCAATAATTTTCATTGTGATGATGGCAATCTTCGGACTGTTGCCGGCCGGAGGCTTGCCAAACCCGATTTCAATTATCAATCTTATCGTGTTCATCGGAGTTCCGGTGCTTTCGGTAATGTTTGTACTATTGCTGGATTCGGTTGTTTCGAAGGCGTGAGAATTTATGCAAGAAGTAAAAACGAGGACCAACGAAAAAGAGACAAGGAAGGAAAGATATTACAAAGACACGTCCGGGATTCCCCGTTATTTTGATGACAATTGGAAGTATGGGACTTACATTGCAGCTGGAATTTCGATAATTGTTAGTCTAGTTCTGGGATTCTCGCTTGGAAAATACAGGCCGGTCTTACCCTACGTCGTTCCCGCTGGGAATGCAACTCGACTGGATCAGACCACCTGGACTCTCTTCAACCGACCTTGGTTGCTTCCAAGCGGACCCTCCGCATCATTAACAGACACAGTGATAGGGCTTGGAATTGTTGTCGCACTAATTCCTATCGCTTATATCAGTTACAGCAACTACCGTTACCTAAAATCGGTTGAAAGGAACATCCCTCGTTTCCTGAGAGATATTCTGGAAAGTACTGACTCGGGAATCATTCTCCCTTCTGCGCTCATACGTGCCTCGACTTCGAACTATGGTCCCATTTCGAAGGAGATTGGAATCGCAATAACCAAGTTCTCGCTCGGCTATGATTTTCGAGACTCGGTTATGGAATCTTGTGCGCGGTTGAGACATCCCTTCATGCTTCAAGTCGGACTGATTATTGTTGAAGCGTACTCGTCGGGGGGAAAGATGCACGACGTACTGAATTCCAGCGTCGTTTTGTTTAATGGCTTAGAGCAGTATACTGAGGAAAAGCAGTCCGAGTTGAGGCCGTACACTCAACTCGTCTATATTTCGATAATCATCTTCTTGGTGATAGCACTGATTATCACCTCGCAGTTTATCGCGCCTCTCGACAAACTCCCCTCTGCAACTGCGGGGACAACGTTTGGACAGAGCAGCAGTCACTTCAACATTAACCTTAGTGCTATTTCGCCAGTCTACTTCGAGTCAATCTTCTTTCTCGCCGGGGTGTTCGAATCAATCTTCGGTGGAATCGTCGCTGGAAAGATCGTTGATGGTTCTTCTTCGGCAGGATTGAGACACTCACTCATTCTTTTGGTTATAACTATCCTTGTCTTCAATCTACCCGGGATAGGAATATTCGCAGTAGCTAAGTAACCTATCGACAGTGCGCCAATTATTAGAAGTGATAGGTTAAATGTCAAATCAGGAGGGATCGAATCAGAAGGAGACCCTCCTTGTCAATCAGGATGTGCAATCGGTTGTCCAGAGGATGGTCGACCTGGGAGTTTATCTCATTACTCCAAAACTTGATTCAAAGGGACTCTCTTATCCGGCTCTCGCCAACGTTTTTCCTGAAAAATCAGAAGCCGAAATACAAGAATTTCTTGACAAACTTAGGAGCGCCGGGATACTAAAATCGAAACTGCTCGACAAGGTTATCGTATGCCCAACTTGTGGTAGCCCCTCCGTTTACTCAAAATATAACTGCCCGAGATGTTCGTCCTTTGATATCGGCAAGGCTTCAATAATTGAACACGTTCGCTGCGGTTACATAGGCTCGAAGGAAAAATTCCAGAAAGGGCCTCTGCTGATTTGCCCAAAGTGCAAGAATACTGTCGGAGAAGTTGACTATAGGAAGATAGGAACGAGTTTCGAATGTAACTCCTGTGGATCTCGTTTTGAAGCCCCGAGGATGAGCCACAAGTGCAACTCCTGCGATGACGTTTTCACCTACAAAGAAGCTCGCTACGAACCAATATTCGAGTTTGAGCTTTCGGAAGAGACTAAACGAAGCGTAGCAAAGGGAACTTTACCGCTCGGCTCAATTCTGAATACTCTCAAAGGCGGGGGTTTCGAAGTCGGCTTGAAGAGTGACCTGATAGGCAAGTCAGGTGCAACACACAACTTTGACATTGTTGCAAAGAAAGATACTGCCCTCGTCGTTGCTAACTTTACTTTCGAGCCAAAGGAAGAGGATATCATAGGGCTATTCGCCAAGAAATACGACGTAGATCCCACGTTCACTCTTCTGATTGCACTTACGCCACCTTCCAAGGAAGAGGAAGCGGTAAGCAGAGCTTATGGAGTCATGATAATCTCATCCACAGGTGGCAAGTCAATTGGGGAACAGATTATTGACTTGGTCAATGACTACTTTCACAGCAATGATGGAGAACCCTCGGAACAGGTAGTTGTGGACGGGGAGACGAAGCCCAAACTTGCCGAAAAAATCGTGAAAAAGGATAAAGGATCCGTTGGTTTTGCCGGGGAAGATCAATCCTATTCCGACAACCGAAGTGGTTTGAGAAAGCAGGAGAGTGAAGTGGAGAAACCTCGACCTTCGTTTTCCATTGAAACACAAGTCGAAGTCAATCCCCCGGTCGATGCACACGAAGACGATGAAATCAATTCAGAAGAGATATCTGATTCAAAACCACGAAAAAAGGAAAATTCAAAGAAAAAGACAATTGAATTCGAGTTAGATGATGACTGGGAACAGTATGATTTTTGATTGCTTAACGACATCGATATCGACTTCGTTTTGGCTTTCGAATCTCGGATTCCCAAATTCCGAATTTGGTCAATCTTTTTTTCAGCTAAAATTATTGTTCGTGATAAAAGCTGAATCTTGCGCCACGTGCTGAAGAGGAAAAATTGTAGCGGAATCTGCATCTCCAGGGTCATTGTTGCGTCACCCTTCACAGGTATGTAACAAAACGTAACCTGAAAAATGCAAGGCTTGATCTTCAATTTGGCACGAGTGGGTGCCTGGCAAGAAAGCACACTTTTTCGTCCCTGACACCATGGTGTCCCATATCAAATTAGTGGGGCTCAATGTCAGCTTCCTGAATCGGCGAAACGGTATCTCCCAAGGATATCGACTCGCGTTCGGAGAAGTCATCCTCAATTTCATCCAAAATTCGTTGGCTTTTTCCCGATTCGATTTGTCTCAGAAGCAATTTCAGAACAGTAATTTCTTCATAACTAAGTTTGACAGTTGTGTCTCTTTGCTCCTGGTCTACTCGCACATCATGGATGTTGATCCTGAATTTCGGAATCGACGCAAGCTTCCGATACTTCCGGACATCCTGTCCGGATGAAAAATGCTTGTGGTGAATCATGTAGATTTCAAAACTCTTTTTGTGCTCTCTTACAGCGAGATATCTGTATGCTCCGCACTGGCACTTATCTAGATTCAGGAAATGTTGCATCGGAATGACATTGAGATTGTATCGATCTCGTTTTATCGACAAGTGTAAATTTCATACAATCAAAAAGTAAGATTTAGTTTCTCGGATTGAATGTCCACAACGTGTTTCGAAGATTTGACATCGAGTGCGATATCGAATCCGTTATTGCAGATTTGATTTAGAGATAATGTCGAAACTGCAAGTCTCGCTCGATAAGCTGGAAAAGTACGCTAAAAACCAAGGAGGGTACGATATTTTCATTGATCGTGACCACATAGCTCTCAGCTTCGTTCCGGTATTTCCAGAAGCGCTGGCAAAAGGTGACGAAGCTCCACCGCGAGTCGTGATGACCGGCAGAATCACAGATGGAAAAGTGGAGTTTCACAAAGTGGAGATCGAAACCGGATCACAGTCCGTCGAAAGAACGCTCGAAGAATCAGAAATGGTGTACTCAAGTTGGCTAGAGTACATCGAAGATAACTATTAGGTCCACAATATTCCTTTTTCGCTATATCCCTATTTTTCCTTCGTAACTGTTATAGGTGCGGCTGAGGAAACTCGTGTAACACTCAATGCTGACAATTGAGGATCTTCCTCTTGAAGGCAAGGTAGTTTTTCTCCGCGTTGACATGAACACTCCACTGGATCCTAAGACCAGTACGCTCATGGAACTAAACAGGATTCAGGAAGCTTCAGTTTCGATTCGAGATCTTAACAAATGCAGAGTAGTCGTCGGCTCTCATCAGGGACGGGTCGGTCGTGACGATTACATTGGGATGCAGCAGCACGCGGACGCTCTCAGCAACATACTTGGGAAAAAAATCCGGTTTGCTGATGATATATTCGGTCCCACCGCTGTAAAGGAGATTGATTCTTTGGGAAATGGCGAAGTACTTCTACTTGACAACCTTCGTTTTACCGCCGAGGAAAATATGGAGTTCTCGCCCGCTGCCGCTTCAAGGACGATTCTAGTCCAGCGACTCGTCAAGCACTTTGACGCCTGTGTATTGGATGCCTTTCCAACCGCTCACCGGGCTCATCCCTCGATAGTTGGTTTTTCCTATTTGTTACCAACATGCGCAGGCAGGTTGGTCAGCAAGGAGCTGAAGGCCTTGAACAGAATCATGACCGTTTCGAAGGCACCCTTTACAACAGTGCTCGGAGGCGCCAAGGTTTCTGACCGTCTCGAAGCTATTGACACGCTGATTGCGAACAAGAGAGCCGACAAGGTCCTCCTCTGTGGCCTAATTGCCAACGTGTTCCTAAAGGGTGCCAGGAAAATCGAATACGATATCGGTATCGATAATGAGGACAAGATGGTAGAACGTGCGACTTTCCTGATGGCGGATTATCCAGACACGTTTCAGCTTCCCATCGACGTGGCAGTCGATCGTTCAAACGAGCGTGTCGAAATCCCGGTTGAAGAACTCAGGTCCGGCGACAGGGTCTTCGATATCGGATCGAAAACCATTGACCACTACTCCCGCATCATCAGGAGCAGCGGCACTATTTTCATGAGCGGACCCCCTGGGTTATTTGAGGATTCTAGGTTCGGACTCGGAACGGAATCCTTGCTCCGCGCGATGGCTTCGTCCTTCGGGACGACAATTGTAAGCGGAGGGCACCTCAGCGCAGCTCTTCAGCGCTTTGGGATCAAAGAGTGGATCGACCACGTCAGTACCGCTGGCGGCGCTCTGGTTCTCTTTCTGGGAGGGAAGCGGCTGCCTCTGATTGAGGCCCTCGATTCGTACGAGAGGAAGATCAAGGCAAAATGACGACCCGCGTCGCCGTCAACGGATACAATGTAATCGGACGCAGGGTCGCCGATGCCGTTTCTCTGCAACCGGACATGGAACTCGTCGGAGTTGCCAAAATGAAGCCCGACTACAAAGCTCGATCAGCTGTGGAAAAGGGGTACAGGGTCTATTGCGGGGACGAAAAGGGAGAGAAAGCATTTCGCGAAGCAGGAATCCCGCTAGCCGGTTTTTCCAAAGATCTCGTTTCGCAATCTGATGTTGTCATCGACGCCACGCCTGAGGACATTGGCAGTGCGAACAAGAGAATGTACGAATCGCTTGGCAAGAAAGCGATATTTCAGGGAGGCGAGGAGCACGATGTCGCGGGGACATCGTTTGTAGCCCAGTGCAACTATGACAGTGCGATCAACAAGGATTTCGTAAGAGTCGTATCATGCAATACCACAGCTTTATGCAGGGTGCTGCATTCCATTGACGAGAGCTTTCAAATCTCCAAGGCAAATGTAGTGATTGCCCGTCGCGCGGCTGATCCGGACGAGAGCAGCAAGGGTCCAATTGATGCGGTCGTTTTGGATCCCGTCAGCATACCTTCGCACCACGGCCCTGACGTTAACACAGTTCTTCCGAACTTTCCCGTAATCTCGATGGCAATGAAAATACCCACGACGCACATGCATCTTCACTCGCTCATCGTATCAGTCAAAGGCACCAATCCCACTGACGCTCAGGTTGTCGACAAGCTCTCAAAGACTCCGCGGATAATGCTCGTTGCAAGCAAGAAGGACGGGATCAAGTCTACTGCAAACGTGATGGATCTCGCAAGGGAGTTGGGCAGGCCGAGAAATGACGTCTTCGAGGCAGTGGTATGGAGGGATTCCGTCAAGGTAATCGGAAGCGAGATCTACTTCTTCATGGCTGTGCATCAAGAGGCAATCGTCACGCCTGAAAACGTCGATGCAATCCGCGCTATCACGAATTCCGCCAGCGCAACGGATTCGATCCGGATGACGGACAAGTCCCTCAGTATTCTCGCAAAGTGACTCTTATTTGACGTATTGAGGATACTCGATCTTCGTCGGTTCCCAGTCTTCGAGCTTCTTATCGTGGAACGCCTGGTATGCTGACAAATCAAGCATCGCGTGTCCCGAATTGTTGAAGACAATCACCTTGCTTTCGCCGCTCTGCTTGCAGCGCAGCCCCTCGTCTATGACGAATTTGATCTCGTGAGCGGATTCTGGAGCCGGAATGATTCCCTCGGTCCTCGCGAAGATCGTGCCGGCCTCGAAGACTTCGTTTTGACCGTAGGCGACGGATCTCATGTAGCCCTTCTCGAGCAAGTACGAAATTATCGGGGCCATCGCATGATAGCGGAGACCTCCAGCGTGTATTGGCGGGTTCTTGTAGTCCTTGCCCAAAGTAAGCATCTTCAGCAGCGGCGTCATGCCCGCGGTGTCGCCGAAATCGTAAGCGTATTTGCCCTTCGTTGTATGCGGGACCGCCTTTGATTCACAAGCGACGAAATCGATCGAATTTTTCTTGTTGATCTTGTCGCCGACGAACGGCAGTGAAAAGCCTCCAAAGTTTGATCCTCCGCCGATGTTTCCAACCATCATGTCTGGAACTACGTCTATTAGTTCAAGCTGCTTTTTCACTTCCAGCCCGATAACGGTCTGATGCAGGAGCACGTGATTTAGGACAGAGCCCAATGCGTATTTTGAGTGCTCGTCCGTCAGGGTATCTTCAATTGCCTCGCTGATCGCAATTCCCAGCGACCCTGGATCTTCCGGATTTTTTTCCAGCAACGCCCTTCCAAATTTTGTGTTGCTACTCGGAGACGAAAAGCACTCTGCACCCCAGGTCTCCATCATAGTCTTTCGTCCCGGTTTCTGTCTGAAACTCGCTGCGACCATGTACACCCTGCACTTTAATCCCCAGTATGCAGATGACATTGCAAGCGCAGAGCCCCACTGCCCGGCGCCAGTCTCGGTCACCAATCTTTCTGCACCTTCTTTCTTGTTGTAGTATGACTGCGCTAGAGCGGTGTTTGGCTTGTGGCTGCCCGCAGGCGAAACCCCCTCCCACTTGTAGTAGATCTTTGCGGGCGTGTGCAGATACTGCTCCAGCTTGTACGCGCGCATCAACGGTGTCGGCCTCGGAAGCCACCTGTATGCTTCCTGCACTTCATCGGGAATCCCAATCCACCTTTCCTGCGAAACTTCCTGGGCGACGAGCTCTTTTGCAAACAGTCGGAACAAGGGCTCCGGCGACATTGGCTCCAGGGTCGCGGGATTCAGCGGCGGTGGCAGTGGTTCCGGCAGATCCGCCTGGATGTTGTACCAAGAAGTCGGTATCTCGTCCTGAGAGAGGAAAACGGCGCGTTCGCTGACTGTGGACATTCGTCGAACCGCGGACCGAAACGAGATTTATCAGTTTCTCAAAAATTCGAGGTATTGTAAGCGCAATCGTTGAGACGCTTGTTCACAAAAATGCTCAGCTTCGAGCTCGACCGGTCCCGCTCGCACGCGCGTGGAAGACCCCCTAGGGGGTTGTATATACTGGTATTTAAAGCGCTTTAAATAGCGCGATTGATTTCTCGAATTTCCGTTCGAGGAAATTTTCGATTTTTAGGATATCTTTTCGGAAAATTTCAGTCTCGTTTACAAAAAAACTCGGGTGATTTAAAATCCGCTGTTGATTCTCTGATTATCCCTGAGCTCCAGTAGATAGTAAAAGTAGATGTTCTGCCCGTCGACACTAATGTCCAAATCAACTAGCGCGGTACTTCGGGCAAAGCTTGCCATTGTTATTGAATTTCCGCTAAACCAGAGTTTTGTTTTGCCGGAAGATCCATGCCACTAACTTTTGGAAAAGAAGATTCATACACTCAGCACTGAGATGTTTGCCTATACTTAATCCCGTTTGATTTGCCCTAGTTCTGTACGTACCCTGTTAGTTTGTAAATGAAATACGTACAGAATCGCCATGAAGGTACACCAGATAAAAGTTATCCGGCGCATAAATATGGCCATGGTAGTGTTTGCTTTTGATTATAGTTGGTATCTGAGTACAATCCCAAAAATAGAGGCGATCGCACCGACCGTTCCAAGGTTAATGCGTTCAACCCTATTGGAGACTTGGCTGAGAATGAAAAAATGGAGGGCGAGTCCGCGATTCATTGGATGTCACAATTTCGTTCGTATATTATTGGTTCCTTGATCGTTGTGGCCGGGATTTCGCTAGCGTTTGAGAATATTCCACTAGTAATAGGAAGTTTCGTCGCGATTTTCTTACTCTACGTCTCTAGCTTAGATAGCGTCGCAAAATTAGTGAAGACGCTTACTGAAGCACTTATCGGACTATACTTTATCTTGATTGTGTCTAATGCCGTGGCAAACATTGGGACTACACTAAAGACAATTGAAGGCGCCGGCGCAGCCGGAGCTACCGCGTCCGGTCTGACGTCTCTGTTCAGTCCTTCATCTGCAATTTCTCAATTTATGCCTTGGATTGGATCCGGAATGGCATACCTCGGCGGATACGTTCAGCTTGCCGCCGGCATCATTATTGTCGGAGGATTTGTAACGATAATTGCATCCTATCTTTACACTAAAGGGCAGAGAATCTACTACACCGACAGACGAATCATCATCACAAAGCGCTTCGGCGGTAGTTCAACGTTTCAAACAACAATCGACTCTCTCAGTGACATCAGCAGCAACTCCGGATTGATCGGTAGAATTTTTGGTTTTGGCGCGATTTATGTCACTAACACGTCTGGAAGTGGTGTGTACGAGAGGGATCAGGAAGGAAGACCTAGGCCGGGCAGAGCTCTACAAAGAGTAAAGCTGACCGCGGACGGGGTGAAAGAGGCGGACAAAATAGCAAATGACCTTGCAAAACTTCGAATGGAGTACATGGACTCGCTGCACCTCAAGGAAATAAAAGAGTACGTTAAGCGGACCGCTGAGGCAGTGTCTGGCAAATCGTCGTCAGAGGAAGACAAATTTGAGCCTCTGAGGTTCTCCGAGGGATCGAGGTCATTGAGAAAGAAAAAGCGACGATTCCAAGATACGGATCAATCAAACGAGAGCCCGTAAATCTTTCCACCGGTTCACGGGACCTTTACGGTCCCTCAATTTTTTTTTGATGTTTTCACGGGACGATCCGGAGAAGAATTCGGGCCCGGTGGGATTTGAACCCACGACCTTCGGCTTCGGAGGCTTGCGCTAAATTATCAACGCCCTAATCCATGCTAGGCTACGGGCCCTCTAAAGGGGTGCTTTTTCCGCACTAAAATAATAAGCCTTTACGGGAGGAAGTCCTTACAAGTGCTTAATTTGATTTGGTCAGCTGTCAATCACAATTTTCTCTAGTTTCTGTGCCACATTCCGAGATCCGACATCAACAACGTAAGGACCGAGTCTCGGCCCCCGTTCTACGCCCAGCAGAGACAGATACAGCGCTCGAAAGAGCGCCGAAGGTTCTAATCCTGAAGATTTCGCAGTATCGAAGATGAGTGTCTGCACCAAATTTGGATCATCAAGCGAGTCCAGTTTCGAGCTGAAATCCAAGACTGCCTTCTTTTCTTCCTGAGTTAACTCGACCATTGGCGCTTCAAGAGAAAACTCCTTCGACCAATTTAGGGCGTAACCAATTTTTCTCCGGATTTGGTCGTCTACGGTTTTCACTGCTCGATAGGTCAGGAGTCTTTTTGCTATGTAATCCAGGGCATTATCTGGCGGAGCTACCTTCGCTAGCTGGACCAATAGCCGGTAGGAAACGTGCTGACTTGCGACTGACGGCGGAGAGGAAAGATTGGAGTAAAAGTAGAGTCCTTTAAGTCTAGCATTCTTAAGCTCATTCTCTACTTTCACCTTGCCAAAGTACAAGTCTTCGAGCTGATCAAATTCGTCCATATATTGGGGCACATCTTCCTCGGATATGTTTCGAGCTCCAACGATTCTTTTGAAGTAGACGAGCATCAGCGATTGTGGACTGGCGAGTGTCAGCCATTTTTGCGGGGTTACCAAGTTGCCCTTCGATTTCGACATTTTCTTGCCGGTCTTGTCCTGGAAGAGTTCATAGACAACGTGATATGGATGTGCAAATCCAAGCACATTATCCGAGATCCAATCGTTAATCTTGACCGAGTCAGTCAGCTCCTTCCCGTGGGCTTCAAACCGAATGTCGAAGGCTGCCCATCTTGCGGCAAACTCTACCTTCCACGACAGCTTGCCTTCTCCCTTCGCAATGTCAGCGGAACCTTCGTGACCGCAGCCTTCCACCCACCTTCTTCCCATTTCATCTCCAGTGCAGCGATAGTAGACTTTCATTTCATCCGGATCAAACTTGTAGGGTCTTGCTACGTTCAATCGCTTGCAATTTTCACATTGCGGAAAATATGGAAGCGATTCAAGATACTTTTTTTGGCCAGTAAGCTCCTCAATCTTTTTTCCGATCGGTTCAGAGTTCTCCAAAATAAGTTTGATTTGCTTAACTAGAAAACCAGACTTGTAGGCTTTGTAGCCGCTTTGGAAAGTATATTTTAGTCCTAGCTTGTCCAGTCCGTCCCTAAGTAGAGAACTCATGTGTTCCCCGTATGAGCTGTGACAGTCGAACGGATCCTTAATCTCGGAGACAGGTTTGCCGATATCACTGTTCAACCATTCGGGCATACCGGCAGGGACTTTGCGCAAGGCATCCATGTCATCCGAGTAAGCGATGAGTTCTGAGGAGTACCCTGCCTGTTCGAGCGCTAATTTTACGCCGTAGGCTCTAGCCGCATCTCCAAGGCTTCCAATGTGTGGCAGTCCTGAAGCTCCCAGACCGGACTCTACTCTTATTCGGGAAGTTGATCTTCCTAGCGATTTTTCCCGATCGATGATTTCCTTTGCAACTCGATCAAGCCATGTGCCCTTCCCGATGATCTGTTGTCCCGGGATAGGCTCGTCCTCAGTTATCATATCAGACATTATCTAGGATTTCAGACTCTTTAGAGGGAAA
>Ga0335085_10000472_pt1 | contig 114031 bp, 104 predicted proteins | sample Lox_Sample_45_FD_206712 | JGI IMG/M metagenome (GOLD analysis project Ga0335085, IMG submission 206712) | Soil microbial communities from Loxahatchee National Wildlife Refuge, Florida, United States - Lox_Sample_4.5 | ecosystem: Environmental > Terrestrial > Soil > Wetlands | place: USA...
ATACGCTTGCGTTCTCAAGCGAAGAAGAAAAAGGCGACTACGGCGTAATCAAAGAAAAAATCCGCGCCGATCTCAAGCGCTACATCAACAAGCAGTCCCAAAAGCGCCCGCTAATCATGCCGGTAATCCTGGAAATCTGATCGCCTGGTGCAAGCCTTCGCATCGACTCGCGTGGGGCGGGCGCCTCGCCCGCCAAGCGAAGGCGAAGCCGAGCTTAGATGACACCCTGGAGTTCTGTCATCCTGAGCGAAGCATTCGCCGTAGCAAAGCGAGGCGAATGCGCAGTCGAAACATCCCTACCGCGCTCCCATCGCCCCGAACATAGAGAGGCGTTCACTCCGCGCTTATGGAATATAAAACGATGCAACAGCCCAGTACGGTCCCGGAGGGACCACTGACAATAGCCCGCCACTTCCAGTGGCGGGAGAGCCGCCCTTAACGATACCCTGTGCCGTAGGCACAATTGAACCGCATGATCACACTCTCTGACATCCGCACCGCGCAAGAGCGCCTGAAGAACATCACCATCCGCACAAAGCTGATCCCCTTCCCACTCTGCGCCGAAGACCCACGCCGCCTACTCCTGAAGCCCGAAAATCAGCAACCGATCGGCGCCTTCAAACTCCGCGGAGCCTATAACAAAATAGCGTCGCTCTCAGAAGAAGAACGAAAGAAAGGTGTCATCTCCTACTCCAGCGGTAACCACGCCCAAGGCGTCGCCTACGCCGCCCGCGCGCTGAAAACGAAATCGGTCATCGTGATGCCCAACAACGCGCCGCAAATTAAGCGCGAAGCCACGGCCAAACTGGGCGCAGAAATCGTCCTGGTCGGCCCAGGCTCCGACGAGCGCAAAATCAAAGCCGAAGAACTAGCCGCCCATCACGGATACATCATCGTCCCGCCCTACAACGACGAACACATCATCGCCGGACAAGGCACCATCGGCCTCGAAATCCTCGAAGAATTACCCGAAGTCGAAACCGTTCTAAGCCCAGTCGGCGGAGGAGGCCTCATCTCCGGCGTCGCCGCTGCCATCAAGCTCACGAATCCAAAAGTGAAAGTGATTGGTGTCGAACCCGAACTCGCCGCCGACGCCCTGGCCAGCCTCCGCCAAGGCAAGATCGTCCAATTCCCCGCCGAACAAGTCTCCCGCACCTTCGCCGACGGACTCCGCACCCAATCGATCGGGCCCATCAACTTCGAGCATATCCGCGCCTACGTCGACGACATCATCACCGTCAACGAAGATGAAATCCGCAAGGCGATGAAATATCTGTCAGCCAACCCTCAGACTGTAGCCGAGCCGAGCGGTGCAGTCGCGACGGCAGGTTTCATCTTCCACGCGAAAGATCTCCCACAATCCGAGGTCAACGTAGCTATCATTTCGGGCGGCAACATCGAGCCCGCCATGCTGGAAGAACTTCGCCGATCGTGAATTTCAGAGCGAATCTCGAAACCCATGAATGTAAGACTTCAGTCATAATTCCTGGATCCTACCGAGTGAGACGCGAAACATGATCCGAGCCGCGATTGCAGTTCTGGTTCTTGTAACCCCATCACTAGCCAAATCCCCTAAACCGGAATCAGCCTTGACGTCGAATCCCGTCTATCAGCAGAACTGCTCCAAGTGCCACGGCAAAACTGCCGAAGGACGCTTCATGGCCGGCCTCTCTTGCCTCTGACAAAGTAGTCAATGCTTCGGACGGCGAACTTCGCGACATCATTACTCATGGCAGACATCACATGCCGAAGTTCGAAGGGAAGCTCTCAGCCGAAGATATCGAAAAACTGATTTTCCAGATCAAGGCTCGTACGAAATAGGACTGCAGCCGGAATCTGCATCGAAGGCCAACATGCGACTGGGATCATGCACGGACACCCGCTGCTTGCATATTATGCCTACATTGCCTACAATTAATGCATGCAATACACGATCCGTAATGTGCCGGAGACTGTCGACTCCGCCCTTCGCAAAGCCGCCCAGACGCAGGGCAAGAGCCTGAACGAAATAGCCATCGAGGCGCTCGCCCGAGGCGCCGGCCTCACCGGCGAAGCGCCTCGACAACGAGATCTCTCGGACGTTGCCGGTACTTGGCGGGAAGATCCGGCCTTCGACCGCGCCCTGGCCGCGCAGGACTCAATCGACAAAGAGCTCTGGCCGTGAGGCTGGCACTCGATACCAATCGCTATACCGACCTGTGCCGCGGCGACACATTCGTGATCAGCACCCTCGAGCACGCCGACGAAGTCTTGTTGCCGTTTATCGTGTTGGGAGAATTGCGCGCGGGGTTTGCGGTGGGCAACCAAGGTCCCCGAAACGAACTCGTGTTGCGCCGCTTTCTGCTGAAGTCAGGCGTGCGCGTGCTTTATGCCGATGAACAAACCACGCATCACTATGCCGCTATCTACCGGCAACTGCGTAAGCAAGGAAATCCCATTCCAACCAGCGACATGTGGATCGCGGCTCTGGTCCTGCAGCATTCCCTGGTTCTGTTTGCCCGCGACGTCCATTTCGACGCCCTCCCGCAGCTAACCCGTGTGCAGGAGTAGCAGCAGCATTCATTCGGAAAAAGGTTCCGCCTCAGCTTGAATCTGTTTGCGAGCTTCGCGGCCTTTCTTGGCGAACTTCGCGGTTAGGGTTCTTTGCTCGAGATCAGTTTGTGGACGTCTAGCAACGCCCCTTGCGCTAAGCTGGGGTGAGCCGCGGAACTCCCACCCGATCGCCGATCATTCGACTTTTCCACAGGCTCCCAATGTTCAGTTAACCTTGACTTCAACCGCTCAAATGTTCATTCTGGGAATGCATCCCGAAGGCAGATTGCGAAAGTGAAAAAACAGCTCGCTAAATGCTGTGTTTCCAATATTTTGCCCGTAAGTGATTGCAGCCCAGAGATTATTTCGCAATTTCCCGCTAACTCCATGATTCCAGAGATTCGGGGGGAAGGGGGCGTACCCCATACACGACCCCGATTCCCATTCCGGGAATTCGCAATCCTCGTCGCTGCCTCACTTTTTTTCACAAATTTCGCCGCCGCCCAAGCTCTGCGCGGAACCCTCATTCACGAAGAGACCATTCGCGTTTCTCCCAGCGCAGACACTGCCAAACTCGGCGAAGCCGAACGCGGACATGAACTCATCATCATCGAGTCCAGCCGCGACTGGACCCATGTCGAAGCCGTCCTCGCCAATCCTCAGACAGAAGCTGACCAGGACGACGAAGAGAATCAGGGAAAGACCATCACTGGATGGCTGCTGAGCAAAGGCGTGGTCAGCATGAGCACGCCGAACGGCGACAAGATCGTCTTCGGCGAAGCAGTCAGTTCCGAAGACGAAGCCAGCCGCCGGCGCGGACGCCGTGACGCCGCCAACGACGCGATGCGTCTCTACTACCGCGTCTACGATCTGTTTCCCACTTCTCCGTTAGCCGCCGAAGGACTTTATCGCGCAGCGGACATTCGCTGGCAGGTCGAGCGCGCCGACATCATGACGCGGCCTTCCGCGCGGGAACGTGAAGCCTACATGCGTGGCCAGATGAACGAAGAGTGGATGAAGCTGGTCAGGAAGAAATATCCCGGAACCAAGTGGGCCGATCTGGCAGACTTTCGCCTGATCGAAAACAAACTTTGCGGAGATTGGCAGAGTGCATCAAAATGCCCGGAAAAAGAATCCGACATCTACGAAAAATACGCCAAGGAGCACGACCAATCTCCCGCCGCTCCTGAAGCTTTGTACGATGCGGCTTGGCGTCAATCCGCATTGATTGAAATCTACAAGACCGAAGCCAATCAGAAAAAGTCAGACACCGCCAAAGGCCGCGCTCTCGATCTCGCACAGAAAATTGTCAGCCAGTATGCGCAGAGCCAGTGGGCCTTGCGCGCCACCACACTGATCTACTACATTCAGCAGGGCATCGTAACCTACGGCAATTCCAGCGACTGACATTTATGACCGCATCTGGCCGCGGCATATTCCGCTCCGCAGTCTTTGGCTTCGCGATCACCGCGACCTTCGTCTCTTATCAACTGCTCACCGACGTTCAATCTCCAGTCTCGCGCAGCAGAGTTTTGATGCTTTCCTTCCTGATCCTCTGTCCTCCATCGATTCTTTCCATCGCCATCCGTGAACCAGAGGTTGCAACGAACAGCTTCTATATCCTTTGGGGATCAATCGGCGCTCTCAATGCCGCACTGTACGCAACGATCCGCGCGCTGATTGCCCGACGATTGCAGCGTCACAAAGCGGATTAAACGCTCCCGCAACTTTTCCCCACATTTTTCTGAGATACTAACTTTCCGTTTTTATTCGTGGAGGATGATTGAACGACTACCTGCTTTCAGTGATTTTAGGCATCGTCGAAGGTCTAACAGAGTTCCTGCCAGTCAGTTCCACCGCGCACCTGCGCCTTTCGGAAGCCTTGCTGCACATGTCGGGACTCGCTCCGACTCTTACCTTAGACAACGGTTACTGGAAGATGTATTCGATCGTCATCCAACTCGGCGCAATACTCTGCCTGCCGATCTACTTCTGGAGCCGCATTATCAAATTCCTCTCCACCTTTCCGCGCGGTGAGAGCGGCAATCGCACGGTCATCAACCATCCGCTCAGCCTTGTGATAATCGCCTTCGTAGTCACCGCGATCCCGTCGTTCCTGCTCACCAAAATCATCGGCAAGCATCTCGAAGACATCATGATCATCGGCTACTCGCTGCTGATCGGCGGAATTGTCATGTGGATCGTCGACGCGATGCATGCCAAAGCCGAAGCCGCGGGTCCGAGTGGCAACAGCAAGATCCACACCTGGAAGATGGAAGACATGAGCCTTGGACAATCGATCTGGATCGGCTTCTGCCAGATCTTCTCAGCCGTTTTCCCAGGAACATCGCGATCGATGTCAACGATCGCAGCTGGCCAAATCGCAGGCATGTCGCGCGCTTCAGCTTTGGAATTTTCGTTCTTCGTCTCAATGCCGACGATGGCTGCAGCCACGCTTTACACGCTATACAAATCGCTACGCGGTAAAGGCGAGAACCCGATCGGCGTTTCGCAGATCGACACTCACGGTTGGATCGTCCTTGCCATCGGATTCATCGTCTCCTTCATCGTCGCCTACGGCTCCGTAGCGTGGTTCATGGCCTGGGTGCGCAAGCGCGGATTCACCCCGTTCGCCATCTACCGGATCATCGTCGGATTTCTCGTGCTGGTATTCGCAGCGAGACTCACCTAAGAAGCGATGAGCAGTGAGCGATGAACAGCAACATGCAGCGATCACCTCGAACAGACGGACACTCGATGCAGCTCCGTGTTCCTCATTGCACATCGCTCACTGCTTGTGCCAACCCAGATAACCACGTAAACACCGTCCGAATTCCCTGATTGTCGGAACCTCAGCTTCCTGCCATAATAGTTCCGCTCTGGCCGATAAGGCGTCGAGGACGTGTCTTCGGCGCGTAATCCGGCCTTCATGGATTATTTGGCGACGATCTTTATTCCCACCGGGAACCGGCGGCTCAATGAGCTCGTCGGCTTCCTGATGTGCGTCTCCGCGCTCCTCCTGCTCCTCGCACTCGTTTCATATTCTCCACTTGATCCATCGTGGAATAGCGCGTCCACGCTCACCGGAGCTCACGCCGCCCGCAACTGGATCGGTATCGTCGGCGCATACACAGCTGACGCCGTTCTTCAGTTCTTCGGCATCGGCGCATTCCTGCTCGTCATCTTTCCGGCGATGCTCGGAGCACGCTGGTTCCGCTCGATGAAGGTGCACTCGCCGCTTGCTAAATGCCTTGGCGGAATCTGGCTCGCGATGTTCGTCCCGGCGATGCTCGCGCTTCTCCCCGGACATCTGCACTGGGCGCATGTGATCCCGATCGAAGGCCTGCTCGGCCGCGTACTCGGCGACTTCCTCATTCACTACTTGAATGTCGTTGGCGCGTACATTGTCTGCGTCACGATACTCGCCGTCGCGCTTTATCTCTCGACGGCGTTCTCGTTCTCGGCAATTCAGCTTTGGGCTCCAACTCGTTTCACGTTCCTCACCGCACTGTGGAATCGGTATCTCGATTGGAAGCAGGAGCGGGCCCGCAAGCGCCAGCAGAAGGAACTTGAGCAGCGCCGCATCTCGAAGCCAATCGTAAAGACGCAGCTGATCCAGACGCGGCCAACTTCCCCTTTCGCGCAAGCTCAGCCTGAACCGCGCCGCACGGGGATCGAGAAGATGCTCGCCGAAGAAGAAGCCGTCAAAGGAGCAACAAGATCTTCCACCGGTGGAATCCTTGAAGAGCCAATGCCACCCGCAAGTCCTGCGGAAGAGTTCGCAGATCCCGAAGTCACCGAGCGTGCCGATAGCGGGCAGAAGGCCAAGACGACAATGCCGCGCATCGCGGCCGGCGGATACAAACTTCCGTCCAGCAGCCTGCTGCAGCGTCCCGACGAGCAGCAAGCCGTCGATGCCGACGAACTCAAGCAACTCGCACAGGTACTCACCGAGAAGTACGCCGAGTTCGAGGTTCACGGACAAGTCACACAAATCAATCCTGGTCCGGTCGTCACGACTTTCGAGTACAAGCCCGAAGCCGGAATTAAGTACAGCCGCATCACCAATCTGGTTGACGATCTCTGCCTCGCGCTGAAAGCCGAGAGCATCCTCGTAGAGCGCATGCCCGGCAAAAGCACCGTGGGAATTCAGGTGCCGAATCGCCAGCGCGAAATCATCTTCCTGCGCGAGAACATCGAGTCGCAGGAGTTCATGGGATCAAAATCGAAGCTGACGATGGCGATGGGCAAGGACATCAACGGCCGCATCGTCACCGCCGATCTCGCCGGAATGCCTCACCTCTTGATCGCCGGATCAACCGGCGCCGGAAAGAGCGTAGCGATCAACGCGTTCATCATGTCGATCCTGTACAAGGCGACGCCCGATCAGGTTCGGCTGATTCTGGTGGATCCAAAGCGGCTTGAACTTGGCAATTATGAGGGCGTTCCGCATCTGTACACGCCGATCATCACCGAGCCAAAGCTCGCAGCCAATGCACTTCGCAACGCCGTCCGCGAGATGGAACGCCGCCTGAAGCTGCTGGCCGCGAAAGGCGTCCGCAACATCGATCAGTACAACAAGCTGTTTGATAAAGGCGACACGCCCAGCCTGTTCGGAGAAGATTCCGACGAGAAGCCGATTCCGTATATCGTGATCATCATCGACGAGTTGGCCGACCTGATGATGCTCGATTCAAGCAACGTCGAAGAGTCCATCACGCGTCTCGCGCAGATGGCTCGCGCGGTTGGCATCCACCTTGTGCTCGCAACCCAGCGGCCTTCGGTTGACGTCATTACCGGCTTGATCAAGGCCAACTTCCCTGCACGCGTTTCGTTCCGTGTCGCGACTAAAGTCGACTCCCGTACCATTCTCGACGCGAATGGCGCAGAAGCACTGCTTGGCAAAGGCGACATGTTGTACCTGCCCTCAGGCTCAGCACGCGTACATCGCCTGCACGCCCCGTTCGTTACAGAAAAAGAAATCGCCGCGGTCGTGGAATTCTGGAAGGCGCAGGCGACTGCCGAATATCAGCAATCATTCCTTGAGGCTCCCAAAGAGGAGCGCGAGGCCGGCTCAGGAGCTGGTTCTGGAGATGCCGGAGAAGGCGGAAACGCCGAAGACGATCCGATGTACGGAGAAGCCGTCAAGCTGGTGGTGGAATTCGGCAAGGCCTCCACTTCCTTGCTCCAACGCCGCCTACGGATTGGCTACGGCCGCGCCGCGCACCTCATCGACCTCATGGAGCAAGACGGAATTGTCGGCGCCGCCGACGGTCCAAAGCCTCGAGAAGTTCTCAAGCGCCCCGACTGGATATCGGAAATCGAAGAATCAACCCGGTAGCAGTTGGTCGTCGGTCGATTCAGAAATGCGGTTTTCTTCCTTAGCTAAGTTCCGATCCAATTCCAGAAACGTGCCTTCATAAGCCTGACCCACTCAGGCACCCAACTCTTGTATCGAAGCAGAACATTTGCATCCACGCTTTTTCCGGATTTCGGCGCAAACTTGTTGCTGAAAATCAGATAGTAGATTCCTGCTCCTGCCGGCAGTTCCGCTTGAATGTCTCCTTTGGTGACGCGGCCGCTCTCGTAAACAGAACTGGTTGCGTAACCGTTCTGCCAAACGGCAAACGCCGGTTCGCTGAGCACATAAACTTCGATATCGCTATCTCCGTCGTCTTTCTGGCCCTTAGGTTTCGGCGCCTTCTTGTCCGCAGGTGCAGCCGAAAAGTGTCCAATGATCGACACATGTACCGACCCCTCGGGAAGAGAAAACTTGTAGTAGCGAAAGTTGTGAGCATTCACGGAGAAGGGAGTTTCCAGGATGCTGTCGTCGTGCTTCCATCCACCGAGCTCCTGCAAGCCTTGTGCGAAGGGATCATCACTGATTGCAACCCAACCGATTAGTCCCAGAAGGAGCCCCACTAGAACCCATAGAAAAATACGTGGTTTGCGGCGTGGCTCAACGATCTTCGAGACACGCTCCGCAACAGCAACGTCATCTTTCGGAGGCAGGCTGATCGGTTTGCCGCATTTCAGGCAGAATTGTGCTTCGTCAGGCAGGGCGGCACCGCACTTGCTGCAGCCCAGGATGACCTTCGCTGGAGGCGCTGTGGCTTCGGTCGGCATAGACACTCATTGCCCCTTAAATGTAGCGGGCTCAAAACTCGACTTTAGTTTCGTGGCTTACGGGGAAGTTGCTTCTTCTAACCTTGTGGTCTTGCGATCGAACTTCTGGGACTGCTCTTTTAAAACTTGGAAGAATCTTAGCACAGGGTTCGGTCGCATTCACAACAAATGCTGGCGGCTACCGGGTGGTCGGAGCGCGCAACCCCTTTAACGCCAGTACTGCCAAGCCAAAAACTGTTAGTAACATTGCCGCCCACAAGATCGTCATATGACGCTCGGACCACGGACGTTCGTCAGGTCGGCCGACAAAGCCCGGGTTCTTCGAAGCAGGACCTAACTCGGCTTGGGCTGGAGAAGGCTCCCGATGGAAAAATCGCGCGTAGTCATAGACCGGGGCTGAGAGCTTCTCATCGCCGTAGTAGAGCTTCAGATCTGTTTTTCCCTGAGGATCGAAGTAGATTCGATGCTCCGTCACCAGCGGTTGAACATCTTTGATATCGAGGGGCGGATTATCTCCGTTGTCGATCGCTACCGTAATTTGTCCGGAGACTCCCGATACACGAACCGCCAATTGCTCGTCGGTGACGATCGTCCCTTCGCGATTTATGCGTACACGGCTGATATCGCCGCCGGCACCGCGGAGACCATTGGCTCCTTCAACCATCACTCTGCGTCGAAAATTGACTTGCGATGGCGCAACCTCGAACGCAATCCGGCTTACCGGAATGTGCTCTGGCACATTGCAAGCGACTATCGTACTGCGTTCCTTTTGCTGAGGGGCTCCGCAGGATCCGACCTTGGTCCACGCAGCTTGCTGTTCGTGCTGCTGAAACACCGCGGCGCCTTTTACGTCCTGCGGCCGAACAGCATCGGATATTTTGACGTGCAGAAAAGGAAAACTCGAAGTTTGCAGCTTGAGCACTGAATTAGACCCGAGCTGCTCTTTGCTGAAGTCGTATAGGGTCGAAGGAGAAAGCTCCACCTTCGCAGTCTTGCCAGGCGCGTTGCCGCCCCACACCGACGCTGTCGCCACGAAATCATGAGCGTCAAAATTCAAGCGGATGCGGTTGTATTCCACCATTCCCTGCATATCGAGATCGAATTCCGTGTGCCCGGATACGACGCCGAGATTCAGTATCTTCGCGCTCACCTCGTCTGAGGCAACGCCTTCCCGCTGTCCCGAAAGTGCATACTGTACTGGCTTGTCGCCTTCATACAAGCGCACGTCGCCGAGGTCACTACGGGAATGCGTCCAGATTTCTTCGTCGATCACGAAGTAGTTTTGCTTTGTAGGCTCGGAAATGCGAATATCACGCGCGTTGGTGAAGTATTGAATGGCCGACTCAGGATGGATCGGCACTTCGGCCAACAACGTTATCAGTGCGAGAGCAAGAGCCAGCCTCATTTCTATGCTGATCCTTCCGCGTGGGTTTTCCTTTTGGCCGAAAGTTTGAGCCAATCGCGCTGATACACAAACGAAATCGCGAGCAGGAGCCCGCCCAGAACAATGAAGCTGATGATCCGGTATTGCCGATCGAGTTCAGAGACGTCGTACAAAAATACCTTCACAATCGTGGCAGCAATTAACACCAGAGCCTGCCAGCGCACGAAAGCGCTACTTCGCACGAAGCCAATGATCATCAGCATGGCGCCGTAGGCCATCCAGAGCGCCGAGTAGGTAAAATCACGTTCAATCCGGATGCGATGTAGATCGTTATAAGCAGTCTGCCAATGCCGCGAGGCAGTCGGATGATACGGCGTCATCTGCCAGGTGAAGTAGTCGGAGACTTCGCGGGTCAATGCAATCAGAGCGAGAGCGTTCAGCGATACGATCGCGACTGCGGCCACGGAACGCGCGGTCTCGTCAGTGCGCTGCGCGGCGTACCACGCCACAATTGCCAGAACCGCAACGGCTACCGCATAGGTCGCCATTCGCATGTTCAATATCAGTTGGGTGCTGACGAAGTTGTCGAAGGCCAGGAGGCGCACAACACCCAAGGCCAGAGCGGCCAGGGCGAAAACGTTCAGGAAATCAGAGTTGATGCGATTGGCCACCCACAGTAGCACCGCGGCCTCAACGAACCATCCAATCGTGATCCAGTGGGCGTCCAGCCGAATGGGAATCGCAACTGTGATGAAGCCAATCGCGAGGGCGAGGTGAAGGTAATACAAAATCTGCGACGCGCCCGGGTTCGTGCTTCTGGCAAGCACCTGGCGGCTTAGAAAGATATAGACCGCGGCCAGTCCTAGCGCAAACCATGCCATCAAGGTCTTGTCGATCTCCTCGATCATTGCGTACGCCTGGAGGAAGTAAACTCCTGCGTTCACGAACGCAAGGACAGCGGGAATCGAAGCCAAAAAAGCATGCTCGTCTGAAGGCTGAAGGGTAATCAGAGGCGCGATCGCAAAAACCGCGAAAAACAGCGTGGCGAAAGTCAGCGTGAGCCCGAATTGATCGCGCGCGTAGAACCTTGAATACCAGCCAACATAGAGCACGAGGGTGCCGGCATAACTCATCACGAGCAAACGCCGCCAAGGCTTGAACGTCATCAAAGCTAGCGTTGCAACGTCGAGGATCGCCACATACACAAACAAAGCGATCTCGCGGTTCTGCCCCGTCGAAAGTAGAAGCGGCGTACTGAAGCCGCCGGCGAGCGCGAAGGCAGCCAGAATTTGCGCGTCCTGAGCAAGCGCCATGGCTGCGGTCGCGGCCGTGACGGCCAGCATCATTGCAAAAGCGATACCACTTGGAATGAGGTTGTAAACCTGAAATGCTGCCCAGAGTGACAGATACAGCGCGCCGACGCCCACGGCCTTCAGCGAATACGAAAAAGCCTGATATCCCTTCGCACGGAATCGTTCGCTCCAAATCACGATGCCGATTCCGGCCAGTAGGCCGATAGCGACGCGTCCGGCAGGTCCGATCCAGTTGTTGTCGAAGGCAAACTTCAGGAAATACGAGATCCCGATCAGCAGCGCGGTGATTCCGATGCGGTTCAGCCAGTGCGAGCCGATGCGAGACTCCAGATCGATCTCAGGCCGCGAAGGTCGTCTCGAGGGAACAGCTGTCGGAGGAACCAGTGGATAGGGCGGGGGTGGAGCAGTTCTCGGGGGATCTGCTGCCGCGCTTTGCGCGGCCGGACGGCCGAGGGCGGCAGTCCCCACATGTTCCGTTGGCGCAGAAACGGCGGCAGTCGGAACTTGTGCTTGAGGTTGTGCTGTCGGCGCGGGCGCCGGAGCAGCAGCCTGCGCCTGCATCCCGAGCTTCTGCTCGATGCGGTAGACGCGCGCGGTCAACTCCGCAAGCAGATGCCGGATTGCATCGAGATCGGTCTGGGACTTGTCCATACTGGACGAGGAAGCTGGACAAGAAATTATCTGCGAAACGCCTCAGCCCTGCACGTTGTTTTTGTCGCCGGATGTTACTAACGCGCTCCCGTCCAGGCCTAGTTCTTTCGCGATCGGCTTCAGGGCATCGATGCAGAATCCGATGTGCTCGTCGAGGTCCGCGCCGAGGTCCTTTGCGCCATTGATGATGTCGTCGCGGTTCACCTTGCGGGCGAAGGCTTTGTCTTTCATCCGCTTGCGCACGGATTTCACATCGACGTCTGCGAGTGACTTGCTGGGCTTGATCAGCGCGACGGCCGTGATGAATCCGGCAAGCTCGTCGCAGGCGAACAGGGATTTCTCCATTGGCGTGTCGCGGCTCACGCCGGAGTATTCCGCATGGCTCATGATGGCGCGGCGGATCTCGTCGGAATATCCGCGCTCTTTCAAAATCTCGTTGCCCTTGTACGGATGCTCTTCGGCGGTGGGAAACTTCTCGTAGTCGAAATCGTGGATAAGTCCGACCAATCCCCAGAGTTCAACAGCTTCAGGCGATCCATCGCCATACTTCGTCGCGCAGGAGCGCATGCAAGCTTCAACGGCCAGAGCGTGCTTGCGCAGGCTCTCGGATTGAGTGAACTCGGTGAGAAGCTGCCAGGCTGATTGGCGAGTCTGAATATTTCCTCCGAGGAGAACGATTAACTCAATGTATGCGATCGCGATTTTACAACAGTGACGGATGCAGGGAGGGAACAACGAGGAGTGCGGAGAAATGGACCAGTTCCATCTGGGCTTCCTTCATTCACTCCAACTTCACATTGATCCCGGTAGTGGCTAACACATATTCGAACTCTTTAAACAGTTCTTTGCCGCATATAGGCTCACCGTTCGGGTCGCACGAAAGAACATTCCCGGTGCGGGGGTCTAGCGCTACATGGCAGTTCTTAAGACCGAAACACTTCGCCATCCCGTAGGCGCTTCTGACCGACACAGAATTGTTCTTTTCTTCGCAAGCCATTTGGATGATTAGTACCGTGTCCATTTTGCCACTGTCGCTCAGATCTCGAACTAGCTCATGTCGCTGCGACGTTGAGATTGCGTCTTTAAAAGAAGAAAACAAAACAGACGCGAGTTTTCCATCACAGGTTGCTGCTTTGATAAATACGGGCCTGATTCCCAGCGGTTGTGGTTGATCTTGGGCTTGGGTCTGTTGTTGTTGATACTGCGGGACGCTTGGTAAGGAATTTAATGAAGCTGTTTGCGTTGCCGGATGTGCTTCTTCCCATTTGCGAACTCGTTCCTGCACATTAGCAAGCTGAGCTGCGGTGAGCAGCTCTTCGGCTTTGTCGCGATTGTCCTTCACGAATCCCTGTTGGAGGGATGTCGCAGCAATCGCTATCCAATAATAGGCTTGTACGTTGTCCTTTTGTACGCCTATACCATCGTGATAAGCCAGACCGAGATTATATTGAGCCTTCGCAAGGCCCTGTTCGGCGGCCTTCTGCCACCAACGAACGGCCTCGGCGGTATCCTTCTCGACACCGTTTCCTAAGTTGTAAGCCTGTCCGAGGTTGTATTGAGCAGCTGCGCTGCCATGGTCGCCAGCCTTGCGATACCAACTCAATGCTTCGCTCCTATCCCTTGCGACGCCTGTGCCAGAGTCATACGCAGCTCCAAGCCAAAACTCACCGTCAGCGTTGCCTTGTTCGGCAGACTTGCGCAGCCACTTGACGCCTTCGGCCTCGTTCTTCGGGACTCCATTGCCGGACATGTAAAACAATCCGAGGCTAACCTGCGAAGCGGCATTGCCGCTGTCGGCGGCCTTGGTGTGCCATCGCACGCTTTCAGCCTCGTTTTTCGGAACGCCCACGCCTAAGCCATATGCGGTTCCAAGATTGCCTTCAGCCTCTACATTGAGTTGCTCGGCAGCCTTCTTCCACCAGCGCACTGCTTCGGCATCGTCTTGTGGAACGCCCTGACCAAAGTGATAAAGGCCTGCAAGGCTCGACTGGGCCTGTGAATCACCTTGGTCGGCAGCTTTGCGGTACCAGTGCGCCGCTTCGGCGTCGTCTTTAGGGACAACTTGTCCCATGTGATAAAGGAGTGCAATGCCGCGCTCGGCATCCGCATTGCCCTGATCGGCAGCTTTGGTATACCAGCGCATGGCTGCGGCGAAGTTCTTTGGAACCCCTGCTCCAAGCGAATAAGCATTTCCAAGGTTGATCTGCGCTGCCACATCGCCATGCTCCGCAGCCCTCTCCCACCACCGCACGGCTTGTGCCTCATCCTTCTCGACTCCTTCACCTAGGTGATACGCCTCAGCAAGGGCCAATTGTGCTTGTACGTCACCGTCCTCAGCCTTGCTCTTGAGTTCTGCAATGCTTTGTGCGTACCCGAAGGGTGGTATCGCAAGCAGACAGAAAAGGGCGCACATTAAGCACCGCCAGGGGGTACGCGTGGGATCCCAGACTTTCATGGAGAGCAGATTACTCCGGGATTTGCAACACTTCCAGATCACCTATCTTTCGCAGCGCTATCGCTCATGATGTCCCATTGGGCCAGCGGGTCGAATCACGCGAACCAACTCAGTAAACACCAAGAAGACCATCCGTCGATTGCATGCCCAGCGTTTCAGCGGCATTCGCCAGAGCGTTCGACTTCCTCCCGAAATTGCCTTGTTCTCAGTGCACTTTTCCCTTGACTTCCACAGGGCATGTGGCTCAGATTGAGACTCGCAAACAGGAATCTCCCCCAAGTCATTCCTGTTCTTCAGTTTAGTTGCGCTTTAGGCTGTACGGAGAGCCCGCTCTGGCACTCCCACAACCCGAATGGCCACGACTCTAGCCCCTGTAGATTCAAGGGAAGTCGTACGGTGCGATCACTGCCTGTTAGTTCAGTTCCGCACATCCAACAACAACTGCCGCCGCTGCCACGCGTCTCTGGACGAGGAACCGGAGCCTGAACCAATTATCATGGCTCCCCCGGTGATGATGCCGATGCCCGGAACGGGCCGCGGCCATCTGAACCTGGCAACCTCGATTCGGGCGCTGCGACTGCGAAGCGGCCTTAGCCAGCGGCAGTTGGCCGGAAGAATGGCCGTGCCGCGAACGTACGTGTCCAAAATCGAAAACGAGAAGGCCACGCCTACGCTGTCGTCCCTGGAACGGCTGGCGCGTGCACTGGAGGTTACTGTGCCCGAACTGCTCAGCGGTGGTGAACGCAGCCGCCAGGAAGAAGTCAGCGAACTGATGAAAGATCAGTTCATCGCCGAAATCTTGCCATTCATCTCGCAACTGAACGGAATGCAGATGTCGAGCATCCTGACGCAGGTGCGGGATCTGGCAGTGAGACCGCGACGGACGGCGTGATCCAGGTTTCAAAGTTTCGAATTCAGGTTTCAAAGTTTCAAGTTTGAAAGTTGCTGCCGCTAAGGTTTAGTTGCAAAGTTTCAAATCTTCAGGACGCCGGTTGCGTTTGGCTTCACTTTGAAACTTTGAAACCTCTTTAGCTGTGAAACTTGGTTTTATCCGGGCAACCAGCCAACTGAGGCCGGGACCAGTGATGGTTCCGGCCTTTTTCTTCCTCTTGTCCTTCCGCTTCTCTACCCGCTCCGGTGCAGGCTCGCGCTATGAATCCAAAGTAGATTGACGTACATCTATCCAGCATGCATCTGGAAAAGAGTTTGGACTTCGGCGCTGAAACGGGATCGAACTTGGGTCGCACGCCGGACGGCGAAGGGCTCGGCGAGAATGGACTGGGCGGCGTTCTAATCGGAACGCGTTCTGACGCTGTATTGCTCGACGCTTATTCCACAGCGGTGACCAGGGCCGTCGAGCACATCAGCCCGTCGGTCGTACATATTGAAGTGCACCAGAAGGCCGGACGCACTCGATCGGGTGAGGAACGCGAGCGTCAAGGCGGCGGCTCGGGATTTGTTTTTACGCCCGATGGCCTGATCCTTACGAATAGCCATGTTGTCCACGAGGCAGCGCGCATCGCGGTGACGTTGACCGATGGCCGTCATATGCCAGGTACACTCATCGGGGAAGACCCGGCAAGCGACCTGGCGGTCATTCGCGTCGATGAACCGGGCCTGACGGCGGCCGTTCTGGGTGACTCACAAAAGCTCCGCGTAGGCCAGATCGCTATCGCCATCGGGGCGCCTTATGGATTTCAGTCCACGGTGACCGCCGGCGTCGTTAGTGCCTTGGGCCGGTCCTTGCGTTCGTATTCCGGACGTCTCATCGACGATGTCATTCAAACGGACGCAGCCCTGAATCCCGGCAACTCGGGCGGCCCGCTGGTCGATTCCAAGGGTAACGTCATCGGTGTCAACACGGCGACTATCCTGCCGGCGCAGGGGATTTGCTTTGCCATCGGGATCAACACGGCAAAGTTCGTCGCCAGCCGGCTGCTCCGTGATGGTCGCATCCGCCGCAGTTACGTTGGAATTTCTGGGCAGACAGTGCCAATCCACCGCCGAGTGGTGCGGTTTTACGATCTTCCGAAAGAAACTGGCGCACTAGTGCTGTCGGTGGAAGACGGCAGTCCAGCCAAGCGCGCCGGCTTGCGAGAGGGCGACATCATTCTCGCTCTCGAAGGGCAGCCAGTTGCGGGCGTCGATGATCTCCATCGCCTGCTGACCGAAGTGCGCGCAGGCATAAGCAGCTCGATCGCGGTACTGCGTGGGACTGAGAAGCTCACCATGAGCGTCGTACCGCAAGAATCGCAGTAACCTTGACCTGCCCGCATCCCCGCTTCCGGACAGCAGGGGCAGACGTGGGGATCAGTGTGAGCACTCATTGCATCCCCTTCCACCCTGTGGTAGCCTCATAGCGGGATGGGAACTTTGCACGACAAAGTGGATTTGCGGGCACCCAAGGGCCTCGATCATAAGGAAGCCGAAGTTTACAAGCGTCTCGATCCGGCAAGGCTCCCAAAGCACATCGCGATCATTATGGACGGCAACGGCCGCTGGGCCAAACGCCGCCACATGCCGCGCATCGCTGGGCATCGCGCGGGCGTTGCGGCCGTGCGCTCCACGGTAGAGACCGCAGCTCGAATCCATATTCCGGCCCTTACGCTTTACGCATTCTCTGAGGAAAACTGGAAGCGCCCAGCCACCGAAGTGGGCTTTCTGATGCGACTGCTGACCCGATATCTCAAAGCCGAAGTTTCCACGCTCAACGAAAACAATATTCGCCTGGAGTACATCGGCCGTCAGCAGGAGTTGCCTAAAGACGTCCAGGAACGAATGGATTGGGCTCGCGACGCAACCAGACAGAACACCGGGATGGTTTTGACGTTGGCTCTGAATTACAGCGCCCGCAGCGAACTCGTGGATGCCTTCCGGGCGATCGTCAAAGCCGCTGCGCACAATGGCGGAATCGAACATCTTCGAATCGACGAGTCGACCGTGTCTCGACACCTGTACACGCGACACTTACCTGATCCCGATCTCGTAGTCCGCACCTCCGGCGAGATGCGGCTCAGCAACTTTCTGCTCTGGCAATTGGCGTACGCCGAGATTCACGTGACATCGACACTTTGGCCGGATTTCCGGGGCGTCCATCTACTCGAGGGCATCGCCGAATACCAGAAACGCGAACGTCGCTACGGCGGACTCAACCACCATGACACGCACCTACCGTCTGAAGCCGTGAAAGTCTAACCACTAGGGAACGAAGGTACACGAAGGAAAAACAACTACTTTCCTGCCTCCCGGTATAATTGCGCGTCCTAGAGATCACTTCCCTTGCTCAAGCGCATTGCAACGGCAGTCGTACTGATTCCGATCGTGCTGGTGCTGATTCTGCGCGCGCCGGTGTGGGCTCTCGCGATTGTTGCCGGTGGCGTGGCTCTGCTCACGATCCACGAATTCCTCAAGCTGACAGAGTCCTATGGAGTCCAGCCACTTCGCACCCTGACCTACATCTTCATTGTAATTTTTTTTTCACTGCTGCCGTTCAATTTCGGTAATGAGAAGCCGCTTCTGTCGACCGCGTTCTTTGTTTACTGTCTCGGCTTCGCTGCCGCGATTGCTCCGTTTATTTTTCTCACGCGCGCCATGCGGAACGCCGATCTGAGCACGAGTTATCCGGCTGCAGCAGCTTCAGTTTTCGCGTTCACGTACATTGCGCTGCCGATGGGAATGCTGGTGCAACTGCGTCAGCAGTGGGCGGGAGCGTTTTATCTGCTCTATCTATTACTTGTAGTTTGGGCGGGAGACATCTTCGCCTATTTCGTCGGGAAATCCCTAGGGCGTCATCTGATGTCGCCGCACATCAGCCCGAAGAAAACTTGGGAGGGTGCTGCAGCCTCGGTGATCGCAAGTGTTGCTGTCGGGTGGCTGCTCTTCAACTACTCCCTGCCGATTTGTTCGGCTTTGCTCAATGCCGGATTGATCCAACGCCGTGACGGAATGTTCGGACTCGAGCGTCCGGCAATGCCTCCGGTTATTGTGCTCACGATTGTGCTGAACATAGCGGCACAGCTTGGAGATCTGGTCGAGTCTTTGATCAAACGCGGCGCCGGAGTGAAAGATTCCGGAGGCATTCTTCCCGGTCACGGCGGTATGCTCGACCGTATCGATGCACTGCTCTTCGCCGCGCCAGTGCTGTGGTACTATGCGGCTTGGCGCGTGATGCAGTAGCAGAATGACAGAAAGCGATCGTCTCCCTCCTCTTAAGTCATTGCATCCCGATAGTTATTTGAATCCTGCGAAGCTTGCTTCTTACGACCGTCTCGAAACAGATGTTCTCGTCGCCTCACTTGATCCCACGAGGGACAAAGGCTGTCTGAAAACTCGCCGCGATGGAACTATACTGGATGGGCACCATCGCGTCTGCATTCTCAGACGGCGCGGCATAAATGTGGACAGGCTTCCGCGCGAAATCATCGGCAAGGAGTCAGCTATTGACGATGCCAACGGATCTCCACTGGGTTAATGGGCCTTGGACGGGCCGGCTAGCTCTGTCAGCCCGTCCTCGAGGTGGAGACTGGCTTGAAGACGAGATTGTGAACTGGAAACGCTCGGGAGTTGATGCAATTCTTTCTTTGCTCACACCCGACGAGGAACGGGAACTAGACCTGGCGTACGAAGCCGATACGGCCAAAAAACATGACGTGGATTTTTCGTCATTCCCCATCCCGGATCGCCAGGTTCCAAGGTCTGAGTCTTCGCTACGGCAGATGATCGAAAAGATAAATTCAAGGTTACTTGCTGGGAGCAATGTGCTTGTGCACTGTCGCCAGGGAGTTGGGCGAACGGGTCTAGTGGCTGCCTGCCTCCTGATTAAGCATGGAATGAGTCCGGGAGCAGCGGTTGAAACGCTCTCCGCCATACGAGGAGTACCAGTCCCCGAAACAACCGAACAGCGAGACTGGATTGAGCGTTTTGCTCCTGCTTTGACGAAATAGATAATGAAACGCATTGCCATCCTGGGATCCACTGGGTCGATCGGGCGCAGCACGCTCAGCGTCGCCGAATCCTATCCCGACCGCTTCCGGATCGTCACTCTCGCAGCGGGCAGCAACCTCGACTCTGCCTTTCAGCAAGCCCAACGCTGGAAGCCTCAAGTGATCTCGATCGCCGTCGAGCAAGATGCCGAAGCGCTCCGCTCCCGCCTGAAACGGGAAGGGCTAAGCGAAATCGAGGTTGTGCATGGGTCGGCTGGAACTGTCCGCGTCGCAACTCATCCCGAAGTCGATTTCGTCGTCAGCGCAATTGTTGGCGTTGCGGGTCTCGAAGCGACGTACGAAGCGGTCCGTGCTGGTAAGACAATGGGCCTTGCGAACAAGGAATGCCTCGTCGCTGCAGGCGATCTGATCACGTCCGAAGCCCGCAAGCGCCACGTCGCGCTCTTGCCGATCGACAGCGAGCACAACGCTGTGCATCAATGCATGCGCGGCGGCCGCATGGACGAAGTTGACCGCGTATGGCTTACAGCCTCCGGGGGGCCTTTCCGGAACACTCCCCAGTCCGAATTCGCATCCATTACTGTGGAGCAGGCCCTGAATCATCCCACATGGAAGATGGGGAAACGCATCACCATTGATTCAGCCACTTTAATGAACAAGGGGTTCGAGGTCATCGAGGCATGCAGGCTTTTTCATATGCCCCCGAGCAAGGTGGCCGTCATTGTCCATCCTCAGTCGACGATTCACTCCATGGTCGAGTTTGTGGATGGCAGCATACTTGCTCAGTTCTCCGTGACGGATATGCGGCTGCCGATTTTGTACGCTCTGACCTATCCCGAGCGCATTCAATCGGATATGCGCTTCCCGGTCAGTGACTTGCGTCATCTGGACTTCGAGCCGCCTGACCTGAAAAAATTCCCGTGTCTGCGGCTGGCCTATGAAGCGGTCGAGGCGGGCGGCGCAAAAACCGTCGCGCTGAATGCCGCCGACGAAGTTGCCGTAGCGGCTTTCCTGGAGGGTGATATCCGGTTCGACCAGATTCCGGTTCTCATCGAACAAGTTCTTAGAGTGACAAGTTCCCAGGCTCCGGAGTCTATTCAGGATGTCTTGCAAGCAGATGCCGAAGCGCGCCGGGAAGCCAGGAAACGAGTCAACTCTGTGCAGAAAACCGGCCGGCCTCAAACATCTTTCGCGTAGTTTTTGAATCTAATCTGTGGGAGCGTTCGTACCTCTTATATGTCTGACTTTCTGACTTCGCTCATTGCTGTTATTGGCGTCTTGGGTTTCATGATTTTGATTCACGAGTTCGGCCACTATGCCGTGGCCAAGTGGCTGGGAGTGCGCGTCGAGCAGTTCGCGATAGGCTTCGGCAAACGTCTCATCGGGTTCCGCAGGGGCGAAACAGACTACCGCATCAACGCGATCCCTCTTGGCGGCTACGTCAAGATGAGCGGCGAAAATCCGATGGACACGCGGACGGACGATCCCCGCGAGTTCATGAACCATTCGCGGTGGCATCGTTTCCTGATCGCGATTGCCGGCCCCACGATGAACATCCTGCTCGCGATCGTGCTCCTCACCACCGTCTACATGGTGCATTACGAATATCCGGCCGTCTATGACGAACCACCTGTCATTGGATGGGTGCTGAAGGACACCGCCGCCGCCAAGGCCGGGCTTGAGGTTGGAGATCGTATCACCCGCGTCGAGGACATCCAGAACCCGAACTGGGAGCAAGTCGAACTAAAGGAAGCGCTCAGTCCTGGACAACCGCTTTTCATCCAGATTGACCGCCATGGTAAGACTCTCGACAAGACAGTGGTGCCTGAAGCGACGGGCGTCGATCAAATCGGCTACGCAGGCTGGGCTCCAAAAGAGAGCACTGTCACAATCACAGACTTGGTAAGCGGCATGCCCGCTGAAAAGGCCGGCTTGAAGGAAGGCGATCAGATTCTATCGGTCGATGGCAAGCCGGTCCCGGCACTCGCCTCTATGGTCGAGAGCCTGAAAATCACCAAGGACAAACCGATCGCAATCACTGTTCTGCGTGACGGCCAGCAAAAAACCTTCACCGTGCAACCCGTGCTTTCCGATAAGTGGTACCGCATCGGGATCGGCAGCATGCAGATGAAAGTCAAAACCCTGCCCTTCGCGCAGGCCCTGCAGCTCTCGTTGCACGAAAATCGTCAGAACGCACTTCTGATCCTGGAACTCGTCAAGAAGATGGCACAGCGCAAGATTTCTATGCGCTCCATCGAAGGCCCGATCCGCATTGGTCAGGCGGCCGGAGAGGCAGCCCGCCGCAAAGGCTGGACTCCGCTCATGAGCCTCAGCGCTGCCATCAGCTTGAACCTCGGAATTTTTAACCTATTGCCGATTCCTATCCTCGACGGCGGCGTGATTCTCTTCCTCTGCATCGAAGGCCTCATGCGCCGCGATATCAGCATGAACATCAAGGAACGCGTCTATCAAGCCGCGTTTGTGTTCCTCGTCTTGTTCGCGGTGATGGTGATTTACAACGACCTGATGAAGACGATTCCGGGGCTAGCCGACAAGCTGCCATGAGTCAGAGCTACATTTAGACCTGAAAGGAAACCAGCCGGCGGACGTAACCGCCGGCTGATTTTTTTGGAATCACGCACTCCGAACATTTCGCAGCGGTGACTTCCCAGGGGGCAGCAAGCGCTTCGATGCCGGATGGCATACCGCAGCGGTCGTCGTCTTGGCAGCCGGTGCCATCGCGGCACCGACATTGGCTGCATTCGCCGTCATCGAGGCCTGTGTCGACTGAGCCAATCCATTAAACGGATCATCGTTCGTCACGCCATTGGGCAGATTCTGGATCGCTGCCTGGAAGTTCGGCCAGGCGTTCGATTCCGCATCTCCCGTCAAGTTCGCATAGAGTTGCGCGAGAGTTCCCGCATCTCCGAGGTTCACCATGGCAGGAGCAATCTTCTGCAGCCCGTAGCCTTGGCTGATCAGCCACGAGATGAACGCCATCCCGCATCCGATGCTATCGCCGTCCTGATCGGTATCCTCGGTCTGATCCACCCAGTTGGCCATTCCATCCGAGACCCACTCCGGCGCGGTTGCGAAATCGGCGAGGGCATTATTTCCAATCACGGCCGCACACCAGCGCGAAAGCGCCTCTCCGGTGCTTTCGCTGCAGAGATTCCCATTCATCGAACATTCGCTCAGCTCTGCTTCGAATAATGCTGATACGCGTTCCGAGTTCCCATAGGAAGCGTCCACCTCGATCGCATTGCCAGTGGTGTAATCGCATCCCATGTGGTCGGCGCCGCCGGTTCCATCGGTGGCCCCGCCCAATGCGAAAACAAGGGCGCTGACCAGACCTCCTGTCGTTCCAAAGATGCCATCATTTGCGGTAACAATCCGGTCGGCATCGTTCAGAAGGTCTTGCGCATTCTGCAGCGCCTGCTGCCCGAGACTGGGGTCAACATACACGGTCACTCTTCCACCGCGGCTGGTTCCGACGAGCTCTGAAGTTCCTGTATAGCTAGGCCAGGCTGGCGCACCGGCCGAGTCGCGTTGAATGGTGGCGACAGCTTTCTTTCCACTCTTTGGGGGCTTTGGGGGCTTGATACGGTGAGACATAACGAAGAACCTCCATCTGAAAAGGATAAAACTACTTCACGGGAAGCGCTCGTTCGTTAGTTCTAGGCCGTGTTGGCGATAGTACGGCGAAGATATGCCCGGTTTCACCGTGTTAAACTAGAGGTTCCTATGGCTACAATTCAACGCAGGAAGACCGTTACCGCAGTAGTGGGAGGTGTGCGCGTCGGCTCGGATGCACCAGTCGTGGTGCAATCGATGACCAATACCGACACCGCCGACATTCCATCTACCGTCCAACAGGTCGCTGCTCTGGCACGCTCTGGCTCGGAACTAGTCCGAGTAACGGTTAACAACGATGATGCTGCCAAGGCCGTGCCCCACATCGTCGAACAACTCGACAAGCAGGGCATCCGCGTCCCGATCATCGGCGACTTCCACTACAACGGGCACGTTCTGCTGACGAAGTATCCCGAATGCGCACGCGATCTCGCGAAATACCGCATTAATCCCGGCAATGCCAGCATCGGCAAAGGTGGAGACTCCAACTTCCGCACCATGATCGAAGTTGCGGTGAAATATGAGAAACCCGTTCGGATTGGAGTCAATTGGGGATCGCTCGACCAGGCCCTCTTGACGCGCATGATGGATGAGAATTCTAAGCTCGACGAACCGAAAGATGCGCGCGAAGTCACGATGGAAGCGATGGTTGTCAGCGCCCTGAATTCCGCTGATCTTGCCCAGAAATACGGCCTGCGCCCAGACCAGATTATTCTCAGCGCGAAAGTCAGCGGCGTTCAGGACTTGATCGACGTCTACCGGGAACTGGCCGCGCGATGCAATTATCCGCTGCACCTCGGCCTGACTGAGGCCGGTATGGGCGCGAAAGGCATCGTTGCTTCCAGTGCGGCGATGGGCGTTGTCCTGCAGGAAGGCATCGGAGATACGATTCGTGTTTCCCTAACCCCTGCGCCCGGCGGAGATCGCTCCGAAGAAGTCCGCGTCGCGCAGCAAATTTTGCAATCGATGGGTATTCGCAGCTTCACGCCACAAGTCACCGCCTGCCCCGGCTGCGGACGCACCACCAGCACCTTCTTCCAGGAGATGGCTGAGCAGATCCAGTCCTACCTGCGTGAGCAGATGCCAACCTGGAAAACGCGCTACTCCGGCGTCGAGGAAATGAAACTTGCTGTCATGGGATGCGTCGTCAATGGGCCCGGCGAATCGAAACACGCCAACATCGGCATCTCGCTGCCCGGCACGTTTGAAGAGCCCAAAGCGCCGGTCTACGTTGATGGACGTCTCTTCACGACTCTGAAGGGGGACCGCATCGTCGCGGAATTTATTGAAATTCTCGACGATTACGTCGAGTCGCACTACGCGGCGAAAGAGCCGATGAAAGAAGAAGTTCCCGCGCGAGTCTAGAACTCAGTCATGAGGGCGGAGCTACCCGCCGCAAGTTACCGCGCAAGATCCGGTGCCGCTCCCGTCGCTATTGTCCCGTAGGGACAACTGACAATAGCCCGGCGTTTCGAACGCCGGGAATCGAACGCAAAAATAGAACGGTGCCCCGTCGGGGCACCTGAACCATCGCCACAAACTTTTCGGTCTGGGAAACGTGTCGCCTAGGTTCCCGACAGCACGAAAATGGGCGTCTGCGGCGCGACCTGCGGTACAGCCGTCCCCGAATCGCCCGTCGTCCCCACGTTAGCCGTAGGCGTCGGCAAAACGCATTCAAACTGCTTCGAAGACAATCCCGTCGCTATCACCGTCAGTGTTTCACCGTTGATCCCCGCGTTAATAGCGGCGGCACTCGAAAGATTGCTGATTGCCACTCGAGTTCCCGACGTAAAGGTGTTCACCGCCTGGAAGGTAATGACATTCGCATTGATCGAGAATGCCGTGATGTTCGCGACCTGCAATCCTAATGCACTTCCCGCATCCGTCGTCGAAGCAACGTCGCTGTGCGTGAAGCTTGCCGCGAACTGCGTTCCCGAAAGTCCACTCGGCAGGACCGTCAAAGTCCGCCCGTTCAGATAGGTCCCGGTGCTCAATCCCGAAATTTGCACCTGTTCTCCAGGGACGAAGTTATTGACCGCCTGGAAAGTCACGACATTCGACGAAATCGAAAACGAGGTGATCGGAGCCGCCGAGCTGCAGTTTGCGCCACTGCAGGCGGCGAACGGCGCGATGATGTCAGTAATCAGCGTGTCGGGCGCGTTCGATTCTTGTGTATACGTGTTGGTGTTCGTCCTGATGGACGCAACTGCGCCAGCATCGCACATGCTTACATAAACATGACTGCTGTCCGAGGATGCGGTCGCGAACATGCGGAAGCGCGTGGTGCCCGGTGCATAAGTTGCGGCTGTCGCGCATGATGCATTCGGGGAAACCGCATACTGTGTCAGCGAAAATGGCGGCGAACTCAGAAGAGACAATGATGGTGATGCTGGCAGCAATGTGGAAGCCACGCGCTTCACGGTGATGCTCGGTGCGTCAAACACCGTAAGCATCGGGACAACACAAGGCGTTGCGCCAACGTTCTTGTCCGAACAGGTGCTTTCCGCTCGATAGCTCGCAACGTAAAACCGCGAACCGTCCGCCAATGCCGCAACTGAAACCGGGGAACACGCTCTAAAACACGGCGCGTTACTTCCGCCAGTCATCGAAATCGTGGCGAGCAGCTTCGGAGTATCGTTGGGGTTTCCGCCCAAATCCAACCCGCCGGTCGCGGAATAAACAAAAACTTGCCCTGTACTCGGATTCGTCACATACAGGCGATTCAAATTCGGATCGTAGAGCAGGAAATTCGCGCCCACTCCCACCGAAAGGTTTGTCTGGCTCTGAAGTATCGTGTCGCTATTCGTATCGATTGGAATGAGCGTGCCCCCGCCCTGCGACAGAACATAGACCCGTTGATTGTCACCCCGCGCGACGGCCCAGACCGGTGTGCTATCCACAGTGATTCTGGCGATAGTGGAAAGATCGGTGGGAGATAAATCCATGACCGTGTTGTCACCCTGATTCACCACGTAAAGGTGCAGCGCGTTCGGCGTCTCGGCCAAGGCGACGGGATGCGGCGCAGTTGTCAGCGTTGGAATATAAGCGATATTCGCGACCGCTCCGTTGGCCACGCTCAACTGGGCTACAGAATCGGTACTGGCAGACGCACAATTCGCGCCATTTTCTACACCATAATTCGCTACGAACACTTGCGTGTTCTGAGACGTCGCCACGAAATCCGGAAGGTAGGAACAGAAAGCCGGAACCGGCACGGTTGCGGTTCCTCCCGACGAAGCCAACAGGCCGGTGGAAGAATTCATGTATTGGATTGTGGCCCCATTTACCGAAGAGATCGTAAAGTTGCCGTCGTATCCACCGATCGGAACGCCGGAAATCACGATTGGGCCATTGGCAGCCGCCATCGGGATCGCGGCGCTCAAAGTAACCGTCACCAAATTCCCCGATTCGCTGATTGCTGTAATCGCCGCCGATTGCTCAGGTCCCACGTTTGGCAGTGAGAACACAGTCGGCGGCGTGATGCCGACGGCGATGCTGCTGTCGGCCGCTGGCGTGAACGCGCTGATGATGTCGGGATCGCCCGGGGTCAGGCTACCCGCGCTGGCTACGAAAACTCTGGAATTATTCGGGAGGACCGCGGCATGGGTCGGGTTGAGCCCCATATTCGCCACGCCAATGTTCGTGTCGCCCGAAACGTCGATCTCGAGCGCCGTGCCGGGATTCGGCGGCACATTCGAACTAATTCCGAAAACGGCATGGAAATTCTGCGAGTTCGGCGGAGTCGTGCTCACCGGAATGACCACTGGCCGGTAAACCTCACCGCACGACATCCACAACAAAGTCCCCAACACCGTTGCGGCGAGCAAGCCCACACGTCGAAAACTCATCGGCATCCCGAAGCAGACTCCTGATTCAGATGAAAAAATGTTCAGATGACAGAATTGATTATTGTAGCGGTTGCTGCACTTACGCGCTAGGCACGGAGCCTTGAGCCGGTACTCGGTACTCGGGTAAGAAGATGCACCCGCATCCATGATGGGATGCCCAGCGTGAGGAGGTTCAATCGAGGATGAGTTTAACTGGGTACTGAGCCTATCCGCGTTTGCGCCGTGACTTGGCCGGAGGCTCGGCCGCGGCCTCTTCTGATTTCGCCGTAGCTGCCGGCTTCTTCTTGCCTTCCATTTGAGCAAGACTTTGTTTCAGGGCTGCCATAAGATCCACGACCGGAGCCAGTTTCTTCGGCTTCTCGACGGCCGCCACTTCCCCGCCCTCGAGTTTCGCTTCAATGAGCTTCTTCAGGTTTTCCTGGAAGTTGTCTTTGTACTTTTCCGGATCCCACTTGTCGGCAAGCGCCTCGATCAGCTGGTGAGCGACTTTGACTTCCGCATCTTTCAGTTCGACATCGGGAGCCCCAAAGCCTTCGACCTTTTTGACTTCATCCGCATAGTACATCGTGTGAAGCATCATTCCGCCTTCATGCGGACGCAGAAATACTGTGTACTCGCGGTTGTGCATCGTGATCTTCGCGATGGCCACATATTCGCTCTCTTCGAGCGCCTTTGTCAGCAAGGCGTACGGACGCCGCCCGGCCTCTTCCGGCATCATGTAATACGAAGACTCAAAGTACACGGGATCCACATCATCCGTCTTCACGAACTCCAGGATCTCCATCGTCTTGGCGGTCTGCGGTTCGATCTTCTTGATCTCTTCCGGCTCGATCACAATGTACTCATCCTTACGGAACTCGTATCCCTTCACGATGTCGGCCCGGTCGACCGGCACGCCTTCTGCCTGGCATATGTATTGCTGTTTCAGCCGAGACTTGTCGGTGCGATGCAGCATATTGAAGGAAATGCCGCTGCTGCGCGCGCCCGAAAACAAACGTACGGGCATGGAAATCAGTCCGAAAGTTAAGTGACCTGACCACACGGATGAAGGCATCGTGTCCCTCGCTAGTCATTCCCGCAGCACGGCCCACAGACGCGCCCGGGGTAGGAGCTAAACTCAACGGCCATGTGAGTTTAGCTCAGTTCTTCTTAAGATGCACCAAACCGAGGGCAAGAGGAACCGAAATTTGAAGCCAAAGCCAAGGGGGTGCAGATCGCCGTGCCCCAATTCCTAGCGGTTTACTAAATGGCTTCCGCGTGTTTTGTCTATCATGATCGTCCTGTGTTGCTCATTCTTTGCATCGAGCGCTCTGATCGGTTCATCTGAGTCTCTTCCGGTGAACAACTCCTAAGGAGCAATTATGGAAGATCTCCGCTTTCCCATCGGCAAATGGCGTTACGACGGGCCTCCCAACGATCAACAGAAACAACAGTTTGTAGACGAAATCGCGCAGACTCCTGCGAAGTTGCGAGCCGCAGTGCATGGGCTTTCGGAAGCGCAACTCGATACACAATACCGTCCCGGGGGCTGGACTGTCCGCCAAGTCATCCATCACATGCCTGACAGCCATGTGAATGCTTACGTCCGCTTCAAACTGGCGCTCACTGAGGATGACCCGACCATCAAGCCCTATGCCGAAGACCGTTGGGCTGAATTGCCCGACACGAAGGCGACGCCCATCGAGGTGTCTCTGACTCTGCTCGACTCGTTGCACCAACGCTGGGTACGCCTGATGCGATCCTTCGGACCAGAGGAGTGGAATCGTACATTCCGCCATCCCGACCTCGGCCCGATGACTTTGGAGAAAACGCTGACGCTCTACGCCTGGCATGGCCGGCACCACGTCGCTCACATCACCCAACTTGGCAAGCGCATGTCGTGGTAAGTTGCTCCGCAGGAGGACCGCAATGATCGCCAGAGTGTGGCACGGAAGCACCGAGCCGCAACACGCCGATGCATACGAATCGATGCTGAAGCCCGAACTCCTGCCGGGCATCAGCAAGACGAAGGGCTATCGCGGAAGTTATCTGCTGCGGCGCAATGTCGGGAGTGAAGTCGAATTCATCACCATCCTGCTCTTCGATTCTCTCGACGACATTCGCGCCGTCACAGGCCCGGATTACGAAACATCCATCATTCCTCAGGAGCGGCGGCAATATCTCTCGAAGCACGATGAAAAAGCGGCACACTACGAAGTTATGGCAACCAATGGGATCCCAGGGTTATAGGGTTCGGCCTTAGGCGGCTCGGCTAAACCGGTTCGTATAACGGCGTGGCTTCTTCGCCGTGCCGCCAAGACGAGAGTAGAGATTGGGGCTTTGGCCCCGCAAGGACTACGTAATGCCCAATCTCCAGAGAAAATAGCTCGTCGATTCCCGCATCACCGCTACCATTCTCTGCACCGCACTGCGCGGCCGCGAATCGGGCCGGGGCGCGACGAACACCGGTCCAACATTTTCATGCTCCAGCAATTTCCGAATGCGAAAGACGTGATACGCGTCGCTGACCGCAATACAACTGTGCAGCCCGTTCGCACGCATAATCACCGCTACGCGCTCTGCCGACTGCGACGTGTCCTTGCCCTGGGTTTCGGCAATCAGACTACGCTCGGGCACTCCGTGCCGCATCAGGTAATCCTTCCCGACCCCACCTTCTGAGAATTTCGGATCGGCTGCCGCTCCTCCGGTTGTGATTACCACGGGCGCCAGTCCGCGATGGAACAAATCGAGCGCGTGATCGAGGCGTGCCTTGAGCACCGGAGAAGGCCTTCCAGAATATTCGGCCGCGCCAAAAACGACGATAGCATCGGCATGGGGAACTTCTTGCAGGCTGGCCGCACGCGTGATGCGAATCGCCGTGGCAGCGAAAAATGCCAGAACCGCTAATATGGCGATCAGCAGGAACCATCGGCCGATAGGGCGGTTCCGTTTGGCGGGATCCTCTGTCATCCTCAGACAGCCGTCGCTGAATTTATCCTTGTCCTTGGGCAAAGAACTTCGAAATCTCGTCGGCAGGAATGGCGCCCTCGCGAATAATGCGCCAGCGCGCAGTCTCGTCACTCAAGTCGACAATCGTTGACGCAACCTCTCGTGGAGACGTCCCGCCGTCTACGATTATGTTGATCCGCCCTTGCAGTTGATCGCGGACCTGCTCCGCGCTGGTACACTCCGCAGCCCCGCTCAGGTTCGCTGATGTGGCTGTAATCGGAATTGCCGCCGCCGTCACAACCGCCAACGGAATCTTCGCGTTCGGCACGCGCAGTGCCACGTTTCCCGTGTTCGCCGTAACTTTGAGGGGCAGCTTCGATCCCGCTTTGACGATGATGGTCAGCGGTCCCGGCCAGAATTTGCGCGTCAATGCGTAGAATTCCTCGGGCAACGGCTTGGCCAGTTCCTCCGCCTGGTCGGTGCTTCCAATCAGCAGCGAAAGGGGCTTGTGGCGTGACCGCGTCTTAATGTCGTAAACCTTGTCGACGGCGCGGAGATTGAAGGGATCGGCAGCGAGTCCATAAAACGTGTCCGTCGGCATTCCAAGAACTTCACCAGCACGGATTTGGTCCGCAGCGTATTTGACGAGCGAGACTTCTGGATTTTCAGCGTTGATTTTTACGATCTCGGCGCGCACGGCGCTCCCTTCTGCAATTGCATAGAGATATCAATTTGAATGGCGGAAACATCATAATACGGCAAGAAGTGTTTAGAACCACCAGGCACCTGAAGTTTCCCGAAGAAGTCGTCTTGACCTTCGTGTACCTTAGTCTCCTGAGTGGCCAAAGCTTTTTGGGCGTTAAGGAAATGATTCGGTCGAGGGAAATCCAATCCGCCGCGCAACGCCTCCGGCGAATCGAAGGCCGTCACAATCCCCTGGTCAAAGAAGTCCGTCAGGCCTTCGCGCATGCCGAGCGCACGGCGCAAGGCGATTGCGCCATCGAAGGACTGCGCATCGTCGAAGAAGCCATTCGCAGCGGACTCCATTTCCGCGCCGTCCTGTTCCGCGAATCCGCGCATACGCTGGCCCAACGATTGCTTCCGCAAATTGGATCCCACGTCGAAACCCTGCTACTTCCCGATCGAGTTTTCGACGGCGCGGTACCCAGCGAGAGCCCGCAAGGCGTCGCAGCCTTGGTCAAGCTTCGAGAATTCTCAATCGCTGACGTTCTGGAACGCCTTCAGGTCGGCCCGGTGATCGTGGTTGTAGGCCTGCAGGATCCGGGAAATTTAGGCACCCTGCTGCGCTCCGCCGAAGCCTTCGGCAGCGCCGGAGTCATCCTTGGAGAAGGGACGGTCAGCCCGATCAATTCCAAAGTCATTCGCGCGTCAGCAGGATCGATCTTCCGCCTGCCAATCGTTGTAGAGAAGAAGGCGGGCGCTCTCGATGAACTGGCCGCGAAACTACGCAAGGAAAGCGTGCGCCTGATCGCTACGTCATCACACAAAGGCACTCCAATCGATCAGGTAAATCTCGCAGGGCCATGCGCGGTCTTCATCGGAAGCGAAGGCGCCGGCCTTCCGAAAAACATCATGGCGCAAGTGGATGAACTGGTCGCGATCCCCCACACGCCGCAAGTGGAATCGCTGAACGCAGGGGTCGCAGGAAGCATTGTGCTGTATGAGGCCGCACGGCAAAGGCGCCAGCACTCGACGATCAATGAGCACTGACGCCTCTCCAAGCCTCTTACAACCACAGATTGGCTGAAGCTGGCCTCTTCTAATACCCCATGCCGCGGAGTACCACAATTTGCGGGCTGGCGCCTCCGCTATCATTCACCTCAAGCCTTGCAGCATTCGACTTCTGATATCGGGGCGTGAAGGTTATGTTCATGGTGCAACTGCCTCCCGCCGGAAGACTGCGCGGACAGGTAGTGGCCTGCTCCCGAAACTCATGGGCATAGGCTCCAGAAATACGGGCGCCGAAAATTGTCACTGGAATCGGCCCGTAGTTCGTCAGGGTAACTGTCTGCGGAGGGCTGGTGGTTCCTACCTGCTGTTTGCCAAAACGCAAGATTGACGGCGACAGGGTCACCATCGTGCCGGTTCCCGTCAGCGCCACGACTTGCGGACTGTTGGAAGCGTTGTCCGTAATCGTGATCGTGCCCGTGATGGTGTTGATATTGCGGGGAGTGAACACTACGTTCGCTGTGCACGTCCCGCCAGGAGGTAGCTCGCGAGGGCAGTTATTGGTTTGAGAGAAATTCGCGCTGGTGACGACACGGGTGATGTCAAGCGGCGCATTGCCGGTGTTGGTCAAGATCACTTGCTGGGAGCCACTGCTGGTGCCAACCAGTTGCGTCCCGAAAGTGAGGCTCGTGGGGAATAAGTTGACAACAGGTCCCCCACCCCCCGACTGAACCCCCAGCAGGATGAGAACTACGGGAGCCGTGTTGTTTCCTTGGTCAGCAACCACCAGGTCCAGCCTGCCATCTCCATTGAAGTCACCCACCGCCACTGACCAGGGATTAACCGCAGCCGGAGATGGGACCGAAGTGAAGTTTCCCGTGCCATCGCCCAACAGGATGGGAACTTCGCCATTATTGAAGTTAACCGAGGTGGTGAACGCCAAGTCCAGCTTGCCGTTCCCGGTAAAGTCGCCTACTGCCATGAAGGTGGGATATTCATATACTCCTGTATACGAGGCCAGATTGAAATTGCCGGTGCCATCCCCCAGCAGAGTGGAAACCCCGCCTCCAAATTGGTCCGTGACCGCAACATCCAACTTTCCGTCCCCATTGAAATCGCCTGTCACGATTGAGATGGGCGAACCACCCGCACCGGGGCTCGAGGCCAGGGTGAAATTCCCCGTGCCGTTCCCCAGCAGGATGGATACATTGTTGTCGCCACCGTTGGCGGTAGCGAGATCCAGCTTGCCGTCCCCGTTAAAGTCGCCTACTGCCACTGCCCTGGGATACCCACCCACTCCCGGAGACGACGTCCGAGTGAAGTTTCCCGCGCCGTCCCCCAGCAGCACGGAAACCGTGTTGTTGCCGTAGTTGGCTACGGCCAAGTCCAGCTTGCCGTCCCCGTTGAAGTCGCCTGCCACGATTGAGAAGGGCCGTCTACCCACCGCCGGAGACGAGACCAGGGCGAAGTTTCCCGTGCCGTCCCCCAGCAGGACGGAAACCGAGTTGCTGCCCTGGTTGGCTACGGCCAAGTCCAGCTTGCCGTCCCCGTTGAAGTCGCCCACCGCCAGTGAATAGGGATTGTGACCGGTAGCTATGGAGAAGGCCAGGGTGAGTTTTCCCGAGCCGTCCCCCAGCAGGATGGAAACCGTGTCGCTACAGCTGCTGGCAACTGCCACGTCCAGCTTAGCGTCCCCATTGAAGTCGCCCACCCCTACTGATTGGCCACAGCTCACAGGCGTGGACGAGGCCACGGTAAAAACCGCGTTTGACGTACTTACGGTGACCGAGAAGAACGCAACGTTCGACGTCCCACCGCCCGGTGCCGGAGTGACCACCGTCACCGAAGCTGTTGTCGCTTTGGCGATATCCTCTGCCGGAACTATCGCCGTCAATTGCGTTCCGCTGATGAACTGAGTTACCAGCGCGGCGCCATTCCACTTCACGACCGCACTCGAAACAAACCCTGTGCCGTTGACGGTGAGAGTGAATTGCGCACCGCCGGGGGCCGTGGCGTCCGGAACGAGTTGCTGATTAACGAACGGCACTGGAGCTTGTGCGTAACTCAATACCGACACAAAACTCAGTAAAGCCGCGCCTAGGAAGGTAGCGTGTCTTTTCATCATGAATTCACCTGCTGTTGATTTCCTGCTGGCAAGTGGGCAGTGCGGCCTACCAACTTCTGCCGGATCTTGGGCCACCAACGGACCAGTGGGAGACTGTCTCTGGGACCTTTATCACTCAGCAGAAAGAGCGAGCAGTGATCGAAATCACTGCCATTCGTGCGCCACAACTGGAAGGATCACCGGGAGTCTCGAGGGATGTCTCTTGGTGGAAAAATCCTTGCAGCATTCATCGATCGCCGGACAACTGCTTAAACGACGGCATCCGCAGTGGTTACTTCGGTAATCAAGCATTGACCCGATAGTAAATCTCCTACCTTCGAAATAGCATCAAAGTCACTATGAGTAGCTCTCCCCAAATCACCGGATTAATCCGGCAGCCGGATGCACTCCTGGGAATCGACCACTTGATCGAATACGCCCGGCGCGTGCTGGACCGCTATATGCGGATGCCCGCGCCAAAGCCTGAGCAGAAACCGCTAGCCCGAGTGGCTTAGCGTTATTCAAGCTCTATTGGAGTCGGCTAAACGGAAACGAGGCTTCCTTACTCGATCCTCGGAGTGTCTCTGCTGCGCAGCTCGCTCGCTACGCGGTGAGCGACGAAACGCATTGCGTCATCAGCGGCGCGGATATCGTTCTTGTCCTCGACTGGAGCGGTGGAAGTGCCTTCAGCCACCGTACGAGCCATGCCAACTTCTACGACAGCGAAGTTCATGGCCAGGGTTTTACCGGGACTGGTATTTCCAAGAAGCACAGGCGCCCGCTGCGATCCATCCGGACCACCTGAGATCCCCGGACCACGGCTGGGGTTCAGAAGTGTAGTGAGAACGAAATACTGGCAATCCTTCTTTTCCGCTTCCGCGCTGGCATCCTCACGCTCCGCCGCATCCAGAGGAATCGCTTCCAGCAAGATCGTCGACTTGCGATCTTTGCGAAGACGCTGCAGCTCCCGCACCAGCTGATCGCGCTCCCATGTAGGATCGATCTGGCTGTTGGAACGATTCATCGTCGCGGCAACGCCGACGCGAATTGTCTGTTTCTGATCAGAGGCGGAATTCTTGTCGGCCTGAGCGAAACCAACAGAAGCCAAAAGGATCACCAAAACTAACGAACGCTGTGTCCGGTGTGACATAGACGGGCTCCCCAACTTTGTGCCTTCTCTGGTTAATACTCCAGCCGTGGTCAAAAGTCGCTATTAAACCTACGCCAGTCCTCCCCCATCTACGACCAACGCCGCTCCTGTAATCCAGTTCGCCATCGGACTCGCCAGAAACAAAACCGCATTTGCCACGTCCTCGACGGTGCCCACGCGCCCCAGCGGCCGGTCCGCAGCCTCTTTCAAAAATGCCCGTTCGTCCTGGCCTAACTGCGCGCACTCACTCCGCAGCATCGGAGTGTCCACATCGCCCGGACAAACGCAGTTCACACGGATATTATGCTTCCCATGATCGATCGCCATCGCGCGTGTGAGATTCACCGTTCCACCCTTCGCCGCGCAGTAAGCCACAGCGCGAGGCCCGCCTTTGAGCCCCCACCCCGAGCCAATGTTGACGATGCTCCCGCCTCCGCCACGAATCATGTGTGGAATCACCTCGTGCGAGAGCAGATAGATTCCCTTGAGAGTCACATCGAGCGCACGATCCCACTCCTCTTCGGTGAGATCAACAACATCTTTGCGGATGGCAACGCCTGCACAATTGCACAGAATGTTAATTCGTCCCCATTTCTCCAAGATCGACGAAACGGCACGCCGGCAATCAGCAGCCAAGCGAACGTCACACCTTAGAGCTATGGAACTGCGGCCAGATTCAGCCTTTCTTTGTGACCTTCGCAAACCCTTCGCGACCTTCGCGCTTAAGTGAGCCGTTGTTGTTGACGTTACCGCCGATTCAATCTGCGAGACTGTTTCGCCAGCCTTTTCCCCGTCGACGTCCAACGCCGCGACAGACGCTCCCATCTCAGCCAGCCGCAAACAAATCCCGCGCCCAATCCCCGAACCCGCGCCCGTGACGACAGCGATCTTTCCCTGAAGGGAAAGAAGCTCTGAAGCCTTTTCAGCGATTCTGCCCGCAGCAGTCATAGCATCACGCAAATGCGGTTTCCAGAGCCTTCCCTGCAGCCTCCAGAGTGCGATCCACATCCTCGTAGCTGTGCGCTAAAGTGACGATGGAATGCAGCGCCGCAGAAGGCGACGCGTACACGCCATGCGGAAACAACGCCAGCACAAATTTCTGGAACGACGCCCGATCCACGTACTGACAAAAGTCCCGGTAATCCTCAATCGCCGTCCGATCGGTAAACATCACCTGCAGCATCGGACCGACATTCTGCACAATCGCGCCAATTTCCGTCCGGGCAAACAATTCTCGCAAACCGCTACACAATCGCTCGCCAACCCGCCACGTGTGCTGAAAAGACGCATTGTTATCCCGAGTCAGCACCCGCAGATTCGCCCGTGCCGCGAACATTCCAATCCGCGACCCATTGTGCGTGCCGTAGTGCAACACGCCGCCCCATTGCAGCGCGTCCATAATTTCGGCCCGTCCCACAAGCGCAGCGACAGGCAATCCCGATCCCAAAGCTTTCCCAAACGTCACCAGATCCGGCGCAAGTTTGTAGTACTCCTGACACCCACCCGGAGCGATGCGGAATCCGGTCACGGTCTCGTCGAGAATGAAAACAATCCCGTTGGCCTTTGCGAGCCTCTGCAATCCATGCAGATATCCCTCCTGCGGCGGTATCACACCCATGTTCGCCATGATGCCCTCGGTGATGATCGCCGCGATCTGTCCCGGATATCTCTCAATCGCACTCTCTAATGCAGGCAGATCATTCCACGGCACAACAATCGTGTCATCCAGCGCAGACCGATTCAGCCCCGAGCTGTCGGCAATCTTCACCGGATCCGTCTTCAATCCGAGCACCGTCACCGGCAGAACGTTCGAACTGACCAGCAAGTCGTCATACCATCCGTGGTAGTGACCTTCGAATTTCAGAATCTTCGGACGCCCCGTCACACCTCGCGCTAGACGGATCGCGGCCATCATTGCCTCGGTCCCGGTATTCGCGAAGCGTACGCGCTCCGCATTCGGCACAATCTTCTGGATCATCTCCGCGACTTCGAGCTCGATCGGCGTCGCCGACGCAAAATGCGCCCCACTGCTCGCACCCGTCGTGATCGCCTCTACGATCTCAGGATGCGCGTGCCCCAGCGGCAAAGCTCCAAACGCCATCATCCAGTCGATGTACTCATTCCCATCGACGTCATAAATGCGCGAGCCCTTCGCCCGATCCATGAAGATGGGGTACTTGCCGAAATTTGCCGGGCCCCGCGACGACGAACTGCTCGCCTCGATGAGCACTCCCAGCGTGCGCTCGTAAATTTGCCTCGACTTCTCGGTGCAGAAAGTCAAAAGACCTCCCAGATGCCGCTTGCGACTTGCTATGGTACAGCAGAGCCGTCCACAGAAACTTGCCCTAGCGAGTGAATCTCCTCACGCGGGTCTGCTCTCGATGGCATAGAATGTCGAATCGCCGGTTAACAGAAAATGAGTAAGCCAGACACTTGGAAATCCTGGGAAGGCCGTCAGATCGATGGAAAATTTACACTCCGCCAGTGGCTTGGCGGGTCAGACCATAGCGCAGTCTTTCTTACGGAGGTTCCCGGGACACCGCCGCAGAAGGCCGCTATCAAACTAATCCCCTGCGAAACCGGTGAGGACGCAGAAACTCAACTTCGATCATTGCAAGCCAAAACAGGTCTTAGTCATCGAAATCTTCTGCAGACCTTCGAGGCAGGACGCACCCAGGTTGACGGCGAATGTGTCATATACGCGGTAACCGAATGCGCCGATGACAACCTCGGACAGATTCTTCCGCAGCGCACCCTCGAACCGGCTGAGGTGGCTGAGCTGTTGCCGCCCTTGCTTAGCGCGCTCTCGTACCTGCACGAAAAAGGATTGGTGCACGGCCGCGTCCGGCCATCCAATATTCTGGCAGCGGGCGATCAGCTTAAGCTCTCCACCGATCGCGTACAGTCCAACTCCGAGCAAAAACCCAGCGGCAGGCAGGATGAGTATGACGCACCCGAAACATCGCTCAGGATGCTCTCGCCTTCATCTGACATTTGGTCGCTTGGAATGACCTTGGTTGCGGCCTTTACGCAGAAGCCCGCTCCTCAGAAGCCGCAAAGCGATCCCGTCGTACCGTCGAGTGTTCCCGAACCATATCGCGGAATTGCGCAGGCAAGTCTCCGCCTCGACTATGAAAAACGTTGCTCAATCAAAGAAATTGAACGCCGCCTGAAAACGCCAACGCGCGCAGCCGAAGCCCCAGTCGCAGTCGCTCCCCCGGAACCTGTCACATCCCAGCCGGCAACGCCCAAGAAGCGAACAGTCTTCCCCGTAACAATCGCACTGGCTGCAGTCCTCGTAATTATCTTCGCTATTTTTTACTTTGGCCGAAGCAAGTCTTCGACTCCGTTACCGGAAACGAGTCAGCCACCGGCGACAACGGTTCAGGGTCCAACGCCGCAGACTTCCGCACCCACATCCGGAGCCCAGAAGCAAAATGACCCCGCCGGATCAGTCACGCATCAAGTCCTGCCTGACGTTCCCCAAAGCGCCAAGAACACGATCACTGGCACGATCAAGGTTGTGGTCCAAACCCAGGTGGATGCTTCGGGTAAAGTCACGTCGGCCAAGTTGAAATCAGCCGGCTCCAGCCGGTATTTCGCCGGCCTCGCACTGAAAGCTGCGCCGAAGTGGGAATTCTCCGCGCCCGTGGTCGATGGTCAGCCCACGGCGAGTACATGGCTCCTGCAGTTCCGCTTCCGGCGATCGGGCACACAAGCTTCTGCCCAGAGATCGAAGCATTAACTCTTCCCCGGCTGCCTCAGCTTCCACACCATTTGCCGCACCATTCCCAGCAAGACCTTCGCGTCCATGGTGCTCAGGTTCATCCGCCGAAGGAGTTGGCGTGCCTTCTTCTCGCTGACAGCATCGTTTCCCGGCTTCACGTATCCGCTGATCTTCAGCGAGTCATATAAGCCCCTGGTGATTTCCTCCAGTTGCCCAGCCGTCGCAGGATCTTTTTTCTCAGAACTCTGCTTGCCAGCCACACTTCTCGCTAGCTCATATAAGCACACTCCCACGGCCTGCCCCAGGTTCATCGAGATGTTCTGTTCTTTGGTGGGGATGGTCAATAGCCAGTGACAGTGGCTGAAGTCGTCGTTGCTTAGTCCAGTCTTTTCAGAGCCAAACAAAAGCGCGGCTCGTCCGATCTTTAGATGTGATCGGATTTCATCCGCCGAATCCTGGCCCAGCGTCTTCACCGGATGCTTCAGCGCACGATCCCTCACAGCAGTCGTCCCCACAACCAGCGAACAATCCCCGATAGCCTCAGGCAGGCTTTTGAATTCCTCCGCCGCCCTGAGCACTTCTGCCGCACCCACCGCCGAACGGGCTTCCCGAAAAGCCAGCAAATAAGGATTCACCACCCGTAGTTGGAAAACTCCAAAGTTCGTCATGGCACGCGCAGCCGCTCCTATATTCAGCGGGTTTCGCGGGCGGACCAGAACTACAACCAATCCGTTCAAATCGGGTGAGGAAGGCAAGCCGACAATTCTAACGCCACGCCCAAATCGACGCCGAGACGCCTTGCAAGCCCACTGCCCTTCCTCTGTCAAAACCTTGTTCTAACTTGTAAAAAGTATGTCAAAAACCGCGTCTTTTCGGGCTTCGGACACGTCAAACCGTTGTAAGCTTAACTTGTCTAGTGCGCCTCTGAAGAACTTGGGGATTTCAGAGGCACTCCCCCAAGACAGAAACGGAAGATCCTTTTATGGGGAATCTCGCGACGCCATTCAGCGCAGGAAAACCTGTGATCCCAGCGCAGATGTCTAAACCAACGGGCCGCATCCTGGTCGTTGAAGACGATCCGGCCGTGCAGAAGGCTCTAAGGCGGCTCTTCGAGACCGAGGGGTACGCCGTCGAAGTGCAGTCGGACGGTAAGTCGGCGCTCGACAGCGTCCAGGCCTCGACACCCGCAGCCATCGTTCTGGACTTGCGTCTGCCTAAAGTTTCGGGCAGTGACGTGTGCAAAGAGATCAAGGCAAAGTCTCCAGCTCTGCCGATCGTGGTGCTCAGTGCGGCCAGCGACGTTTCCGACAAGGTCCTTCTGCTCGAACTCGGCGCCGACGACTACGTCACCAAACCCTTCAGTCCGAGGGAACTGCTCGCGCGGGTCCGCGCGGCTTTGAGGCACACTACCCGCACTCCAGAAGCACAGGTCGTGAGCTTCGACGATATCTCCGTCGACTTCCGGAAGATGGAAGTAAAGCGCGACGATAAGCCCGTCGTTTTGACGGCTCAGGAATTTAAGACATTTCAATTCCTCGTACAGAATGCAGACCGCGTGATCAGCCGCGATGAATTGCTGAACGAAGTCTGGGGATATCAGAATTACCCGTCCACGCGTACCGTCGACAACCATATCCTCAAGCTCCGCCAGAAATTAGAGAGAGATCCTTCGAGTCCGGTACACTTCCGCACGGTACATGGGATGGGCTACAAGTTCGTGCGCTGAGTAAATCGTGAACTCGACTCCTACGTCCGCAAACCACAACTCTGTCCCTCCAACGCTTACGGAAGAGGAACTGCTGCCACGTCTTCGTCTGCGCACCCGATTTCTGCTGTCAATGCTCGTGATCACGGCCGGATTGACCACCACGAGCTTGTTGCTGGTGCGGAGGAGCGTTGAAAGAAACGTCCGGCAGAGCATCGCCATCAACCTTCACAACTCGGTCGCCGCCTTCCAGGATTTCCGTCACGAGCGCGAAACCATGCTGACCAACGACGTAGCGCTGCTCGCGGACCTTCCGATTACGCGCAACATCATGAGCGCTTCCGATCCTCTGACGATTCGCGACGCGTCCCACGATGTCTGGCAGGTCGCGCGCTCTGACCTGTTCGCTCTGGTAAACGGGAGTGGCAAGGTGCTGGCCATGCACACCAACAGCGCCGGGCTGACCACCGAGGAAGCCGAGAGGTTTTTCCAGCAGTCCATGAGTGCAGATCGTGAGGAATCCAGCCATTGGTGGTTTGGAGGCGGTCACCTGTATCAAACCTTCATTCAACCGATCTATCGTGGCTCACCCACAGAAGGCACATTGCTTGGTTTCCTGGTAATCGGATACGAAATCAACAATCGCCTGGCAGAGCAGGTCAGCAAAGTCGCCGGTAGCCAGGTTGCCATTTCCTCCGGAAACGATGTCGTGGCCACTACACTGCCCCCCGCGACATTGCAGGACAACGACGTCAAGGTATTGCTTACCGGATCGGTTCAGGAAGAGCCTCACGACATCGAGGTCGCCAATGAGCGCTTTCTCGCGACCTCTCTTGAACTCTCGCGAATAAAGACGACTTCCGTCCGCCTGAGCGTTCTCGGCTCTTACGATCAAGCCACCAAATTTCTCGACGAGCTGAATCGATATATTCTTCTCCTCGGCTTCGCCGCCATCATCGTTGGCAGCGGACTGGTCTTCTTTATCTCGCATACTTTTACGCGCCCGTTAGGCACGCTCGTCGCCGGAGTACGGGCACTCGAGGCCGGCGATTACCACCATCCCCTGGACCCTCGCGGCGGAGACGAGGTCGCAGAGTTAACCCGCGCTTTCGATCGTATGCGCTCAAGTCTCTTAAAGACCCAGCGCGCTCTTCTGGAATCCGAGCAGCTGGCAACGATCGGCCGGATGGCAAGCTCCATATCGCACGACCTTCGGCATTCTCTGGCTGCTATCGTCGCCAACTCTGAATTCCTTTGCGACAGTCATCTGACACCAGCGCAGCGCGAGGAGCTTTACCAGGAAGTACGAACCGGCGTGAATCTGATGACCGATCTTATCGATTCCCTGCTGGAGTTCGCCCGCACTCGCGAGTCTTTGACGCCCTCTTCCGCCAATGTATGGGAGACAATCCAGCGCGCCGTCCAGGCGGTTCGTCTGCACCCGCGACACCATAACCGCACCATCGAGGTCCTGTGCGGCACTCAGGTCTCGGGCTGGTTCGACCAAAGAAAGCTGGAACGCGCGCTCTACAATTTGTTGCTGAACGCCTGCGAAGCCGCGCCTCAGATCGGAGGCCAGGTCGAAGTCACCGCAGCGGAAGTTTCTGGCGCGATCACCATCGCAGTTGCCGACAACGGCGCCGGCATCGCCGACTCCATTCGCGACCGGCTCTTCCATCCATTCGTGAGTTACGGCAAAGAAAACGGCACGGGCTTAGGCCTGGCAGTTGTGCAGAAAATCGTGCAAGACCACGGCGGCACAATTTCGGTCGAGCGCAGCGAACACGGCAAAACCGTTTTCAGTATCATGCTGCCAGGTCGCGCTGAAGACGTCTCTAGAGAAGCTAAGGCTTCCGAAATCGAAATCCCGTCGATCGTACCTTCACAATCAAGTAGTGCGGCTCAGAACTCGCTATCGCATCCCGGGTCCTAGGCACCAGGTTGCTCGCTATCGCACTTGACCTCTGACCCCCCTGCAGGAGGACCGTGTGAAATTTTTTCGGACCTTTCGTCTCGGTACAACCCTCGTGTCTTTAGCTGCTTTGCTATTCCCTGGCCTCGCTGCAGCTCAAACGTCCTCCCCATCCTCGACTGACTCCGCCGTTCGCGAATTGCAGGGTCAGGTTCGCGAACTCCGCTCCTTGGTGGAACAGATGCGTTCGGAGAACGTCCAATCGCGCGCCGAAATGGAGCGGTTGCGGCAGGATCTACAAACTACTCGCACACTCCTCGAACAACGCTCCGAAACCGCCACCGCAGCGCCCCTCACAACTTCTTCCAATGCAAATGCCGCTCCTACGTCACAAACTCCGGCTCAGTCATCCCTCGAAGAGCGCGTCGAAAAACTCGAAGATTCTTCCGAGTTGATGAGTGCAAAGATCGACGAGCAACACCAAACCAAGGTCGAAACAGCTTCCAAGTATCGGGCCCGTCTGCACGGAATCATCCTGATGAATGCATTCCGCAACGTAGGCGGATCCAATAATCTGGATCTTCCTGACTACTCCGAGCCTCTACCGGGATTCTTTCCAACCGCGAACGTCGGCGCCACACTCCGCCAATCGCAGATTGGACTGGAGGTCTTCGGCCCGACCGTTTTCGGCGCCAAGACTTCTGGTGATATCCAGTTCGATTTCGCAGGAGGATTCCCCAATACGGGCAACGGAGTCAACTTTGGAATCCTTCGCTTGGAAACCGCCAGCTTGCGCCTCGACTGGGAACACACCTCCGTCGTCGCTGGCCAGGACAACCTGTTCTTCTCCCCTCTATCGCCAACGTCCTTCGCGTCCGTTGCCACGCCGGCTTTCGGATTTGCCGGAAACCTGTGGGGTTGGACTCCGCAGCTTCGCATCGAACATCGCTTCGAAATTTCCGATCAGCAGAGCATCAATGTGCAGGCGGGCGTCCTCGATAATCTTGATTGGGAATATCCGTACAACTCGTACTACCGGTCACCGCACGCCGGCGAACTCTCCGGCCAGCCCGCATATGCTCTCCGAACCTCGTGGTCTCGGCCCGTGTGGGAACATCCTCTCTCGTTTGGAGTCGCGGGATACTATGGCCGCCAGAACTGGCTCTGGGGACGCTTTACAGATGCTTGGGCCGGCATGGCCGACTGGCAAATTCCTCTCCTCCCACGCCTCGGCCTCTCCGGCGAGTTCTACCGGGGCCGTGGAGTCGGTGGTCTCGGAGGCGGCATCGGAACCTCGATCCTCTATGGCGGCGACTCCAGGTACGCTTTTACTCCGATTCGCGGCCTGGATTCGATCGGCGGCTGGACACAACTCAAACTCCAATTAACCCCGAAACTGGAGTTGAACGGCGCAGTCGCCCAAGACAATCCATTCGCCAACGATGTACGCGGATTCGCTACCGATCAGAATAACTTCGGCCCCATCCTCGGACGGAACCGTGGTGCGCTCGGTAATGTCGTTTTCCGGCCGCGCTCTGACTTGGTACTTTCGGCGGAACTGCGCCGCTACCGTACCTTCCCCATTTACTCCAGCAGCAGTACTATGAACCAAGTCAATCTTTCCATGGGGATCCTATTTTGAGGAATGCTCGGAACATCGCAGTCGGCATTGCGCTGTTGTCTGGAAGTGTTCTCGCGGGAAATGCGCAGCAACCGCTGGGTGCCCACGTCGAGATCACTCGCGATGGGCATCGGTTGAAGAACTCCTCAGAAGCGGTTATCTGGTTGACTCCTGTGGGCGCCAAGGTTGAATCACCACGCCAAAGCCCATCCCAGATTCCCCAGCTTACCCAAAGGGATAAGAAATTTCACCCGGACCTTCTTGTAATTCCGGTCGGGGGCAAGGTCGAATTCCCGAACGATGATCCGTTCTTCCACAATGTCTTCTCCCTCTTCGAAGGCAAGCGCTTCGACCTCGGATTGTATGAAAGCGGCACGACCCGCTTTGTCCAATTTGACAAACCCGGAATCTCATTCATCTTCTGCAATATCCATGCGCAAATGAGCGCCGTTGTCATCACCCTCGCGACACCGTATTACGCGATCTCCGATGCGCGCGGCCAACTCACCATCAACGATGTTCCTCCAGGGCGCTACGAGCTTCAGGTTTTCCATGCCGCCGTTCCTCCCGACACATTGCGCGCCCTCACGCGAGAAGTGACCATCGCTCCGGGACAAAATACGTTAGGCAATTTCACACTAGCGGAAACGGAAACTCTGGTCGCCCACAAAAACAAATACGGTCATGATTACGATCGCCCCGAGCCGGACAGCCCCGCTTATTCACACCCGTAGTTGTTTGTGACGGGACGGAGCGCTCTTGGTGGGGACGGACGCCATCGTCCGTTCCGCCGGGCGCAGCCCGGCTAACCCGGTCGCACACAATTCCAAGTTCACATACAAAGAGAAGGGGCGTGCTCGCAAGCACGCCCTTCTCGCCTCTGTCGTTCTTCTAGTACAACTCGTACGATCTAGCGGTGTCCCCCGCCTCCATGGCTGCCCCCGCCACCACCGGAGTGTCCACCTCCACCGCCGCCTCCGACGTGCCCCCCACCGCCGGAATGTCCACCGCCTCCGCTCGGAGCGCGACCGCCTCCACCATAGCTGGGCGCTCCGCGCGAACCTCCATAGCTCGGCATACTGCGGGATCCGCCGTAGCTCGGCATGCTGCGCGAACCACCGTAACTCGGCGCACGATATCCACCGCCCCCGTACGACGGAGTCCGTACGATCGGTTGGCGCATATCAAGTTCTGGACGCGACGATCCACGTCCGTAGCCCCCCGAGTAACTACGCTGTGTCGGAGCGCTCGGCGCGGTCCGATTCCAGTACCCGTTACTGCTTCCGCGTCCATAGCTGTTCGATCCCGCGCTCGACTCGCTGCGCGATGGCGGAGTGAATGGCCTGAATCCGCTGTTTCCCCCCGCAGTCGACTGCGCGCGCTGCGTCTCTGACCGCGAGAAACCCGTATTACTTCCCTCCGATCGATTGCTCGAGCTTGGTGGCGTAAACGGTCTGAAGCCAGGCTGCGTCGCGGTACCACGCGCAGGTTCAGCACTTCGTCCGCCGTTGTTCGCTGCACTGCTCGGTGGAGTGAACGACCGGAAGCCGCCTCGGTTCTGGCTTTGCGCCGCTCCCGGCTGCGTCATCGTTCCATGATTGGTAAAGCCGCTACCTTCGCGCCCCATGGGCGTGCCAGCGCTCGGCCGACCGATCGCACCACTGCGCGCAGTCATACCCTCATTCGCCCGCCCACCTGCCGGAATCGCTCCCACATGGTTCTGCTGCATCGTCTGCCGCAGATTTGCCCGCTCCTGCGTGAACGACGCCGGATGCACCATGTTGTTATGCGTACCGAAGAAACGCTGCGAACCACCGTTCCGCATTGTGGAAGGCGCAGCCGCGCGGCCACTCGCCGACAAACTGGCGCGTGACGGGACGACCGGCAAATTGCCCGCCATCATCCGCGCACCACTCAACTGTTCCGGCCGAACCGCTACTGGCCTCGCCCCTGCGCCGAACCGCCCGGCGTTTACCGCCGAGAACGCTCCGCCAATGTGGACATTATGAATGTTGGTCACGTTCGAGAATCGCATTCCGCCGTGAAGCGGTGCGAATCCGCCGTAACGCCCATATCCGTACCCTCCGTGGCCGACCCATCCAAAGCGCCCGTAATATCCCCCCCACCACGGATGGAACCAGTCACACGGCCCCAGCGGCAACCATCCGAAGCCGCCCCATCCACCGAAACCAACTCCAAATCCAAAGCCGCCGCCCCATCCCCAGAACGAGACATACGCCGGCGCCCAGAACGGCCGGTAATACGGATACACTGGTCCCGGCCACCATCCCCACGCGCCACCCGCATACATCCAGCGGCCGTAGTGATATGGAGCCCAACCCCACGGCTCGTAGCCAACCCACGTCCAGCCGTAGTACGGCTGATAAACCCAGTTTCCGTTGCGATATGGAACCCAGTCGGACGGCTCATTCGGATACCAAACGTCGCCGTAATCATCCACGTGGCGCCATTGCCCATAAGCATCCAGGTCCTGCGCGCCCGTGTAGTAACGATTCGTGTGGCGATACGAGTTGGCATCCTCGATGAGGTGATCGCGGTCGCTGACCCAGCGGTCAAAATCATCGCGGTCGGGTGCCTGCGCGATCCGGTATTGCGCCTCATCCGCATTGCCGCGGATCGTCGCCATCTCTCCCGCCCGAACTTCCGTACTTCCCTGCGGCGTGGCAATCTGCGCTTCGCCTTTGCGCACAATCACTAGCGTGTCGCCGTCGGGATGCACTTCAATCCGGAATACTCCATCGTGATGCGACGGATGAACAGAAACGTTCGGTGTGTCGATCTCAGGTTCCGCCTGGCTGTCTTTCGATACCGAATAACTCGCGATACCTTCGCCCAGCTGGATCTGAATGTTCTTCTGCGTCAGGTTGACGATGTTCGCTTTCGAGTTCGAGCCCAGCCTGAGCGTGTTGGCAAAGTCGAGCTGCATTTCCGCGCGAGCGCCTTGGCCGGTCGAAACCTTGTCGCCCGTCATCATCGGCTGATTCAGCGCTGCCGCGGACCAGTCACCCGAGTCCCCGCGCTGCGTCGAGACATCACCATGAATCAGACTTACGCGAGCCACACCCTGGTCGGTTCGTGCCGGAGCTTCTCCGGAGGGCCCACCTGGCTGCGCCTCTGTGGGCTGCGCATTGTCATCATTGGGTGCCTGCGCGTCATCCGCACTCGCTGGCGGCATTCCCTGATCTTCCTGCTGCGGCTGTGGCTGACCAGTCTCCAGTGGAGCATCCGGCTGCTCCGAGGGCCCTGGACCATCATTCCTCGTCTGCGCCCATGCTCCCAAAGACAACGCGCTCGATAATGCCAAAATCAGAATCGCGAATTTTCCGATTACTTGGCGTTTCATACCCACCTCGTGGCCCACCACTTAATCTCCATTTGAAACCACATTTTGAAAGAGAATTCTGCTTTACACAGTGGCACGTGCCCTGCCAAACACACCAAGATCTCTCAACAAAACCCCTTTGTTTTCAGCAGGAAAGAGACCGCACAAATCGTAATCCGCCACCACGAGGCGGGAATTGGCTGTCAGTCACCGAAACTGGTGGTTTTCGGCCACCCGCGCGCAGCACCTTGCAACTCGGCGTATGATTTCTTCACTTGGAGGTGGCAGTGAATGTACCGGCCTCTGATGCTTCTCTTGCTATCTTCTGCTTTTGTTTCCATACCCTCAACATCCATCAGCCAAGAAGCTTGCGATGCTCCATACATTGCGTCAGACGTCGGCCTGTCCACAGGGAGCAACTTGCCGGAGGATGTCGCGGCTGCAACCAGGGCGGCTCTGATTGGCCGGTGTTTTGATAGTCCGACGGACGCCGAGCTCGTCGCTAGTATTCAACGAGTTCTGCACGATATGGGCTATCTTCGCGCAACCGTTTCCGCTCCATCGATGACATTGGTCAACATGAGCCGATATCCGCAACGCGCTTCGTTGTCCTTTACGGTTCACGAAGGCCCCCGGGCTCAAGTACAAGAAATCGAAGTCGCCGGGAATAACCTCATCGATGCGGATCGGATCAGAAGCGTGATACAGGTTCCATTGGGAGAGTCCCTCGATATGAGCAGGGTCCGCGAGAGCTCTCGGTCAATTCAGAGGCTCTACCGAGCAAACGGATTTTCCAAAATGACGTTCAAGCAGATGATCGAATTTTCGACAGAACGCAAGGTGCGCGTCATTTTCCAGATCAACGAGGGTCCGAGGTCCTAAGCGGATGATCCAGTTCTCGCCATCATCTCCCCGTACATCCGATGAAAAGCATGTACACCCTTCTCTTGCTTTACGCTGAACCGTCCCCGCGCGTAGCTTCGCGAGCGTAGGTTTTTCTGCACTGCCTCACAAATCCCCACATCTTCAATCTGAATTTGATCGCTGAATTCCACTGAAGCCTTCGCCGCAGGCGTGCCGTGATCCTTCTCTGGCAAATACCATTCAAAAATGGCCAGCGACCGTTCCGGCTCAAGCGGCAGCACAATATTCAGCGACACATTATCCGGATAACAATTCAGCATCCAGTTCGGAAAAATCCAGAAGTAATCCGTCGTCAAGTCCTCACGCGCTTCCTGATACCGCCGTGGCGTCTCGTCTCCCGGCTGCGCCCCGCGTATCGGCGAGAACTGCCGCACATGGCGCGCATACGGTTCGACCACATATGCGTTGTAATCCAACTCGCGATTCAATCCCGGATGCACGCTCGGCAGATGATATCCCTCCAGATAATTATCTACATACGTCTTCCAGTTGCACTTCATGTCATACGTACGCCGCTCAAACAATTTCATTCCAGCGAACGGAAATTTCTCGGCCTGCGGCAACAACTCTCCCAACCCTTCCCGCAGCGGACGCGCCTCTTTATCAAGATTGATGAAGACGAGATTGAACCATTCCTCCACCTGTACCGGCGCAAGCGCAAAATCCTCCGCACGAAATCCCTCGACTCCCTCCATTTCCGTTGCACTGATCAGGGATCCATCCAAGCCATACGTCCATCCGTGATACCCGCAGCGAAACAGTTTTCGTGATCCGCAGCCCTCCGCCGGAGGCCCCGCCCGATGCCGGCAAACATTGTAGAAACCGCGCAATTTGCCATCTCCCCCGCGCACCACAAGCAGAGGTTCACCGACTATTTCGGTGGTGAAATAATCGCCCGCATTCGCCACTTGGTGCGCATGCCCAACAACCTGCCAGGCCCGCGCAAATATCTTCTCCTGCTCGGCTGCGAATACTTTCCGGTCGATGTAAAGCGATGAAGACAGAGTCGAAGCCTTTGCAATGTCACGATCGATGGTAGACATCTCCGAGAGATTCATAGCCTTGAAGAACGGACACACGGGAAGAGCACGAGCATTCTACGTCACTCGAATCGGCGCAAGCGATTGGGCCCGGAAGTCTCGGTTGGTTCACGCTTTGCAGCACTATCGGAATCTTCTCTTTTAGTTCCCATAGCTGTTCCCTAGCCCCTGCGCCCTGCCCCCTGCGGATGACATGATTTGTCAGCTCTCACGACGCTTTTTGCCAGCACTGCCCTGAACTGCTCATTCCTCGTCATGCCCCAAAGTTTGCGCCCCATCTGAAAACAAAGCCCTTGTTCCAAAAGTACTCGAAACCATGGTAACTAGCGCCTTTGGCGAGGCAGATGCAAACATCAGGTACGGCTGCGATGTTCGCAGAGATGCCAAAACAGACAAAAACGAGGGGAAATTTAGAGATGCGGAAACAAAAGGGTTTCTCACTTATCGAGCTGCTGATCGTGGTGGCGATCATCCTGATCATCGCAGCAATCGCGATTCCGAACCTTCTGCGCGCCCGTATGGCCGCCAACGAGTCTTCGGCTGTCGCTTCTATCCGTACCATCAACACCGCCGAAGTCACGTATAACTCCACCTATCCCACGGTCGGCTTTGCCGCGGACCTGGTAAGCCTCGGCGGCGCGTTGGGTGCAGCCTGCGTTCCGGCTTCGACCTCCGCTTGCTTGATTGACTCCGTGTTGGCCAACAACGGTAACCCGGCTGGTGGTGGTAAGAGCGGTTACTCGTTCGTTGCCGCAGCTGGAACAGTTGCTGGTGGTATCGCCGTCGGCTACACGACCTCGGCGACTCCGCTGACGATCAACACCACTGGTATCCGCGGATTCTGCGCTGAGGAAGACGGTGTGGTTCGCGTCGACCCAGCTGGCAAGTGCTCGAACACCGAAGCGGGCGTCCTTGGATTCAACCCGCTCAACCAGTAATTCGGTTCGGCAAGTACCTGGGGGAGGGTACAAGCCAGGAGCAGCGAACGCAAGTTCGCTGCTCCTTTGTCTTTTTATGTAGGCAGCATTTTCAGATTCCACACTAGCACTGGTTCGTCGCAGCGGCGTTCCGCTCGCCATCAAGGCCGTCCTCTCCCTCGGCTCCGACCACTTTAGCTTTTGCTTTACCAGTCTCATGAGACCAGTCTGAATTGACACAAATTGTCATTTCATCCCCCATCTGTGCCATACGACGACCCGCGAATAAGAACCAGTGACGAGCTGCAGCCTTTTTATCAACTACTTAGAAATCCAGGATACCGATTCGATTTGGCCCTCTAACTGCCATTCAAAATTATGCTTACTCCCCATGACTTCGATCCTTTTCAGGGGCAAATGCGATGCGAAAACAACATGGGTTTTCACTTATTGAACTTCTGATCGTTGTGGCCATCATCCTGATTATTGCGGCCATCGCGATCCCAAACCTGATGCGCGCCCGTATGGCTGCCAACGAGGCGTCAGCCGTCTCCTCCTTGCGAACGATCGTCACGGCGGAGACCACCTATCAGTCCACATACCCGACCGTCGGCTATTCACCGAGCCTAGTTGATCTAGGTGGCGCATTGGGTGCCGCCTGCGTTCCGGCTTCGACGTCGGCCTGCTTGATCGACTCTGTTCTGGCCAACAATGGCAACCCCGTGAACAGCGGTAAGAGCGGGTACTCGATCCTCACTGGCGCAGGCACTAAGATCAACGGCATCAACATTGGCTTTACCGCCCAGGCCAGCCCGATGACGCTCAATGTGACCGGCGTCCGCGGTTTCTGCGTGGAAGAAGACGGCGTGGTTCGCGTCGATCCCGCAGGAAAATGCTCGAACACCGAGGCGGCCATCAGAAGCTTCAATCCTCTGCAATAACGCGGGATATATCGAAATCGGTCCAGGCAGCGGAGATCTCTTCCGCTGCTTTTCTTTTTATTGCATTTCTCTCAAAACGCCTCTCTGCCACCTCAGAGGAAGTTCTCAGGGCGCTCAGCGGTAGCTGCTTTTTGTCCCCGAAAAAGATTCTGATAATGTGCAAGCAGGCAAGAAACCCGCGTTCTCTAATTGTCGTTCGTGTGAAAGAAGTTGCACCCGGATAAATTCTGTTCTGTGGCCGCCTCCGAAACGAGTTAAAATACGCGCGATGCCTTGCTGGGCGCGGAGAATCGCATTGCACCAGCGGCTCCAGTAAGCCCGGAAATCACTTGCGACGTATAGTTTTCGGATAGGAAGTGGCGGTTGCAAATCCCAGGGGAAGATATGCGAAAACAAAAAGGTTTCTCATTGATCGAACTGCTGATTGTAGTGGCCATTATTCTGATCATCGCGGCCATCGCGATCCCAAACTTGCTGCGCGCCCGCATGGCGGCGAATGAATCGTCCGCAGTGGCATCGGTCCGCACCGTCACCACAGGAGAGATCACTTATCAGAGTACCTATCCGACGGTAGGCTATGCCCCTGCCCTGGTGAATCTCGGTGGGCCGCTGGGAGCAGCCTGTGTTCCGAGTTCCACGACTGCCTGCGTGATCGATTCCGTTCTGGCAAACAACGGCAACCCGGCAAACAGCGGCAAGAGCGGCTACATGTTTACCACGGGCGCTGGCGCCCAGGCTGGTGACGTGAACATCGGCTATACGATCCTGGCCTCCCCAATCACGATTAATCAGACTGGAATCCGCGCATTCTGTGCTGAGGAAGATGCCGTGATTCGTGTCGACCCCGTCGGCAAATGCTCCAACTCCGAAGCCGGCATCCTCACCTTCAATCCGTTGAATCAATAATCTGCTTGAATATGGTGACCCCATTTCTCGCGTGCCGTTCTGCGGGAAGTGGGGATTTTGTTTTCTCTGTGTGACCCTGTGATCCGCGTGGTGAGCTCTCTTTCCCCGGCCGCATGGATGTAACGCCCAAGTTCATGCTGCAGGATTACAAACAACTTCCGGCCCCATCGGACATCTGAGCATCCGGTTTGTGTAACCTTGCTCCTCAAAGCTGTCTCTACCTGTCCGAAACCACGGCCGTCTAGGGCAGGCCGAAGGCATATAGATTGCCGTTGGTTGAGGCGACGTACACCTCACCATTGGCGACCGCGGGAGAGGAACTGATAGCCCCTCCGGAAAGCCAGTCGCTCCACAGAAGGACACCCGTTTTTGCGTGCAGCGCGTAGAAAACCCAGTTGTAAGTGGCGACGTAAACCACGCCATTTGCCACCGCGGGCGAGTCCCCTACATTGTTACCCGTCTCGTAGCTCCATAGTCCGACGCCGGTGTGGGCATTTACGGCGTACACGTTGCCGTCGCCCGATCCGATATAAACCACCCCATTTGCCACGGCGGGCGAGGAAGACTGCGGATAAAATCCGCCTATGTTGTAGCTCCATAGCTTGGAGCCGGTGCTGGCGTCGAGCGCGTAGAGGTTGTTGTCATTCGAGGAGAAATAAACCACGTCCTTGGCGATGGCAGGCGAGTCAGCCCAGCCACCGGTGGTGTAGTTCCACAATTTCGCACCCGTTGTGGCGTCGAGCGCGTAGAGGTTGTTGTCACTAGAGCCGACATAAACGACACCCTTCATTACCGCGGGAATGGAATTTACAGCTCCGCCCGTGGCATAACTCCATAGCTTGGCGCCGCTGCTGGCGTCGAGTGCGTACACGCTACCGTCGTCCGAGCCAATGTAGACAACTCCGTGGACTACCGTTGGGGACGACTCGACGTTAGCGGCGGTTGCATAACTCCATACCTTCTCACCGCTGCCCGCTTTCAACGCGTACACCAGGCCATCCGTGGAACCGAAGTAAACCACTCCATTTGCGATTGCCGGTGAGGAATGATTCGTCCCGCTGGCAGTTTGGTAGCTCCATAGCTTCTTACCGGTGCTGGCCTTGAAGGCATATAACCGGCCGCTGTTTGTGCCGATGTAGACCACTCCATACGCAACCATAGGCGAGCCATCCGTCCGGCCGATGGGGTAACTCCACTTCACTTGGAGGCCTCCAACATTATCGATGCCAAGCACCTTCTCACATGGATTCCAGCGCTGCATGTCGATCGTGTGGAACTCGGTCCAGTTGACCGTGGCCGGGCACGTGTACTTCTGTCCCCATGCCGCAGGCGCAAAGCAAACACATAGAACCAAGAGCGCGACAATGGTTCGTTTCATGGTTAACCTCGCAAAGTTGGACTTTTGTTACGGACCCACGTTCCCCGGTTCGGCCCATTCGCCTCGTGAGTGCGCCTTCATAACTGGCAGGAACGCTCTTTAGAGAGGCAGAATGCGTGTATCGAATACGAAGGTGAGACCCTCGTCAGTGATTGGCCTCACGAAACTGTGTGCGCGGTGATCGCGAACGCTCTCAGCTGAATTGCCAGACTGGATCCTTTAATAGGAGGCCTCGTGAAAAAGCATGAGGTTTTCGCGTTCGTGTTGGCGATCGCGACTCTGTGCGTAGCTCAGAATCCATTGTCGCATAGGCCAGACAAGTTAGCGCCCGGTGAGCACACCGCCGACGTCGGCGGGATTCACTTCTGGTACAGAGTTACGGGCAAGGGACCGCTGCTTGTGGTGCAGTCTCCGGGATGGGGTGTCGGCTCCGAATATTTGCAAAATGGTCTCGCTGTGTTGGAAAAGGATTTTACTGTCATCTACTACGACACGCGAGGAAGCGCCCGCACGAGCCGCCCCAGCGATGCGAAGCTCATGTCAACGAACGATATGATCGACGATCTGGGAAGGCTCCGGGCCTACTGGGGGCTGAATGCAATCACCGTCCTGGGCCACTCCAACGGAGGAGCCATCGCGTTAGGCTATGCCATCCAGCATCCGGAGATGGTGCACAAACTCATCCTGGTGGACATGTGCACGGAAGACTATGACTTCAGGGCCGAAAGAGAAAAGGAAATCGCCGCCCGGAAAGATGATCCACGCTTCAAAGATGCGATTGCCGCGATGGGTAACTTCGATGCAAAAACCGACGAAGAATTCGGCGCCTACATGAAGAAAATCACGCCACTGTTTTTCTACGACCCCGCGTCGGCGATGCCTCGCTTCGCCAAGACCGATACGATGCTGCCTTCTATCTGGGCTCGCCGTGCCGTCGAGGCGCCCGGGCTGCCGATCACACAGCAGGAAAGCTTGCTGGACCATGTGAAGGCGCCGACTCTTGTCTTAGTTGGGCACGACGATTGGATCTGCCCAGTCACCCAAGGAGAGCGGCTTAACAAAGGAATCCCAAACTCCCGCCTCGTGGTTTTCGACAAGAGCGGACACTTCCCCTGGATTGAAGCGCCCGCTCCATTCTTCGACGCAGTCGTTCAATTCGCGAAGCAATGAATGAATCAGCCGCCTACGGACGATCGAGATCCGCAGTATTGGGACTTCACTGACAGGTTAGCGAAGCAGTCCCGTTTACGGTTGACGAGGTGTTTTGTACCCCGTTGTTGATCGTAAACTGCAAGTTCTCAGGAGCATTCGCAGTGATCGTTATCGTGCCCGGAGCCGAACAAGTAGCTTCGCCAGTCGATCCGATTGTCGCCGCCACGGCGCCTGCGCCTGTCGGCGAGGTTTTCCACGTGAGCCCATCTGCTTGCGACAGTTCACGACTTTTTCCGTTGGCAAAATGTCCCGTCGCCGTGTAGCCAACTTGTCCCTGATTGCTGGGGGCCGTCGCCGATTGCGGACTAACGTCAATGCTGGTCAAATTCGCATGACCTGCGCCGCATCCAACGAGCCCGACTGCCGCTAGCAAGAACAACAAACCCGAGTGTCTCATAGTGGCAGTCGGATGCCTCTGCTTTGCTGGAAGGTTGCTGTTTCGAGGTTTGGGTAATTCCCCTAGGTGATTAGACCTGCACTACTCACGGTAACGACCCGGTCTTCACCCCGTTAATCGCTGTATCGTCCGCGCTACTCCTCAGTCGTCGACTCCTTCCATCAGTAGCAAGACACGCTTGCGCCATAACTAAATTCGATCCATCCGATCAAATAAAAGAACGAATGTCCTGACTCATTTCCATGCTCTAATGGCGACCAAGTTCACGTCAGGAGGCCGCCTATGCTACGAAGGAATTTCCGCGTCGTAATGCTTCTTATGATGACTCTCGGAGTCGGCTTTGCTCAGAAGGACTTTCCCCGCCAGCCCGACCGGAATGCCATGGCAATCGAGAACGTCAAGCAACTGCTGCTCGTCATGGATACAGATAAACAAGGCAAGATATCGAAACAAGCGTGGATGGCATTTATGGAGTCGGAATTCGATCGGCTGGATGTAGAAAATAAAGGCGAACTCGACCAGACGGCAATCCGACAGTCAATGGCATACGTCCGGCACGTGCGTTTCTCAGACCTGGGTAGATGATAGCCTCTTCATACGGTCGTGCGGAAATTGGAACGTCTGCGTTTCGCGGCGCGCTTATGGCGATTTCACGATTAAGCCCGGTCACGTCCCCATAACCACTACTTCACATGAAAAACCAAATCACTGGTCAGCGTTCCGCTTGGCGTCTGCACCCACCATCTAACGAATTTTTAGTTCACCTCTGGTATCTCTGCCAGCTATGACCCGCCCGCTAGATCGCTCAAAATTCTCTTTTAGTCTTCCCCAGATTCAAGCACCGGCAGCAACTCTAAATTCATCACGGTAACAAGATCGGCGACTACAAATGTACAGCTGGCGCGAACTCTATCTAAGAGCAATATTCGAAGATGACCGTAGCAGGTTGCCCTCACGTATCCACGAAGCTGAGGAAGCCCTCAATCTTCGCCGTAGACAACTCTTTACGATGTCGGGCAGCATGGTGGAAGAGCGGGAGGCGATTGATAACGCCCTGCACCAACTGCGTGCGTTAAGTTACTGCGCACGGTTTGACTCGAAATCAAACGCGGTCGCCTGATTTCCACCATGCCTCGATTGGCCCGCGCCAATCCTCATCACAGCTCCAAACGCATCCAGCAGGCGCCGGCACCAGATCGCGCTCTCGCTCCAGTGTTCTGAGCGAACTGATTTCGTGCCGTGATATTCTCTGCTATTCCGTTCCAGAAAACTGGTTTCAGCCATGTCACTCCCGGAGTGGGACATCATCCTCGGCCTCATCACCTTGATCTTTATGGTCTGCGCGGGCCTATGGCTCAACTACGCGGTTGACAAGCAACTGAAATCCCGGCAGCGAAGTAAGTACAGAAAAAAATGAACCCTCGCGAAACCGTGCGCAAGGCGAAGGTCACGCTTTCATTTCCACTTTTCGTTTCGGGCCTTAGCGCAGAACCTGAAACGCTGCATTGCGTTCAGTATTCCGCTGGGTACCCACCGGGGTTTCCGCCGCCTTCTGAAGTGCGAGCCGTTTGCGCACTAATGTTTGCGAACCAATGAGGTGAGCGGAAGTGGTCGAGAGGGTGCGCAATGTCCGACCCTCTGTGCTTCTCATCAACACCAACAGCCACTGCGGTAGATGAGTCTAATAGCCGGTTACCGGCACTCAACAGAGAGATCCGCGTGTGCACACTATCCTGCAGCTTCCATAACTTCCACTTGCGTTGCATTACACGTGACAGGGACGCAAGCTTTCACAGTCGTGCCTTCGTGTGGCTGTGAATTGATGGACAGCTCACCACCGACCGCTTGCAGCCTCTCTCTCATACTGATGAGCCCCAGGCCACCACGCTCCATTGCTTCCTCTGGATCGAATCCGCGTCCTCGGTCCCTCACAACGAGTTGAATCTGCTGGAACTCTGATTTCAGTTCCACCGTGATTTGCCCTACCCCGCTGTACTTGACGGCATTGTGTACCGCTTCCTGCAAAACGCGAAAGAGACAAATCGAGGTTTGGCTAGAAAGATCACGTGGTATTCCTGCTTCGACGAAGTGAATCTCCACTCTGTGCTGCTCAGCCATCTCTCGGCACAAGCCGCGTGCCGCTGACGCGAGCCCCAGATACTCGATCTTTGAAGAATGTAAGCGGTGGGACAGAGCCTGCACGTCATGTCCCAAAGTCGACAGCCGTTCGCATTCAAGGTGAACGGCCTTTCGAACCTCAGCATCATCGCCGGAAAGGGATTGCCCCAAGCTGACTGTGATTAACGCGATCCTCTGGTTGATATCGTCGTGCAGTTCTCGTGCGATCCGCTTTCTCTCCTTCTCTTGGGCTTCAATGAGGCGACCTCCTAAGGTCCGTAACGCCTCTTCACTTTTGTGGCGCTCCGTTGTATCCAAGGTAATTCCCATCAGAAGTGGACGGCCATCAATCGCAAACACGCGCTGACTACCCCTCGACATCACCCAACGTATCGTGCCGTTCGGTAGCACGATTCGATATTCCTGGTTGATTTCTTTGCCTTGGTTCATTGCTTCGATCTTCTGCCGCACCGACTCGCGATCCGCGGGCTGCACCATGGCAAGGAAAGTGGCTATATCGATTGTGTCATCCGGCTTCAAGCCGAACAGCTCTTTCAGTTTCGGCGTTGCCCAAATGGCGCCCGTTTCCATGTCTAACGTCCAGAACCCTGCGCCTCCGGTTTCAGCGGCTAGTTCCAGACGCGCTTCACTTTCGCGTAATCGTCGATCCGACACCGCGCGCTCGATCGTGCCCGCAAACACCCCGGCAATGATCCTGAGCCGTTTCTGCAACCGCTCCGGCCATTCGCGCCTTTCTGAGGTGCTGTCGATGCCCCAGAAGCCCAGAGGGCGACCCCAGCCAGTGCTCAACGGGATGACGAGTGCGGACACGACGTTGTATTTCTTCCAACTCGCTTTATCAACTGCCGCTTCCTCCGGCGCTGCTTGCGTGTCGGGCAGGTAGATGATCTCGTTGGCGATGAGTTTCTGATTGCACCAGGGGAAGTTGTCGGTCGCAGTAAACTTTATTGTCGGGGGCGGTGGCAAATCCGGATCACGAAGGACGTAGCTCAGGACGAAGGTGTCGGGATTTTCAATCTCTCGCAGATAGATCGTGGACTCGTCGATTCCTGCAGAATCGCAGATCAGTCGCAGAGCCTCTTCAATGCCATGATCCACTTGATCGGCGGGAAGGCTTACTAAACGAGCTGAGATTTCCGCGAGCAGTTCTTCAAAGCTCAGATCCTCTTCGGGCTGAGCGCACCAGAAATGCCTCAATCGTGCAGAGTACAGGGTCATAGGTGCTTTCCCCTGGGCACTGATTAGCCGCTATCCGAGTCGTTTTGATCAGTCTGAGAAAGCCATTTGCAAGACAGGCCCTCGGAAGCTGTAGTCAAAAGCTAAAGCGTTTGTGTCATGGCTGCTGTGACCGCAATCACACTGGCGGCACGACGCTCGAAAGCAAATTGGAACGAACAATAGTTAACGCACCGCGGTCAGGGATACCGCCTGCTACTCTCGGCACTCCGAAATCATGTGGCGCTTGCTTCTATGTGGCTCTCGTCATGGTTCGGTGCAAGCTCTGCTTCCCCAAGCAGGTGATTTCGCACAGCAAACTTTACGAGATCAGAGTAAGACCTCGCGCCAATGCGTTCCATGATTTGGTACTTGTGAAACGCCACGGTTCGCCCTGTCAGCCCTAACGCAGAACCGGCCATGCTCATTGTGCTCCACTCAAGAAGCGCACGTAGAACCTCGCGCTGCCTTTGCGTCAAGCGGTCTGATTCATCGCCTCCCGTCTTTTTCTCCCAGCGCAAGCGATCAACATCATCCTTCAACGACGGCGAAATGTAACTCTGATTCCTGAGAACTGTTCGGATAGCAATCGTCAACTCGGACGCCGAACATGTTTCCAGTAAGTACCCTGACGCGCATCCGCGATCGAAGGCCTCCACCACCAAATTCGGATCGGTATCCGCAGTCAAGTAAATAATCTTAACTTCAGGAAGGATAGTCGATACCCGTTCGGCAGCTTGCAGAACATCCGGCAATGACACGGAAATCTTGCAAAGAATCATATCTGGCTTCACCGCGAGCGCGCGCGGCAGAAAATCAATGCTGTCCGTAACTATCCCAGCAATTTCGAACTCTGGTTCGAGCAGTTGCTTCAGGCCCTCAGCCACAAGTTCATGATTGTCGACGATTAGAATCCGAGAATGAAGGGTGGGTGTTGCCTGCGTCTTTCCCATGATTGACCGCGTCCTCAAAAAGTTATGTACGAAATCAGGCTGCCTCGGCGTGCTCCAAAGCGGTCCTGAATGCGCGCAAAGCATATAGTGCGTCTTCTAAGGCTTCCTTCTCTTCGGGACTGCCGCTTCCGTAGAAGACCTCCCGTCCACGGGCTAGAACGGCTTCTTGTGCTTCTGCGAGTCGTTGTGCGATGACGCTCTTGTTAGTTTCCAAAATTGCGGCTCGGTACAGAACCTTCCAATCCGTCCGTTTCGAAGGGAGGGAGGATGCTGTCTTCATAACAAACTCCAAAAAATCGCGGCAGACACCGTTTTGATTGTCATCACGTAAGAGCGTTAATAATTTTACGCAATCCGAGTGCGCTCAGTCAGGCTGAGAATCCGATCACAGGGGCGTGCCAAACCTCCTTAAGACGGCGAAGGTCAGCATCCTCTAATAGAAATTCCGTGAAGCCGCACTCGCTACAAATCTTAACTATCGGGAATGCGAGAACCGATGGGACGTCAACGTATTTTCGATCGTGAGGAGGATGGATATTGACTTCGGACGGGACCTCTTTTTGGTGTTCTGATCCGCAACATCTGCAGGGCATAGGTTTGCCTCCTGCGCATAACCAGAGGCCCACGGGAAGCTCTATGAAGAATGCGCCCAGCGAATTTTGGTCCGTACATTACCAAACTGCCCGTCAGCTGTTCCGTGATTGAAATCACAACATTAGGTGATCTGCATTGGCGTAATCTCCCTCACGTTCAACACCTTCCTGCCGTAGGGCATTCGGGAAGGGTGATACCGGCACCTGGCTGGTGAAACATCGCGGTTTCACTCATTCTGCTTTGTTCATCTCAACCGCCCGCCACCCGACTGCAGGCTTCCTCGTCAGCTCGCCGACAGTCCTCCACAATTTGTGTCTCGAAAAGATTTCCACAGGCGCAGTATGTGACATCTGCCCTTGTCGTCCACACCCAAAATGTCCGACGATAAGCTCATCCGCAACGCGGATTACGCTTCTAAACGGTGGCCGAAAACTAAGTCTTTGTTTTCAATAATTTGACAGTAAGTGCCGTTATTTCAATATTTTGCGGCGACAAGACCAGCACGGAAGCAACTAAGTTATTTGAAAACAATACCTTGGCGCCCTGGCGACAAAAAAACTGCACCGCAGCGAGTCCGAGTAATCCTTTGTCCTGCAATATTTTGCGCGTAAATTCTCTGGATTCAATATTTTACGCAGTATGGAAATCCCGAAAGCAGCTTAACTTACCTGAAATCAATATTTTAAGACATTTGATCACAAAAAAATCCCACCAATACCCACCTCCTTACGAGCAGCAGCGATGACAGGAATCGAGTAATGGCCAGCGACAAGATCAAGGTGCTCAAGACCTCGGCTCATGCTCTTCTGGAAAGCGGTGCGAGCCAACCCGGGCCTACATGACCGACGTAATGCGGCACGGGTCTAAATCCGGCGAGCCGTTGCATATAATTTTCTTCGAAGCGTTCTCTCGGAAAACGGCAAACAATGGCAGCGATTGAAATCCTGGGTCTGGAAAAGACCTACATGGTGGGGTTCTGGCGCAAGCGTCCCAAACGCGCCCTTCATCCTCTCCATCTTAAAGTCGAGGACGGTGAAATCTTCGGCTTTCTCGGTCCGAACGGCGCCGGAAAAACCACGACGCTGAAAATGCTGATGGGCCTCGTCTTTCCCACCGCCGGCAGTGCGCGCATTCTCGGGAAGGACTGGACCGATCCCGAGGTTAAGGCGCAGATCGGCTTTCTTCCCGAGCAGCCATATTTCTACGACTACCTGACTGCTCACGAACTGCTCGATTACTTCGGGCAACTTTCGGGAATTCCCGGAAAAGATCGCAAGGCAAAAGTCGAGGAGATGCTGCACCGCGTCGGTCTCAACGACGTCAAAGGGATGCAACTCCGGAAATTCTCGAAAGGCATGCTGCAGCGCGTAGGAATCGCGCAGGCCATTCTGCATGACCCGAAGGTCGTCTTCTTTGACGAGCCGATGTCAGGACTCGATCCGCTAGGCCGCCGCGAGGTGCGCGACCTGATGGAGCAGCTCAAACAGGAAGGCAAGACCGTCTTCTTTTCTACCCACATCCTCTCGGATGCGGAGGCGCTCTGCGATCGCGTGGCCATCATTCACAAAGGTGAACTGCGCGGCGAAGGAGCTGTTGAAGATCTCACCGCGGCGGTTCAAGGCAAAGTGGAAGTCGTCTGGAAAGGCACTCAGGTTCCCGCTTCGATGAAGGCTTTGGGAGCCGAATGCCACGTCACCGGAGAGACCGTGCGAGCGATCGTTCCTGAAAACCAGCAGGACGCCGCCATCGACGCGGTCCGCCGCGAGCGGTTGCACTTGATCTCCATCATTCCTCTGCGAACTTCACTCGAAACTTATTTCGTCGAGAAATTGCAGCATTCTCAAACCACTGCGGGGACATCGGCATGACATCGCGGATCGCGTACATCGCTTCGAACACCTTCCGCGAAGCCGTTCGCGACCGGGTGCTCTACAACCTGATCGCCTTCGCCGTGCTGCTTTCCGGCGCCGCGATCCTGGTAAGCCAGATTTCCATCGAGATCGAACGCCTGGTCGTCATCAATCTTGGTTTGACCTCGGTCTCTCTTTTCGGCGTGGTCATCGCGATTTTTATCGGGATTGGACTCGTATCCAAGGAGATCGAAAAACGTACCCTCTACACGGTTCTCTCGCGCCCGGTCCGGCGATGGGAATTTATCGTCGGGAAGTTTTTCGGCCTGGCCGGAACGCTTGTCGTCAACACCTTCTTCATGGCGATCGGAGTATTCGCAGCATTGTTGTACGTTGCCCACAAATTCACCGGCGGTGACGGTCTTATTCTTGTGGCCCTCTATTTCATCGTGCTGCAATTCCTGGTCATTTGTTCGCTCGCGCTGCTGTTCTCATCGTTTTCATCGCCGCTTCTCTCTGCCATCCTCACGTTCTCTCTATTTGTGATTGGCAGTTTCGCGGATGACCTCCGAGGGTTCGCCAGCATCACGCACGGATTGACTCATTGGATCGCCACGGGAGTGGCATATCTTGTTCCGAATTTTTCGACTCTGAATGTCATCAGCGCGGTCGCGCACGGGCAGCACATCTCCGCGCAACTCGTTCTGCAGAACACGCTGTACGCTTTGTTCTACTCCGCCATGGCTCTCAGCGGCGCAGTGTTGATTTTTGAGCGCAGGAATTTGAAATGACTTCGCGCCAGCGGACTACGTTTTGTGCGGCCAGCATTCTGCTGTTCTCGATGATCAGCAGTGTGCTCCTGATTCATCGTATCGATGAGATCCGTCCGCGCGAGATCGTCGACGACACTCTCTATATCGCTTCGCCAAAGCTCCTGAAACGCGCCAGCCTCGGATTCAACGGGCTCATGGCGTGCATTTACTGGACGCGCGCAGTGCAATATTTTGGCCACCGACACCTTCTGCGCAGCAAGAGCTTCAACGAACTCGGACCTCTACTCGAAATCACGACCACGCTCGATCCTCAGATGTTGCCTCCGTATCAGTTTGGATCGACCTTTCTCGCTCCCGCTCCTCCGAATGGCGCGGGCCAACCGCAGCGCGCGATCCGGCTCATGCAATTTGGCATTCAGAACAATCCCGACAACTGGCGTCTCTATTACGATCTTGGCTTCATCTACTACACCGAACTGAAAGACTTCAAGAAAGCCGCTGAAGCGTTCGAGAAAGGGTCGCAGGTTCCAGATGCACATCCGTTCCTGAAAGTTCTTGCCGCAAATACCGCACAACACGCGGAGGAATACTCGACAGCCCGGCTATTGTGGAGCGCCGCCTACCAGACCAGTCATGAGGAGAGCATTCGCCGCAATGCGATTGAGCATCTGCGCGCGATCCAGGTGGATGAAGACGTCAACAATTTGCAGAACGCAGTCACCCGCTTCGTTCAGGCGAACGGACGCATTCCTACCAGCCTGTGGGAGGTCGCGACCGCGGAACATCTTGCTGGAATTCCCGTCGATCCGGATGGAGTGCCCTACGAACTCTCGATCGACGGCCAGGTACTCGTTGCCAATCCCGATGACTTCCCTTTCATCACGAAGGGCACGCCTCCGGGATACAAGCCTGGTCCACCCCATTTCCACAGCACGAAATAGTTGCCGCCCGAGAATCTTCTTCCCTGCCCAATTCGCGCCTTTCTGGGAAAATGTGTTCGTGCCCGCCCGTCAACAAAAGCGCCCCGGCATCTGTTCAACCGCCTGGAAATATTGGAACGGGCGACGAATTGAGTCTGGATTTGTCGCCGCGACCAGCGACTTGTTCGGTGCGCTTTGGGAATTCTCCCGCGATTCCACTCCCCAACGGCTTCGCTCACGTTTCGGCGATGCAGATTATGACTGGGATCACCGCGTCAATACGACGAGTGGTGCGGTTGGATGGCGAGATCGCCTTTTGGGCGAGTTTCATTCCGCATATCAGCCAACCGATCCGGCTTTCTTCGCGGAAATGATGCATGAACTGCAGCGGCATACGAGCTTCAATCTGCAGGAATTCACGTTCATCGATCTCGGTTCGGGAAAAGGGCGCGTGCTGTTGATGGCCTCCGAGTATCCTTTTCGCCGGATCATCGGCGTCGAGCTACTGCCATCTTTGAATCGAATTGCGCTCGAAAACATTGCTCTCTACAAGAGTGAAACTCAGAAGTGCTCTGCCCTGAATTCCGTTTGCGGGGATGCCACGTCTTTCCCTTTGCCCGAAGAACCGATCGTGCTTTACCTCTTTAATCCGTTTCCGGAACCCGCACTGAAGCGGGCCCTGGCGAACTTGGAAACGCATCTTCACGCGAGCCCGCGTGTCGTCTATCTGCTCTACCACAATCCTGTGCTCGAGCACGTTCTGGCTGCTCAGCCTTTTCTCAAAAAGATCGGCCGCACTGACCAGTGCTCGATCTACGCTGGCTCGCTGCGTCCTTAAAACGCAAAACCGATCCCGCCCGAAATCAGGTTCGAGTGCCAGTTGTATAAACTGCTCGGATTCCCCGCGTTTTCGACGAACTTGAAGTAGCGGTTTTCAAACGTCGCCTTGACGTACCAGTTTTTAGGAAACACATAGCCAAGGGTGCCGCGCACGAAATATGCATGATCGAGATTGGGATTAGGGAGCGAAACCAGGGACGCGGAAGAGTGTTTGAAGTGAGGCGTGAACTCAGGCGCTCCCTCGGCCTGGATGAATACCCGTTTGTCAGGACCGAACTTGTACTTGATCAGCAGCGGTATTTCCAGCAGCCTCATACGATCTCGTGCGAAAACCTGATTGTCCACAGTGGATGGGGGCAGATCGATTTGGCGGAGTTGGACGTGAAATCCAATCGTAAAGTCCCGGGGATGAAATTCGGGTCCGCCGAAGACCGCGTATTCCCGAGCATGATTGCCGGTGTTGGTTGGATCCCGGATCTCGCCTCCAGCCACAAGCGCCGGACGACCGGACTTTCGGTTTGCCTGGAACACGATAATTTGCCCGTCTACCCCGAATTCCAGCCCGGAGTTGGAAGGCAAGGTATCGAACTTGTCAGACGTCTGCCCGATGTCGATCCCAATAGTCCCTCGTTGACAATAGGCTGGGACCACGGCCAAGAGAATTATGCAAAAGCGCGTCAGCACAGTCTGGCAGCGCGTCATTCCTTAGGTTTCCTCCCTTATGGGAAAGTACACACTTCCGCCAACCTCACTCGACACAGGGCGGATGTGGTTTTCAAGATTCTAATTCTATTTGGATAAAGCTGGTTTGTGGGATGCAGAACAGCGGGGAAGCGTTTTACGCACCATAGAGGGCGGTCAAGTTGACGAGGTGGCAACTTGACCGCCAGCGCGATGGACGATATCAAACCGAGAACATTACGAACCTTGCTTTTCCAGGACGATTGCGGCTTTCTTCGCAACCTGCTTTTCTTTGCGGTAAGCGCGCGCCACGTCGCCGAGGGGCACAGGCTGCGATATTGGCCCAAATTCCCACAACGGCTGTTCCCCGTGAGCAAAGGTGTACGTGTTCGAGGAACCCCCAACCAGCGGCTGGTCGCTCGCTAAAGGCGCATATGAGGCGTGTTGCGGGTGGTCGGGAACGTTAATCAATACAGGTTGACTTGAGAGTGACTGTCCGAATGCGGCGGCCGCACAGAACAGAATCGCGACGAGAATGAGTGTATGTTTCATAGTCCTTGGCCCTAAGTTCACAGTAAAATATGCATGGACCATGCCAAACATAAATCATTTATTAACAATAGCTTGCATGGAAAGCCTCAAGCAAGGCGCAATTCGTTGCACACGGGAAAGCCGGCGAACTTCCATTTCCCGGGCGACTGATTGCTTCGCGCCGGGCATGCGTGTATGTTTGCCACGGCAGAGCGACTGTTATGCGAGCGTAATGAAGAATCGAGAATTCAAGGCGCGAAAAGCTACAGCCATGAAGCAGGCTGCGTGGATTCTTCTGCTGGCCTCTGCCTCTTTGAGCTCAGGTCAAACCGATTGCATGGATAGCGCCACTCCCCTTGAGACCGCGCCGCCAAAGGGAATGACGTCGGAACAACTGATTCAAAAGTTCACGGCGAACGAGAGCAAAGTGCGCGATGCACGATCCCAGTACACTTTGACCCGAGATGTCATGGTGCAGACCCTCGAAGGCACCACGTCCAGCGGGCAGTGGCATGAGGTCGCAGAACTCTCCTATGACGCCAAAGGCAAGCCGGTGGAGAAAGTAACCTACTCTGAAGTCTCGACCTTGCGTGATATTCAAATTTCGGAGGAAGACCGGGATGACATTCGCACCTTCATGCCTTGGATCTTCACGAGTGATCAGTTACCGGACTACAAACTGACTTACGCAGGCGAGCAGCATGTCGATGATCTCGACACCTACGTGTTTCACGTCGAACCCTTAAAATTCGAGAAGAATAAACGCTATTTCCAGGGCAAAATCTGGATCGACGGCCGCGACCTGCAGATGGTGAAACTCTGTGGGAAGAGTGTCCCAGAACAGATTCACGTCAAGAAACATCAACCTGCGGAAGTGCGCCCGACATTCGTCGCGTTACGGCAACTTGTGAATGGCTGGTGGTTTCCGGCATATGCCCGAGTTGATGACACGTTGCACTTCGGTGTCGGATCTGTACACGTCCGGGAAGTTGTGAAGTTCAAGGACTATCGGCGGAATGGCGGCACCATCGCAGGTAATACGCCCTAAAGGGCACGTTTGCCGCAAAATCAACGCAAGACTTGAAGAACATTTTCAGGTATGCTGTACAACGCTTATGGCTGAACCCAAAGAAAAGAATCGCACCAAAGACATCGTCCTCTGGATCATTACCGTCCTCCTGGTCGCGTTAGCGATCTTTTGGTACCAGAAGCCGAGATAGTGTTGTCCCAGCAGCCTTAGCCCGCCATTCCTGCCGCACCCGAGCATGCAGGAAGAGTTTGAGGTGTTCCGCCGGTGCGAGGCGTCCGTTCGTCTCTTTTCTTGTGAAGTGACTCTCCAGCTTTTACAAAAACAGAACAAAAGAGGAATGTCGATTTTTTTCACATCGAATCGCGGTTTACTGTTTCGATGAACTCGTCCACGTCGGTAAGTCGGGTTGGACGTTGACTGTCACGCGCGAGTTGGCGCCGTTTGGTCGAAATGGTTCTGAGCTTTTGCGTAGCCACTCCCCCCATTGCAAGCCCGCTCCGCCAGGAGCGGGCCTTTTTATTTCAGAAGCATGGTGAAGAGTGGCAGATTGTCGCCGTGCACAACTCGAAGCTGGCTGCTAGCGATTTGTCGCCGTTTCCGGCGAGGCCGCAACAACTACCCTTGGCCTAGGCCTCACCGCTAGGGTTTCCTGCATTCCATCGGGTAAGATACTCCGGCTGACAAAACACGAGGTTTTGTCTGGCAGCTCTGTTTCCTCGATGAATCGCGAATACCACAAAGCTTACAGTCAGGAATTGCACCGCGATATGGAGGCGCTGGTCTTTGGCCACGCCGGCACTCCGGTGATCGTGTTCCCCACGTCGATGGGGAAATTCTTCGAGTACGAAGACCGGGGAATGATTGGGGTGCTCGCTCCAAAAATTGAACGTGGAGAACTGCAGCTCTTCTGCCCGGACGGCGTTGATACCGAAAGCTGGTACAACAAAAGCGTCCATCCACGCGTGCGGGTGCTGCGACACCTGCAATACGAACGCTACATTTTGCATGAACTGCTTCCATTTATTCGCTGGAAGAACCAGGCCTGGCAGCTGGGTGTCACGGGATGCAGCTTTGGCGGCTATCACTGCATGAATTTCGCGCTCAAGCATCCGGACGTCGTGACACATTGCGTCAGCATGAGCGGAGCATTCGACATCCATCAGTTCCTGGATGGCTACTATGACAACGATTGCTACTTCAACAATCCTCCGGACTTCGTTCCAAATCTCACGGACGATTGGTTCCTGAGCCGCTACCGGCAGATGAAGATCGTGCTGGGATCCGCGGACTGGGACATCTGCCTGGATGCGAACATCAAATTTTCGGCGGCGTTGAATGGCAAGGCGATTCCGCACTGGCTCGACGTCTGGAATGACAATTCGAAGCATGATTGGCCGCTGTGGCTGCGGATGGCGGGGAAATATTTCTAGGGCGGTCGTCGACCATTAGTCGTCGGTCGTTGGCTGGCTGATTTATACGGAGAGTGTCGTGAAGAAAATCGGCTTTTTGTTTGGCATGGAGAGCACGTTTCCGCCAGCTGTAGTGGAAAAGATTAACTCGATGAATATCGAGGGGATCACGGCGGAGTTCGTGAAGATCGGCGGTATCCGGATGGATGAGCCGAAGAAGTATGACGTCATCATCGACCGGATTTCCCAGGACATCCAGTTCTACCGGGCGTACCTGAAGAATGCCGTGCTGCATGGGACGGTTGTGGTGAACAATCCGTTCTGGTGGACTGCTGACGACAAGTTTTTCAATTACGCTCTTGCGCACAAGTTGGGGGTGGCGATCCCGCCGACGGTGATCCTGCCGCACAACAAGCATCCTGAGGGCACAACTGACCAGTCGATGCGGAATCTGATTTTTCCGCTGAACTGGCAGGAAATCTTCGACTATGTCGGCTTCCCGGCTTTTCTGAAACCGTACTCGGGCGGCGGATGGAAACACGTGTACAAAGTGCACTCGCCCGAAGAGTTCTTCCACCACTACAACCAGACCGGCGATCTTTGCATGACGCTGCAGCGCGGCGTGGAATTCGACGAGTACTACCGATGCTATGTGGTGGGCCAGGAAAAGGTCCACATCATGAAGTACGATCCGAAGGCTCCGCATCATGAGCGATATGTGAAGGGAAATCCTCCTCCGTCTTCTCCGGCGTTGAAGGAGCGGATCGAGAATGACGCCGTGACTCTCTGCCAGGTGCTCGGATACGACCTAAATACTGTCGAGTTCGCTGTCGAAAAAGGAGTTCCGTACGCGATCGACTTCCTGAATCCGGCTCCCGATGCGGATGTGAATTCCGTAGGCAAAGAGAACTTTGACTGGATTGTGAACGCAGTGGCTGAGATGGCAGTAAAGATGGCGCAGAGTGATGCGACCCCATCACGAGAGCTGCGTTGGGCAGGGTTTCTCGCAGGCACGCAAGTACAAAAGCCAGCGCCCCGCAGGAAGTCAAAGGCCAAAGAGTCCGTATGAATAAGGCAAAATCTGCCGGATCGGGAATGGGCGGCAAGGTCGCAAAGACGCCCGACGAATATCTGGCGAATATTCCAGAACCCGCCCAAAGCACATTGAAGCACGTTCGAGCGGTGATCAAGTCGGTCGTTCCGAAAGAAACTACCGAGGCGATCAGTTACGGCATCCCCATGTTCAAGTTCAACGGGATGCTCGTGGGCTATGCAGCGTTCAAAAAACACTGCAGCCTGTTTCCCACGGGCTCAGGCGTGCTCGACCGGTTCGAAAGGGAGTTGAAAGGCTACCGCACTTCCAAGGGCACGATTCAATTTCCGCCTGACAAGCCGCTTCCCGATGAACTGATCAAGAAGATCGTCAAAGCGCGGGTGGCGGAAAACCGAGAGTGGGACTGAAGATTCGGTGTTCTCTGACGGATTGTTATAATAATCACCGCCTTGTTCTTCCTGCCCGCGATGGGTGCGGATGGGCTTCAACAAACGGTTTCCTGGCTAGAGTTCACGGGCGAGGCGCCGGCTCCACATAACCACACGCATATGTTGCCGACTTTCACGATTGGAATTGAGGAAGAGTATCAGACAGTAGATCCGGGCACCCGCGACCTGCGCTCGCATATCCAGGTCGAACTGCTGGAGAAGGGCAAACTTCGGCTCCAGGAGCGCGTCAAGGCGGAGATGCACCAGTCTGTAGTGGAAGTCGGGACCAGTGTTTGCAAGAACATCAAAGAAGCCAAGGCCGAGGTAAAAGCCTTACGCCGCGAAATCATTCGCCTTGCCAACGAAAACGGGCTTCGAGTCGCGTCGGTCGCAACCCATCCATTCTCGGACTGGCGGACACAAGAGATTCATCCCGACGAGCGCTACAAGAATATCGTTGAAGACATGCAGTTAGTCGCGCGGGCGAACCTGATTTTCGGTCTGCACGTGCACATCGGGATCGAGGATCGCGAAACCGCGATCCACATGATGAATCATGCTCGGTATTTTCTTCCGCACATTCTGGCGCTCTCGACCAATTCGCCGTTCTGGCTCGGGATGAACACGGGGCTGAAGTCCTATCGCTGCAAGGTGTTTGACAAGTTCCCGCGGACCAACATTCCCGATTATTTTCCGAGCTGGGGCGAGTACGAGAATTTCATCAAGCTGCTGATCAAGACCAACTGCATCGATAACGCGAAGAAGATCTGGTGGGACATCCGCCCGCATCCATTCTTCAACACCATTGAATTCCGAGTTTGCGATATTCCGATGCGCGCGGATGAGACGATTGCGCTAGCGGCGCTGATTCAAGCCACAGTGGCGAAGCTTTACAAGCTCTACACGGCGAACCAGGGTTTCCGGTTGTATCGTCGTGCTCTGCTTATGGAAAACAAGTGGCGCGCGGCGCGGTATGGTTTGGACGGCAAGCTGATCGACTTCGGCAAACAGAAGGAAGTTCCGGCGCGGGACCTGGTGCGTGAGTATCTTGAGTTCGTCGATGATGTTGTTGACGAACTCGATTCGCGGGAAGAATTGGAGTACATCCACAAAATTATGGATGGCGGGAGCGGAGCCGACCGCCAATTGCGAGCCTTCGCAGAAACTGGGGATCTGAAAAAAGTAGTCGATTACATCATTGAAGAAACGGAAGCTGGGCTGGCGGAAAGCGAAGAGTCGGCGACCGTGACGAAAGTAGGTTAATGAGTACTTCTGTACGTCTTAATCACATCAATCTGAATCATCTTTCCTTCGACCCTGAATTCACGGCGGGAGCCCGCAATGCAGTGAATGTGTGCCTCCGCATTCAGCCAAGCGAGAAAGTGTGCGTCATCACGGATGAAGCCACGCTGGAAATTGCGGCGGCCATCGTTGCCGAACTCGAGCGGCTCGGCTCTCCTTATCATGCCTGGATTCTGGAGGAACTTGCTCCACGTCCGCTGACCGATTTGCCTCGTGAGATCCTCGCCGATCTGGAGACTAGCCAGGTTTCTATTTTTGCCGTGCAGGTGCAGACCCATGAGCTGCGATCGCGGATCCAGATGACGGATGTCGTCAACCGGCGGAAGATCCGTCACGCGCATATGGTAAACATCAATCGGCAGATCATGCTGGAAGGAATGCGCGCCGATTTTCAGCGCGTCGACCGCCTCAGCCAGAAAGTCATCGAGATGGTGCGAAAGGCGTCTAAGATTCGCGCGACCACCGCGGCTGGAACTGAGCTGACTGCTGATCTGAATCCAAACTACAAGTGGCTCAAGACGAGCGGCATTATTTCTCCGGAGAAGTGGGGTAATCTGCCGGGCGGCGAAATATTCACGACTCCCGGTGAGGTGAATGGAACGTTCGTCATCGACGGCGTTGTTGGCGATTATCTCTGTGCGAAGTTTGGAGACCTTCAGTCGTCACCCCTCACAATCCGCATGAAGGGGAATCGCCTGACGGAGGCGCATTCGGAAAATCACGAACTGGAAAGTGATTTTTGGAAATACACGCATACCGACGCGAATAGCGATCGTGTCGGCGAGTTTGCCATCGGAACAAACATCGATCTGAAGAATGTCATTGGCCAGATTCTGCAGGACGAAAAGTATCCCGGCATTCACATTGCGTTCGGCAATCCATACGGAGCCCACACGGGCGCCGAATGGGATTCGACGACGCATATCGATGTTGTTGGCCGCAAATTCAACATCTGGGTCGACGATCAGCAGATCATGAAAGAAGGAAAGTTTTTGGTGGAAGCGTAGGTTCGAGTGACTTCAAGCAATGCTATCGAGCTGATCAAGAAGGCCTATGCCGCTTTCAACGCGCGCGACATTGATGGTGCTCTCGCCACGATGACTCCTGACGTTAATTGGCCGAACGGCATGGAGGGCGGAACAGTTCATGGTCACGACGGCGTTCGCGCGTATTGGACGCGGCAGTGGGGCATGATTAATCCGCACGTGGAACCGAAGACGATCGAAACGGATCCTTCCGGCCGCATCGTCGTAGCGGTCCATCAGGTAGTGCGTGAGGTATCGGGAAAGTTGCTTCTCGACCGAATGGTCGAGCACGTTTACACGCTGAAAAACAGCCTCATCCAGAGCATGGAAATCCACGAGTGAAGAACATTTTGTAATTGGGTAATTTGGTAATTGCGTAATTTGAATCTGCGACTCGGAATCAAATTACAAAATTACCAAATTACTCGATTACCCAATTTCCCCATGATTCCCTCGCTCCGCAAGCGGTTCAACGAGAATTTCACTCCAGAGAAGTATCAGAAGTTCCTCCGTCGTATTGACGATCTTTCCGGAACGCACGTGCAGTTTCGGCTCTCCGAGACTCCCTGTTTCTTTCCGAAAGAATTGATTGATCAGATGTCTGACGCGGGCGAAAAACTCGTTCGCCAACTGGTTGACAATCCGGAGTACCGGGCAAAGTCCGATGAGGCGGTGCCTGCGGCTTTTAATGTGCCCAGCGAAGCCCCTCATCCCATGTTCATCCAAGTCGACTTCGGACTTGTGCGAAACCAGAATGGCGAGATCCAACCGAAACTTGTCGAGTTACAGGCCTTCCCGTCTCTTTATGCGTATCAGACATTTTTGGCTCAGGCTTACATCGATGTATACGGATTGGAGAAGCTGACTCCGGGCTCCGGGCTTCCGGCTTCCGGACCTCTGAAATATTTTCTGAGCGGACTCGATGACAACAGTTATCGCGATCTACTTCGCCGCGCCATTATTGGCTCACACGATCCTGAGAACGTCATCCTCATGGAGCTCCATCCCCAGGAGCAGAAAACCCTTCCGGATTTTCTTCTGACCGAGAAGATGCTCGGGGTGCGCGCCGTCGATATCGTTGACACCAAGAAAGAAGGCTCGCGGCTCTACTACGAGCGCAAGGGTAAGAAAATCCCGATTCGTCGAATTTATAACCGGGCCATCGTGGACGAACTTGAGCGGAAGAACGTGAAACTCTCGTTCGACTGGCGCGACAATCTCGACGTCGAATGGGCAGGCCATCCCAACTGGTATTTCCGCATCAGCAAATTTTCAATTCCCTACTTAAAACATTCAACCGTTCCGAAGACGTGGTTTCTCGACCAGTTGCCGGAAATTCCGCATGACCTCCAGAATTACGCGCTGAAGCCGTTGTATTCATTTGCGGGTCTCGGCGTGGTGATCGCTCCGACAAAGGAAGAAATCACGGCCATACCCGCCGACAAGCGGCCGTACTACATCTTGCAAGAGCGGCTGAATTTCGAGCCTGTCATTGAAACTCCATTTGGGGGCACCAAGGCCGAGATTCGAGTGATGTATATCTGGCTCGACGAACTGAAGCCGGTTCTCACGATCATCCGCACAGGTCGCGGCCTGCAGATGGGTGTCGACTATAACAAGAATATGGAGTGGGTGGGCGCTTCGGCGGGATTGTACTGCGATTCGGCCTAGGTCCGCTCAAGCGCTTCCCGCTCCGGTATTCTCTCAAGGCGTTTGCTCAGCATGATTCCTCCCATGACCAGCGCGACCGCTAATACACCGAACGTCACCAACCAGCCCCAATGCTGCGTAGGATGCCGCAAGACGCGCAGCAGACTTCGCCCGTAGTGTCCGGCGATGTAGGCAACTCCGAAATAGCGGACGCCGCGGCATATTGTGACAATCGCGAGGAACCTTCCAAGCGGATAATCTCCCGCGCCAGCCGCAGCAAAGAACAGGCTCGTTGGCGTCGGCAACGGCACCGCTGTCGATGCGATCAGGGTGCTCGTGCCCCATTGCCTGAATAGTTTCAAAAACTTCGCCACTTTGCCTTTCTTGAACTTGGAGTCGAGATAGGCAGATCCAGCTGTCCTTGCGAGCCGGAATGTGAGATACGCACCAATGACTGAGCCGGCGGTCGCTGAGGCAGCGTACTCGTACCAGAGTGGGCGATGGCTGGCAGCCAGAATGGCGGTCAGGATGTCAGGGCCGCCGAATGTGGGCAAAGGCGAGCTGTCGAGAATTGCGAGGAAAAACAAGCCCGCGGCTCCAAGATGCCGCAGCGTGGTGAAAAGCGTCTGATGGCCCCGAGGCCGCGGCCTCGGTCTCGGCGCGAACAGAACCAACATCTCTGCAATATACCAACTCGCTGCTAAACAGCTGCGGCGCCGCGGGCGCCTTAGCCAACTGTCTTCACGATTCTGGTTTCGAGTACACGACCGTTGGGGCGGTGCACCAGCATCCGGTCACCTTCGATCACTACGGGTACCCCTTCGCCCGGAGCAAACTCTCCTGGGACGTAACCGTCGGAAGATTCCGGCTCGTACTCGCCAACGTATTTCACGCCATGCACCTTCACCACAATGGCATTCCTCGTTCTCTTTTGCTCATGTCGGGCTCTGATTTCTCTCTCAGCCTGCGCCCAATTTTCCAGGTCGCGGCCGGGAATTTCTCCACTCTCGAAGTAGATCTCCTCCGCGCGTCGGCGGATGGCATCGTGAAGATCGAATGTGGGAATAAAGGAAGTGCTTGAATCAGGCTCTTCAGGTGTTTTCATTAGCGGTATCTCCGGCGAATAAAGGAAAATCAGCACAATTGCTATCTCGCCACACGTCTCCAAACCACAATACAACGAGCCGCATCTCACTGCTGGAGGTATCGGACTCTTGCCGGGAAAACTTGAGTTTTTTGTGAATCGTCCTGGCTGCCCGGCTCTACAGTCTCTAACCCGGCCGTTCCACAACGCAGTTGACCGAAATCGGCAGGGGGCCTAACATTACCGCGACCGCCGGGCAACGTCTCGCTCCTATGATCGGCCAGCAGGTATCCCATTACCGCATCCTCGGCAAGTTGGGGGGCGGGGGTATGGGCGTCGTCTACGACGCGGAAGATCTCAAGCTGGGCCGACATGTCGCTCTCAAGTTCATTCCCGAAAACCTCGCGGGCGATCCGAAATCGCTGGAGCGTTTTACTCGCGAAGCGCGGGCTGCTTCTCTGCTCAACCACCCGAACATTTGCACGATTCACGGCATTGAAGACAACAATGGCCATCCTTTCATCGTGATGGAGAAACTGGAGGGCGAGAGCTTAAAGCAGCGGATCGCCGGCCATCCGATGGACATAGACAAGGTGCTCGATGTAGGGGTTCAAGTCGCCGACGCACTAGTGGCATCCCACACCAAGAATCTTGTGCATCGGGATATCAAGCCGGCAAACATCTTCATCACGCCTATGGGCCAGGTGAAGGTTCTCGATTTCGGGCTCGCAAAGATCGTTCACCACCTGGGCACGGAAGATGATGCCGGTGCGGACAACTCGCTTACGGCCGTAGGCGTCATTCCCGGAACTGCGGTTTATATGTCCCCCGAGCAGGCCCGCAGCGAGACGGTCGATGCCCGCAGCGATCTCTTCTCCTTCGGCGTCGTTCTCTATGAAATGTCCACCGGCAAGAAGCCATTCACCGGGGCCAATTCCCTGGTCACGCTGAATGCCGTCCTGCACAACAAGCCCACACCGCCCCGTGAGATCAATCCGAAGATTCCAATTGAGCTTGAGGGGATCATCGGGAAGGCGATGGAGAAGGACCGCAACCATCGCTATCAGAGCGCGGCCGAGATGAAGTCGGACCTCGCACTGTTGAAGCGCGAAACAGAATCTGGGCAAATCAAGAGCGGCAGCCACACCGCTAGGCTTCGTGCAGCCACCAAAACTTTCGGGCACAACAATCGGCTGCAAACCTATCTCTTACTGGGCACGGCTGCGCTTTTGGTCACGGTGCTGGCTGCTGTGGGCGCGTGGTGGCTCAAACATCGCGCCTTGGCCAATGCCGAGCAGAGAAACGCCATCGCCGTACTCCCTCTACAGAACATGAATGGCGACTTCAACGTCGACTATCTCCGGTTTGCGCTCGCTGACGAGTTAACGAGCGTGCTGACGTACTCCCGCACGCTTGAGGTACGGCCGTCATCGATGACGCGCCGGTATACCGAGCTCGATCTGGATCCGAAGAAGGTGGGGCTGACACTCCGCGTTGGCAGGTTGCTCACTGGATCGTTTCGAAAGCAGGGCGAGCAAATCCTGGTGACGCTCGAGTGCGTTGATGTACCGACAGATCGGCTGCTCTGGCAGACGACTGTCACCGAGAAGGCTGACAATCTGATCGGATTGCAAGAGCAACTCACAAGTCAGGTCCAGCATGGGCTGCTTCCGATTCTGGGCGGCGGAGCGGGCGCCGTCGATGCCGCCGCCTCTCGTCCAAAGAATCAGCAGGCCTATGATTTCTATTTGCGCAGCATCGCCGTGCCGCATGACCCTGGCCCGAACAAAGAAGCCATCAAAATGTTGGAATGGGCCGTCGGAATCGATCCCACTTACGCCCCAGCATGGGAAGCACTCGGTCAGCGATATTACTTCGACTCAACCTGGGGCGGCGGTGGTGAAGAGATGTTCCAGCGCTCCAATGTCGCCTATGAACGCGCGGTCACGCTCGATCCCAATCGCGTGATGGCGGCCAGCAATCTGATTACGAACCGCGTGGAACGCGGTGAGCTTGGGCGTGCGTACGATGCGGCAACAGATCTGGTGCGGCGTCGTCCGCAAAGCGCCGACGCGCACTTCGCGCTGGCGTACGTACTCAGGTATGCCGGGTTCCTTGATCAATCCGCACAGGAGTGCAATGCGGCGAGACAGCTTGACCCCGGCAACTTCTCCTTCCGGTCGTGTGCCTGGTCATTTCTGGAGATGGGGAAAACGGATCGCGCCATGGATTTCGCGCACCTCGATGCTGGCTCTGAGTGGGAGAAATGGGTGGCGCCATACATCTACCTGGCAGAAGGCAATGTCGCTGAAGCGCATACGGCGGCGAAGAACATGGGTAAGGCCAGTTCGTATCACCGGGAGTTAATGGACGCGTGCACCGCACCGCAGCGGCCGCCAGATTTGGCCAAGATTGTGCGCGACACGGAATCCTCGGTAATGATTGAGCCCGATCCTGAGGCGTGGTATCACATTGGTGCACTGATGGCGGCCTGCGGACAGAATGAGCCTGCCATGAGGCTGTTGAAGGCTGCCGTACAGCAGAATTACTGCAGCTACGAGGCGTTGCTCGACGATCCATTGTTGAAGGACTTGCGAAAAGAGACGGCTTTCAACGAAGTCTTGACGGCCGCGAGCAACTGCCAGGCCACTCTCAAAGAAAATCGCCAGCAGTAGCTGCCATCCGCGGTAATCTACTTCCCTACATGACTCCCCTTACACGACGGGAACTGCTGAAGTCTTCTGTAGCAAGCCTTGCCGCAGCGCAGGTTCGACCTGCGCTTGCATCCTCCACGCCGCGCAAAGGCCGTATTCAACAGTCTGTCTGCCAATGGTGTTATTCGAAAACTCCTATCGACCAACTGGCGGAGTACGCGGCCAAAATCGGCCTGAAAGGCATCGACTTGCTGAAACCCGGCGAATACGAAATTCCTCGCCGCTATGGCTTGATATGCACGATGGCCTATGCCGGCGGTGGAGAGATCGGGAATGCCTTGAATCGCGTGGAAAATCATGCCACCATCGAGCAGGCCTTTCGCACGAATATTCCTTTAGCCGCGAAGGCCGGCGTACCGACCGTGATCACCTTTTCCGGCAATCGCGCTGGAATGTCCGACGAGGAGGGCGCGAGGAATACCGTTGCCGGCCTCAATCGGGTGAAAAAGATTGCCGAAAACAACGGAGTGACCATCTGCCTGGAACTGCTGAACAGCAAGCGCGACCATCATGATTACATGTGCGACCACACGGCCTGGGGGGTCAGGGTCGTGCAGGAAGTTAATTCTCCCAACGTGAAACTTCTGTACGACATTTACCATATGCAGATCATGGAAGGGGACCTCATCGACACGATCCGCAACAACGTTCAGTGGATCGGCCATTTCCACACTGGCGGAGTACCCGGCAGGCATGAGCTCGACGGAACGCAAGAGGTTCAGTGGGATGGCGTCATGCGAGGAATTGCCGACACGAGTTTTCGGGGATATGTGGCGCACGAGTTTATTCCGACTGCGGATCCGTTCACGTCATTGCGGAATGCTGTGGACTTGTGCGACGTCTAGCGCCTTCGACTGACAAATGAACGGCTAACTTCCAAGCCGCGTGGAAGTCTAATTCAATGAAAGAATTTGCGTCAAAACGGGGTTAGGGCCCATCCTTTTAACGTGAGACATCCCGGACCTGCCCGCAAGCCGTGGCGGACTCGCCACGGCCTTTTTAAAATCTTTCTACTGCCTTCTTTCGTGAAGTTGAATCTCGTGTGGCTGGTAGCGCTGTGCGCGCTGTCGGCACCTGCGCAGGCGCCGTCGACGGCCAAGGCTTCGGCGAAGAATACAACCACCAGTTCGCTACTTGAGCCCAATGCCGATCCGCCCGGACTCCTTTATCAAGGTGTTCCCGCGCCTATTCCGCAAGATCAGGGCGTCTCAGGCCTGCGGTTTGAATTACTGCGTCTGGGCACGACCGCACGCCTGATGCAGGTGGTAGCTCATCCCGACGATGAAGACGGCGGCCTGTTGACGCTTGAAGCCCGTGGTCACGGTGTGAGCACGCTACTGATGACAATGAACCGCGGTGAAGGCGGACAGAATAAGATAGGCAGCAATTTGTCCGACGTTCTCGGAGTCGTTCGAACCGAAGAACTGCTTGCCTCCGATCAACACTATGGAGTGCAGGATCGCTTCTCGCGCGTAGCAGATTTTGGATTTTCCAAAACTGCCGACGAAACGTTCCAGAAATGGGGCGGACACGACCCCGCGCTCGCAGACATGGTCCGCGTGATTCGCACATTCCGTCCGGACGTTCTCGTGGCACGCTTTTCCGGCACCGAGCGCGACGGTCATGGAAATCACCAGGCCTCTGCCATTCTCACCAAAGAAGCGTTTCGCGCCGCTGCTGATCCCAAACGTTTTCCCGAGCAGATCGCGCAGGGACTCGAGCCCTGGCAGCCCAAAAAACTTTACCGAGGAAATGTCTGCCCCTGGGGCTCCATGACTTGCCCTGACAAAGACTGGACGGTCAGGTTCAACACGGGCCAGCGCGATTCAAACCTGGGTATGTCCTATGTCCAGTTCGCGATGGAAGGGCTGCGACACCAGAAGTCCCAGGGAGCCGCCAACTGGACGGTGGATGATGGCGACCGGTTTACCTTTTACCAACTCGTAGATTCCACCATCCCCTCTGCTGCGGATAAGAACGGCCACGAACATAGTTTCTTCGATGGGATCGATACGACCTGGTCGGGGCTCGCGTCTCGTTTCGACGATGCAGGATTGCAATCGCAACTGGCGCAAATCGCACAATGGATCGCGCAAGCATCTGGGGCAGCGAAAGGGAGTGATCCCTCTTCGGCGTCAGCGCCGTTGATGAAGGTTGTGTCAGCGCTGAAGCAATGCCGAGAACAGATCGAAAGCAGCAACTTGAGCGCGGAGCACAAGCTTGATTTGCTTACGCGTATCGCGGAAAAACAACAGCAGGCCGAAACCGCATTGAATCTTGCGCTCGGAGTCAGCCTCGTCGCCGAAGCGGGCACAACTCCGCGGAGCCCCATATCGCCCAGGGACGATGACGAGTCCACAGCCGTCCGAACGGCGCCTCCAAAAGAAGACGACGCTCTTACGGCGGTCTCACCCGGACAAGAGTTCATCGTCGAGGTCATACTCCAGAATGGCTCCAGGCTGCCGCTGTCGATCGATCACATCAAGCTCGAAGTGCCCGATGGATGGAACACCATCAACGGACAAGTGCGCCCGGAGACCGTTCAGCCAGGAAAAAATATTCGTGCAAATTTTCGTTTGAAGGTGCCAAGGGATACTCCATACACGCGGCCTTATTGGCATCGCGACGATCCCAACAGCGAAAGCCTGACTCACATCGACAACGAAAAGTACGCGACGCTCCCCTTTCCGCCTCCGGCATTGCGGGCGCGTGTTGAATATGCGGTCGGGAGTGGTGGAGCGCGCACCCGAAACGGAATTACGGTTCCTGTTGTTACCCCGTTTGTCGATAACGAAGGCAAGCAGCGTTCCCAGACATTGGCAATCGTCCCGGACTTTTCCGTGATGCTGGAACCCGCCACACAGGCATTTTCTACGCACAACGGTTCAGACTTCACCGTAACGGTCGGAGTGAGTACAAATCTGGACCGTGAACAAAAAGGCGAGCTGCACCTCGACCTACCGAAGGGATGGCGTTCCGAACCGGCGCAGATTTCGATCGACCTAAAACACCGCGACGAAAAACAGGATTCTCATTTCAAAGTCTTCCCGGCGAACCTGCAACAGGAACGGGCTGCAATTCGCGCAGTTTTCGACTCCAACGGCGAAAAGTACAGCGAAGGTTATACCCTCGTTGCCCGCGAAGATCTCGGCAGCTTTTATTACTACCAACCCGCCCGGCAGCGCGTCAGTATCGTTGACGTCGTCGTGCCGCATGACTTGAAAGTCGGATACATCATGGGCGCAGGCGACGATATCCCAACCGTTCTGCAACAGCTCGGAATGGACGTCACACTTATTCCCGCGGATCAGCTTGCACAGTCAGACCTGGGCAAGTTCGGAACAATCGTCCTCGGCATTCGGGCCTATGACACGCAGAAGGGCGTAATCGACAACAACAAGAAACTTCTGGATTTCGTCTCCGCAGGCGGAACCCTGATCGTGCAATACAACACCGGTACAGGCGACTTCAACAGCGGCAAGTTCACTCCGTATTCCGCCGATCTCAGCCGGGCGCGGGTGTCGGTCGAGGAAGCTCCGGTCGATATTCTCGTGCCGCAAGACTCCGTGTTCCGTTACCCCAACCAGATTACGGAAGCTGATTTCAACGGCTGGGTTCAGGAACGCGGGCTTTATTTCATGAGCAAGTGGGACGATCACTTCACTCCGCTCCTCGCCTGTCATGACCCCGGTGAAGATCCGCAGAAGGGCGGACTATTGCGGGCGCAATACGGCAAAGGAACCTACATTTATGCGGCATACGCCTTCTTCCGCCAGCTGCCGGCCGGGGTCCCGGGGGCCATCCGCCTTTATGTGAATTTGTTAAGTGCAGGCCACGACAAACACTAAGAGCCGCTAGTCGCGATACAAATGCAATCTTCCGACGATCCCAAATCCGGCTCTCACAGCCTGATCCGCGGAATGGGCCTGGGCAGCGCAACGGCGCTGAACATGATCGACATGATCGGCGTGGGCCCATTCATCACCATGCCCCTGGTCCTGAGCGCGATGGGCGGACCGCAGGCGCTGCTCGGATGGATTCTCGGGGCGCTCCTGGCGATCTGTGACGGATTGGTGACAGCGGAACTGAGCGCTTCCCTGCCGGGATCTGGCGGCTCGTATCGCTATCTCCGGGAGAGTTACGGTGCACAGAAATGGGGACGCCTCATCTCCTTTCTTTTTATTTGGCAAGTGTCGTTCAGCGCGCCCCTTTCCATTGCCAGCGGTTGCATCGGACTGGCAGGCTACGCCGCCTATTACTGGCCAAATCTCGACACCGTCTATGCCTATCATCAAGCAGGCGTGCACATCCCTGGAGCCGGCCTGCTGCAGGTGACGTGGGTTGTCAAGCCCGGAACGGCTGTCGCCGTCCTGATTTGTTTTTTTACCATTTTGCTGCTTTATCGGCGGATTACTGTTATCGGGCGGCTGTCAAAGATCCTGTGGTTTTTCGTGATGGGAACGATTGGCTGGATCATCTACGCGGGGATCACGCACTTCAATTCCGCGCTTGCATTCGATTTCCCGCCTGGGGCGTTCACTCTTTCCCGCGGCTTCATCACTGGCTTAGGCGGGGCTATGCTGGTCGCCACCTACGATTATTGGGGCTATTACAATGTCGCTTTCCTGGGCGATGAGATCAAAGACCCGGAAAAGAACATTCCTCGCGCGCTTCTGCTTTCCATTCTGCTCGTAGCCTGTCTATATCTTGCAATGAATGTTTGCATTCTCGCGGTGGTCCCCTGGCGGGAAATGCTGCATGCAGGACAGAACAACGACAAACTGTATGTTGTCTCGTTATTCATGGAGAAGGTTTACGGATTTTGGGCGGCGCGGTTGGTGACTGGACTTGTCATGGCAACTGCCTTCGCGTCTGTGTTTTCGCTGATGCTCGGTTATTCTCGCGTTCCCTACGCAGCGGCCAAGGACGGCAACTACTTCAAGGCATTTGCGAAAGTCCATCCTGAACACCGATTTCCACATATTTCATTGATGGCCTTGGGCGTCGTAGCAGCGGCGTTCTGCTTTTTGCAGCTCAAGGACGCGATTGCCGCTTTAGTCGTGATCCGCCTCATCCTTCAATTCCTCGTACAAGCGGTTGGACTGATCGTGCTAAGAATTCGCCGTCCCGATTTGCCTCGTCCTTTTCGGATGTGGCTGTATCCCGCGCCAGCGATTTTGGCAAGCGTTGGTTTCTTGTACGTCCTATTCGGGCGCCCCAACTGGCAGAAAGAAGTGCGTTACGCAGCCATCATTCTGCTGAGCGGAATCATCATTTACTTAATTCGAGCCTGGAAGCATTCGGAGTGGCCGTTCCGTATGCTGCCCGAGGCGGCACTTACGAAGTCATAGAACGGCATATGTATGGCAGATAACTTTGCAGTTCCGTCGGTCGGAGGGGTGAACCGAGGTCATGGTGAAGCGGCATGGGCCCCACTCCGCGAACCGCTCTTCCGGTCACTGTGGATTGCAGCGGTCATCTCCTACACCGGGACTTGGATGCAGAACGTGGGCGCCGGATGGTTGATGACGGAACTCACTCCGTCTCCGCTGATGGTCGGTCTAGTTCAGGCTGCCTCAGCCGTCCCGGTCTTTCTTGTTGTATTGCCGGCAGGAGCCCTCGCGGACATGGTGGACCGCCGCCGGCTCTTGCTGTTTACGCAGAGCTGGATGATTGTCGCTGCTGTTGCCCTTGGCGTGCTGACGTTGCTCGGCGGAGTAAGTCCCTGGATACTACTTTTCTTTACATTCCTGATGGGAGTAGGGGCCGTGATGAATGATCCGGCATGGCAGGCAATCACGCCGGATGTAATCTCCCCTCCTCGTCACGCGTCGGCGGTCGCGCTCAATTCGGCCGGATTCAATGTCGCGCGAGCGATCGGCCCGGCTCTCGGTGGGCTCGTCGTCGCAGCTGCCGGTGCAGGCTGGTCCTTCTTGTTGAATGCAGTTTCGTTTCTTGGCGTGATGTTGTTTCTATATGCCTGGAAGCACACGTCGCAAGCTCCATCGCCCTCGCGCCGTTTAGGCAATGTCATCGCGGAGGGATTCCGTTACGTGCGGGGCGCGCCGGAAGTAAGTTCCGTGCTGATCCGCACCGGTGCATTCAGCATTGGAGCCAGTTCGTTACTCGCACTTCTGCCAGTCGTCTGCCAGCCGCACGGTGCGCAAGGATATGGTTTTCTGCTGACCTGTTTCGGGTTGGGTGCGCTTGCCGGGGCGGCGGTGCTCCCAAGACTTCGACTGCAATATTCAGTCGATGGGCTGGTCGTCGGCGCCACTATCGTTTTTGCGCTCATGACCTTTGCCGCCGGACAAGTGCATATCTTTGAATGGCTGTGTCTGGTATTGTTTACGGCGGGCGCGGCATGGATCGGCATTCTTGCCTGCTTCAACGTCGTCGCCCAGACCATGTGCCCCAGCTGGATGCGAGCGAGAGCGCTCTCGATGTATCTGCTGGTTCTGCAGGGAGGAATGGCAATTGGCAGCGCTCTTTGGGGAGCAGTCGCTACGAAGGAAGGCGTCCCCGCAGCTTTAGCGTGGTCCGCAGTAGCCATGGTATTGGGGCTGTCGACGATTCGACGTCACCGGCTGAACGTGGTGCCACTGGAGATGGCTCCGGCAGTAGTCAGAGATTGAAAAACCAAGGGGGAATCATGAGGACGAAGGCGGGGTTGATCACATTGCTGATGCTGGCCACGCTGGCCGCGGCGCAGATGCCCAAACCCACCGATGAACGCCGCACCGTCACGATGATCCTCGACCACACCGTCCTCAATCTGGAAGGCGAATTTGTTCCCGCCGCCGAAGCGATGCCCGAAGATAAATTTAGCTTTGCCCCGACGAATGGCGAATTCAAAGGCGTGCGCACCTACGCAGAGCAGATCAAACACGTGGCTGCCGTAAACTACGAACTCGGCGCCGCAATTCTGGAAGAGAAACCTCCTGTGGATTTGAATGCCGAGGCAGGCCCAGCCTCAGTTGTATCCAAAGCCGATATTCTCAAGTACCTTAAGGAATCATTCGAGTACGTACACAAAGCGATCGCTACCATCAACGAATCAAATTACACCGGCACTGTGAGAAGTCCTTTTGGCGAAGGCAAAGTCTCACGGATGGGGCTCGCGATGTCCGTTTCCTGGCATGGCTACGACCACTACGGCCAGATGGTGGTCTATCTCCGAATGAACGGAATTGTTCCTCCCGCCAGCCGCTAAATCAGCCGTTCCGAAGCTCATGCCCATTGATTGGCAAACATTTCGCCTTACCCTGGAGTTGGCGTTCACCGTATCGATCATTCTTCTTCTGCTTGGCCTTCCAATCGCTTATTGGATCGCATTCTCGCGTTGGCGCTGGAAATTCCTGATCGAAGCCGTTGTTGCATTACCCATCGTTCTGCCTCCGACGGTACTTGGATTTTATGTGCTCGTGGCGCTCGGCCCTCGCAGTCCTCTGGGGCGATTGTGGATCTCTCTAACAGGCCACACAATGGCCTTCACATTTTGGGGACTAGTGATCGGATCGATCCTTTACAGCCTGCCGTTCGCGGTACAACCGTTCGCAGCTTCGTTCTCAGCAGTTGACCGGAAACTGATCTCCGCGGCAGCAACGCTGGGTGCGTCTCCGTTTCGAACTTTCCTCCGCGTCGTCGCTCCCCTTTCCCTTCCCGGCCTGGTCACTGGAACCGCTCTATCGTTCGCGCACACAATGGGCGAATTCGGAGTCGTGCTGATGGTCGGCGGAAATATTCCCGGCATCACGCGGACGGTCTCCATCGACATCTATGATCGCGTCCAATCCTCAGACTACGCAGGCGCGAATGAAACAGCGCTGATCCTGCTCGTTGTCTGCTTCGCCGTGCTTGCGCTCGTCTATGGTCTGAATAGAAGACCATCGGTAATCTATCCCGTAAAATAAGGCGCAATGGACGAAACCGAAATGTCTGTTGCTACAGCAGCTACGGATGCGGTGTCGTCACAATTCGTGGCCGCACTGCGGGCAGATTTTCGAAAACGGCTGGCGCAACGCGATCATCACTTCGAATTGGACGTGAAGTTCGAAAGTCCGGCGGGGTTCACGATTCTCTTTGGGGCGTCGGGCGCAGGAAAATCGACCTTGTTGGATTGTGTGGCAGGCCTATCCACTCCGGATTCGGGCGTCATCTCCACCTCCGGTCGGATTCTCTTCGATTCTTCTCGGCAGATCAGCGTTCCCGTCGCGCAGCGCCGCGTTGGATATGTGCTGCAGGACCTGGCGCTCTTTCCTCACATGACCGTGGCCCAGAATGTCGCATTCGGGCTTTCGCAGTTGCCGCAGTCGGCGCGGACCGAGCAGATCGCAGCCATACTCGACTCTTTTCGCATTTCGCATCTCGCCGAAAGGCGCCCGCGACAAATTTCAGGAGGCGAAGCCCAGCGAGTTGCACTGGCCCGAACGTTGGTGACGAACCCTGATGTGCTGCTTCTCGATGAGCCGCTCGCGGCACTCGATGCCCCCACCAAGTCGCAGATCATCGCCGATCTACGCGAATGGAACCGGGCACACAACATTCCCATTCTCTACGTCACTCACAGCCGGGACGAAGTTTTCGCGCTCGGCGAACGAGTCCTCGTGGTCGACGCAGGCCGGATCGTGGCTCAGGGCACTCCGCACGAGGTCATGACGGCGCCTATGCAGGAAACGGTCGCGCAGCTCGCTGGTTTTGAGAACGTGTTTGACGCCGAGGTGCAGGCCGTACGGCCCGAGCGCGGCACCATGACCTGCCGCATCGCGGGAGACGGTGGAACGATCTTCCTGGAGACGCCATTAGTCCGCGGCGGCGCTGGCGCAGCACTGCGCATAGGAATTCGCGCTGGAGACATTCTGCTAGCTACGTCTCCTCCCGTCGGCCTCAGCGCCCGCAACGTGATTCCCGGCCGGATTGTGTCTCTGGTGCAGCGCGATGTAATCGTTTCGGCCCAGGTGAAATCGCGCGTGACGATGGAGGTTCACCTAACCCTGGCTGCCCGCGACTCGCTCCAACTGGAGCCCGGCAAGGAAGTCTGGCTGGTCATCAAGACGCACTCGTGCCACTTGATGCGTCCAGCGCAAGAATGAGGCGGCCCTAAAAAGTTCTGCGGGCGTCCGCATTCAAGATCTCTTCATGCTTCAGCTCAATCACGGCAGCCCACTGGCCTTTCCGTTCTTCCGAAAATATGACCTGTCCGCCGAGCATCTGCGCCGCCACCGCGGGCGGCAGGTCCCGTTCGTATCCGAAGAATTGTTTCTTCAGCCGCACCCAGGTCTGCCACCGATCCAACAAGGGATGCGGCGGTTCATACTTCGTCGAAAATACCAGCGCGACATCATAGTGAGAACGGAAGTCAGTCGCAGAAAGAATCTGCTCCAGCGAAAAATCCTCGATGCGCACCACCTGCATCGGCCGCGTCGTGTATCCAAGCCATGGCCGCGTCAGTTCATCCGACGCAGGCCAGGCGGTAAGCACCCGAGCCATCGGATAGCGCGCTTCAAGAAATCGCTCAGCATCCTGATGAATCGTCACGTAGTCGCGATATCCCAGGTTGTCTTCAGGAGAATATCCGTAGGGTGGATTCCAGAACCAGGCCGCGACAAACGCAATCGCCACGAACGCAACCGCCGCACGCCAGTAGCGAAGCCTTCTCCGCAAGGTCGAAACAGCCATGATGATGACAAGCGGAACTGCCGGCAAAAGATAACGCGCCAGCACAGCGCCCCCAATGAGGGCCATGCTTACGACGTAAGCAAAAATGACAACAAAGAACATTATCTGTATCGGAATCGCGACGCGTGGACGTACACCGTCAGCGTCCTCGACCGGAGGCTCCGTCAAGAGCAGCAACATTGCTCCAGTCAGCACCCACAAATGCAGATAGCCGAACGACTGCCAGAGGCGCAACAACAGCGCCAGAAGAAACCGCAACGGGTTCAGCGTGGCCGCGACGTTGTATCGGAAAAACTCGGGATTGCCGAAAGTGTATCCAGTGACTGCTCGGTGATAGACATACCAGAGAATCAGTGGCAGAGCCGGAATCAAAAGTCCGACGAAACTGCGAGTATCCGTCGGGGAAACCTCGAATTGTTGTGTCCAGCGTTCCAGCCGCCTTCTAACCACTGCCAACCGGCTGATCACTTCCCATGCCAGAAGCGCCAGCGGCGCGATTATTGCAGTTTCTTTGGCCAGTGCTGCCAGCGAGAACCACAGCGCCGTAGCTTTCCATCGACCCTCGATGTGCGCCAGCAATCCCCAAAAGATCAGTCCTGCGGCAGCAAGGTCCACTTGGACCAAGGAACTCTGCGAGAAGAACACGGGATACACCCCAGTACAGAGCGTAGAAGCGAAGGCCACTTCCCTGTTCGCAACACGCTCCGCGAGTCGATAGATACCCAACAGCGAGAACGCCGCAATGACAACCATTGCCGATCGCGCCACGACCGGAGCGTAGCCCGCCAGTTTCCACCACAACGCCACCCACGCCATGACCAATGGCGGATGCGCGTTCGAAACAGTTGTGTGCGGAATCAAGCTGCCTTTGAGCAGCAAGTCGCGCGCGGCAGGAACGTAATACCCGGCCTCGTCCCAGAAATACGGTAGAGAAAGCAGCGGCGTGTGCAGCAGAAAAACGACAATGAAAATGAGAACGAAAACGAGGGCCGGCTGCGGCTTCAGTCGCATAGGAACGAAAATTCTACCTGCGAAACCGAAAGACCGCACTCTCCCACGACCTGGCCGTGGACGTTTCCTAGTGAACAGGTCCCGACGGATTCATCTTGGGATCGAGTTTGATCTCTCCAAACGCCCCTTCATAACTCGCGACATTCTGCTGCAGGAGTCCAAGCAGAGCCTTGGCCTGTTGTGGGCTGATATAGATGCCTTGGAAGTTGCGGATCTCCACCTCTTTCTCGCTCTGTTGCTGCAATGTACCGAAAGCGAGGAAAAAGTCCCAGATGTTCACGCGCATTTGCACGCTGTTGGCGTAGTTCTCGCGGTAGGAAGGGTCGTTTGTTAATTTTACGTTCGGTTGCATCGGGATCATGCATTCGAGTGTACCCGAGACCGAACGAATGCAGCGAGTCCACGCGCTCCGCCCGGATGCCAGGCTGCAGAGTGACAAAAACTGTCAGAGAAGTGATTGTTTGCGTCGAGGAACCAAGGTCACCTTCCTGTGCGTACGCATGATCCAGAACCACGTTGATATTGAAAACAAAGACGTTACCCGTATTTTCGGCATTACTTTGGGCAGTATCGGATGGCGCAATAAATGCGATACAGTCGGTGTGCCCGAATTAAGAACGGGCCGAGCGGAATCACTTATGACTCAAAATAACGATCAAACGATGATGGAAGAAGTCGTTCTTCCAGAGCATCTTCTCCCCTTGGGATCCGTTCTGGGTCAGGGAGTCACGGCACTCGATCTGTGCATGGTCCTCGCCAAGATATTCCGGGTGCAGTACACCGAAGTCGCCCTTCTGCGGCTTGAAGGTGGACTGCTTCGCTTCATTTTTCCCGAACACCTTCGCACCACCGGCTCCATTCCGTTGTCGAGCAAAGCGGTCGCAGCTCACACGGCACTCAGCAAGAAAGCTGAGATCTTCAACAATTTCGCGCGCGTAAAACATGCCAGCATTTTCGAGACAATCAAACCGGAGAATGGCGAAGATGTCGTCACTCCTGCTCCCATTCAGAAATTGATGTCAGTTCCCATCATGGATCGTGATTCTGCTGTGGTTGGAGTAATTCAGATTTCGCGCAAGGGGCTCGACCCGAAATTCGCGCACGACTTCAGCCGCGAAGATCTGCACGATCTCGAACTAGTAGCGGGATTGCTGGCCACGGCTCCGGCATTGCTGGCGAACTAAGAAACGATTTAAGGAACAATTGGGGACGCTGCTTCAGCGTCCCCTGTTCTTTTCTAGCGGGAATTCTTCGCAAACACCCGCAGGTCTGCTCCCGTCATCTCTTTCGGTTCATCCACGCCAAGCATTCCCAGCACAGTCGGCGAGATGTCCCGCAGCGAGCCGCCCGGCTTCAGCGTAAATTGCTTGGCATTCTCTGAGATCACGATGAACGGCACCGGATTCGTCGTATGCGCCGTATGCGGTCCCCCAGTCGCTGGATCGATCATCATTTCGGCATTGCCGTGATCAGCCGTAATCAGCATCGCCCCGCCTTTGGCTTTCACTGCCGCTTCAATCCGTTCAAGACAAGCATCGACCGTCTCCACGGCCTTCACCGTAGGTTCAATCTTGCCCGAGTGTCCGACCATATCTGCGTTTGCGAAGTTCACGATGACCACGTCGAATGTACCGTCGTTGGTCGCCTTTACGACCGCATCGGCAACTCCAGTGGCACTCATCTCCGGCTTCAGATCGTAGGTGGCGACCTTCGGAGACGGCACTAGCACGCGGTCTTCGCCAGGAAACGGCGTTTCCACGCCCCCATTGAAGAAGTATGTAACATGCGCGTACTTCTCGGTTTCAGCAACGCGCAGGTTGCGCATGTTCAGTCCGCCCATCACGTTCGCCAGGATGTTCGCCATCGATTCCGGCGGAATCACCACGGGCAGGCTGAAATTCTTGTCGTATTGCGTCATGCAAACGTAATGCAGGTTCTTGGGAACCCGATCGCGCGGGATCGTCGCATCGAGGTCCTCTGCTCCGGGCAGATCGCTTCCCCCTTTTTCATTCAGGCCGCTGTTGCGAGTGAGCGCCCGCGTAATCTGCCGGACGCGATCGGCACGGAAATTGAAGCAGATGCAGGAATCGTCATCGCGAATGGTCGCAAGAGCCTGCCCTTTGCTATCGGTACAAACAAACGGAATGACAAATTCATCGGTCACGCCCTTGTTATAGGACTCCTTCATTCCCTGCACTGGATCAGCCTGCTTGCCACCTTCGGAGTCGGCGAAGACCATCGCGTTGTACGCCTTCGCGATCCGCTCCCATCGCCGGTCGCGGTCCATCGCGTAGTAACGCCCGTTTACGGTCGCGATCTTGCCGCAGTTGTATTCGCGCATCTTCTGCTGCAATTGCTCGAGATATCCAGCACCATTGGTGGGAAGCGTGTCGCGGCCATCCATAAAAGCATGGACAAACACGCGTTCCAACCCATTCTGCTTGGCCATCTTCAACAGCGCATAGAGATGTGCCTGCTGCGAATGCACACCTCCATCGGAAACCAGTCCGAACAGATGCAAGCGGCGTTCGCCGCTACGCGCATGCTTCATCGCATTCAGTAGCACCGGATGCGAAAACAGCTCGCCGTTCTGCACCATCAGGTCGATGCGAGTGATGTCCATATGAACGATGCGTCCCGCGCCGATGTTGAGATGCCCGACTTCGCTGTTCCCCATCTGTCCTTCAGGCAATCCGACAAATGGACCGCTGGTATGGATTAAGGTGTTGGGATATTCGCGGAGCAAACGGTCATACGTCGGCTTGCGGGCGAGAGCGATCGCGTTGGCTTTAGTTTCGGCTCGGTAACCCCAGCCGTCGAGAATCACAAGTATGAGCGGTTTAGGACGGGACATAAATTAGCTTCTAGCTCCTGGCTTCCAGCTACTGAGAAGTTGGGAAGGGCGCGACTTTAGTCGTGCCAGAATCAGCAATAAACACGAGCGGCTTTAGCCGCTGTGGGTGCGGTTAAAAGCCCATCGTGTCATCCGCCGAAGGCCCATACGTCGCCGGCAGCGGCGTGTCATTCAGCCGCAAATACACTCCAAGCTGCGCCCGGTGATGCACCAGGTGATTCAGGAACATCTGCCGATACGCGAGAAACTTTGATCCGCTGAAGATCGTTTTGCCTCCAAAGCTGAGCTTCCACGGCACATTCCAGTCGCTGTCTGACAGCTTTTTCAATGCTTCTCGCACCTTGGTCGCACCTTCATCGAAAGCTTTGACCAGCTGCTGCGGCGATTCAAACGGCGGCCGGGTGCGCGGCGAATTCGCAAAATCCAGTTCTGATGTCGTCAAAATCGTATGTCCGAAGTTCGGAAGCTCGGCGACATGTGGCGCCAGTTTCCCCAATGGCATGGATTTCGCATGAGGTTTGAAGTCTGCTTTCATCGGGACCCGTTCGAGCATGGCCCGCGTCTTTTTCGCTTCCTCATCGAATTCCGCCAGTAGAAGTTCGTTAATCATGGTTCCCTCAAAAAATAACCGCGAATGCTCCAGAACATACTTAACTTGCACCCTGCTTACGGTTTCGTGCTGTTTGTCTGCTCTTGAGCCTTCTTGGCGATAAACTCGTCCATCTGCTGCATCATTGTTTGGAGCCGTCGACGCCCTATTTCGCCGCCGGCTTTCATTCCCTCTTGCATCATGGCAGGCTGCTCCTGCTGAAGCTTCTGGCCGACCGGAGACGAATAGAAGGCCATAATGCCATCGATATCTGCCCGGGTTAGGTGTCTCTGATAGATCGGCACCATCGCATCAACCATCTCGTCAATTGGCATCCCCTGAAACAATTTCTCAGCGAACTCATCCACTTCGGCCAACTGAGCCGGAGTCGCGTCAGGAACTTTCCGCTTGAAGCCTTCCTCAGCTCCTAACTTTGCCTCCTTGGCGACTCCATTGAAATACAACGTCAACTGCGACTTGACGCGCAGAATATCGAGGAACTTGAGTACTTGTTCCTTCGAGGGAGTAGTGTCATCCGCTGGCTTGGTTTGCGCCACCATTCCGAACGAAGACGTCCACACGAAGATCAGAATCGTCGCCAGCTTTCGCATGCTACTCCCTTCTCAAAGGTCGAGATTATTCCGCCTGGTAGTTCAGTGCTTTCAAACCCAGGAACCGCGCCGTATTCCCCAACTCCTGTTCGATTCTCAGCAACTGGTTGTACTTCGCAATGCGATCCGTACGGGACGCCGAACCAGTCTTGATCTGTCCCGTGCCGGTCGCAACCGCAAGGTCCGCAATAAACGTGTCTTCCGTTTCACCAGACCGATGCGAAATCACCGAGGTGTATCCATTCCGTCGCGCAAGGTCGATGGCATCCAGCGTCTCGCTCACCGTCCCGATCTGATTCACTTTTACCAGGATCGAGTTCGCTACGCCTTTATCAATTCCCTCCTGCAGGAATTGAATATTCGTAACGAAAATATCGTCGCCGACAAGCTGAATCTTCCCGCCGAGTTCCTTGGTCAGATTCTGCCAGCCTTCCCAATCGTTCTCCGCCAGTCCATCTTCCAGTGAAACGATCGGATAATCCTTCACCCACTTTGCCCAATGTTTCACCATCTCGTCGGAACTCTTCGTCGACTTATCTGACTTCTTGAAGACGTATTTTCCGTCCTGATAGAACTCGCTGGCCGCCGGATCGAGCGCGATTGCAATCTCTTCGCCAGGCTTGTAGCCAGCCTTGGAAATCGCTTCCAGCACAACCTCGATCGCCTCCACATTTGACTTCACCGACGGCGCGAATCCGCCTTCGTCTCCGACAGCGGTGTTATAACCGCGCTTCTTCAGCACGCCTTTGAGAGTGTGGAACACTTCCACACCCCAACGCAGTGCCTCAGAAAAGCTCGGCGCTCCCACGGGCATCACCATGAATTCCTGGAAGTCGACGTTGTTATCGGCATGCGCGCCGCCGTTCAAAATGTTCATCATCGGAGTCGGGAGCGTATTCGCCCCAGCGCCTCCGAGGTACCGATAAAGCGGGATATCTATACTCAAGGCCGAAGCCCGAGCCGCAGCCATCGACACGGCCAGAATCGCATTCGCGCCCAGCCGTCCCTTATTCTCTGTTCCATCCAGTTCGATCATTTTGGCGTCAAGGCCGCGCTGGTCGAATCCATCCCAGTTGGCCAAGGCTTCAGCGATCTCTCCGTTCACGTTCTCGACTGCCTTCAGCGTTCCCTTGCCTAGGAAGCGATTCGTATCGCCGTCGCGCAACTCCACGGCTTCGTGCTCTCCGGTAGAGGCACCGCTCGGCACGATGGCACGTCCCATCGACCCGTCAGCTAAGAAAACCTCCGCTTCCACTGTAGGATTGCCGCGTGAATCCAGAACCTCTCGAGCGTGTATGCCTGCAATGTTTGACATATCCTGCTTACCTTTCTTCTCATGAGTAAATTGCAAATCGGTATCAATCACAACCGCGGATAATGGGGCGTCCAGACGGAAAGACAGCCGGCGTCCAGTGAGGTAGCCGAACCCCGTATATCTTCGTCCCATGCTTTGCGAAACCCACGATTATATCGGATACAGATCAATGCAATGTGACGGGTAGCACAGCTTTTCTGCTATTTTCCGCATTCGGAATCGTCCATTCGGCCAATGTGCAATGCCTCTTACCTCTGCTGGTTCCCCTGATACTGTTCGCAGCTTGTTCCGCCCGGCAAGCTGATCTAGAGTCGTGAAAGTGAGTTCCAGGAGTCTAACCATGAAGAAGTTGTTGGTAGTTTCGTGCGTCTTTCTCGCGACAATGTTGGCCGCGCAAACCAGCGCTCCGGTGGCAGCCACCGCGCCCGTCCCTGCCGGCACCGTCTTGATGGTTCGGCTTGACACCACATTGGCGACCTTCAGCAACCGTGTAGGAGATCCCTTCCGCGGCAGCATCACCCAGCCGATCGTCGTCGACGGCAAGACAGTCATTCCCGCTGGCTCTGCGGTGGAAGGCCGCGTGACCAGGATCGTGGCACCCCGCCGCATTTCCGGCAAGCCCACCATCGGGATTCTCCCCGAGGCTGTGGTTTTCCCAACTGGCGAGCGCTATTACCTCGACGCGACTCTCACGGATACGAGCATTCCGGGAACAGACGTCAACAGCGAAGGCCACTTCAAGGGCAATGGCCACGATCGTCACGACACCCTCATTCAAAGTGCTGGAACCGGAGGCGGCATGCTGGTTGGAGGCCTGATTGGCGGCCCAGTCGGTGTTCTGGTTGGTGGAGCGATCGGTGCCAGCGCGACCACGACCCATTGGCTGGTGAAACATCGGGATGCCGCTATGCCTGCCGGCACGCAACTCACGCTGGAGTTGAATCGTCCGCTAACGATGACCAATCAAGCAGCGCCGCCACCAGCAGCGGAAGCACAAGCCCAAGCGCCGAACAGCGGCGGCAAATAGTCAGCTATTGATGAGAAATGCCGGACGCTAAGTCCGGCTTTTTCTTGTCCTGAAACCAATCTACGCGCCGAACAGTAGCTCGCCTTCACTCACCACTTGCAGTTCGATCCAGCCTTCCAGCGGCAGAGAATCCGCTGGCAGGCGGTTCTGCCACAGGCTAAACCGCAACCGCACCTTGCTCGTAGCTGCCGTAGGCGTAGATTTCGACTTACCTGCTGAGCTTCCATCTGACGAATCAGCCGGCACGGCCAGAAGCCACGACAGCGGCACTTTGAATTCGAAGTTGCGTAATAACGCCAGCGTCACGTGCTCATCTGGCTGCGTGGACGCCGCCAGCACACGTCCAGCAACTCCATTCTCGATCTTCCACGTCGTCAGCTTCCCATTGCTAGCGGCCGAATCGATCCGTAGGACTCGCCTCGGACGCGGCTCCCCGCTCGCCCACGACTCGATATTCACCACAATCTCGAAATCTTCCGTCGGAATCCTCCCGGCAAAATCCAGCCGACCGTAAAGGTGCGTTGCATCGATTCCGGCGTAAACGGCATCCAGCAGGAACTGCTTCCCATGCATCGCGCCTGCTCTGTGATCCGCCGTATAAACCGCAGCTCCCATCCACTCGAAGTACCGCACCTTATCTCCCGCAACTCTCGGATGGATATACGCCGTCTGCGGAATAAACGACGGCCGCACCTCCGCTCCCGTAATTGGCTGCGCGAGATAATCCGGGGGCACCGCGCCCAGCGCCTGATACACGTTCGACAGGTGCTTGCGATACAGTTCGTCGAAGTCGCGGTCGTTGGCCGAGTGATGCTCCGGACCATACCACCAGTTCCAGTCACTGCCTTCGGCGATCAGGATCTCGTCGAACGCCAGCTTCCGCTGCGCCTCGGTCGCGCGCGCCGCATTCTGCGCGTAGAACTCGCGCGCGTGATACAGATAGTCCCACGCACGGTTATCTTCCGGAGCGCCGATCCACACGTTGAAGTTCGCGCTAATCCACGATCCGGGCGTGAGCGAATTCATCTTGCCAAAGTCCTTGTGCCGCGCGATCGCCTCCGAGATCGTCACCGCCTCGATTGCCGGCTCCTGCTGCAACGCGTCATAGAACCGCCGCAGGAACTCGCGTCCCGACTTCGGATAGTATTCCCACGCATTCTCTCCATCCAGAATGATCGGCACGACCGCGTCGCGTCCCTTATCCAGCACCGGACGAGCCGCGTCCTTGATGTTATTGATCAGGTGCTGCGCCGCGTCCGCCGGAGGCATTCCCGAATATACGAATCCGATCAGGTCTGAGATCGTGTGATCGCGGAACACCATGTGCATCGCCGTCGATCCATTCTCATACCGATGGATGTTATAGAGCTTCTGCGCCTGGTCCGCAGGCAAACGTCCATTTCCATCGCGCGCAAAGAACGTTCCCGTACTTCGTCCCAGAACGCCTTCGTCGGTCGCCATCCATTGCACACCAAGGTTGGCCGCAATCGCCAGCACTTCCTCCGACACGCTGCCTTCCGACGGCCAAATGCCCTTCGGACGCATCCCGAAAACCTTTTCGTGCAGATCCATTCCGCGCATCAGCTGTTCGCGCGCGTCTTCCGTATGCCGATACCGATTCTGCGGCAGCGGCAATCCCGGAGACGAGACTGCTCCAGCGCTCGTGTCGCAGACCAGCGGCAGGATCGGATGATAGAACGGCGTCGCCGAGATCTCGATCGAGCCTTTCTTCGCCGCCGCGGCATGCGCAGGCAACACTCGTCCCAGCAGCTCGCGCTCTTTGGCGATGACGAACGTCTGGTCGTCCAGCGAATACTGCTGGCCTTTGGCGACCAGCGCCGCGACGTCCTTCTCTTCCAGGAAGAATTCATCGAACCACGCAACCTGCGACAGCACCTGCAGATCGGTGAAGTCCTGGTCCTGAAAGTAGCGCTCCGCTCGTTCCGGATGATCTCCATGCTCGCGGAACCGGTCGTAAAGTTGGCGGTATCGCGGATAGCGTCCGATGACGTTCTGCGGATTGGCCTGAAACAGGTATTGCAGCGCGAAGCGCCGTTCCTCGGGCGAGAGTTCCTTCGCGGGCTTCGAAGCCACGCGAAGAAACGGATCTTGCGCGGTTCCGTCGACATAATCCTGAATCTGCACCATCAGCGACGGAACCAGATTGAAGTTCTGATGGACCTTGGGAAACTCGTCGAGCAGCTTCACCATTCCGTAATAGTCCTTGAGTCCGTGCAAACGAACCCAGGGCAAACGGTATTCGCCGGAGACCAGGTCTTTATAAAAGGGCTGGTGCTGATGCCAAAGGAGGATGACTCGCAGAGACGGCATGACTGGGAGCAGTCAGTCTAGCACGCAGCTTGGTTCGGAAAGTGCTCTGGAAGTCGGTTAGCGGACGGGATTTCGAGCTTGGCGCGGCGAAGCGAGTTGCGTGGGCTTCGCCGCGCGTATGGAATCCACTCCAACTAGTGCCCCTGCTTGCACCTGAGAGCAACGACGCGCTCGGCCTCGCCGGAAAGTGAAGTGCCCGCATCGATGTTAACGTAATGCAGCGTGTTTCCTGACTGGGCCAAGGCAAATTGTGCGTGGATATCGGGTTGGTCTGGAAAGGAGATGGTCTCGGTGCCGGTGCAATCCGGGTTCACCGTATAAGTACCAGAGCCTGTGCGCCAGCCCGCTGGGACACCCCCGTTCACGCCAGACGCATCCAGTGCCGTTAGATGTCCCAAGCCGTCATAAGTCGTCTTGGTGACGCCAGTCAGAACCAGGCTAGTCCCATCAGGAAGGAAAATCTGGCCATGCAGGGAATTGACCCAGGTCCCCTTAATCGTCATGTTGGTGCAGCCGCTGGCATGGGCCGTCAAGGTTGACGATGCAGCCAGCGCGAGAATGAGCAGTGACAGCGAAATGCGGGACTTCATAGATGCCTCCAGAGAATTTGTGTTGATGAACTCAAGCCTTGAATGCTCTCGACCGGAGGTTTGATCCCCGGCCTGGAGTGCACAATCGCATGGGTCGCAAATCCGCACAATGGACGGCGGGTGAATCGGGGTGAACTGGAGGTGACCTGTTACAACTCCCGTGTAATACGATACTTGGCGACGCATGGAAAATCTAAAATGCCACCGTGTCGACCAAATTGAGGTACACTCCCTCTACTTAGTAAAGGGGTGAGTTAGCCACGCACCGTTCTCTCCAGTGGTCCTCTGTACGCTTCGACTCGTTCTCTGTAGATCTGAGGAGCGGTCAGTTATTTCGTTCCGGCGTGCGTGTGCCAATTCAAGACCAGCCACTCCAGTTGCTCCGGCTGCTTTTGGAGGCGGAAGGGAAAGTTGTAACCCGCGAGGAATTGCGCGCCGCCCTCTGGCCGCAAGGCACATTTGTTGACTTTGAGCATGCGGTGAACACCGCAGTGAAAAAGCTGCGGCAGGCGCTCGAAGACTCCGCCGAACATCCCAAATTTGTAGAAACTCTTCCGAGGATTGGCTATCGCTTTATCGGCACTTCGGAATGGGTGTCCGATGTGACTGACACCAGTTTGCTGCACCGGGTTGTGGCCATCGCACCGCCGGGAGCTACGGTCAGGCAAGACCCTCCGTTAACGACAGAGGCCCTTAACGGTGGCAAAGAGCGAGCTTCCACCTCACTACCTGAGGATGCTGTCAGGGAGGACACACGGCGTGAATCGCGCATTCGAACTCGAATGCTACGTTACTCGATTTTGTTGGCTGGAATACTGCTGCTCGCAGGTGTGGCGTTCAGGGTTGTTAGCCGCGATCTGGTTGCGCCGAGGGTCGTGCGTTTCACGCAGTTGACAAATGACGGTCAGGGAAAAGGCGGCGTAGGGGCGCTGGTTACGGACGGTTCGCGAATCTATTTCAACGAGACGTTGATCGACCAGCGCTCTATCATCGTTCAAGTTTCGGTCACGGGTGGAGAAGCCGTCCCTCTGGCGGTGCCGCTCAAGCAGCCGCGAGTACTCGATCTGTCGAGAGATGGAACCGAGCTTCTGATTGCGAATGACGATGGATTCGATTCTTCATCGCTTTGGGTGCAGTCGGTTGTGGGAGGATCACCTCGCCACATTGAGACAGTCCCTATCGTGGATGCGAAGTTTGGCGCAGACGGAAAGAGCATCATCTATGGCACCGGTCACGACGTGTACTCATTGAACCTGGATGGCTCCTCTGGCCGAAAGATCATGACGACGGACGCTATCCCATTCGGCTTTCGAGTTTCCCCGGATGGACGGACTCTCCGATTCGCCGAGTTCGATCAGCGCGTCGATTCAATGACGATTATGGAGGCGGCCATGGATGGGACGCGGCTTCACGGCATAACTGGAGGTTGTTGCGGCGCATGGACTTCAGACGCCCGCTTCTTCATCTTTCAGAACAGGAGCGATCCTGCCCTGCTTAGAATCGATCTTTGGGCATTGCCGGAAGACAAGCGGTTCAGCTGGCGACATCGCGATAGTAAGCCAATCCAGTTGACCGCCGGCCCTTTCAGCTTTATGTCCCCATCACTGAGCAAGGATGGAAAGAAAATCTTTGCCATCGGCGAATCGAATCGGGCCGAAGTGATCCGTTATGACTCGCATAGCGGACAGTTCGTGCCCTACTTCTCCGGAATCTCCGCGGAAGGTCTTGCATTTTCAAGAGACGGTCAATGGGTTACGTATACTTCCTACCCTGATGGCACGCTTTGGCGGAGCAGAGTCGACGGAAGTGAGCGGCTTCAGCTGACCTTTGCTCCGTTGCGGGTCCTTCTGCCGCGCTGGTCACCTGATGGAAAACAGATCGCCTTCAATGCCCGTGTTCACGACGCGCCCTTCAATATCTACGTGATCTCGAGCGACGGAGGGCAGGCGCAGCGGATACTTCCGAGTGAAAAGACCCAGGTCGATGCGAACTGGTCTCCGGACGGAAACTCTCTGATATTCGGCGCCGACGCCGATGTCAGGAATAAAGAGCCGATTCAAATCGTCGACATCAGGTCCAAGCGTGTTCTCGCCCTTCCGGGCTCAAGTGATTTCTTTTCGCCGCGGTGGTCGCCGGATGGAAGGTTCATTGCTGCCATGACGAAGACGACTGCTTTCAGGTTGATGCTCTATGACTTCTCCAAAAAGAATTGGACCGAAGCATTCGGCTCTCCAATGACCTATCCAAGCTGGTCCCACGATGGAAAGTACATCTATTTTCAGGGCTGGCACGATCCCGTGAAGCACCTTGGCGAGCGCATCGTCAGACTCCGTTTGAGCGACCGCAAGGTCGAGAACGTTGTTGATGTCAAAAATGTGGGACGGCCGACAACCGGGACGATCGTAGACTGGTCCGGACTTGCGCCCGACGACTCTCCTTTGTTCGCCCGCGACATTAGCACGTCGGAAATTTTCGCACTGGATGTCGAATGGCCGTAGGGCTTGCCAAACTTCCGAAACTCGCGGGTGGCCCATCCTTTCGCGCAGTTTGCGAAAGGGTGGGGATTCCCGAAACTGAACAGCAGCAATCAGAATTTCTAGTTTCTTCTATATCCCGGCACGCCACTCCTCGTAAGTTAGGAACATGCCGAGCGGGTTGAAGCGGTATTACGGCGACGATCATCTGCACTATTTGACGTGGACCTGCTACCACCGCCAAGGCTGGCTTGCCGAGCCCAAGCGCCGCGACTTATTCTTGCACATCCTGGAAGAAGCCAGACGCCGCTATCGCTTCGTGGTGGTGGGTTTACGTGGTCATGCCAGAGCATGTTCATCCGTTGATCAGCGAGCCTGAGCAAGGGACTCCTTCGACGATTGTGCAGGTGCTGAAGCAGCGCTTCGCGCGCCGCATGCTACACCGAAAACGAAGGAAGTCGGGACAGTTGAAGTTATGGGCCGGCGACGAACCGCACGTCTGGCAGACTCGTTTTTATGATTTCAATGTTTGGAGCGAGCGCAAACGGACGGAGAAGTTGAACTACATGCATCAGAACCCTGTGAGGCGAGGACTCGTGCTAGAACCGGAGCAGTGGAAGTGGAGCAGCTATCGGAGTTATGCGTTCGGAGAAGAGGGTATGGTAAAGATCAATCAGTGGCCGAAGGCGGTGATGAAAGTTCGCGGCGCAGCGTAACAGCCCAACAGGGAGAGAGCATCGAATGCCCTATCCTTTCGCGCTTTTTGGCGGGTGGCCCAGGCTTTTGATCTGGTAGATTGCAACCACAAAAGCGGGCGCCCCGTCCTTGTGTTTTGTGCAAGGGCGAGTACGATGCTGCCGATAGCGTGAGGCTTCTGCCGTCGCGTTGATCTCCAAGGAGCGTCAACTTACATCTTCGACTCCGACAGGGTATGGATCCGTGGTACCCACCCTTGTAAAGAACGCAAGGATGGGGCACCCTCAGTCGTGGTGGAGATCACAAAACCCGAAGGGTGGGCCAGCCGCCGAAGTAAAAGGGCTGGTCCACCAGCCCGAAAGGAGGTCTCATGCAACCGATCGTCTCGTGGCTCGACGAGAACTTTATTCCTGCATGGAAAGCAGCCTCTATTCTGTTTACCGGGGCGTTTGGAATCCTCGGCCTTTTAAAAAACTTTAAAGAGAAAAGAAGATCTGATCACAGTGACATCACAGTGGAAAGGATTACCGTATGGGGATGGATCTCGCTGATCGGCATCATCATCTCGACGGGATTCGGAATGGCTGTGCAGTTAAAAGAGAGCCGCGACGACGCGAAGAAATCCTTGGAACTTTCGAGAAAATCAGAAGATACCCTGCGGGAAATCAAGAAAATATTGTCACCCATTGAGATCAGCAATGTGCATCTCATTTTCAGGGCGCAATGTGTAGGAGTGTTCGAACCCATCTGCGCTTCTGAAGAGGCCTTCCCAAGGTCGATGGCATATGAAAATTTAGATGTTTGGGTTCAGATTTATCCGAACGATGTTGACCTAGGGGATCCGAAGTACAGCAATATTACGAATGGTTACGGGAGTTCCATAAACTTTGCCATTTCGAGTGCACATCACCCCTCTGAGAGCGCCGTAGGTTTTCTTTCCATGATGCGACCGTTCGGAAAAATAAGAGATGCAACTGTTATAGGGAACGGTACACCCATGGTTTACAAAACAGATGGCAAGCTCCGCAGCATTGACGATCTGCAAGGAGCAGTGGCTGTCGTCAGGAACATATATGCCCAACCCAGTACCGGTGATGGGGCAGCGGGTGACGGAGCAGGTATAACGAGTCTTTATGAAATGCGCTTGGAAATGAAAAATGGCCGCGTGATAGAGATCATGAATGCGACTGCGTGTCCGTTGTATGGAGGGCTGAAAGGATTCCGAGCGAAGATCAACCTCAGTGATCCAGGCCCTGCGTTTCAAAACGAAGTTCCGACAGCTCCCAGCCCTGCTCCGCTAGACCCTGCAAAAGAGTAGTCAGACCTCGACAAAGGTTGCCGGGTGCCCCAGCCTTTGAAGTTTCCTAGAAACACCGATAACGAGGGTGCCCCGCTCTTGCGATTTTTGCAAGGGCGGGTACGATGCTGCCGACCCCAAGAGATTTTGATCTTAAGCCGCACCGGCGGGTGGCCCATCCTTTCGCGCAGTCTGCGAAAGGGTGGGGATTTCCTGAAACTAAACAGCGGGCCGTGGCGCCATTTTTCGAGCCCGTCGCGCAATCACACGGTGGTGTGATCCCGGTCCTTGCGGACCGCCATCCGGCAAGCCCAAACTAGCCAAGGCGAAAGCGGTATACGAGAGAATTTGCCGATAGGAGCTAACTCCTTGCGGCTCAAGATCTTACCTGTAAACTATTGAGCGCCTTAGATTACTTTGCAATTTCCCGCTAAGTTCATGATTCCAGAGATCCGGGGGGGAGGGGGGGTACCGCCGGAACCCCAGCCGTTTCCCAAAATGGAACTCGCGAAACCCGACACAAGGTCCCTTCGGCATTCGCCTCAGGGCAGGCTCTTCGACTGCGGTTGATCTTTGCGCTTTCGCGCAAAGATCAATCCTCGCTCAGGATGACAGTGCTGTGGTTACGCCAAGCTGCGGTGACGCCGAGAGATTCCCGCACTTGCTCACCTACGGTATTCAATTGGCACCAGTTCGGCTGATGGTTGGGTAAACTATCCGTCTGAGTTGCCATCATGCCTGAGACGATCGCCAGCACTCCCCAACTGCTTACCGAAAACGACCTCTACCTCTTCAACGAAGGCAGCCACTACCGCATTTACGACAAGATGGGAGCGCATCTCGTCTCCCACGAAGGACAGAGCGGCGCTGTCTTCAGCGTGTGGGCTCCGAATGCGCGCTCGGTTTCGGTGATCGGAGACTTCAACGGCTGGGATCCGAAAACGCACCGGCTGCACTCGCGCGGATCGTCGGGAATCTGGGAAGGATTTATCCCCGGAGCGAATCATGGCACGCACTACAAATTTCACATCGAATCGCACAAGCATGGATACCGCGTGGACAAGGCGGATCCCATCGGGATCATGCACGAGAAGCCGCCGCGCACCGCGTCCGTGCTGTGGGATCTGAATTACGAGTGGCACGATGCGGAATGGATGCAGAAGCGCTCCGAGCGCAACTCGCTGCGCGCCGCGCAGTCGATCTATGAAGTCCACATCGGCTCGTGGATGCGCGTGCCGGAGGAGCATAACCGTCCTTTGTCGTATCGCGAGATGGCGCCGCGGCTGGCGGAGTACGTTGGGCAACTGGGATTCACGCACGTTGAGTTTCTGCCCGTGATGGAGCATCCGTTCTTCGGTTCTTGGGGATATCAGACGACAGGCTACTTCGCTCCGACGTCAAGATATGGCACGCCGCAGGATTTCATGTACCTGGTCGACTACCTGCATCAGCATGGGATCGGAGTAATTCTCGATTGGGTTCCGTCGCACTTCCCTTCTGACGGTCACGGATTGGCGTATTTCGATGGCACGCATCTGTACGAACATGCGGACTCGCGGCAGGGATTCCATCCGGATTGGAAGACGCACATCTTTAACTACGGACGCGCTGAGGTTCGCAGCTTCCTGATGTCGAGCGCAATGTTCTGGCTCGACAGGTATCACGCGGATGGGCTGCGCGTGGATGCGGTGGCGTCGATGCTGTATCTGGACTACTCGCGGAAAGAAGGCGAGTGGATTCCGAACAAGTTTGGCGGGCGAGAAAATCTCGAGGCGATTGACTTCCTGCGGCGGTTTAATCAGGAAGCGTACAAGGAGCATCCGGAGATTCAGACGATAGCGGAAGAGTCGACGTCGTGGCCGATGGTGTCGAAGCCGGTGTATGTCGGCGGACTCGGCTTTGGCGAGAAGTGGGACATGGGATGGATGCACGACACGCTGAAGTACTTCCAGGCCGATCCCATTCATCGGAAGTATCAGCACAACCTGCTGACGTTCCGCATGCTGTATTCGTGGCATGAGAACTTCGTACTGCCGCTGTCGCATGATGAGGTGGTCCACGGCAAGGGATCGTTGATCGGCAAGATGCCCGGCGATGAATGGCAGAAGTTCGCGAACCTGCGGTTGCTTTATGGCTACATGTACGCGCAGTCTGGCAAGAAGCTGCTCTTTATGGGATGTGAGTTCGGGCAAGTCCGCGAATGGGCGCACGACACGAGCCTGGAGTGGCACGTCCTGCAGTATCAGGTGCATCGCGGCGTGCAGGCGTGGATGGAGCAACTCAACCGCTTCTATCGCAACGAACCGGCGATGCATGTGCTGGATAATGATCCGGCAGGGTTTGAGTGGGTCGATGCCAACGACAACGCCAACAGCACCGTCTCTCTGCTGCGCAAGAGCCAGAATCCGCAGGACACGATTCTGGTCGTGTGCAACTTCACTCCGGTACCGCGCATGGAATACCGCATCGGAGTTCCGCACGGTGGTTACTGGCGCGAGATGCTCAATAGCGATGCCCGTGAGTATGCCGGCAGCGGCATGGGCAATCTAGGCGGAGTGCACACCGAAGTGATTCCCATGCACGGCAGGCCGTATTCACTGAAGCTGACGTTGCCGCCGCTCTCAGCTTTATTTTTCAAGGCTGCGTGAAGCTGTGCTGCGGCGACGATGCAGCGTCTATCCGAAGGCCTGGAAGCTCTTCCAGAATTCGGGCCATGGAAGGCGCGGCGAGCCGCAGATGAAGATATCTGGATGGTCGCGGCTTTCCTCGTTTACCACGCCGAGCGAATTCCCGTTGTGACCTGCGAGACGGCAATCGGTGTATCGGCGATTGGCATTTTCAAACGATGTGCCTAGCACGATCAGAGTTGTTGGCGGAGGATCGGGATATCCGCGGAGCCAAGCTGTATTCGTGCCGCTGATTGGCGGCGGCAAGTGATAGGGCTGACCGAGGATCTCGATGGCGCCGGCCTCGCCGTAGTTTCTAACCACAATGCCGACGTGCTCTCGCTGCTCCGGCGGCAATGAATCGCGGATCGCTGCCACGTTTCGCACGAGATCGTCCCAGCCGATCTCTTCGCGGAGTTCGCCGTTTTTTTCGAGCGCGAATTTCTTCAAAGGGCCGTCGGATGCCAGCGGCACCAGCAATGCGCAGACGTACGCACCTCCCAAAATCAGGAGCGTGAAGAAGACGCCCGCGATGGAGACCCGCCACGGTTTCGAGATGGATATGAGCCAGCGCTCTGCCATGGTTGCGCCCATGGCGAGCAGCATGGGATAAGCGGCTGCGAGGTAGTAGTCGCGGCCTTTTCCGATTACGAAGAGTAGCAGCGGGATGACGTACATCCACGCCAACATTCGATAGCGGCGATTTCGAAAATAGCCGATGAGGCCGGCGATCCAAACGGGAGCGGCGAAGAGGCTCGCGCAGATCAGGAATTGGCCTTTCAGGAAGCCGTCGGAACGTCCCTCGCCCACATCTCGTGTGTGAATGCTTTGCAGGAAATGGAGCGAGATGAAATCGTGCCGGATTTGCCAGATCAGGTTTGGCAGGAAAATCAATATCGAAAGTGCGACGCCAGCCCACAGCCACCGGCTCAAGAGATACTTTCGGGCGTGCGTCAGAAGCACTCCACCAACGATTCCAGCGACATAGAAGCCCATTGTGTACTTCGTCTGCATGCCAAGGCCGATGATGGCTCCGATCGCTACCCACCATCTCGGATCATCGGTCTTGAGCAGCCGGATTGTGAAATAGGCAATCAGGACCCACCACAAATAGTCGAAGCTGGAATATTGGAATTCTGTCCCTTCGAAAATTGGCAACGGCGAGAGCGCGATGCACAAGGCAGCGCCCAGCTGCGCAAGACGATTTCCGCCGAGTTCACGAGCCATCAATCCAGTCATCACAATGGCGGCCGCCTGAAACAGCACGGAAGCGAGGCGCAGCCCGACAAGGGATAGACCAAATATCGAAAGGCTGATTCTCTCGACGAGCGGGGTAAATGGCGGATAGGCAACGAATCCCCAGTCGAGATGGCGCGCGTCGCTCAAAAACTGCAGTTCATCACGATGGAAGCCATATCGTCCATTGGTGGCAATGTGGAGCAGGGCGATGACGGCGGCGATTGCCAGCAGCCAGACATTGTCTCCTTGTAACCGGTGCTGCGCTCCCCGAGCGCCGGCATTCCCCATTGTTTCCAAACTGCTGATTGTCGCCATCGATCCTCCGACCAAACGGCACAGACTGTTACTGCTACGGACTTGAACGTGATTTAGTTCCGAGCTCCAATCGGCCGCATCCCCATGCTATCCTCGCGGTAAGCGGTCTCTCATGCGGATTCTGACCCGCTACATTCTCCGCGAAGTGACGGCGCATGCCCTGATCGGCGTGGCCATCTTCACGTTTGTCCTGTTCACTCGCGATCTGGGGCACATTCTCGAACTAGTGGTTCGCGCCAGCGCCCCACTGCCGAGCGTGGCCGAAATCTTCTCGTTCACCATCCCGCTGGCTCTCACTTATACCCTACCGATGAGCGTGCTGGTTGGGATTCTGATCGGGCTAAGCCGCCTGGCTGCCGACAGCGAAATCACCGCCATGCGCGCGAGCGGGATGGGAGTCTGGAGCTTCCTTCGTATCCTGTCGATTTTTGTTTTCGCGGCGTGGGCTCTTGCGTTGCTCAATGGTCTATGGGTAGCGCCACGCGCACAGGCCGCTCTTGGGCATCTGGAAGATCGACTGAAAGGCTCGCAGGTTTCTTTTGAAATCCAGCCACGGGTCTTTTACGAAGGATTCCCCAAGATTGTTGTGTATGTGAATGACATCAAGAGCGCCCAGGGAGCCGCCATCTGGAAGGGCGTATTCATGGCCGACCTGAGCGATGCGTCGAATCCGCGTATCACCTTGGCCAAAGAGGGGATCGTCATCAGCGAGGGCCCAGACCGGTTACATCTTCACCTGATTGACGGATCGGAGCACGACACCGACCCGAGAGATCCCGACCACTACCAGATCACGACGTTCCAGCAGACTGATATTCCAATCGAGCTGCCTTCCACCGAGAACAAAGCGGACGAATCCCTGCCGGCCGGGGAGATGGATACTCGATCGCTGCTCGATAAAGCAAACCGGTCCGATCCGGTTTCGGCGCGCTGGTACTTGATCGAATTCCATCGCCGATTTGCGTTGCCCACGGCTTGCCTGGTGCTGGCTCTGGTTGGAATCCCACTCGGACTTTCGTCGAAGAAAAGCGGTAAGTCGGGCGGATTTGTGCTCACGATCTTGTTGGTGTTCACGTATTACGTCGTATCACTGATTGGAGTTTCATTCGCACGACAAGGACGAGTGCCGCCATGGTTTGGGGCATGGTCGGCCGACATCGTTTTCTTTGCGCTCGCTCTGTTCCTGCTATTGCGGGCTGAGAAACGTCCCATCGACTTGGCTTCGTTCCGCTCGTCCCGTAAAGGGATGCGATTGGCCATGATCAATGGAAATGGGCGTCCGCGCCGCGAAAGCGCTTTTGAGCGTGTATCGAACCGTAGACGGGTTTTCAGCGCCAGCTTCCCTACCCTGCTCGATGATTATGTTCTACGCGACTTCTTCGTGTACCTGGGAATGATTCTCTCGACATTCCTGGTGCTGGTTCTCGTCTTTACGCTCTTTGAGTTGCTCGGGGATATCCTGCGCAATAAGATTCCCGCGTCGATCGTTGCCGAGTATCTTTTCAACGTAACGCCGTATCTGCTCTACAACGTCGCGCCGCTGGTGATGTTGCTTGCCGTGCTCGTCACTTTCGGCGTGATGCAGCGATCGAACGAGATCACGGCCATCAAAGCGACCGGAACGAGCATCTACCGCATCATCACACCGGTGATCGCTGCTGCGGCGGTGTTTTCCGCGGCGCTGTTTTTTGCGGATCAACTCTATCTGCCGCACACCAACAAGAGACAGGAAGCGCTGCACAACCAGATCAAAGGACGGCCTCCGCAAACGTATTTACGTCCCGATCGCAAGTGGATTTTTGGCCAGAACAACGACATCTACTATTACCAATTTTTCGATCCGGACCGCGACCAGTTCGGCAACATCAGCGTCTTCAAACTCGACAAAGGGAGTTTCACGATTACCCGCCGCATTCATGCGGATCGCGCTCACTGGGCCGACAACCTCAATCGCTGGATCTACGAGCAGGGGTGGGACCGCTCACTCAACGTGTCGGCCATTGATAACTACAGGCCTTTTGAGGTCGCGACTTTCCCGGAATTTACCGAAACTCCCGCGTATTTCAAGAAAGAAGTGAAGCAGTACACGGAGATGAATTACGAGGAACTGCACAAGTACATCCGCGATTTGCAGCAGGGTGGATTCGATGTAGTACGGCTCCGCGTCGAACTCAACAAGAAGCTCTCGTACCCGCTGATCACGCTGATCATGGCCATACTGGCGATTCCATTTTCTTTGTCGGCGGGAAAGAGAGGTGCGGTGGCGGGCGTGGCGGTTGCGGTGGGAATTGCGGTGTTCTACACCGTGGTGTCGCGCTTGTTCGAGGCTATGGGAAATCTGAGTCAGCTTCCGCCGGCAATCGCGGCGTGGTCGCCCGACATTATCTTTGTGCTGGTTGGTGGGTATTTGATCCTGAAAGTGCCGACTTAGAAAGCTCGGCCTTGGGCGTCAGACCTTGGACCTTAGGCCAGGCATTTTGAGTGAAATTGGGATTTTGCAACAGTTAGGGCTATCGGTTTTGAAGGAATATCGCGTACACCACGCCCTCCTGAAACGCTCCGCCAGCGTCGGTCAATCCCAATATTTTATTTTCGTATGGCAGGACTGCTGAAGCAGGCACCACGCAGGGGCCACTAGAACCAGAAGAAGCTGGATGCAGGATATTAATTAACCACGGGCCTTCCGGATCGTGAACGAGGGAAAACACGGATCCACATCCCACGGCGTACGACGGACCCGACATTGTCGTGCCAAAAAGCTCACCGTCGGAAGCCATAGTTATCCCGGTCATTGGTGATGATCCATCCTCGCGTCCTTGGAAATTGTAAATAACGGATTCTTGCCAGCTAGTGTCAGTTGCCGCCGGGGTGATCCGGAACACAGTCCCGCACCGCCCAAAAAATGACCCGTCAAGACAACTCGTTCCAGTACCTCCAACCTCTGACACGCCGTAGAGGCTTCCTGCTTGATCGATCACGAGATTGCCCATGGGAATTTGCGCGTCATCTCCCCCGCAAATGAAGTCGTAAACATTCCGATAGTTTCCATTCGAGATTTTGGATTCTCGGCTGAGGAGGCGAGAGCTCAAATGCAGCGCCGCATCCTCCATCACCACCACCAGTACCGCCAAAGCGAGTCACGCTGAACAGGTTGCCGTGCGCGTCGAAAACTACATTTGAAACGGGCAAGACCGGGGCTGTCCCACCGCACAGGAATCGATATATCACCTGTTCGTTCCAGCTGGCGGCCAAATTGCTCGGACTGAGTTCGAAGACAGTGCCACAGCCTTCGCCCCAATCGCCTCCAGTGCCGCCACCCCATTGAGTCGTGCCGTAAATCCTGCCTTGGTACAACGTTAATGTCGCCGCCGGAACGACCCCGTCCTGGTAGCCGACAAATGTGTGCAGTACAGTGAACTGCCATGCTCCGTTAATCTTTCTCAGTTCGAATACGACACCGCACCCAACAGATTCGCCGCAAAAGCTTTGGCCATTGACGCGGCCGTCCAGAGAGGTCCCGTAAATGTTGCCGTCATTATCCAGCGTGACCCCCGCGAAAGGGGTTTCCCCATCTGCCTCGCCTGTAAAACTATGCAGAATTATTTGCACCCAATTCCCACTTAGGTCCTTGGCGAGTTCATAGACAGCACCCTTGTTGTATGCGCCTCCACGCTCCTGTACTCCGTAAAGATTGCCGCTGCGATCGACAGCGAGCAATCCAACTGGCGATGGAGCCCCGTTATGCGCCGTGTGAAAGTTGTAGAGGATACGAATCGTCTCATCACCGTAAGAGAGACTCGCGATTGAAAGGAGCAGAGAAAGAGCAAAGAAGTTAGCAGCTTTGGGCTTCACGCTGAACCCTCGATGGCGCACAGCAAAAACTAAGGCGGGTTTGAGATGCGCGAAACCAGTCTCTGGATGTCTAAGCTTGCCCCAGCCGGCATTTTGGTGAGTGTTGCTAACAGGCGCTAGCACTCTTCAACCCAGAGGAAAATGCTTTTCAGGAGGGCAGATGAGTGAGATCGGGATGTAATGCCAATCCCGGCTCAGCACAGCGATATACTTCCTGACGAGTGGGCCGCTGGAACAACGTCGAACCTGTTTGGGATCCCATCAACATCTATGACAGTCCGGAACTCTTCTCGCCAACCCTTGCTTCGGCTCCGAGTATTATGTTCGATGTTCCTGATGAGGTAGTTCGTATAACGGAGAAAAGTTTTCGTGGACCGGCGTGACCTCCTCAAAACCGCTCTAGCAACAGGGCTCTTGCGCAACGCGCCATTGAGCGCCCAGACTGCACCCACGACCGACGTTGTGATCGAACGTCCCGTCTCCGGAAAACCTCATACTGGCAAGGTGCTCGCGCTGATCACACCCCATCTGGATGATGGTCCATTCTTCGCCAGCGGCACGGTGACCAAACTCCTGAACGAGGGATATACCGGGGTATTCATCCGCACCAGCAACGACGAGAAGGACTCCTATGACCTCACGCTGGGCGAAACGGTACTCGCGAACGAGCAGGATGCGCAGAGTTTCCTGAAAGTTTCCGGCCTGAAGCAGATGTTCGACCTTAGCTATCGAAACCATCGCATGGACGACGTGGCTCGGACGGAACTACGCGCGCGACTGATCTTTCTATTCCGCCTCTTGAAGATCGACACCGTATTCAGCTACGACCCCTGGGGACATTACGAGGAAAATCCGGATCACTACGTAACGGCGCAGGCCGTGGAAGGGGCGTGCTGGATGGCGGGCGGACATCTCGACATGCCGGAACACTTTGCCGCAGGACTGAAGCCGCACAGCGTCTCAGAGAAATATTATTTTGCGCGGGGACCACAACTAGTGAATCGCGTGGTAGACATTGGCGCGACATTCGAAACGAAACTCGGTTGCTTGCGGGCCTGCCGGACGATGATGACCCACATGATTAAGGATCTGAATGCATCGCTCCTCGAACGAAAGGTGCATGTGCCTGCGCTATCGGCAGCGGACAACGATGCCATCAACGAGTTCACGAAAGTTGCGCTCGAAACTAAAGATCGGGCCACCGGGCAAAAATTCGGTCTCGACTACGCCGAAGCGTTTCACTACATCGGGCCCGATCGGTCTATGGAGGACTACGTTGGCCGTCACGCAGTACCCTTGTGACAAAAGGGCGTTGGGCCATTTTGAGTGTAACGGCGATTTTTCGCCAACTATAGCTGCTCCGTTAACCTGCACCTCTTCGAGTGTAGACTTATCCTTTAAGGCGTACCCTCCTATCTGTTTCACCGCAACGGTCCGCCAGAACTGTCCGCTCCGAACTCCCAGGAGTTCGCGGAGACAAGCCTTGATCGTCGGAGGTACAAGGTGTTCCGACCAGTGATCGCCACTGCACTTTTGTGTGCTTTAGCCGCAGGTCAACAAACCACTTCGGCTCCGAAGACATCACCATCTCCCATCCCTCTTTTTGAGATAACGATGTCCGACGATCAGGATTCGTCAATCGCGTTCGCTGATAGCTCGCCCGTAGTTTCGACGCAATGTGATGCCGATGGGAACCCTTTTGTCAAGACATTTGGACCGGATGGCCTACAAATCCTTGGATTCACCCAGAAGGGTGTCATTGCGTTCGCGACGAATCAGATGACTGATATTCCCGAGGCCAGGGCGACGGACTTTTTTGTGGCCAACTCCACACTCTATGTGCTCGTAACAGGGATTGAAAATGCCCGAAAGCAGGAAATCATCTACAAGGATGAAGCCGGCCAGGAAAAAAAGCGGTTAGAAACGACGGGTGACGAAAGAGACTATATCGCCCGATTCGACCGTGACGGGTCATACAGGGGTTCCCTCAAACTAGACTTCAATTTCCATCCGATTCAATTAGCGGCTTTGGATTCCGGTAACTTTGTGGTCGCGGGTCTTGACCAAAACAGAGTACCCCGAGTCGGTCTGTTAGATTCCAGCGGACAGCTAGTGAAATACCTGCAACTGCCGAAGGACATCACAGACAAGCCCAAGAGTGCAGAAAAATCATTTGCGACTTCGGGCCTCCCTGCTTCCGTGGACGTGATCGCAATGTTCGCGCAATTTCATCCTTACAATGGGAATATGCTGCTAGTCCGTGCTGGAACTGACACTCCGATCTACGAGATCCGTGAGAGTGGCGAGGTACGAACCGTACGAGTCAAACTCCCGAATGGCCTGACAATGGACCATCTCATACCATCGAGCCGCAATTGGTTCATCGATGTTCGAAGGAGTTTGTTAGCCGAAGAGAGTGGGACCATTTATGAGATAAGTCCCGAAACCGGAAAACCACTTCGACTCTACCGAATAGAGAACAAGGATGGACTCAAAGAAGCTCTCGCTTGCGAAGCCGAGGGCACATTCAGCGGTATCCGCCATCAAAGAGGAAGATTGACGGTGATCCGAGGAACAGCCGAACCAGCAAAGCAGAAGGCAAACTCGGCAGCGCACTGATGCTCCGCCGTAAGGCACGCCTAGACTCAGGCACGTTCGCAGATTCGTTGACGAAACCAGGCCTTAACACTCAAATTTCGACTACTTTCGATTTGATTTACATCGGCACGTTCGGACGATGAGTGAAATCGCGATTTTTCAACCGCCGTGCGGCCTCCGAGGAGTGGGCCCGCCACCGTCGCGGACCTGTCCGCGTTCTCTAATGAGCGGGAAAGAGCCAGACTACCTGATTCACTCGGCGCACTTGCTCTCCTTTCATCGACTTAGAAGCGTTGCCACCTTTCGTCGCTGGAGTAGGGCTGTTACTCGCAGCGTCGTCGAACCAAATGAATACGTCGCCCCCACGCCGTAGATCGGTTCCAAGCAGACCGCCATTCCAAGAAAGAACCACGCTGCCCTGTTCGCCATCACTTATTGGAAACGGCTTACCATTCAGACGCTCCAATTCGTTATATGACATTCCCAACGAAACGCCGTGGACGGCGTGCCAACGACTGGATTTGCCAGAGATCGTTATTCGACTAGGACCTGCTTTCTTCTCAAACACGCGCCACAGGATTTCCACTGTGCGCGTTGCATCATTGGGAAACAAAACCGTTCCTTTTGCTGTGCCGCCCTCGTCATCGCCTGTAGCTACGTCTCGATCTACAACATTTTCTGCCCCGTATAGTCGCACCAGATCATCTCGGGTTGTTCGAGCATTAATTGGTCCGTTTTCTCCGCTCGACGAGATCAGCCAAGGGTCGGAGTCACCCTGTCCGAGAGCAGCCCCAGGCAGCACGACGAGAATCGCAGCCAACCACAGGAAATATGCATGGCAAATGGAGCTCAGGGTTGCGTTTCGGTTCATCAGAGTCGTTCGCCTCTTTCTGGTTTGCTGTCTGTGATTGTCCCAGAAAGGGCGCTATCCGGTTAATTACCTTGGAAACCTCGGAATCGGGCGGCGGTACGGGTGGTTGTCGTAAGCAGATGAGATGAGAAGGCCGGTCTCCGACGGGATGCGGTACGCTCCCAAGTTATCAACGTGCTCGAAGCACAAGCGATAAAGGAGACCGGCAATGAAAAAGGTTAGCACCGCGGCAATGAAGCAGCGCAGGAATATTTCTCGGCAGACACTGACCATCGGACTGGATCTGGGAGATCGCAACAGCTGGTACTGTGTGCTGGACGAAACCGGCCAGATACAACTGGAACAGCGAGTTCGCACAACCGCGAAAGCGTTGCAGGAAGTCTTCGGCGCCATGCCGCGCAGCCGGATTGCGCTGGAGATCGGGACGCATTCCCCCTGGATCAGCCGTCTGTTGAACGAGTTGGGGCACGAGGTGATCGTGGCCAATGCGCGCAAGGTGCGACTGATTGGCGAGAGCCGCAAGAAAGACGATCGGCTGGATGCGCAGACCTTGGCGCGGCTGGCCAGGATCGATCCTGAGTTGCTGTATCCGGTGAAGCATCGCAGCGCGCAGGCGCAAGCGGATCTGATGACGATTCGGGCACGGGCCGGCTTGGTGCGGGCGCGCACGGGGCTGGTGAACACGGCCCGCGGGCTGGCGAAGTCTTACGGGGAACGCTTGCGCGGCTGCAACGTGCGCAACATGGATCCGGAGAAAGCCGAAGGGCTGAGTCCGGAGCTGCAACGTGCGCTGGAGCCGCTGCTGGCGACGATCGAAGAACTGAGCGAACGCATTGTGGAGTACAACGACCGCATCGAGGCGCTGGCCGAAGCGAGTTATCCGCAGGTCGAGTTGCTGAAGCAGATCAAGGGGGTGGGGACGCTGATCGCCCTGACGTTCCTGCTGACGCTGGAAGATCCGCATCGCTTCCGCAAGAGCCGCGACGTGGGCGGCTATCTGGGACTGCAACCGGGACGCAGGAAGTCAGGAGAGAGCGAGCCGCAGC